>JAABUT010002706.1_pt1 | contig 16456 bp, 16 predicted proteins | sample 5559281 | NCBI WGS metagenome assembly JAABUT01 (sample SAMN10711880, study PRJNA513359) | rock metagenome | isolation source: Antarctica rocks | place: Antarctica: Victoria Land, Ricker Hills nord | collected 2016-01-04 | reverse complement strand
ACGCGTGCAAGGGAATCACCGACACCGCCGGGCCGAGCGCACCGATGATCACCGCAAGGGTGATCAGGGCGGTGCCGACGCCGAGCAGCGCCGAGCGCCAGTCGCGGGTGGTTCCGGCCGCAAGCACGATGGTGGTCGCCTCGACCGCCTCGACGACGCAGGCCAGGAAGACGGCGATGAACAGTGCACCAGAATTCATGGACGACTCTTCTCCCCAGTGGTCGCGGAACACGTCGAGGTGACACCAGCCCGGAGACCACTTCGTAACCGTTCGGTGCCAAGTCTAACCGTTGTTAGCTCCTGATGGTGGGTTTCCTCGATGGCGGCGTTGCGGGTGCCGGCCGCGTAGTTGGTATCGCCACCGTAAAGCCGCTGCGCTCTTGCTACTCGTTTGATCAGTCCTCTTGGGGAGCGGTCGGCGTGTGTTGGCGCCATCGGCGTCGGAACGGGGTTCGTCCGCCGGCGGACCTGCTCGGCACGTCGTAGGTGCGGAGCCGTCGGCGCACGGTGGCGACGGGTTGCCCGGTGAGCATCTCGATGTGGTTGGCGCTGAGCCCACAGTGGAGGTAGAGGGCGGTGACGAGTTCGGCGGTGAGTGGGATCGGGGCGGGGAAACGTTGCCAGATCGCCCCACCGGGCGGCACTCGCGGAACATCATGGTGCGTGAGGGTGCAGGCGACGAGCGGATCGGCGTAGAGGGCGTCGATCAGCTCGATCTCGCTGGGTCCGCTGCGAGGCAGGGGGCCACCGAGACGGACCGGCAGGCCGAGATCGTGGGCCACCCGGAGCACCACGTTGCCGGACACCCCGAACTTGTCGCCGACCTCCCTCGCGGTCAGGCCGGCCCGCACGTACAGCTCGATGAGGTCCTCTTCCGACAGGGTGCGGCGGTCTTCGCGGTAGCGTCCTCCCCGGTTGCGGATAGCGATGCCGTACTCGGCCAGCCGGTTGCGGACCGTCCGCTCGGACATCCCGAGCCGGTCACCGATTTGTTTGCTGGTCAGCCGCTGGACCAGATACCACTCCTGCAGCATCGGACGCAACGTGCCGGGTTCGGCCAGGCGGTGTCCGCGCCGCCGTCCTACACCGCGCGAGGCCAACACGACTCCCGCGGCCCGCAGTCGCCGGGTGACCTGCTGCCGGTTGAGTCCGACCCGCTGAGCGATCTGGTAGGTCGACAACCCTTCCCGCTGGTAGAGGTCGCGCAGCCGGTCATCATCGACCGTCGACGGGGATCCCATATTCAGCTCTCGTCGGTGTCCGACGCCGGCTTCTGGTCGTAGTAATCGACGCGCCAGGTGTCATCAACCCGGCTGAGCTGGTTCCAGCAGCCGGTGCGTTGTCCGACGCCGGCAAGGCGCGGATCGAGGACGGCGAGCAAGGCACGGTTGATGGCGTCGTGGGAGACCAGCACCAGGGGGCCGGTGCGGAACTCGGCGATGAGTTCGAAGAACGCTGTCCGTGCCCGTGCGGTGACCGCGTCGCTGGATTCCACCCCGGGCGCGTCGTCGAGGCTGCCGAATTGTTGGAGCACGTCAGCTTTGACCTTGCCGGTCCAGGGGCCGTAGTCCCGGTCGTTGAGCCGCGCGTCGACCACCGAGGTGACGTGCGCTTCCTGGGCGATCGCCGTGCCGGTGGCGACGGCGCGTCCGAGTGGGCTGGTGATCACGACGGAGGGGTGCTCAGCCGCCAGCACCTGGGCCAGCCGTTGCACCTCGGCCATGCCGACCTCGTCGAGCGGGGGATTACTCAGTCCGCGCAATCGTCCGTCCGCGTTGAGCGCTGTTTGACCGTGCCGGGCCAGGTACACGCGATCCACTGTCGTCATCGGCTCTTCCTCCTGGTCAACCGGAAGGAGCCATCAGCCCGATAGCGGGCGGTTCAGACAGTGTGCGTTCACCGTCTCGGCGGAGATCCATCGCCGTGTTGTGCACCTTACCGGATGATGGTAAGAACTAGGTACAGCAGTGGCGGAGGGGCTCGCCACGAAATGCGGTGAGAAATCCCGCCAACGGTCCCTACCTTTCTCGACGTACGTCTGAGAGGTGGGCGATGAAAGTGCTTCACGATCGTTTCCTGGCGGCTGCCAAGGACGTCGCCAGGAACAACGTTCGCCATAGTGGTAAGCGTGTCCTGTTGCCAGCGTCAGCAACGTTTGATTCACTGACGCACGGCGATGGAGCCCGCCGGGAATTTCGTTCCGAACCGCAGACATTGCTGATGGCCCCTGCGAACGAGGGAGTCGCAGGTGGGTGCTGTGCCGGTATCCGGGGTTCTCACCGCTGGCGGCGGGGCGTTATGACGCTGCGAGCGGGTGCGATGGGCAGCCCGGTTGCCTCCCTGAACAATTCGGTCCCTCACGCGTGCTCGCGCCGGGGAGAGTTGGTCCGGTGAGCCTGGAACTACCAGTGCCCGTGATCCAGGTGCTGCAGGTCCTCACTGTCGCCGTCGGTTCACCCGGCATCACCGGGTTCATCGCGTGGTTCGAGGCGCGCCTACAGGGTCGTCGGGGGCCTCGTGTTCTGCAAACCTATTTCGATCTGGCCAAGGCGTTCAGAAAGGAATCGCTGGCGCCCGCAGGGGCCGGATTGTTCTTTTTCCTCGCCCCGCTCGTGGCGTTGGCCTGTTATTTGACGGTTCCTATGCTCATTCCCGTGCTGACAAGTTACTCCCTGCCTCTGGGGTATATGGGCGATATTCTGGGTGGCGGGATCATTCTCTCGATGGCCAGTTTTGTGATTGCCGTCGGGGCCGCGGAAACCGGAAACGCCTATGCGCAGCTGGCGTCGAGTCGGGCGAAGGCCTTCAGTGCGATCACCGAACCTGTCGTGCTGTTGGTGGTGTTCACCGTGGCGCTGATCACCACCACGGACCTGCCCTACGTCCTGGGCTCCACCGTCCGCAGCGGTCCCGCGCAGATCGTGCGGCCGGCGCATCTGCTGGCCTCCGCCGCGTTGTTCATGGTGATTCTGTTCGAGACCGGCCGGATCCCGGTCGAGACTCATACCGGCACGATCGAATTCGGGATGATCGAGGAGGGCCGCCCCTTCGAGTACTCGGGTCCGCAGTTCGCGCTGGTCAAATGGGGTTCCTCGGCCAAGCAGCTGGTGTTCTACATCCTGTTTCTCAATGTCTTCCTGGCTCCGTGGGGTCTGGCGTCAACCCCGACCGCGGGAGCGGTGGCCCTGGCGATCCTCGCCATCCTGGGCAAGTGCGCGCTGCTCGGTTGCGTGGTCGCCGTCATCGACAACACGTTCGCCAAGCTACGGCTGTTCAAGATCACCGAATTCGTCTCGGCAGCTTTCTTATTGGCCGTGCTCGCGGTGTTCACCCTCTATCTGGGCGGTGGCTGATGTCCGCGAGCATTGCCCTAGCGCTGGCGGACACGGCCGCCACCCGTCCGGTGCCGAGTGTGTTCGAGGGCATCGCGAACACGGTCGCGATTCTCGTACTTCTCCTGGAGTTCGGCATGCTGCGGGCCGCGCTGCTGCGCGCTCAGGTGCGGCTGTATGCGGCGCAGTCCCTCGCGGTGAGTGTTCTGGCTGCGGTGGTCGCCGCCGGTCGCGGCATTCCTGAGCTGTACGCGCTGGCCGGGTTATCCCTGATCCTCAAGGTGGTTGTCGTGCCCCTAGTGATCCTGGCGTTGTTGCGCGGGGCGTCGGAGGAGATCGCCGGTTCCGGTGTGCTCGGGGTGGCCAGTGAGGTGTTGATCTCCATCGCCGTCACCGGGTTCGGGTTCTTCGCCATCGGACTGTTGCACATCCCGTCGAACGTCCTGCCGACCGCCGCGCTGAGCCTTTCGGTGGCCGTGGTGCTGGTCGCCTTCGTGCTGATGATCGTGCGCAGAGACGTGGTGAGCCAGGCCATCGGGTTCTTCTCCCTGGAGAACGGGGTGTCGCTGGCCAGCCTCGTGGTGGCTGCGGGGCTGCCGTTGATCCTGGAGGTGGCGTTCCTGTTCGACCTGCTGGTGGCCGTGGTCGTGTTCGGGGTGCTGATGCGGACCCACCACCGGCGCAGCGCGACGCTGTCCACCGCCTCGCTCAACCGGTTGCGGGGCTAGGGGCATGTCCGTGATCCTGGTGTTGCTCGTGGCGGTGCCGTTGGCGACCACGCTGGCCTGCGCAGTCGTCCCGCGTCGGGTCGCCGCGTCCTTGACCGTCCTCACCGGGCTGGCGTCCCTGGTCCTCGCTCTGGTGCTGATCCCGGCCGCCACCGATCACACGCTGGGCGCCGTCCGGTATCTGCGGGCCGACGCGTTGTCGGTGGTGTTCCTGCTGGCCACCTGCTTCCTGTACGCGGCGACGGCGGTGTACTCGGTCGGGTACCTGGCTGAGGAAGCCCGCGCGGTGACCACCGGAACCGAGGTGGAACGGGCCGCGTTCGCCCGTTACAGCCGTCGGTTCTACCTGGGGCTCAACGCGTTCGCCTGGTCGATGATGTGCGCGCCGCTGGTCAACGGGTTTGCCCTGTTGTGGGTCGCCATCGAGATCACCACCGTGGTCTCGGCGCTGCTCGTGGCGCTGGACAACACCGAGGGCGCCACCGAGGCGGCCTGGAAGTATGTGCTGATCGCGTCCTCGGGACTGGGCATCGGACTGCTCGCCACCATTTTCATGTACTACGCTGGATCGCAGACCCTGGGCGAGTCCTACGACTTGGCGATCGACCCGCTGCTAGGCGCCGCGCATGCGTTACCGCCGACGCCGATCCGCTTGGCCTTCGTCCTGGCAGTGGTCGGGTTCGGCACCAAGGTCGGGCTGTTCCCGGTCCACACCTGGCTGCCCGACGCGCACGCCGAGGCGCCGACGCCGGTCTCCGCCCTGCTCTCGGGGTCCCTGCTGGCGGTGAGCTTCTACGCGATCCTGCGCTACTTCCAGGTCGCCCGGATCACGCTCGGTCCCCGCTTCCCCGAGATCGTGCTGTTGATCTTCGGGGTGCTGTCGCTGCTGCTGGCCGCGCTGTACCTGGTCGAGCAACACAACATCAAACGGATGCTGGCCTACTCCAGCGTGGAGCACATGGGGATCCTGGCCATCGGCGTCAGCTTCGGGGCACCCATCGCGCTGGCCGGGGTGCTGCTGCACGTGCTCGCCCATGCGGCGGCGAAGGGCAACGCGTTCATGGGGGCCGGTGTGCTGGTGCGCAAGTACGGCACCAAGGAGCTCGCCCAGATCCGTGACGGTCTGGGCTCGTTGCCGTGGTCGGGGCCGCTGTTCCTGCTCGCCGTGTTCGCGCTGTCCGCGATGCCACCGTTCGGCATCTTCCGCAGCGAATTCCAGATCGTCGCCGGCGGTCTGGCCAACAGTCGCAACACGGCCACGGTCATCCTGGTCGTGCTGGTCACGCTGGCGTTCGTGGGGCTGACCGCCGCCACCACCCGTGCGTTGTTCCGCACCGATCAGCGGCAATCCGGCCCGGGTGCGGCGGAAGCCCCAGCCCGTGGTGAACCGAGCTGGTGGATGGTGGTCCCGGTCGTCGCCGGAGTACTCGTCCTGCTTGTGTTGGGGGTCGCCCCGCCGGGTGACCTCGTCGAGCTGCTGGCCCGCGGCGCCGCCGAGCTGCAAGGAGGCGCGGGATGACCGTTCCCACGGCCACCGTGGTCCGCGATCTCGACGTCGGGACCTGGCGCAGCGAGGTGTGTGACCGCTTCGCCGCCGGCGCCCGGTTGGCGGGGCTGTACGCCACGCACCGGCCCGACGGCGCGCAGCTGCACGCGTTGCTGGCCACGGACACCGGCATCGAATGCCTCCGCGCGCCACTGGTCGCCGACCCGGACGGGGCCATGTTCTATGACTCGCTGACACCGGCGGTGCCCCCGGCGTTTTGGTACGAGCGTGCGCTGCACGACCTGTCCGGGGTCGTCCCTGTCGGGCATCCTCGGCTCGACCCACTGCTGTTGCCGCTGTCCCCCGGCCAGGCCCATCCCCGCCCCGGGCACCCCGAGACGCAGGCCCACCACGCCGCCGCGCATGAGGATGCCGCAGACGGGCGGGGCCCGGCGGACGTGAGCGGGCACGGGGTGTTCACGCTGCCGCTGGGCCCCGTGCGGTCCGGGGTGTTCGAGTCCATCGAGTTCCTCATCGAGACCCCCGGCGAGGAGATCCCGCACCTGAACATCCGGCCGCACTACAAGCACCGCGGCATCGCCCGGCGCTTCGACGGGGTGAGCTTGGACGACGGGGTCCTCGTCGCCGAACGGGTCGAGGGCATCGCCTCCGTCGCGCACGCCCTCGCCTTCGCCCACGCCGCGGAGACGCTCGCCGGTGCCGTGCCCCCACCCAGGGCCCGGCTGATCCGGGTGCTGCACGCCGAGCTGGAGCGCATCGCCAACCATCTCGACGTGGTGATGCGCCTGTGCGACGCGGCGGGACTCGCGGTGGCGACGTCGCGCTTCTCCTGGCACAAGGAGGAGGTGATGCGGTTGGTGTCCGCGCTGTGCGGCAACCGGTTCGGCCGCACCGTCGTCGTGGTCGGGGGTGTCCGCGCCGAGCCGGGCTTCGATCCCGACGCGATTGCCGAGCGGATCGGGCTCATCGCCAAGCGGATCCGCGCCGACCGCCGCGCGGTGATGGACAGTGCCTCGTTTCTGGACCGGCTCCGCGGCACCGGGCCGCTTGATCCCACTCTGGCCGCCTCGCACGGCGCCCTGGGACCGATCGGGCGGGCCAGTGGGGTGGCCGAAGACGTCCGCGTCCAACGTGGGTACGACGCGTATCCGGAGCTGACCCCGTTCCCGGTAGCCGGAGCGACGGCCGGCGACGTGATGGCTCGGCTGCGGGTGCGGTGGGACGAGGTCGACACGTCGGTCACGCTGAGCACCGAGGTGTGCCAGCGGCTGAGACACCTGCCGGACGGACCTTCCTGCGTGCCGGTGCGGCCCGCGGACGGGTTCGCCGCCGGGTGGGCGGAGGCACCGCAGGGTGAAGTGCTCTACGGCCTCGAAGTGCATGAGGGCCGGGTGGGCCGGTGCTTCGCGCGTTCGGCGTCTTTGCACAACATGGTGCTGTTCCACGACGTTTTTCACGGCGACGTGTTCACCGACTTCCCGTTCATCGAAGCCAGCTTCGGGCTGTCCTACGCCGCGGTGGCGATGTAGATGCCCTGGGTCTTGCGCGGACTGCTCAACGGCATCGTCACGTCCCGGTGGCCCAGACGTCACGACGACTACTTCGACGGCTTCGCCAGTACTGTCCGGGTCCGTCGGGACGTTTCACCCAGCGAGGTGGACGCCGACGTGGCCTGGCTGTGCCCCACCGCCGCCATCACCGGCGACCGCGCGGACGATCTGCGCATCGACCAGGGTCGCTGCATCCTGTGTGGACGTTGTGTCGTCGCGGCGCCCGAGGTATTCGAGTGGGCGACCGGCGCCGATTCCGCCCGCCTGAGCCGACGTGGCCTCGTCGTGGGCGCAGTCCCGGAGACCGACGAGACGCTGGCCGCGATCCGCGAGGCGTTGGCCGCGCGGGTGCGGGCCTTGCGCCGCTCGGTGCACATCAGACACGTCGATGCGGGTTCCGACGGGAGCGACGAGTGGGAGGTCCAGGCCTTGCTGAACCCGGTCTATGACGTGCACCGCCTCGGCATCTTCATCACCCCCAGCCCGCGGCACGCCGACATCCTGCTGGTCACCGGTATCGGCGCTGCCGCGATGACCGCCCCGCTGCGCCGCACCCTGGACGCGATGCCCACCCCGACCGTGGTGATCGCCGCCGGCACCGACGCGGTCAGCGGTGGGCTGGTCGGCGGTGGCTACACCGGCGGCACCGGCATCGACGCGCTAATCCCGGTGGACGTGTGGGTTCCCGGGTCGCCCGCCTCGCCGTTCAGTCTGCTGCACGCGATCCTGCTCGCCCTCGGCCGCGTGCCCATCCACCCCGACGAACCGAGCCGGTCATGATCGGCGCCGCGCTCGCCTGTTTCGCCGTGGCGGCGTTGGTCAGCTGGGTCGACGGCTGCCGCCGGGACCACGAACGGCCCCGTCGGGGCACAACGGGGCTGGCGTGGGTGGCGAACCTGGCCGGGGCGATCGTGCTCGTCGTCGCCGGCGGTGCCGCCCTGGCCGGCTCACACCCGCTCCTGAGCCTCGGGGAGCTGGGCGGTCTGGGACCGGGTGCCCTGCGGGTCGACGCACTGTCCGGGTTGTTCCTGGTGATCGCGTTTGGGGCGGCGATCCCCGTGCTCTGTGCGGCCGCCGCCCCCGCCCACCGGCGCCGGCCCCGGCTGGCCGCCGCCGTCGCGCTGACCCTGGGCGCGGTGGTGGTGATCATCACCGCGGACAACCTGTTCGTGCTGCTGTTCGGGTGGGAAACCCTGACGGTCGCGTTCTACCTGTTGGCCGGCTTCGATCGCCGGGGGCGTGGGCGCGCCTACGCCTCGGTGGTCACGATCGGGTTCGGCAAGCTCAGCGGTGCCGCGTTGTTGCTCGGCGGGTTGCTGCTGGTCGCTCAAACCCACACCTTCGCGTTGGTCGCACTCACGGTGGACACCCGCAGTGCCGTCGGTCAGGGCGCGTATGCGTTGCTGGTGCTCGGGTTCGCGATCAAGGTCGGGGTGGTGCCGGCGCATGTGTGGTTGCCGCTGGGCTATGTGAGCGCTCCGGGGCCGGCCCGGGCGGTGATGGCCGGGGTGGCGGTGAATGTGGGGTTCTACGGGATGTGGCGGACCCTGCAGATTCTCGGTGCCCCACCCGAGTGGCTGACGTGTGTGGTGCTGGTGGCTGGTGGGTTCACCGCGATCCTGGGGATCGCCCACGCCGCCGTGCACCCCGATCTGGCCAGCGTCATCGCCTGGTCCAGCGTGGAGAACGCCGGGATCATCACTGTGGGATACGGGACCGCCCTCGTCGGTGCCACAGCAGGAAACCCGGCACTGACCGCGGCCGGTCTCGTCGCCGGCAGCGCGCAGGTCATCGCGCACGCGCTGGGGAAGTCCCTGCTGTTCGTGTCCGTCTCGGCGATCGAACGCGCCACCGGCACCACCAACCTCGATGAGCTCGGTGGGGTGGCCCGTCGCCTTCCCTGGGCGGGGGCCGGGCTGGTGATCGGGTCGCTCACCCTCGCGGGCTTGCCGCTCACCGTGGGGTTCGCCTCGGAGTGGTTCACCCTGGAGTCGCTGATGCAGCAGTTCCGCATCTCGAGTCTGCCCATGCAGCTGAGCACCGCGGCCGCCGGGGCCCTCGTGGCGCTCACCGTCGGCGTGGGCGGGGTGACCTTCGTGCGGATCATCGCGTTGACCGCGTTGGGGCCTGCCCGGATGGATGGACCGGCCTTCGATGCCAGCAGGGCGAAGGTGGATCGGCAGTGGCCTTTCCGTGCCGGTGTCGGGCTGCTGGTGTTGGCGTGCCTGGGACTGGCGGCTATCGCCCCGTTGGAAGTGCGCACCATCGCCACCGGCCTGACCCCGGTGGTGTCCGGCGCTGCCTACGGGGCACTCAAGGGCCCGTGGGTGCTCCAGCCCGTCTTCGCGGAGTTCTCCGCCCTGTCCCCCACCTGGTTGTGGATCGTGCTGCCCGCCCTCGTCGCACTACTCGGGGGGGTGGCGCTGGTGTTCTCGGGGCGTCGCCTGATCCGGGTCCGCCGGGTGGCCCCGTGGTCCTCGGCCTCGCCAGGTGTGGATCGCGGGGTCGGCTACACCTCCTTCGGTTACGCCAGCCCGATGCGCAAGATACTCAGCACGGTGCTGCTCACCCGAACAGAGCTACGCGGCGCGTCCTCGGCCCCCTCCACCCAGACCCGGGGGAAACCGGAGCTGGAGTACCGGGTCGAGGTCGTCGAGATCGTCAACCGGTTCTTCTACCAGCCGCTGACCGTGGCGCTGCTCGTGGTCGTACGAGCCGCGAAACGGCTGCAGTCGGGCAGGCTGGACATGTACATGGCCTACATGCTGCTGGCGCTGCTTGCGGTGCTGGCCGTCGTCATCGCGACCTCGTAGTGCGTGAGGACCGTGCAGCCTTGGTGCTGCTGCGCCACGGCGAGAGCACGGCCAACGCCGAAGGACGCTTCACCGGGTGGTGGGACGTCCCGCTCACCACCCGTGGTTGCGAGCAGGCTCGACAGGCGGCGAACCTCCTGGCGGCAGCGGGCTTCGTTCCTGACTTGATCTTCGCGTCTCCCCTGCAGCGCACCACGCAGACGGCGGAGATCATCGTGCACACGCTCGGGCATCCGGCCATTCCTGTCGTCCGGCGTCCGGAGCTGACCGAGCGCGCCTACGGCGCCCTCACGGGGCTGTCCAAGGCCGAGGTTCGGGACGTTTTCGGCGCGGCGCGGTCCCAGTGGTGGCGCCGCTCCATGACGGGTCTTCCACCGCACGTGGGTGAGGCAGGGCCGGCGCTCCGGCCAGGTCAGGTCCTCCCCCACAGGGATAACACAATGGAGATCCTCACCGCCGCCGAACACCGGGAGAGCCTCGCCGATGTCGTGGCCCGAGTACGCACATGGCAAGCGGGGCAGTTGGTACCGCGGCTCGCCGCCGGGAAGAACGTACTCGTGGTCGCGCACGGCAACTCACTGCGCGCACTGGTCGCTCGCCTCGATCACCTGGACGATGACGAGGTGGGCGCGCTCAACATCCCCACCGGTCAGCCACTGCGCTACAGCGTCGACAACCAGGGTCAGCCGCTCCCCCGCAGCGGTCGCTACCTCGACCCCGATACTGCGCGGGCCGCAGCGCAGGCGGTCGCCGCCGAAGGCGGCACTTGAAGTTGCCCGGCGGTCACCGGCCCGACGGAGCCTCAGGCGAGCGGAACAACGTGGTCAGTGCGTCATGTAGGTCTGGGTCGGCCAACACGCCCACCTCGTCTCGGCCCGCAGTGCGGCGCCGGCCCGGACGGGGACCAGTTGATGGTGCGCCCCATCGGCAGCCGAGCCTGCCGTGACCCTGAGCCGGTGGACGCCGCCGGGTTCGTCCCGCAGCCGAGCGCCGAACACACCCAGGGCTCGGGTTCGACGGTGCGCATCGGCAGGTGCAACAGCCGCGCCACCGTCGGGACCAGACCGCCCTGCGTAAGGACGGAGAAGATCACGACGACCACGACGATGCTGTAGGGACCTGATGCCGGCTGGCGATGAGCGGGACAAAGACAACGAGTGCAGCGACCTGTAGTGCGGCCACGAAGACGAACAACGCGGTCAACGAGGAGCCGTAGAGCGCCCCGATGATGGTCGCCCCAGCGAGCCAGGCAAGCCCGTACACCGCGGTGAACAGCCCGTACCCGGTGCCCCGGCGTGCCGTCGGCACCAGATCGGCGATCTCGGCCGCCGACCAATCTGCTTGCGGCTCGTCAAATGCCGCGCGCACCAGCATCATCGTCGGCTCGGAATGCCCCTTCGGTAGTGGCGTCGACGCCTCGCCACTGCTCATCACCCCGAACAGCCAGTCGATGTCACTCTGACCCAGGACGTCGCTCGACCGTGTTCGCGCCCATAACGTGCGATAGACATCCAACCGCTCCGCACCCCTACGGTTGATGTCGGGATCGGGGACCTGCTGCGGCCCGGTCATGACGCGTCCTCGAGGGTCTGCAGCGCTTGGACGGCGACATGTCGCGCCGGGGCCGAACCGTCGGTGACGAGCCTTTCGAGTAGTGGCCGCACGCGTGGGGCACCTTCGATCGCGAGCAGGGCCGAGATGGCGGCTGCTTGGAGGTAGGGGTCGGGGTCCTCGTCAAGCAACGCGCTGAGCGTCGGTGTAGCGCGAGGGTCCCGGAGGTGGCCGAGCGTGTCCGCGGCGACCACCCTGCGCTCCGGCAGTGGGTGGTGCAACGCCCAGACGAGCTTGTCGATGTAGTCGGCCCCGGCTGGCGCCGCGATCACGCCGCCGCAGCGCGAGCACGAGCCCGCGGCTGTCTCCACCTCCCCGTAGCAGTGCCAGCAGTAGTACACCGCTCAGTCACCGCTGGCAGTTGCGTGGCGCCGCCGTGCATCCGTGACCACCCGCTCGGCGGCCTGGAGGTCTTCCCAACCCTGGATCTCCGTACACTTGCCCGGCTCCAGGTCTTTGTAGATCTGGAAGAAGTGTCTGATCTCGGCCAGAAGATGGTCGGGTACGTCACTGAGGTCTTGGAGGTGACTCTTCCGGTCGTCGTGCGCCGCCACCGACAAGATCTTCGCGTCGGGGCCGTGCTCGTCGGACATCCAGAACACCGCCACCGGCCGAACCCGGATCAGACAGCCGGGAAAGGTGGGCTCGTCGGTCAAGATCAGGGCGTCGAGTGGGTCGTCGTCCTCGGCGAGCGTGTCTGGCACGAACCCGTACTCGGTCGGGTAGGCCGTCGCGGTGAACAACGTCCTGTCCAGCCGGATTCTGTCGAGCTCATGGTCCATTTCGTACTTGTTGCGCGAGCCTTTGGGTATCTCCACGATCACATCGAATTCCATCAGAGCCTCCTGTCGTCTGCGAATTGAGCGTTGTCGCTACAGCTTCCGGTCGCCCGTCCGGCAGGCGCGGGCTCGCCGCCATACGACGGGACCGGTGTGGCTGTGCAGCTGGATGAGGTGCTCGGCCACCGGATAGCGGGACGATTCGGGTTGGCGACACGGTCAAGATGTCCTACGTCGACCAGAACCGGGCTGGGATGTCCCCGGACAAGACCGCCTGGGAACTGGTCTCCGGTGGGAACAACGTCATCACCGTCGGACACGTGGAGATGCCCTCGCGCGCCTACATCGCCGCGTTCGGGTTCAAGGGTGCCGCTCAGCAGAAACCGGTTCGGTTGTTCTCCGGCGGAGAGCGCAACCGCCTCAACCTGGCGCTGACCCTCAAACAGGGCGGCAACGTGTTGCTGCCCGACGAACCCACCAACGACCTGGACACCGAAGCGCTCGCCTCGCTCGAGGCCGCGCTGCTGGATTTTCCCGGCTGCGTCGTCGTGACCGCTCACGACCGATGGTTTCTGGACCGGGTGGTTACGCACATTCTGGCTTGGGAGGGGAGCGCAGATCAGCCCGCGCAATGGTTCTGGTTCGAAGGAAACTTCGCCGGCTACGAAGCGAACAAGACCGACCGCTTGGGTGTCGATGCAACCCGCCCGCTGCCCAGCACGCACCGCAAGTTCGCCCGTGACTGACGCGGCTCATCGCACTTGCCGCGCTCGGTGGTCGTCGGTTATCGCCGCCGGGTCTGGGTCGGTGGGAGCGTCTGCGAAGGTGTGCCAGTAGAGGTCTTCGCCGTAGCTGGTGGGCAGGGGCTCGCCGGCGGCGATGCGGAAGGACCGGTGCCCGTCGCTGCCGCGGTCCGCGCGCAGGAACAGGGTCGTGCCGGCGTGTTGCTGGTAGTAGCGGTGCGCCAGCTCGTACAGGTGGGTGACGAATACGACCTGGACGCCGATGGTGGTCATGGCGTGGAGGAACTCGGCGGCGATCTGGGAGGCTTCGCGTTCGTTGGTGGCGGCGAAGGATTCGTTGCAGATGAGCAGGCAGCCGCTGTGGATGGCTTGGGCGATGGTGCTCATGCGGTGCAGTTCCTCATCGAACTTGCCGCTGGTCATGGTGGCGTCTTCTTCGCGTTCGAAGTGGGTGAAGACGCCGTTGGCGATGGTCGCGGAGAAGGACTCGGCAGCAACGAACATGCCAGCTTGCATCATCAGCTGCGCCACGCCGACGCCGCGCAGAAAGGTCGATTTCCCGCCCTGGTTAGCGCCGGTGATGATGATCAGCGGTTTGCCACCGCCGCTCAGGTCGTTGCCGTGTACCCGCTCGGGCATGCGTAGCGACAGGCACGGGTCGTACATCCCCTGCCCGGACCACACCGAAGCTCCGAGAGGATGCGGTTCGGGCAGGCATTCGGGTTCGGACTTGGCGGTGAGTTGGTCGTGCAGATTCAGACAGCCGACGTAGAAACCGAGTTCGGTGCGCAGTGCGACGAAGAAGCTGAGGATGTGGTCAGTGGACTGTCCCAGCGCGTTGGCGACCAGACTCACCCCGCGGTTGCGCAGCTTTCGCAGGGCTTGCCCCCCGGCTAGGTCGCGCGCAGGGATGGTACGGCTATAGGTGGGTTTGTTGAGCGCGGGGCGGCGGAACAGGAACTTCCCGCGGTTCTCTGGCCGGGGCGTGCGCAGCACGTAGTCGATGCCTTGGCTTCGTTCCCCGAGCCGGGCGCTCATGAGCACACCGTCGTGGAAGCGGAGTTGGCGCAGGTGCTGGAACATCTCCTCGAAGTAGTCGTCGTCCAGTTCGCGGCGCAGCGTGTCGAAGAACTGGACGAAACCGTTGGAGGCGAACCGGTCGGCGTGCTGCTCGGTGAGCTTGCGGAGCTGTTTGAGGACCGGGAGGAACATGTCCAGGACGGTGATCGAGCGGTGCAGCAGCGTCTCTCCGCGGTTGCTGAACATGCTGCGGTAGATCTTTCGTTCCTCGGCGACGGCCTGCACCGCGAGGGCGTAGATCTCCCGCACGGCGGCCGGCTGCTGCAGGCAGTCGGTGAGCACGGCCTGCCGGTAGCGGATCTCCTCAACGGTGGTCAGGCCCGAGAGCAGCGCGGTGCGGGCCGAGGCGTGCACGACCTCGTCACCCAGGGCCATGGCGTCCCACACGGTGTTCAGTTCGAGGTCCTGGACCAGGTCCTGCTCGCCGACACGTTCGTCGCGGTCCACCTGAAAGTCACGGTCGGCGAACATCAGTAAGGTTCTCACTGCGTGCTCCGTCCGGCGGTCACCCGATCGTAGGTCAGCCCGTACTTCTCCGCGATCGCGTGCGCGTAGGCCCGCCCGTCGGCGGGGGTGCGGATGAGTTTGTGGGTCCGGGTGGCCGGGTCGTCCGGGACGACGGTGCTGACCATGCTGACGGTCTTCTCGTTCAGCGTTGACAGTTCGTCCAGGAACGTGACACACACCCCTAGTGCGTCCAGTTCGCTGACGCGCTCCAGGATCTTGCGGCTCAGGAACTGGGCGTCCTGGGCGGTGGTGGAGTTGAACACCTCGTTGAGGATGACCACGCTGTTGGGGGTGGCCCGGTCCAGGGCAGCGTGCAACCGGTTCAGCTCGTCCTGCAGTTTGCCGGCCGCGGTGGCGATGTCCTCTTCCTTTTCGAAGTGGGTGAAGATCTGATCGCACAGGAACAGCTGCACGTCGCGGCCTGGTACCGGGCAGCCGAGGCGGGCCAGGTAGTGCAGCTGCCCGAACGCGCGGGCCAGGGTGGTTTTGCCGCCGTTGTTGGGCCCGGAGATCACCAGGATCCGTTCCGGACCGGTGAGGGTGACGTCGTTGCACACCACCGCGCTGCCCTGTCTGCTCAGCTGCGCCGCTAACGCCAGGTCGAAGGTGTCCAGAGCCTGCTCGTCCTTGGACTCCACCGACATGCGCGGGTAGCTGAGCGTCAGCCCTGCCGCACGCAAGGGCTGAAGGTAGTCCAGGTAGGAGAGGTAGAACTGGAACTCCCGGTCGACGACGGCGACGGTGGGATCGAGGTAGTCGCGGTGTTGCTGGCAGAACGTGTCCAGTGCGGCGAACAGGTCCGGGTGCAGCTGCGCGACCAGGTCCAGCACGCCCACCGCGTCGTATTCTTCTTCTTTCCAGTCCGGCCGGGTGTCCCGGTAGTCCGTCGCGGCGCCCTGCTGGAACCTGTCGAAGGTCCGCGTGACCTGTTCGCTGTACTCGACTTCGTCGTTGTAGTGGCCGACTGTGAGCCGGTTGCCCTTGATCACGATGCAGTAGTTCACCGCGTCGAGCGCGTCCTCGAGCCGGCGAGCCTCGGCCTGCAGCGTGGTGAACGCCGCGGCACTGACGTAACGCTCCAGGTAGGCGCGTAGCTCGAGCAGACCCCGAGAGCGCGCCGTCACCTCCGTCAGTCCCTCAGCCAGAGCGGTGACCGCGGCGCAATACTGCTCGACCGCGTTGAGGAACAAGCGCGCCCGATGGTAATGGCCGTAGTCCAGAGCGTCCTTCTGCATCTCGCGCGTGTGATAGGTGTATGTCGCCACGAGGGTGTGGTGCGCGAAGGCCGTGACTACCTCATAGACGTCGCGACGTTCGAGGTCCCGGAAGACTTCTTGCCGGTAGTTTACCGCGTCGATCTCGCCCAGTGGGCTGCGGAAGAACGGCGTGAGCGTGTACTTGTCCTTGCCTGCGGTCACCGATGCAACGACTTGATCAAGGTTCAGATTGGTGAAGTAGACCGGCTGCGGACGTTCCTCGATGTCTGCAGCTATGTTGCCGTTGTCGAACAGGATGCTATGCACTGGCACGAAAGGGCGCTCCTTCGCTATCGCGGCCGGTGCCGGACGACCTCGGCACCGACGGTCTTGCCTCGCTCGAGGATCCCACGCTCGATGCTTGCGGCTGCGTCGCCCTGACTGCCCACGACCGATGGGGTGTGTCCAGGCCAACCGCCCGCAACGCAGCACCCACCCCCAATCTCACCCGCGACCGAGAAGGGCGCCTCATCCGCAGACGGCGCCGCCTGACGCCGAGCCGACCAGCTTGACGTACTTCGCGAGCACCCCGCGGGTGTAGCGCGGCGGC
>JAABUT010002705.1_pt1 | contig 16456 bp, 7 predicted proteins | sample 5559281 | NCBI WGS metagenome assembly JAABUT01 (sample SAMN10711880, study PRJNA513359) | rock metagenome | isolation source: Antarctica rocks | place: Antarctica: Victoria Land, Ricker Hills nord | collected 2016-01-04 | reverse complement strand
ATCTTTAAAAACGCCACTTATTTTGTAAGATTTTTTGTCATCAGTTAAAACGATTTTGTTGATCGGATCGATGTTTCCAAAAATGATTTTAGCCAGCGATTCACTGATCATCATTTCAGACTCGTCTTGTATGCCCAGCAATTGTCCTCCGATCATCTTTAATGATAAAATCTGAGGTAATTCCGGCTCCGCATAAATTCCGGTTTCATTCACCTTTTTATTACCAAAAGCTAAAATATGCGATTCCTGATAGCGGGTTAATGCCAAATGCTTAAAATCAGAAGCGTATTTATTTCGAAGTTCTAAGACTAATGGAATTGGAATGGTAGGATTAGTTGAGACATCATTTCCGTTTGTTGAGTTGTGAATGAACTGCACGATATGGTCATAATTTTTGAACGATTTGTTAAAGGACAATTCATCATAAATCCAGAAACCGATCAGCATCGCAACCGCCATCCCGACAGCCAGTCCAACAATATTAATGGCCGAATAAACTTTGTTTTTAACAAGATTCCGCCAGGCGATTTTAAGATAGTTTCTGATCATGATATATTAGTTTTTATAGCTGATGCTTCTTTTATCGATACTTTTTTAGCCCCACCTAACCTCCCCAAAGGGGAGGAACTCAGGTACAGACCTTACATCTCCGCCCTACAAAAGCCCTCTCCCCTGGAGCGGGTTGGCTGAGGCTTTTACTCCGCCCTCAAACTCTTTACCGGATTGGCCAATGCTGCTTTTACCGCCTGAAAACTGACTGTGATCAAAGCTATACCAAAAGTTATCAGCGCAGCTAAGCCAAAAATCCACCAATGTAAAGGTGTTCGGTAAGCAAAGTTTTGCAGCCATTTATCCATTGCAAAATAACCAAGTGGTATGGCAATTAGGGTGGCGATCAATACTGGTTTCAGCATATCTTGGGACAACAGCAACACAATGTTTTGCACGGAAGACCCCAATACTTTTCTTACACCTATTTCTTTGGTCCTCTTTGCAGCAGTGAAAGAGACAAGACCGAACAAGCCAAGACATGCAATTAAAATAGCCACGCCAGAAAAGATGCTTAATATGTTTTGCTGCCGGATGTCTGTTTTATATAACTCATCAAATTGCTGGTCTAAAAAACTATATTCAAAAGGATAAACCGGAGCGGCTTTGCTATAAGCATTTTTAATATACGCTAAAGCAGATTGAATATTCCCGGCTTTTAATTTTATCAAAACAACCCTTCTGTCCATTGCAGGTGAGATCACCAGGGAATTAATGTTTTCTTTGAGTGATGAAAAATTAAAATCTGCAACAACACCAATGATGGTCCGCCTTTTATCATCACGGACCGTGTTTTTTATCCATTTGCCTATGGCCTGATCTGGTGTCCAGCCAAGCTTTGCTGCTGCGGTACGGTTAATTAATACTGCATCTGCGGAATCAGTTGGAAACTGCGAAGAAAAATCCCTTCCGGCAATAATTTTTAAGCCTAATGTTTTTACAAATTCAAAATCGGCAAACTCAGTATTTGATGGCCATACTTCATTCTGTCCTTCCACATCAAATCTGTGTGCGTCAAAATACCCACCTGGCTGACCTGACATCAAAGAGACAGAGGCAACATCTTTGTATGATTGTAGTTCACTTTTAAACAGGTCTCTATTGTTATAAATATCATTGTTGTTGATCGGGACAATAATCGTTTGTGCACTGTTGTATCCAAGCTCTTTGTTTTTTACATAACTCATTTGGCTGATGATGATGATCGTACCGATAATCAACAATACAGAAATACTGAATTGAAAAATTACCAAAGCCTGGCGAAATATGGAACCGCCTTTGCCGAGTTGTAATTTTCCTTTTAAGGATTGTATCGGTGAAAATGCAGAAAGTATAAATGCCGGATAGCTTCCCGCCAACAAACCAACAATGATGACCACGCCAACAAGAAACAAATATAAAGGCCCCGAACTCCATGAAACATTTAGATGATAACCAAGTAAGCCGTTATAAAACGGCATCAGCAGAAATAATAAAAAAACAGCGAGCACGCAGGAAATAAAAGTTAATAAAAGCGACTCGCCAATAAATTGAACGATCAAATTATTTCTCAATGCGCCCATTACTTTACGAAGGCCGACTTCTTTGGAACGCTCAACCGCCCTTATAGTAGATAGGTTCATAAAGTTGATACAGGCAATGATGAGGATGAGAACTGCAATAGACAGAAATATATATACAACAGTTTTATCACCATGCTTTATATTATCGAAAGCGTTTTTCTCAAAATAAATATCTACTAAAGGCGTAAGGGAAAGGGTATAACGGAAGCCAGACTTTTTCATATCTGCACCCACATACTTATTCATGAACTGCGGAAATTGCTTTTCCACCTGCGCCTGTGTTACATTTGGATCAAGCAATACATAAGTGAACATGGCGTTATTGATCCATTTGTTAAAACCATCGTCATGAATGTAGTTTGATAATGGAATGATCAGATCAAAATCAAGGTGAGAATTGGACGGAACGTCTTTTGCAATACCGGTAACTTTTAATTGCAGTTTTTTATCGAGCTCCACCACTTTTCCCATGGCATTATTGATACTGCCAAAATACTTTTTTGCGGTTGTTTCTGTAAGGACTACGCTTGCCGGATCTTTTAAAACGGTTGCAGGATTGCCTTTTATAAGTGGAAATGAAAAAAGTTGAAAAAAGCCGGCGTCCACATCATAAATCTTTTTTTCGTTAAAAGATTTATTTCCAAAGGATAAAAGACCGTTAGTTGGGTTTACGCGGACTGCTTCTTTTATTTCCCCTTTAAAATCATTTAATAATGCAGGCGCATAAGGCCCTGAAAGATAGGAAACCTTTTTTATGGAACCGTTGTCATCAACGCCACGCATCACCCGGTAAATATTTTTTCCCTGCTGATGAAATGAGTCAAAACTGAATTCATTCATGATGAAAAGAAAGATCAGCATGGCCACTGCCATCCCGACAGCCAACCCAACAATATTAATGGCCGAATAAACTTTGTTTTTAATCAGGTTCCGCCAGGCGATTTTGAAATAGTTTTTAAGCATGATGTTTTAGCTTTTAGCTGTCGGCAATCAGCCTTCAGCGTTTTGTATAGTTTATTATTTGGGGTTGGAGGTGTGAGGTTTGAAATTTGCAATCCACTGATTGCTGAAAGCTGATTGCTAACAACTTCTTCCTCACTCACTCCTCAAACTCTTCACCGGATTGGCCAATGCTGCTTTTATCGCCTGAAAACTGACGGTTAACAAGGTAATACTGATCGCCCCAAAACCTGCCAAAGCAAAAATCCAAATGGATATAGACGAGTGATAAGCGTAGTTCTGCAACCAGCTATGCAAAAAATACCAGGCAATTGGCGTAGCAATCAGCATAGAAATAATTACCAGCAACACGAAATCTTTGGATAGCAGCTGCCACAGGTTAAACACGGATGCACCCAACACTTTCCTGACGCCGATTTCTTTGCTTCGTTGTTCGGCCATAAAGGAAGCCATCCCAAATAAACCCAAACAGCTGATAAAAATGGCCAATGCCGCAAAACCGCCGGCTAATTTCCCAATCCGTTCTTCGTCGCCAAACTTGCGGTTGTAATCTTCATCAGCAAATTTATAATTGAAAGGCTGCTCCGGGTTGTAGGTTTTATATACTTTTTCGATCTGTTGCAAAGCCTCACCGGCACTTCTTTTTGGATTGATTTTAGCAATCAGAACGCTTCCTGGTTCATCCAATAAATTAAAAACAGACGGCCGCACTGGTGCATAAGGCGATTCCATCACCATATCTTTTACCACACCGATTATCCGGATCGGATCTCCGTCCCAGGTAATCGTTTCGCCTACCGGCTGTTTAAAGTTCATCAATTTTGCTGCTGCTTCGTTGATGATTACAGCGGATGAATCGCTGGAAAAATCTTTGGAAAAATCCCTGCCAGCGATGAATTGCAAGCCAATGGTTTTGCCATAATCGTAAGAAACATCAGTTTTTGGAAATTCCGTCGGCAGCGAAGGGTCTTTTCCTTTCCAGTCAAAACCTGTGCTGGTAGAATTAAAGCCGGTTGTGGGAGAATCAGATTCTGTCATATCCACAATCGTCCCGGTGTTTTTCAATACTGTTTTTATCGCCTCAAAATGGTTATGCATTTCTGCGGAAGGCATGTTAACCATCACCAAACCATTGCGGTTATAGCCAACCGGGCGGTTTTTGGCAAATTGTATCTGCCTGAAAACCACTAATGTGCCAATGATCAGCACAATGGAAACCGTAAACTGCACCACAATCAAAACTTTACGTGGAGTGGCAGTAAAACGGCCAACCCGAAACGTACCTTTCAATACTTTTATCGGCTCGAAAGAAGAAAGATACAAGGCTGGATACAAACCGGCGATCAATCCGGTAAGCAGACAAAAAACTAAACCCGATAGCCAGAAATAAGGGTTTGTCCAAAAAATATGTGTTTCTTTTCCGGCGATTTGGTTGAAAACGGGAAGTGATAACTGCACCAAAATCAGGCTGATCAGAAAAGCAAGTACCACAAAAAGCAAGGATTCGCTAAAAAACTGATTGGTTAACTGCTGCCGGGACGAACCAACCGTTTTGCGGATGCCCACTTCTTTTGCCCGCTTTTCACTTCTGGCTGTGCTTAAATTCATGAAATTTATACAGGCTAAAAACAGCACGAACACGCCGATCAACCCAAAAAGCCAAACGTATTGGATGCGACCGCCGGTATTTACTCCGTTTTTAAATTCATCCTGCAAATGCCATTTGCGCATCGGCTGTAAAAAAAGTTGCGGGTTTTGTTTTGCCAGGTTTTTATTCACATGGTTAAGGCGCACATTTTTGATATTAACCGAAACTTTGTTTAGATCTGCGTACTCACTCAATTCTACATAGGTAAAAAAAGCATTGTGCCGCCACGGGTCTTCCGCCGTTCTAATCCAATCCGTATTGTTGAAGTAAAGCTTCCAGGGAGCGATAAACTGCACATCGGCAAAGGCAGAGTTGAGCGGCAAAGCTTCGTAAACACCGGCAACTTTAACCGGCATTTTATTGTCCAGTTTGATGATCCGGCCAATGGGATTTGTAGTGCCGAACAACGATGCCGCAACCTGATCAGAAAGCAGAATCGAATTTTGATCTTGCAAGCCGTTTTCAGAACCGCTTAACATTTTTAAGCTGAGCATATTTGCAACGCCCGGCTCAAAAAAAGTGCCGGTTGGAGATAGTTTTTTAGAACCAATGTTGAGTAAATGCGGCCAAGTGCCTGATGCCAAAACTACCTGTTTAAAACTGCTGCCATATTCAGCGCGAAGCGCATCAGCAAGCGGATAAGGCGTTAGCGGCTCGGTTTCGATGCCCGAATTGCTCTGTTTATTTTGCATCACCAAAGCCACGCGATCATAGTTTTGGAAAGATTTATTGAAGGATAATTCATCATAAACCCAAAGCGCAATCAATAAAGCAACGGCCATACCAACAGCCAATCCAACAATATTGATGGCCGAATAAACCTTGTTTTTAACAAGGTTGCGCCAGGCGATTTTAAAATAGTTTTTGAGCATTGGTTTGAAATTTTAGCTGTGGGCAATCGGCCTTCAGCGGTGAATGATTTTATGATTATTATTGATACTGCTTTTATCGGTGTTTTTTTACTGATAGCCAAAAGCTGATTGCTGACAGCCAAAAGGGTTAAACACATTATATACCAATAACCTAAATAATTGTCAATCAATAATTTGCAAAAATAAATTCTATTCTGATTGTTCGCCAGCGGACGGATACTGTTCGTTTTCGGACAATGCTGTTTCTTCTCCAAAACCAACCGCACTGTATCAAAACCGAACACTACCTGTAATACAAACGCACAGGCGGATACTTCTTTTATCACCTAAAAAACTGTATTTCAATAAGTTAAACGATATGGCACAGGTTTTCATGTAAGGTCTGCAAAATACCGGACACTAAAAAATACCTTATAAAAGAAGCATCGTGGACAGAGTTATCGCAAAAAAGAAATGGACAACCAAGCGCATTTTAACCGTCGTCGGCGTTACGGCCCTGGTTTTATTGATCGGCAGCAGTTATTATTTTACTTCCGGCAAATCGAAATTAAACGTTGATACCGAACGGATTACGATCAGCGAAGTGAAAAACGGGCCGTTTCAGGAGTTTATTCCGGTCAACGGTGTGGTGATGCCAATCACAACCATTTATTTAGATGCCAATGAAGGCGGCCGGGTAGATCAAAAATTTGTGGAAGACGGCACCGTGATGAAAAAAGGCGACCCCATTATGAAACTGGCCAATACGGACTTGGAACTGAGTTTGGTGAACCAGGAAACTTCTGTTTTTAACTTGCTCACGCAGATGCAGATTTCGCGGAATGCGGCGCAACAAAATACCATCAGCAAACTCAACCAAATGGCGGATGTGGACAACGCTTTTAAAGAAGCGGAACGTTTGTACCTGTTAAACAAACATTTACACGAGCAAAAAGCGATTGGTTTGCAGGAGTTTAAGCAATCTTCTATCGCTTATGATTATCAGGTAAAACGAAAAAAGCTGACGCAGCAGATTTTGAAACAGGATTCGGTTTCTACCAAACAGGAAGTGAACCAGGCCAAGCAATCATTCGACCGTACGCAAAACGCCTTGGCTGTGATGCGCCAAAAAGTAGGCGATCTGATTGTCCGCGCGCCGGTTGATGGCCAGTTGACTTCGCTTGATGCAGAGATAGGACAAAACAAACACCAGGGCGAGCGTTTGGGACAGATTGATGTGCTGAGCGGTTTTAAAGTGCGGGTGGATGTGGACGAACATTACATTTCCCGAATTTTCACAGGCTTGACTGGCGACTTCGACTTCTCCGACAAAACCTATAAATTGAAGATCAAAAAAGTTTTTACACAAGTAACCAATGGCCGTTTTCAGGTGGATATGGAATTTGTGGGGAAAGTACCGGAAGGCATCCGCAGAGGACAAACCCTTCAAATCCGATTAGCTTTAGGCGATGAAACCAAAGCCTTATTATTGGCAAAAGGCGGTTTCTATCAGCAAACCGGTGGCAACTGGATTTTTAAAGTAAGCGAAGATGGCAAAACCGCTTACAAAGTTGATGTGCAATTAGGCCGCCAAAACCCGGATTATTACGAAATTTTACAAGGTTTGAAACCTGGTGATAAGGTGGTTACCAGCAGTTATGAAAATTATGGAACGATGCAGGAATTGGTGTTGAAGAAGTAGTTAGCTTTCAGCAATCGGCTGTCAGCTTTTGGATGGCGGATATAAAAAGTGATTAGCTTTCGGCTGTCAGCTTTTGGATGGCGGATATAAAAAGTAGTTAGCTTTCAGCAATCGGCTGTCAGCTTTTGGATGGCGGATATAAAAAGGTAGTTAGCTTTCGGCTGGCGGCTATCAGCTTTGGATGGCGGATGTAAAAAGCAAGTAGCTTTCGGCTGTCGGCTATAAGCTTTGGATGGTGATATAAAAAGTGATTAGCTTTCGGATGTCAGCTTTCAGCTTTTGGATGGCGGATATAAAAAGTAAACAGCTTTTGGCAACCGGCCTTCAGCATTTGAATGATTGGTTATTGACCGGAAGCTGAAGACTGATTGCTGACAACTGAAAGCTTTTCTCCATACGTATAAAGCATTTTTTTGATTTGGACAGCTTCGTTAGTAAGTTCTTCAAAACTTTGATCAGATAAATATTTTAAATCATGACATAAAATCAATTGGTAATGAAGCTCGGCTAAAGAGCCGGAAGCAATAACTAAAAAGCGCTTTAGTTCAGGATTAGAGTTTCGGCCGCAACCTTCAGCAATATTGGTTGGAACAGAAGCAGCAGATATTCTCATTTGAGAGGTTAAACCGTAAAGTTCTTGTTTAGGGAAAGACTGAGTTAGCGTATAAATTTTAACAGTTAATAAATGGCTTTTTTGCCAGATCAATAATTTTTGAAAATCCCTCATTTAAAACGAAATTACAAATATTAACTCTTAACTAATATAAACCATTTATGAATGCAAATTTAAGTTTATGCATATTGGAAAGTAACTACAAAAAACACATGACAGCCAAGCCGAAAGCTGATTGCTGAAAGCTGATATTTAACACCTATTTTTTATTTAACCGCTACTGCCAAAGCTGATTGCTGAAAGCTGATAGCTAAAAGCTCCCTCCAATGATAAAAATTACCGAACTCGAAAAAATTTACCGTACTGAAGACATTGAAACTTCGGCACTGAACAAACTAACCATTCATGTAAACGACGGTGAATTTGTGGCCGTAATGGGTCCTTCCGGCTGTGGAAAATCTACCTTGTTGAACATTCTGGGCTTGCTGGACGATCCTGACGGCGGCAGTTTCATGTTCAACAACATTGAAGTGGCTGGTTTTAATGAACGTAAACGGGCCGACCTGCGCAAGCGCAACATCGGCTTTGTGTTCCAAAGTTTTAACCTGATCGATGAACTGACCGTTTTTGAAAATGTAGAATTGCCGCTGATTTACCTCGGTGTAGATAGCGCAGAACGTAAAAAACGGGTAGATGTGGTGTTAGATAAGATGCAGATCATGCACCGCCGCAACCACTTTCCGCAGCAACTTTCCGGCGGCCAGCAGCAGCGTGTTGCCGTAGCACGTGCGGTAGTCAATAATCCGAAACTGATTTTGGCGGATGAGCCGACGGGAAACCTGGATTCATCCAACGGTAACGAAGTGATGCAATTGCTAACCGAGCTGAATGAACACGGAACCACGATTGTGATGGTAACCCACTCAGAGCACGATGCGCGCTACAGCCACCGCATCATCCGGATGCTGGACGGGCAAACGGTAACGGAGAATCTGTTGGTGTGAGGAAGAGAACTTCTGGCTACTTGCTAAAGTTTGCTAACTGATAAATTGCTAAATAAAATACCGATAAAAGAAGCATTAAGGTAAAAATCAAAACAATGATAAAAAATTATTTAAAAACCACCTTTCGCAAACTCTGGAGCCGTAAGGCTTTTTCGTTTATCAATATTATTGGCTTAGCAATTGGCATGACAGCCTGCTTCCTGATTTACTTGTTTGTAAATTTTGAGTTAAGTTATGATAAGTTCCATGCAAAAGCAGATCGCATCTATCGGGTTGTAGCTGATATTAAAACGCCATCAGAAGTAATTCACGGAGACGGACCATCATGGGCTGTAGCCCCGAAGGCGAAAGACGAATTTCCCGAAGTGGAGGCTTATGTTCGCATTTCCGGAGATAACATGCTGATCAGAAAAGGTAATGTGAAATTTCAGGAACAGAATTTAATATACGCAGATTCGGCTTTCTTTAAAATATTTGATTTTAAATTACTGAAAGGCAATCCGCAAGCGGCTTTAAAAGACCAGTTAAGTGTTGTATTTTCTGAAACTGCGGCAAAAAAATACTTTGGTAATTCCGATCCTGTAGGACAAACTTTACTACTTACCGGAAATGCTTTACCTGCAAAAGTAACAGGCGTTATGAAAGACTTGCCTGAAAATTCAATCATAAAAGCAGATGTAATTGTGTCAATGAGTACGCTTACAAAGAAGTTCGATCCGAATAGAGATAATCAGTGGGGAAACTATGGAAACAACACTTTTTTATTGTTGAAGCCTGGTGTCAATCCGAAAACACTTGAAGCTAAATTTACTGGATTTTTGGAAAGAAGGAACGGAGATGAAATGAAACAACATCAGATGTTTCCTACGCTCTTTCTTGAACCTTTAAGAGATGTGTACTTGCGTTCAACCCGTGGTGCAAGCAAGACTGGCAATATCAATAATGTTTACATATTTTCCATAATTGCAATATTTATACTTTTAATTGCGTGCATTAATTTCATTAATCTCACTACCGCACGCTCTTTAGAAAGAGCCAAAGAGGTTGGCATAAGAAAGGTGGCAGGTGCCGATAAACTTCAACTGATATCGCAGTTTATTGGAGAATCTGTTATAGTGTGTCTTATTGCTTTTCTGTTAACAATTATTTTTTCTGCATTGCTGCTACCGTTATTTAATCAGCTTGCAGGCAAAACCATCAGTAATGGAATTTTCCACAGTGGATATTTTGTATTTCAGCTTTTTCTTGCATCAATCGTTATCGGCTTACTGGCAGGTATTTATCCGGCATTGGTGTTAACCTCTTTTCAACCGGTTGTTGTTTTAAAAGGCCGATTTGCTACAAGTAGTAAAGGGGTTATTATGAGAAAGAGCTTGGTTATAGCACAATTTACTATATCTATTGCCTTAATTATAGCAACCATTGTTGTGTATAATCAAATGACCTACATGCGAAATCAAGATTTGGGTTTTAGCAGAAATCAGATACTTATTTTTGATTCACATGGTGATCCAGGTAAAAAAGCATTTCAGGAAGCAGTGGCGAACCTGCAAAGTGTAAAATCAACAAGTACTTCTTCAAGTGTTCCTGGCGGAGGTAATCCAGGCGCTTATTCAGAAATTGAAAACAGTAAAAGTGATCTTCAAGTGGCCAATCTTGATTTGTACTTTGTTGATTTTGATTACATCAAACAGTTTAAAATGAAGATGGTAGCCGGCCGTGGCTTTTCAAAAGATTTTAAAACAGATACCACGCAGGCAATGGTGTTAAATGAAACCGCCGTAAAAATGTTTGGTTACAGTTCTCCCGACCAGGCAATAGGTAAACGTTTTAAACAATGGGGCAGAGAAGGAAAGATAATTGGCGTAATAAAAGACTTTCATTTCAAATCATTGCAACAACCTATTCAGCCGCTAAGCATGCGTATTGAGCCGACGCGCTGCGACCTTATTACCTTAAATGTATCTGCTACAAATTTGCCGGCAACGCTTGCAGCTATAAAAAAAGATTGGGAAACCTTTATTCCGAATATACCTTTCAGCTATTCCTTTTTAGATGAGTTCTTTAACAAGCAGTACAGCGATGAAGAAAAGTTTGGCAAATTGTTTTTAAATTTTGCTGTATTAGCCATTCTCATATCGTGCCTCGGTTTATTAGGGCTTTCTTCATACACTACAACGCAACGTACAAAGGAAATCGGAATACGTAAAGTTTTAGGGGCCTCTGTTTCCAATATTCTAAACCTGCTATCAACAGATTTTTTAAAACTTGTTATCATTTCTTTTGCAATAGCTGCTCCTTTAGCCTGGTACTTTATGCACAACTGGTTGCAGAATTTTGCTTATCATACCAACATCAACGCGTGGGTTTTTGCTTCCGCTGGTTTTTGCGCCTTTGCAGTTGCTTTGTTTACCATCAGTTTTCAGGCGATAAAAGCAGCATTGGCCAACCCGGTGAAGAGTTTGCGGAGTGAGTGAAAGCCTCAACCCAACCCTCTTCAAAAGAGAGGGCTTTTGCATAGCGAATATGAAGGTCTGCACCTGAGTTCCTCTCCTTTGGGGAGGTTAGGTAGGGCTAAAAAAACATCGATAAAAGAAGCATTCAATTTATATTCTTACAACCCATGCTCAAAAATTACTTCAAAACCGCCTGGCGGAACCTGATCGGGAATATCAGTTTCTCCATCATTAACATTTTAGGCTTAGCTATCGGGATGGCCAGCGCGATCATGATTTTGCTTTGGATACAGAATGAGGTTGGCCATGATCGGTTTCATACCAAAAAAGATCGTTTATATGTAGCCAACAACCGTGATAAGTTTGAAGGTGAAACACACGCTTGGAGCCAAACACCTAAAATCCTGGCTAAAACTTTAAAGCAGGAATACCCGGATGTGGAAGATGCGGTTCGGGTTACGGATCAGATATTTTTGTTTTCCGTTGGCGAAAAACACCTGAATTCCAATGGTGCTATCGTTGATCCGGGGTTTTTGAATGCGTTCAGTTTTCCGCTCCTCAACGGAAATACTGACGCACTAAAAGAAGGTAACCATATCGTGCTGACAGAAAAACTCGCCATTAAACTCTTTGGTAATGAAAATGCCATGGGTAAAATCGTTAAAATTGACAGTACAGATAATTTTACAGTTGCAGGCGTTCTAAAAGATCTGCCTAACAATACGAGGTTCAGTTTTGAGTATTTGCTGCCCTGGTCATACCTAAAAAAGATTAAAGGAGATGATGATTACTGGGGAAATAATTCTGTCAAAACCTATATCCTGCTTAAACCGGGCGTTTCTCAGGCAGCTTTCGATGCCAAGATCAGAAACATAACTATCAACCATACCAAAGACGGCGAAAAATCTTCCACACAAGCTTTTACGCAATTGCTAAGCGATTCCTGGCTGTATAACAGAGATGTAAAAGGTGAATATGTAACCGGCCGCATCGAGCGGGTAAAATTATTTGGGTTGATTGCTGCTTTTATCCTGCTGATTGCTTGCATCAATTTCATGAATTTAAGCACGGCCAGAAGCGAAAAACGCGCTAAAGAAGTGGGCATCCGCAAAGTGGTTGGTGCAAAAAAAAGCGCATTGGTAGTTCAATTTATTGGCGAGAGTATTATGTTGGCTTTTATTGCCGGCGTTTTATCTATCCTGATGGTAGAATTGAGTTTATCAGGGTTCAATAAACTGGTTAGCAAAGAGCTTTACATTGATTTTGGCAGTCCGGCTTATTGGCTTTTTGCAATACTGTTTATCTTTTTTACCGGTTTGCTGGCAGGCAGTTATCCGGCTTTGTTCCTCTCCTCTTATCAGCCCATAAAAGTTTTGAAAGGCCGTGTTAGTTCGGTCACTGCAGCAATCACACCACGCAAAGTGCTGGTTGTTTTACAGTTTACTTTTGCTATTGCCCTGATTATCTGCACCATCATTGTACAACATCAAATTAAATACGGGCAATCGCGGGAATCCGGTTATGTGAGAAATAACCTGACTTATGTTAATTTACAAGGATCGATCAGCAAAAATTATGACCTGATTAAAAATGATCTGATTAACAAAGGCGTAGCAACATCGGTAACTAAATCCATGAGTCCGATTACGCAGCGATACAGTGATGGCTGGGGATTTTCGTGGGCCGGAAGTACGGAACAGGATCATAAAACAGACTTTATCCGGATGTCTGCCGATGCAGATTTTGTTAAAACAATGGGGTTAACTTTATTGGAAGGCCGCGATATCGACATCAAAAAATATGTAGTGGATTCTAATGCGATGCTGCTGAATGAATCCGCAGTGAAAATTATGCGGTTAAAAAATCCGGTTGGGCAAATCGTTAAAGACAACAACCACAACTGGCATGTAGTAGGCGTGATTAAAGATTTTATTTTTGAATCTCCTTACGAAAAAATCAGTCAGTTGGTAGTAGAAGGGCCTAAATCCTGGTTTCAGGTAATGCACATCAAACTAAATAATAAAAACAGCGCAAGCAAAAATGTGGCTTTGATGACGCAGGTTTTCAAGCAATACAATCCCGAATATCCTTTTGAATACAAGTTTGTGGATGAAGAATATGCCGAAAAATTTAGCGATGAACAGCGCGTTGGCACATTGGCCGGATTGTTTTCGGGTCTCACCATTTTTATTTCCTGCCTCGGCCTGTTTGGTTTGGCCACTTACACGGCAGAAAACCGGATCAAGGAAATCGGTGTCCGCAAAGTACTGGGCGCATCTGTGGCCAGCATCACTACTTTATTATCTGTTGATTTTTTGAAATTAGTCATCTTGTCTTTTTTAATTGCTTCCCCAATTGCCTGGTTCTCAATAGATAAATGGTTACAGGCTTATACCTACCGGATTGATATTGAGTGGTGGGTTTTTGTACTGGCCGGTCTGGCTTCCGTAATAATTGCTATCGGAACCATCAGTTTTCAGGCGATAAAAGCAGCATTGGCCAATCCGGTGAAGAGTTTGCGGAGCGAGTGAAAGCCTCACCCAAACCTTCTCCCGGGGAGGGGGCTTTTCAAGGCGGATAATGGAAAACTATAAAGATAGCACGCTTTGGTTCCTCCCCTTTGGGGAGGTTAGGTGGGGCTCAAAAAACATCGATAAAAGAAGCATTATAAACTATACAAACCGCTGAAAGCCGAAAGCTGACAGCTAAAAGCCAAAAAATCATGATCAAGAACTATTTCAAAACAGCAATTAAAACCATGATGCGGAATAAAACCTATACCGCCATCAACATTTTTGGCTTGAGTGTTGGCCTGGCCTGCGTCATGCTGATTGTTCTGTACATCAAAGATGAAGTCAGTTTCGACCGCTTTCAGGAAAACGGATCGCAGATATTCCGGATTGTACAAGCCGGGCACAGGCCGGACGGCACGGAATATAAAAGCGGGTTTACAGGAGGTGTACAAGGCGAAACGTTTAAACAGCAGATTCCGGAAATACAGGAAATGTGCCGCATCAACGGAGGCGGTGAAGAACTGGTAAAAAAAGGCGCAGAGGTATTATCAGAAAAAATGCTTTACGCCGATAAAAGCTTCTTTAAGATATTCTCTTTTCCACTGCTGAAAGGCAATCCAAAAACTGCATTGAACAACACCAGCAATGTAGTGATTACCACAGAAATCGGTAAAAAATATTTCGGCAAACAAAACCCGATTGGTAAAACTTTACAAATCAATCAAAACGGTAATTTTGAGCCTTTTATCGTTTCTGGTGTTGCCGAAGTTACGCCTCAAAATTCTACCGTCCGTTTTGATTTCCTGCTGAACATCGAGCGTACTTTGCCAAAAAACTATACTTCGACGGACTGGTTTAATTCTTTCCTAAACTCATTTGTTTATTTAAGAAAAGGTGCCAGTCAGCAAGTTACAGAACAAAAAATGGCTCGGATTTTTAATCAATATGCGGGAAAAGGTCTTGCAGAAATGAAGAAAGCTTATGGCGATAAAATGAGCATCAGCTACAAACTACAGCCATATTATAATATTCATCTGGATAAAGACTACGGCAGCGGAAACGGTTTAACAGATTCCAGCAAAATTGATTTTTCTTACATTTTAGGCGGCATTGCTTTGTTTATCCTGTTTATCGCCTGCATCAATTTTATCAATTTAACTTTGTCGAGTTCTTTACGCCGTAGTAAAGAAATTGGCATCCGAAAGGTAAACGGTAGTACACGCGGGCAATTGATCCTGCAATTTCTGGGCGAATCGTTTCTGCTTACGCTGATTGCTTCTTTTATCGGCTTAATTTTAGTGGCCCTTTGCCTGCCCGAATTTAACACGCTTTCGGGCAAACAACTGCAACTCTCCTATCTGTTCAGCCCGCAAACCGTTGCTGTTTTTATCGCCCTAATTTTGATAAACACTTTATTGTCCGGTTTTTATCCTGCGCTGGTGCTTTCTGGTTTCAATCCGGTGCAAACGCTTTATGGCAAACTTAAAATCAGCAGCAATAATTACCTGGCAAAAAGTTTGGTGGTAGTGCAGTTTGTGGTTGCCGTGTTTTTAGCTATTGGTACGATTGTGATGCAGAAGCAGTTTAATTTGCTGATCCATTCGGATTTGGGTTATCAGCATAAAAACATTGTTGATGTGCAATTCCCGCAAGAAAAACATCCCGATTATCAGGTTTTTAAAAGCGAACTTTTAAAATATCCGTTTATCAAACAAGTGGCCGGACAAGGAACATCTTTTACTGGCTGGACGGGAAATATGTTTGATGTAAACGGAAAAAAATTAAATACTGCTTTTTTTGAAATTGACAATGATTTTTTAAAAGAGTTAAAAATCACAATCAAACAAGGACGAGGTTTTACTACCATAGCCGGAGATACAACGCATTGCTTGGTCAACCAATCTTTTGCAAAAGCTGCGGGTTGGAAAGACAGTCCTATTGGACAACTGATCAAGCAGAATAAAAATGAATATACCGTAATTGGTGTTACTTCCGATTTCCACAATTCCTCTTTAAATTCCAAAATAGAACCGCTCATTATCAAACAGCCGTCAACAGCTAATTACGGACAAGTATTGGTTAAGATAGATGAAAACCAAAAGGTAGCCGCCATAAAAGCGATCCAAACAGAGTTTAAAAAAATGATTCCCGGTTATCCTTGTAAGTATAATTTTTTAACTGATATGCTTGCCGGGCAATACGAGCAGGAAAACCGCTGGAAACAGATTATCACACTGGCTTCCTGCATGTCTATCCTGATCTCCTGCCTGGGTTTGTTTGGCCTGGCTACACTTGCTATTGAACAAAGGGTGAAAGAAATTGGTGTTCGCAAAGTACTGGGTGCCAGCCTGACCGACCTGACCGGCATCCTGACCGTTAATTTTTTAAAGCTTGTTTTAGTTGCCGTGATTATTGCTTCGCCTCTGGCCTGGTACGCCATGAACAAATGGCTACAAAATTTTCCTTACCGTATTGATTTCAGTTATTGGATCCTGATTTTAACCGGTGCAGGTTCTTTGCTGATTGCTTTTATCACCATCAGTTTTCAGGCGGTAAAAGCAGCATTGGCCAACCCGGTGAAGAGTTTGAGGAGTGAAT
>JAABUT010002704.1_pt1 | contig 16457 bp, 21 predicted proteins | sample 5559281 | NCBI WGS metagenome assembly JAABUT01 (sample SAMN10711880, study PRJNA513359) | rock metagenome | isolation source: Antarctica rocks | place: Antarctica: Victoria Land, Ricker Hills nord | collected 2016-01-04 | reverse complement strand
TGGTGATCGAGAACGACCGCTTGCGCCGGTGACAGCCGACGATGCCCGCCTGGCGCATCAGCCGGGCGATGCGTTTGCGGCCGACATGCACGCCGGCGTCGGTGAGCTCGGCGTGGATCCGCGGTGAGCCGTAAACCTTGCGGTTGTCCTCGAAGGCGGTGCAGATCTGCTCGGTCAGCACCTGATCGGCGCTGGCCCGCGCCGACGGCGGCCGGCGCAGCCAGGCGTAGAAACCCGACCGGCTGACCTTCAGCAGCTGACACAGCACGGTGACGTCGTGGTGCGCCTTCTCCCGGTCGATGAAGGCGAACCGCTCACCTCGTCGACTCCGTGGCGAAGAAGGCCGCCGCTTTTTTCAAGATCTCCCGCTCGACCTTGAGCTTGGCGTTTTCCCGCCACAGCTTGCTCAGCTCAGCGCGTTCGGCCGCGGTCAGCGGCAGCTGCCCGTTCGCGTCCGGGACACCACGTTCGGCGTCATCGGCCTTGACCCAGTTCCCGAGGGTCGTGTCGTTGATCTGCAAGTCACGAGCGACCTGCGAGACCGGCCTACCGGTAGCTCTGACGAGCTCTACGGCCTGCTCCCGGAACTCCGGGGAGTACTTGCTCGGACGGCCCATCAGGACCCCTTCCTCGGGCGAAGAGCCCAAGATCAGGGTGTCCACCGAAGCGGGTCAACTCCAGGGCGCCCCAGCCTGACCCAATCGGTTAGTAGTAGACGAGAGGGGACTGCTCCCAATAGCTCCTCGATCGAACGCAGCTCGTACACCTCCATGAGGGCGAGCAGCGTGCTGAGCGTTGGGTTCGGGAACGACGACCGCTCGAGGTTCGACAACGTGTTCCGGGACAGACCCGCCCGGGTCGCGGCCTCGTCGATGGACCATCCCTGAGCGGCTCGTAAGGCCCGGAGCCGGTCGCCTAGGTGCACACTAGAATGGGCACTGGCCATCGCAGGTACGGGCGACAGGCGCGCCCGTGCAGCTAGCGCTCAAGAAGTCGCTCCGGCGTGTCGAAGCCCCCACTGCCTTGTCGGCAAGGATACTTGGGCCATTCGATTGGGCCTACTCTAATGGGTAGTGCTGCAGGGTTTACAGTCCTGGGGCGCGCCTGTCCGCGTGGGGCGAAGCAAAAGTGTCAGTGCTCGAACTTATGTTCTAGTCACGGCTCGCCGTAGCCGGAGGAGGACTTGCATGATTGAGACACAGAGCGACGCGCGACGGCTGGCCTCCATCGACGGCGCCACATCTCTCGGCCAGCTTGCAGATGATGCGGTACTCGCGGTCTTGGCCTGGCAGCGCACATAGCAGTTGACGCAGCTCGGCGAAGAAACGCTGAGGTCGTTCGCGGATTGGCTCATGCGGGCAGAACTAGCCCTTACCGATCCACTTGATTTGGCTCAGAGATCCTCGGCCCTGAACAACCTCCCTGGCCTGGACACCTTCGGACCAGGCGTCGCGGACGCCGCGCTAGAGGCTTTCGCCGCTGGGCTAGATCTCGGTCAAGAGGTGCTTGCTGTTAAGCACTTGCGAAGCAAGGTCCTTGAGTTTGCGGCTGGCCGCGCGGCGCCAATCGTCGCCGAAGAGCTAGCCGACGTTTTCGAGACTATCGCCAAGGCGATGATCACAGCCGCCGACTCGATGTTGGCGCCGGTTGCCAGGACCGCGTGGGCGACGACCTCGGTTTTCTAGCACGTCTTGTCATTGAGCGCGCGGGGCACTTGAGAAGTTCTCTTCGCGGGCGGGACGGGCGAGGCTCGACGCCGTCGCGGCCGTTGATAAGGTTATCCGGCGCGCGGGCCACTGACGACGGCTGCCCGGTTCAGCCTGGCCGGAGTCACGCCCCGCCCGGAGAACCCCACGTGGACCAGTGCGCCGCGGGCATCTCCCCCGTGGTCAGTCCCTGCTCGGCCGCCTGCTGCCAGACCGTGACGACGAGCGCGTCGAAGGTGCCTGAGCCGCCAGCGGCCGCAGGGGTCGTCTCCCGGACGGCCATGTCGAGCTTGTTCACCTGGTCGGCGTTCAACCGGTTGGCTTCCGCGACGGCGTCCCGGGCCAGTTCCAGGCAGCCCCGGACCTCGTTCCCGTCCGTGTCGTGCAGGGCGAGGCCGAGTGCGTCGCGCAGGAACGCGAGCAAGGCCAGCACCTTCCCGGACCGTTCCTTGTGCAGCTCGTCAAGCAGTCGCTCGCGATCGGTCATGCCGCCGCGAACCCCTGCCGCCAGCTCGGATGCTTCGGCATCCAGCCCAGCTCTCGCTTGGCCTTCACGTTCGAGGCGCCACGAATCTCGGTCATCATCACAGCGCCAGCCTCGCCGGCGAACAGCCGGCCGATCAACCGCGGCACGCGCATCGGTCGCTTGGCTCCAAGCGTCTGCGCCAGCGCCGGCAGCCACTCCTCCACGGGCGCCGGATCGTCGTCGACCACGTTATAGACACCGCGATTGCCGCGCTCGACCGCCGCCACCGTCGCCTCCGCCGCATCGGCCACGTGGACGAACGACCACACCCCACCACCGCCGCCGACCAGCGGGAACTTGCGCCTGCGGACCAGCTCAAACTGCCCCTCGCCCGGCGCCATCGACGTGCCCGGACCGTAGAACGCGCCATAACGCAGCACGATCCCCTCCGTCCACTGCGCACCCAAGACCGCGTCCTCGAGATGACGGACCGCGGCCATGGTCTCGCGCATCTCGCGCACGGGCGTCGGATCCAGCGGATCCTCCTCGCTCTTGACCGGGCCGCCGGTGCGCACGTACATGCCATAGCCCGCGACGCCCTGCGCCACGAACCGCCTGACCCCGACCGCCTGCCCGGCGGAGAGCAAATGATCGGTCCCCTCGGTCCGCAATCGGCTTGTCAGCGCGAAATCGCGATCGAAATGACGCATGTCAAGCGCACCGATCGCGGTCAGCTCGTGGACGATCACCTCCGGCCTCGCCCGGCCCACCGCGTCCGCGACCTGATCGGGATCAAGCGCATCCGCGACCACCGGCACAGCGCCCAGCTCGCAGAGCATCGGCCGCTTTGACTCGCTACGCGTCATCCCATGAACCTCATGACCCGCGGCCACCAGACGCGGCACCAGCTGCCTTCCAATCGCGCCCGTCGCACCTGCCACAAACACTCTCATCGCCGGCTCCCTGATCGAGGACTCACCACGTACACAAGACAAGACAAGACAGCAGGCCCGGCTGTGACACCCAGTCCGAATGGCCGCGTACCGAGACCCACAGCGGCGACAGCGGCACCAACGAACCCGCCATCGCGGCGTGGGAGCGCGAACATCGCACCAGCGGTCAGCGGGCGGTCGCTGGCACGATTCGCGGCGACCGACACCCACTGGCCGACACGCACCGCCCGCGAGTAGCCGACGAGCGACTCCCACGCGCCCCGAGGAACCGACCGCCGCTTCATTACAACTCCATCATGCCGAGTCGAGAGGGGAGCCGCCGCGGTTGCCCACAGCCGTCCCGTCCCGCATGACGATCGCTGAACGGTGATGGTCGGATCCTTCAGTGAGGCGCTGGATGGCTGGGTAGGTCGCGGTGGCGTCGGATGGGTCCGGTGAGCAGTATCAGACTGGCGAGTACGAGGCCGCTGGCTGTGATCCACAGGGTGGCTCGAAGGCCGAGGGTGGCGGCGAGGACGCCGGCGAGCAAGGCGCCGAGGGGGATGGTGCCGTAGTTGAGGAACATCATGGTGACGACGACGCGGCCCAGGAGGTGTCGGGGCGTGTAGGTCTGGCGGAAGCTGCTTTTGATGACGTTGCCGCTGACGATGCCGGCGCCTACGCCGATTCCGCCGACGACGACGTACAGCAACCCGGCGCCGGGTTTGGTGAGCGGGATGAGCAGCGCGAACGGGGCGGCGGCGAGTTCGCTGATGAGCATTCCGTGGGCGGTTCCGAAGCCTCGGGCGAGAACTCCCGCGCCGGCGGCGCCGAGGACACCGCCCACGCTCATCCCGGACAGGAGCAGACCGACGACGCCGGGGCTGACACCGACGTCTCGGATGAGGAAGACGACTAGGATGGCCTGGTATCCGGTCAGCGCGAGGTTGCTGGCGGCTCCGAAGACGGTGAGCACGCGAAGGTAGGGGTCGGCTCGGACGAACCGCAGGCCGGCAGCGATTTGGCTGTGGAGCGGGGTCGGGCGGCGGTCGCTTGTGGTGGGTGTGTCCTGAGCGTGGACGCGGGCCAGGTACACGGTGGAGACGAGGAAGCTCAGCGCGTCGGCGATTAGCCCCGACACTGCGCCGGCGAGTTGGGCCAGGAGTCCGGCCAGGCTGGGTCCGGCGACTTGGGCGACGGATTCGCTTCCTTGCAGGGCCGCGTTCGCTTCGGTCAGGTGATCGTCTCCGATCACGCCTGGGAGGTACACCTGGTAAGCGGTCTGGAAAAACACACTCGCCACACCGGTTAGCAGGGCCACGACGAGAAGATGACCGATGGTCAACGTCCCGGACCACGCTGCCGCTGGGATGCTGAGCAGCAGCAGGAACGAGGCGATGTTGCAGACCTGCATCAGTGGGCGGCGAGGGAGACGGTCGACCCAGGCGCCGGCGGGTAGCCCGATCGCCAGCCACGGCAGCCACGCGGCTGCGGTCAGCGCACTGACTTGCAAGGCGCTGGCGTGCAGGGTCACCACGGCGACCAGGGGGAGCGCGACTCCACTGATGCTCGTGCCCACCGCGCTGGTGGTCTCACCCGTCCACAACAGCCGAAAGTCGCGGTGGCGCAGGACGCCACCGCGGCGGCGCTGTGACGAGGCAGACCCGCCGGGTCGGGCGCCGGTGTCGGTCACGGCTGGCCTGGGACGCCGTAGGTGAACAGGAACACCGGCTCGCGCTGCTGCCCGTCGGCGGGGATATCGCGGTTGGCCCACCGCTCGGCCAGGGCGATGACCTCCTGGGACAGCTCGCTGAGTTCCGCTGGTGTTAGGTGCAGCCACTTGTCGGTGGAGAACGCCGCATCCGCCCAGCGCGCCCGATCCTCGTCCGCGGCGGTGAGCCATGCTCGTACCAGGTTTGCGTTGTGGTCGAGGTTCAGTGATTCTGCGGCCTCGGCTACTGCGGCAGCTGACGGGTCATCCGCGAAGTCGCTGCTCGACCAGCGCAGACCGGTTGAGACTAGGCGCCACCACCGCTCCCGGCGATCGCGAGCGAGCTCGGGTGCCTCCTCGATCAGGCCGCTGCTGTGCAGCACCCGCAGGTGGTGGCTCACGTTCGCGACCGTCTGGCCGGTCCGGCCGGCGATCGAGCTCGCGGTCGCGGGCCCATGCACCTTGAGCACATCCATGAGGCGCCGTCGAAGGGGGTGCGCCATCGCCGCCAAGACGCGCGAGTCGGTTACCTGACGAACATCAACACCAGCCATCGCCCGAGACTCGCATATGCAACGACTCTTGCGCAAGAGATGTTGCAAACTGTCTGCCCGCACATGCGGAGCAGTCGCGCTGTAGTCGGACGCGAGCGCCCCGGTCCCGCGCGTCGTCGTGGTCACGGGTGCCGTAAGCGGATCGCGAAACGACGATCGGCGGTCTTCCGGCGACGCGGACAGCGGCTCCGTCCCGTTGCCCCTACAGGTCGAGCACCAGGAAAAGTGCCTCGTCGACTTGCTGCACCTCCTTCAGCGTGAGGACGCCGGCGGGCTCGGCGAGCCGGGTCAGGTCGACGGTAGCGATCTGGTCGCACATGACCAGAGTGCGGCGCTCCCGGATCTCGACAGGCGGCCGGAAGCTTGTCTAGCGGGCGCGGGCGCTGGTGCTGGTGAAGGCGACGACCCAGGTGCTCAGCGTGAGCCAATCAGGCTGCAGGACAACGGCGTACCGGCGTCCATCTCCGACCCGGAGTGACCAGCCAGGGACGGCGCTGGCGAGCAGGCGGTTTGGACCTGGAGCGGGGGCTGCAGGATCTGCGTGAGCGTGTCGTTGACGAGCGCGTCCGACCCGCCGGGAACCCGGGCGGCTGAAGTAGCCGTCGGCGCCGCCTGAAACCAGGCGACCGGGTCCCGGCGCAGCTCCGGGACGATCCCGGCAGCAGGTCCGGTCCGGCGGCTCCCTGGACGTACGGGGTCATGCCCGCGAAGAGCACCGGGAGATCCGCCCGCCGCCGTACCGGGCCGCCAGGCGTATGGCCTCGTTGACGCCCATGCTGTGTGCCACCGCGAGACGCTGCGGAGGGAGCTGCGGGCCGAAGGCGCGCGGCGGCGGCTGTTCAGCACCGTCGCGACGTTCGGCACGCCGCTCGACGTCGCCGCGAGCGAGCTCGCGATCGAGACCTTCCTGCCGGCCGACGCCGCCACCAGACGTTGGCTAGCCGACCTCCCGGACAGGACGCGTGACCGCCTGGGTCGTCGCCGACTAGAAGTGCAGCGGAGCCGCAGGCCGCGCGGCCGCCGGGCCTGCCGGCGCTGTGACCTCGAACGCCGCTCCGAAGCTGCGCTGAGCGACGGAGCAGCGACGAAGGGCCGCCCAGCCGCCCAGACGGGAAGCCGTCGGACCAGGGCGGGCGGCGCAGGCGACCGTGTCCGGCACCACGACGCGAGTTTCAGTGAGCGAGTTCACGGGATCGCGCGGCCGCTATGCCCAGGTGACGGTCCCGCTTACGCCGACGGCGGAACGGCGCCACGCCGGATTCCCACCTGGTCCAATGGGCTGTGGAACTGCTGGTACTGGGCGGCACGGCCTGGCTGGGGCGTGAGCTCGCGCGGCAGGCCGTGCAGCAGGGTGACGCGGTGACCTGCCTGGCGCGGGGCGACAGCGGTCCGGTCGCGGACGGCGCTGTGCTGGTGGCCGCCGATCGGCGCCAGCCCGGCGCCTACGAGGCGTTGCAGGGTCGCACCTGGGACGCGGTGATCGAGGTGTCGTGGCAGCCCGGGTTCGTCCGCGGCGCCCTGGCCGCCCTGGCCGGTCGCGCCGCGCACTGGACCTACATCTCCTCGGGCAACGTGTACGCCTCCCACGCCAGGCTCGGTGCCGATGAGAGCGCACCGACCCTGCCGCCGACCGGGCTCGACGAAGTCACCCGGGAGCAGTACGGCCCGGCAAAGGTGGCCTGCGAGCTGGCGTGCCAGGACCTCGTTGGGGACCGGTTGCTGGTCGCTCGGGCCGGGCTCATCGGCGGCCCAGGCGATGCAAGCGGCCGCTCCGGTTACTGGGTGGCCCGGTCGGCCCGCGACCCCGGCGGGACGATGCTTGTCCCGGACACGCCCACTCTGGCCACGTCGGTGATCGACGTGCGCGACCTGGCGGGGTGGCTGCTCGACCGGGCGCGCGAGGGCACCACCGGCGTCTACGACACCGTCGGTCCGGTCGTGCCGTTTGCTGACTGGGTCGCCCTGTCACGTCAGGTCGGCGGTCACCGGGGACCGCTGGCGGCGGCGCCCGCGCACTGGCTGCTCGAGCATGGCGTCAACGAGTACATGGGCCCGGAGTCCCTGGCGATGTGGCTGGTCGAGGCGGGCTCCGAGGGCTGGTCCGCCCGGTCCGGAGCCGCTGCCCTCGCCCGCGGCCTTCAGCACCGTCCGAGAACGGCCTTGCTGGCAGACCTCCTGATCTGGGAACGCGGCCAAGGCCTGGACCGAGCTCGCTCTGCCGGGCTGAGCAGCCAGCGGGAGCACGACCTCCTGGCCGCCCTCGGCGCGAAGGCCGACTGACAGCCGACGCCGCCCGTCCGCCGAAGCCGCCGCGCTCCACGGTGACGTTCACCGGCGAACCGTCCAAATCCTCTTTGTCATGATCTGAAAGAACCTGCCGGGGACACCTCCGCAAGCACGCCGTCCTTGTGCAGCGTCACGGACGGCAGGGCCTGGTTCACCCGATTAAGCCTGGATCCACCGTCCGTTGATGGCTGAGGCTCTTGGGCCGGCTGCGGAGTCGTTGCCTGATTGAGGGCGTGCGTGTGTGTCCGGCGGCCCGGTGGTGTCCACGTTCGGCTCCTGGTTGGTCCTGGCGGACGGGTTGGATGGGTCAGGCCGCCAGCGGTGGTCCGTGCCGGGCGCTGTCGGCGAGCCGGGTCCAGGCGGTCTCCCAGGGCCAGTCGGCGGGAAGGTGCAGGGCGAGTCGGCGGGCGGAGTGGGCGAGCCGGGCGGGCACGTTGATGAGGTGGGCCCGGATGGTGCCGGTGGTGGCTTTGGCGTGAAACGCCGAGGCCAGCACGCCGGCGGTGCGGGTGAGGTTGTAGGCCATCGTGGCGCAGACTGCCCAGGCGCTGTTGGCCCAAAAGTGCCCTGAGGGTAGGTGGGCCAAGGGTCCGTGCTTGAGGTCGGCGGTGACCTGTTCGACGATCGCGTGAGCGCGGTGGGCCTTCTCGGCCTCCAGCATCGGCAGCGGACTGTTGGTGAACACCGCGTGGTAGCGGTAGACGGTGAACAGCGGGTTCTGGTTCGCCGGGTTGACGTCCGGGACGCGCCGCACGATCAGCCGGGCGGTGACCTGCTTGGCCTTGGCTTTAGAGGTGAACGCGGTGAAGGGAATCTCGGCGACTTCGGCGTCGCTGATCCACCGTTGGGAGTCCTCGTCCCAGATGGCGTTGGTGTACTTGATCGATGTCCAGGAATCCTCGTCGATGCCCTCGATCGCCGTGCGGACAGGGGGAAGGCGCCGCGCGGTGATCGAGAAGCAGGCCTTGTGGCGCAGTACCGCCGCGGTCACGTCGTAGGAGTAGAACGCCGAGTCGGCCCGCAACACCAGCACCCCGGTCGCACCACAGGCTTTCGCGGTGATCAGGGTGTCAGCGACCAGTCGGTGGGCGCCCTTCGCGCTGTTGGTGGGACCCTTACGCAACCGGACCGTGGCGATCACCGGACGGCTCGAGGGCGTGCTGATGATCCCCAGCAGCACGTTCAGGCCTTTCACCCCGCTGTAACCACGACCGGCGCCTTGCTTGGCATAGCCGAAGGTCGGCTTCACGGTGTCATCGACATCGACATAGGCCAACTCGTCGGCGCCGGGCAGCACCGGGGCCTGCGCGCAGACGTTGATCAGCAACCGCGAGGCGACCGCGTCTAGCTGCCGGACGTGGCCGAAGGTGAACGTCCGCAGGAACGTCCCCAGCGTCGACGGCGCCCGGACCCCGGTGAACAACCGGCCCATCGCGCCGTGCCGCAACAGGCCCATGTCGTCGATCGAGTCCGCGCCGGCGATCATCCCCGCGACCAGCGCCGGGACCTTCAGGCGGGCGTTGACGCCACCGGGCTTACCGATCCGGACGTGCTCGCCGACCAGGTCCTGCAACCCGGCCCGTCCGGCGAGCTCCAGGACCGGCGCCAGACCCGCGCACGACACGAGGTTGGGATCATCGAAGACCGCTGTACTGACGTGACAGACTCGCATCTACCGGATGCCCTTCGGCTGTGGTTGAACAGGTCCCTAGACAAGACCAATTCTCCAGCAGCACAAGGGCATCTGGCCTTTGCGACCCGCCGGTCAACCCAAGCGGGACGGTGGATCCGGGTTAAGTTCGCCGCCCTATAGTGCCGCTGGCTCTCCGCCGTCCACGGGCAGCGCCAGTAGTGACGCGCCCGCGAAACCGTCCCCACCGTCCGCGTGCTGACCGCCGAGCCGCCGTCGCGTCCGTGATCTCCGGCAAGATCAGCGCCAAGGCGTCGTATGCGTCGTCCTCCGACCCGAGCTTCACGGGGGGTCTATGAACTACTGGGCCTTGTCGGGCTAGGTCAGCGCGGTCCGGCACCAACAACAGAACCTTCCCACCGCTTGACCACGGGTTGTCGCGCTCCGCCCGGGGCACGAGCTAGTCGAAGACGCGCCACGCCCGGGCCCGCGTGCTGTCACTCCTGCTCATCGCCACGCGTCTTCTGACCAGCTCCATGCCAAGCGACGATGGTCAGGCGGACGCTACCGACGGCGGCGGCGCGAGCGGCTCTGCACGTCCGGCGGCGAAGTGGCCGACGGGCGCCAATGCTGCGGCCGGTGGAGCGCCGACGGGATCGTCGTCGCGGCGTCGCCGGTCGCCGCGTCCAACTGTGGTTGGGTGAGGAACAAACTGCTGCTGAGCTGCGCCCCGCCTAGGTCAGCACCTCGCAGATCCGCGCCCAGCAGTTCCGCGTACCGCAAGTCGGCCTCGCGCAGGTCGGCGCCGAGCAGGTACGCGCCGCGCAGGCTCGCGCCGTGCAGGTCGCCGCGGCGGAGCTTGGCGCCGATGAGGTCGGCACCTTGACGATCGGGAGCGCGGTCCTGAACCTGATGACGCACCGTCCGGCTGACCCGGTCTCGTCGGCGATCAGGCGCCCGGCGGGGGTCTGCGCGCTGAGGTCGTAGGTCCCGAACTGCAACACGGCGCAGCCGTACGCGCCGATCCCCCGATCACGCAGCCGCAGCAGCGTGGTCATCGCCAGGGTCGCGCCGGCCGAGAAACCCCCGATGGACAGCTTCGTCGCGCCGAAGAGCTGTTCGGCGTGCTCGGCCAGCCAAAGTGCCGCGGTCTCGCAGTCGTCGGATGCAGCAGGCCAGGGGTGTTCAGGGGCCAGCGGGTCGTCCAGGCTGACGACCGCGAGACCGAGAGCATCGGCAAGGTCGCGGTTGCGGATGTCCTCCCCCGCGGCCGAGCCCAGGTAGAAGCCCCACTGTGGATCTGCATGTGCACGCCGGCCACCGCGCCGCTGGCCGGCGCATGGATGCGCACCGGGACGCTGCGGCCGCCGTCGCGGAGAACCTCGACGAAAGCAGGCGGGTCCGCCGAGGCGGGTGCTGCCGCTGCGGCCCGGACCGCCCGCAACTCCTCGCAACTGCCCGGACCACGACCCGCCACGCGCTGCGAGTAGAAGGCCCTCGATTCCGCGACGAGCCCCAGGAGCGGGGATCAGTGAGGTGTACCAGCCCGAACTCCACAGCGAGTCAGCCTATTAGGCGAGGAGCGCGAACTGACCCCACAGCACGTCGGTCCCCGGCCGCACGGATGACTCGACGCGGGAACGCCGATGCTCGCTCGGTGCGACGCGCGGTCCTGCCGCGACGCGCGCGGAGGGTCCAGCTCGTCGAGGGTTGCGGCGGCACGTCGAGGCAGATCAGTATCAGTCTGTGAGAGATCCTCAGCTGGGACGCTGAGGCGCTGGGTCCCCGAATGAGACGGACCTGCTCGGCTTGATGATCTTTCTGGCCCCTGGTTGAATCCGCCCGCCGTGATCCCGTCACTGAGCAGATGGAGACCGACGTGAAGCTCCCGAACACCGCGCACACCTCCCGGCCGTGGAGAATTCACGACCTCACGCGCGACTTCATCCTCGAAGATGTGTGGGAATTGCCGACGCCGGGCGGTCCGGACGACTTCCCGAGCCTGGTTCGACTGTTCGCCGGCGGTGACACGGCCAATAACCCGTCCCGGGTCGCCCGCGGCCTGTTCGCGCTGCGCTGGAAGCTCGGCCAGTGGTTCGGCTGGGACGACCCGGACTCGGCGGTCGGCTCCCGAGTTCCCTCACTGCGCAATCGACTGCCGGCCGATCTGCGTGACGCCCCGGCCGGGCCGCGGTTCACAACCCTTCCCTTCGACTCGGTGTATTTGACCGACGACGAGTGGGCGGCCGAGATGGCCAACCGCACCGTGCAGACGGTGATGCACATGGCCTGGGTCCCGGACGACGCCGGGGGCTACCACGGCCAGATGGCCGTGCTGGTCAAGCCGAACGGGCGGTTCGGGAAGGCCTACATGGCCGCCATCGCACCTTTGCGATACCTGCTCGTCTACCCGCCGCTGATGCGAGGAATCGGAAGAAAATGGCAGGAGGACCGGCCCCAGAATTCCTTCGCCTGACCCATCCCGAACCGCGAGTACAGCCAGCAGGCCGCACTGCCGACCATCGGGCCGATCGGCTTCTGATCATCGTTACGCTCGGAGTGTGTCACCAAACTCGCCCACGTCGCGAGTGGCGATCTCCCTACTCGCTACCGGCGTGATCATCTGCGTCGTCGGTCTCTCGCGGCTGTCGTCGCTGGTGCTCCCATAGGGATCACCGCCTTCACGATCGGATGCAGCCTGCGGGCGCCGGGCTGGTCTGCCGGCCAGTCACCGACGCGTGGCAGTGGGTCGAGCGGGAGGGCATGCCAGGCCCAACGACCCGACCGGGGCGTCCACGGACCGGCCATAGCGCTGGAGCAGCAGATCCGGGCGTCCTAGTGATGGACCACTGGCGGTACAGGCACCGGGATTAGGAGGGGGGCCGCACCGTTGACGCAGCTGCGCCTGTCGCTCAGGTGGCGCTCTGTTGCCGCGCCCACTCCGCGACCCGCCGGGCGCTCTCCTGCTCCGAGAGGTCCTCGACGCGGGTGATGATCGACCAGCGCACACCGAAGGGGTCGCGGATGCTCGCGAAGCGGTCGCCGGACACGAAGGTAGTCAGCGGCTCGCGCACCGTCGCGCCGGCCTGCTCGGCCCGGGCCACTACCGCGTCCTTGGAGTACAGGCCGATCGAGTAGCAGTCATCCTCCCCGGCGGGCGGAGGCACCAGATGGTAGTCGGGGAGCGGCTCCCCGAGCTGCAGATGCCCGTGTCCGAAGTCGAGGACGGCGTGGGCCACCACCCCGCCCAACTCGGTGATGTCGACGACGCGCGCGCCGAAGACGTCGCGGTAGAAGGCGATGGCCTCGCGGGCCCGGGGCACGACGAGAAACGGCGTCAGGCTCGTCACGCCGTGCGGCATGCCGGCCGTGGTGTGCGCGCCGTGCGCGGCCCGGACCTGCTGCGTTGTCTCATCCATGGGCTGGGACGCTAGGGCGGAACCGGCCAGTCGGCTTGGAGATTCGCGACAGGTCGGGTTGGCTCCTGTCATGAGCGGCGACGGACGGGGTGTGCTTTATCCCGCGGCCACGCCGGCCTTGTACCGGCTGCCCGCGCACGGGCGGGTTTCCTCGCTGGTCAGGTGGTTCTGGATCCCGGAGTGGGACATCGCACCCGGGCGCGTGTCGCGCCAGGAGCTGCTCGCCTTTCCGGCCTGCAACCTGGCCGTCGAGCCTGCCCTGGTGGGCCTTGCCGGCCCGACAACTAGGCGATCGCACCGCGACCTGACCGGACGCGGCTGGACTGTCGGGGCGCTGCTGCAACCGGCGGCCGTGCCGCACCTCACGACCGACCCATACGCGTTACGGGACCGGTATCAGTCACTGGACCTACCCGAACTACACCGGACCGTGACGGCGGCAATGACAGGCCAGGAAGAGGGGGACCTGCGCCGCGGCCGTGCCGTCGAGGCGTTCACCGACTGGCTGGTCGCGACGCTGCCGCCCCCCGACGCCAACGGGCTGCTCGCTAACGCTCTGGCCGAGCTCGTCGACGGCGACCCGACCGTGCTGCAGGTCCAAGACGCGGCGTCCCGCCTGAACGTGTCCGCCCGGACCCTGCAGAGGCTGGCCCGGCGCCACGTCGGGTTGTCGCCCGCGGCGATGATTCGTCGGCGCCGGCTGCAGGAGGCCGCCGAGCGGCTGCGCACCAACCCCGACGCCGACCTGACAACGGTCGCCGCGGAACTCGGCTACGCCGACCAGGCCCACCTCTCCCGCGACTTCCGTGCCGTTCTCGGCTTCACACCGAGCTCCTACCGCGCGTCCTGCCCCACCTTGGGCGAGGGCAGGAGCTCCGAGGCCGGTTGACGATCGTCGTGCGGGTCGGCCTGCGTGACGCGCCGTCGACGGTCCACTGGTGCCCATCGGCGAGTCGCGCAGGAGCGCTGCCGGGTGACGTAAGGCTCGGGTCGTACGAAAACCCCTGCTGGACACCGACGGGACCAAGATGAGCAAAAGCAGCCGCAACACGATCGACTTGCGCGCGACCGAAGACCAGACCGCCCAGCTCCTGCGCCGAGCCAAGACGGACGCGGAGCGAAACATCATCTACGAGCCGCGGGTGCCGCAGTTCAGCTCGTCAGCTCATCCTGGCAGGCACTGGCGAGCAGCAGCTTGGACGGGGTCGCCCAAGCTGCCGAACAGCTACGGCACGCGGACGTCGAGGATGGAGCCGGCGGTCAGCAAGTGCGGCTGATCTCGGATCCACCGTTCGGCTTGGCTTGACGGGCTGATCGTGGCGGTGCTGCGCCGCAAGGCCTGCTTCTCGATTACCGCCCGGCAGTTCCCCCCCGTCCGCACGGGGATCGACAGGATCGCTGAGGATGCCTGGGACACCGATTACACCAACGCGATCTGGGATGAGGACTCCCACCCGTGGATCAGTGACGCTGAGGTCGCCGAGGTCGCCTTCACGGCGTTCACGGCGTTCACGTCCAAGGCCAAGACCAAGACCAAGCAGGTCACCGCGCGGCTGATCGTGCGGCGGGTCCCGGATGTCAACCCAGCCCATCAGAGCTCGCTGTTCACCGTCTACCGCTACCACGCAGTGTCCACCAACAGTCCCCTGTCGATGCTGGAGGCTGAGAAGGCCCACCGCGCCCACGCGATCCTCGAGTAGGTCATCGCCGACCTGAAGAACGGACCCTTGGCGCATCTGCCCTCAGGATCGTTCGCCGCGAACAGCGCCTGGGCCGTCTGCGCCGCTATGCCCTTCAACCTCACCCGCACCGCCGGTGTCCTCGCGTCGGCCTTCCACGCCAAAGCCACCACCGGCACCATACGGGCATAGATAATCAACGTCTCCGGCAGGCTCGCCCGCTCCGCCCGCAAGCTCATGCAGCACCTGCCAGTCGACTGGCCCTGGGCGACCGCCTGGACGCGGATGGTCACCACCGCCCGAGAAGGAACACCCGTCGCGGCCTGACCCAACCACCCGGTTCGCCAGGACCAACCAGGAACAGAACGTGGAGACCACCCGGGCCGCCCGGGCACGACGCCCGCCCTCAAGCGGGCAACGACTCCGCCGCCCGGCCCAGGAGCCTCAGCGATCACCAACCGCTGGATCCAAGCTAAGAGCTTGGCTCTGGAAGCATTTTCGGGGCCGTAGGGGGGCCTGGGATGGGCATGAGGGGAAGGGTCGCTTGGGGGAACCCGACCCTTGCTGCGAGCGCCTGCACGGCCTCCCGCACATATGGGTGAGCGACGAGCATGCCCGTCGTCAGGGCGAAGCGGGCGACGATATCTGGGGTCGGCGTCGGTCCGTCGTAGGAGAAGGCCAATGCGACGACTGTTCCTGCCGATCCCAGGGTTGCCCCGTCGGTTCCGCTGAGTAGTGCCAGCGCGTCGTATCGGATGAGGACGCGGTTCGGTTCGATCGCGAACTCGGGCGTGACCGACAGTTCGACGTCCCTGAGGTGGCCTTCTCCCGTTCGCTCCGCGCTGACGCGCACCTGTTCTACAGCTTCTAGCTGGGCCTTTTGTAGCCACGCGTTGTAGGCGGCGGGGTCGCTGGCGGGCAGCCCTGGCGAGTCGTGGCCGGACAACGCAGCCCGGTCGACCGTGACGGACTGCATCACGGCGCTTCCTGGAGCAGGGCGTTCCGTTCTCGGAGGACGCTGCCGAGCGGACCGCTGGTGACCACCCGGGCCGGGGCGTCGCGTGCCATCCGGACCACGTCCAGCTGGCATTGGCCGGAGAAGTGAGCTGTGCCGGGGACGGTGCTTCCGGTCACCTTGACCCTGACTCCGAAGACTTCTCCCTCGGCGTCGAGAACCGTCCAGGTGGTGTCGGCGCTCGCCGCCAGGGTCCCGAGCTGCACCGGCTGGGTTGACGGACCTCGACGACCGCGACGGGCGGGGGCTGCCAGCTCCGGCATGCCCGGTTCGACGGGGACGAGTTGAAGCCGGGCTTCGTAGCCCAACGCTCGCAGGTAGCGGGCCAGGGTCGCGACGCGGACGTTGCCGTCGCCGTTCAGTACCTGGCTGACCGCCCCCTCGCTGACCCCTAGCTCCCGCGCGAGGTCCTTCTGCTTGCGCGGTCGGGCGGCCGCCGCGCGGCTGAGCGAACTGGCCACGTCCCGGGCAAGCCGGGCGGCGGACAGTTCCTGGGCCCCTCGGGGAAACGCTAGGAGGGCTTGGGCCGCGGTGCCTTCACTTGTCATGCGCTACGTCCTCGTCTCGGATCTGGCGGGCTGACTCGATGTGCTGGGGTTCGGTCTTTTGGTCGGTCTTCCCGAAGCCGTTGGACAGCCGCAGGACCTGGTCCATGTGTGGGTACTGCCAGAACTCGTTCTGGTGTTCGAGGGGAACTTCGGCGCTGTCGCTCGGCGGGGGCTTGGGCGTGAACGTCCCGTCACCGGGCGTGTCGAAATAGGCCAGGCGATGCTTTCCGAACTTCAGTTCCCAGATGCCGTCCCGGAGATGGTTGACGGCGGACATGCGGCTCGGAAAACCGTTGTGGGCGATGTACTCCGCTTCCGAGACGAACTTGGCCATGTCATAGATCTGGCCTTCGTCGGGCGCGCCTGCGAAGTGCGGGTCGTCCTTCCATGTGCCGCTTCCCATCTGGTCGACGAACTCGCGGGCAGGTGATGACAAGTCTTGGCGGACGGCGCACTCCACGACGTTGTGGGAGGCCAGTGGGTCGTCGTCCGTCACGACCACCCATCGGCT
>JAABUT010002702.1_pt1 | contig 16466 bp, 16 predicted proteins | sample 5559281 | NCBI WGS metagenome assembly JAABUT01 (sample SAMN10711880, study PRJNA513359) | rock metagenome | isolation source: Antarctica rocks | place: Antarctica: Victoria Land, Ricker Hills nord | collected 2016-01-04 | reverse complement strand
ACACATATGTAGTCAGCTTCTTTTCTGTAGCTATCTTTCTTTCTTAGCATTTATCTTCTAGTTAAATGACACTCATATTGACTCGCTCTATGCTGATCTCTAACATAAATGACTTTTGTTAAGTTTATCTAGATGACATTCTAATCTACAGCAAAACTCAATGAGAACATCAACAACATGTCAAGATGATATTAAGTTATCTACAAGAAGCTGACTTACAGATGAATATTTGAAAGTGCAAATTCAATGTAGAAGAAACAATCTTCTTAAAAGTCATAGTGTCAGAACAGAGTCTTTGCATGAACTTTATCAAAGTGAAAGTCATAGTCAACTGAATTACGTTGATCAATCTAAAAGAAGTTCAAAGCTTCGTGAAATTTGTTAACTTCTATCGTCGTTTCATTAAGAACTTCTCGAAGTTAGTCAAATCATTCACTCAGCTAACTAGAAAAAACACATTTTTTGTTTGAAATAAAGTCTGTGTTCAAGCTTTTGATGATCTAAAGAAACAAGTTAGCTTAATCTCAGTTCTACAACATTTCAATTCAAAACGACAGACTATTCTAGAAATCAATGCATCTGACTATGTCAAAGATGAAATTCTATTACAGTATGATGATGAGAATATTCTTCACTCAATAGCTTTCTACAGCAAAAGCATGATTCTCACTGAATGCAATTATCATATCTATGACAAGAAATTACTAATCATTATTCAATGTTTCAAACATTGAAGACTTGAGCTTGAATGCACTGAACTACTCATTCAGATATTCATTGATCATCAAATTCTAAAAATCTTCATGAAAAATAAACAGTTGACTTAACGTCAAGTTAATTATCTAGACATTTTATTCAAGTTCAACTTTCAGATTATATTTCAATTAAATAAAATAAACACTAAAGTTGATGCTTTAATCAGAATGTCTTTGATCAACATCTTTGAATCAACTCAGCATACTGAAAATGACTATCAGATTATTCTAACACTTGATAGAATAAATGTTCTAGCTATTGAATCTGAAGTTGATTTCTATCAGCGAGTAAAAGATGTTAACAAGATGAATAAGCTTTGCAATGAGTATAAACAAGCTATAAGCAAAAACAAGCTCAAGCTACATAGCATTATGTTAAAGATCAATCTAAAGTGAGTCATAAAAATGTCATTTAACTAATAAATAAATGCTAAGAAAGAAAAGTATTTATAGAAAAGAACTCAATTCTTATATGTATGTTTCTCAGCTCTGTGCTAAACTCGATTGAATTGACATCTTACACATATGATGCAGAGACTCAATAACATCATCTTTAGATCAGATTCTCGCTAGATTTGATTAGAATAAAATCAGACAAAGACTAGTTGAAGAATAAATAAAGACTAAAATCATAACATTATTTCTTTTTCTTGATTATTCATGTTTGCATGAATGTTGTTTCTTAGTGCGCTTTTCTTGAATATTTGATATAAAAGTCATCAATCATCTCTTGAGCGTTTATAAATTCGTTGTCGTCAGCATTATATCAGTTGAGATCGTTTTCATAACTCTTTCATTTAACTTAATATTGAAGTCATCTTTTATAGTGTTGAGAGTTCAGTATATCATTAATTTTTCATTCATCTTCATCGTTTATTACTATTAATCTCGAAGATTCATTCTTTTGATCAGACAGAAAGTTATTAACGACAGAATGAAGAAGTTCTGAATGAAATATGTTGTGTATATGCATAGTCTCTGATAGTTTCAACTTATAAATGAGTCAACAGACTCAGTGATCTGAAATGAGTTGAGCATCTTGTCATTCAATTTTTTGAAAGATTTCGCTGTAATGATGTTTTGTTCATTCAGAAACATCTTTGATTCAATCTTGTAATTGATCTTCTTTCTATGTTTATTAGTTTGATTCATCATTTGTTTTCATGTTTTGATCAAAGCTTTACAAGCGAAGATCAATGTCTTGTTCATTTCTTCAAATATATTCTTGATTCAATTGATTTGCAAGCGTTCTTGAATGCTTTCATACTTGATGATGTCAGAATCAAAGCTCATATGAGAATGAAAATTCTTGTTCATGAAGAAGAAAGTCAAGAAAATGATTGATGACAAGACATTATTGTTGATAAACTCAATCATGAGTAGTTACTTAAATCAGTCGTTCTGCATATATGAACAGAAGAATCAAAGATATCGCTCAATGTTCTGATTGACTTGTTTGCTTTGATCATTGATCTGAGAATGATAAACGATGAACAATCAAAGAGAAATGCTCAGTCGTTTGCAAAGAAACTTTCAAAGAATAAAGATGAACTGAAAATCTCGATTGAATACAATGAAGCTTGATAAATCATGAGTTTGATATACTCATTGAAGCAACATTTCAGCTGTCTCTTTGACTGTGATATCTTCATCATCAGTGATGCAAGAAATATAATGTCTTTCTTTTGATAATTTGCAGATGACAGTTAGAATAACGTTGTAATCATACAAATCAAATAAATTAATAATGAAGTTCATGATTATATTCTGTCATCGCTGTTCAGATATAAATAGAGATTGAAGCAAGTCATTTGATTTATTTCTTGATGTCTTTGAACGTTGACATATGTAGCAGTTTCAAATATATCAATCTATCGTTTTTCACATAAAAGATCAATAGTAATTTCACTTTATGATCTTCACTGTTCTAAGAATTTCAGAATAATCAATCGACGACTGATCATGTACTTCATGAATCAGATTCATTTGTAAAAGTTCATTGAATGAGATTCATAGCTGACTATCATGAAACAAAATTTTATTCTGAGTTCAACAATTCTTCAATTTGATATCTTCATATTATGCTTCGTCTCTTGCTATTGCTTCGCGAAGTAGCGTATAATTCTCATTGATTTCATTCACGTTAAGAACTTGTTTATAGATTGATTAATCATTATTCTTCTTTAAATCAGCAATTTTCATTCAATTTAATGTCAAAATAGTAGTTCTTTGATAACAAATGCATTCATCATTGAGATCTTTAAACATGAAGTCAGTTCAACAAGTTAATGCATTGATCTTAATGTTTTATTTGTCAGATTGATATATTATCTTAAAGTTAAAGTCAGTTAACTTCTGAACTCAATGCATCTGTTGTTGACTCAGCTTCTTATCTTTCATCAATGAGATGAGCGCTTAATGATTGATGAACATCTTAATAGAAATGTCAATCAGCTTCAGTTTGAATCATCAGTGTTCAAAAGCTCAAATTATGATCAGCAGTTTCTTATCATATATTTCGTAGTTGCATTCAGCAAAAGACATGTTCTTGCTATAAAAGACAATTGAATGTAGAACATTTTCATCATCATATTGAGACAGAACTTCATCATTGACATAGTTGAATGAGTCAATTTCAAGAATGAAATCGCGAATTTGATCAAAGTGACGAAGTATAGAAGTTTCAGTCATACATCTCTTCATGTGATTGAATGCAGTTTAACAGACTTCATTTCATTCAAATATGATCTTCTTTTGAGTGAATTAAATCATTGAATGAACAATTTTTGAAAAGTTCTTGATGAAGCGTTGATAGAAATTGCAGAAGTCAATGAAGAATTGCATCTGAGTGAGATTATTGAGTGTAAATCAATCAATTACTGCTTGTATCTTTCGTGAATTCATCTTAAGTTTCTCGATTGACATCAAAAGTTCTAAAAAGATGATTTTCTGAACATGAAACTTGCATTTATTGATGTCTATCTGTAGATCAGCTTCTCGTAGTCTATTCAAGATTAATCATACATGTTGCTTATGTTTCTTCAAGATCTTGCTGTAAATGATAATGTCATCTAGATAGATTTGACAAAACTGATGAAAATATTCAAATAGCACATCGTTTATATAACGTTGATAGAACATCAATTCATTGATTTATTCAAAGAGCATTACATGATATTTGTATGAGTCGAAGAAGATGATAAAGATAGTCAGATCTTCGTTATCTGAGCGCATTTACAGTTTATTGAACGTGACAATGATGTTTAATTGAGTCAGATATTTGCTTTCTTGTATACAAGCGAAAGTCTCATTTATTAAGAGCAAAGAATAGTGATTTCGTTTAATCAAAGCATTGAGCTTTCTGTAGTTGACGCAAAAACGCAGACTTTCATCTTTCTTTTCAGCGAACAAGATGAGCGAGACGTATGATACGAAGCTGAAGAAAATGAATTCTTTGTTCAGATGTTTAATCAGATACTTCTTTATCTTCTGAAGCTTGTGATCAAACATCTGATATAGTTTGCTTCGCAAGAACATTTTCTCATCGATTAACTTAATTTTGTGATCATAGAAATGATACAATGATAGCTGATTGATCATTGCTTGATTGAAGATGTCTAAATAGTGATGATATTCAGAGAAAAGCTTAATCTTAACTTGCTCAAGAGCTTTAATGTAAGAAAGCTCATGCAGATTTACTTTTTCAAACTTGTTTTCAACTGTAGCTATGAGTTGATTGATTTTCAAGATGATAACAGCAAAGATCTTGACATTTGATCATTTGACTAACATTCTATATGTTGCTCTCTTTATCATTGCTATGTTCATTGAATCTGACGTCAATTTAAAGATTTTGACGTTAGTTAAAGTTGCATCACACGATTTTAACTGTTCAATTAGTTTAACTGACTTTTCATTGAACTGACTGAAAGAGAGTGATTTCAGACTGAATTGAAAGATAGTGAAAGATCTCTTCAGTATATGAGTAGAAGTTAAACTCTTTTGCTTCGTAGTTGTCTTGTTGCTTGTGAGTAAAACAATTGATTTTGAATTGAGAGTGAAATTCGAAAATCGAAGAAAATCGATTTGCATATCAATTACTAGATTGATTTTGTTCATTCATGTTTTTTCAAGAATCATTTGATGTTGATTTAATTGAGTGATCAACATAAAAGCTGTGTCAATTGTATGATTTTAAACAGTCAGATTCAAATAAATGACATGAATAATAAGTTTTTTAACATAGTGATCATTGAATTCTTGAATTGACTTCACTTTGATCAAAGTCAAAGACTTGATTTGCAACTGATCACAAACAATCTGCGTAATCACTTCATCAATGAATGAATAGTCAGCAGCTTCAATGTTTATTAATAACTTCAATGAGTAACTAATTTCATTGCTAGAAAGTATATATTCAATAGTCAAAGATTCAGAAGCAAAAGAATCATTTAACATGCTCATTGTTGAAGAAATTATCACATCTTTCATCACATTTTTAATGAAAGTCTCTAGTTTTTTGCCTCGCTATCTTTAAAAGAAAACATTTTCTCATTCTTTCTATTCTTCGAAATGATGATCTCATGTAAATAAAAGATGAATGCATAAGATGCAGAAGTATTGATCTTGTTCTGAGAACAATTCTTGAACAAATGACTCAAGATCTTGCAAGTATAGCAGATGATAAATGATTTTGCTAATTCAGAAATAGAAGAAATGATAGACTTAACATAATCAATTATTAAAGTCATCACTGACAATGAAGTAGCAACATATTTATCAGATACAACAGTGACTTTAATGATGACAGTGTGAAGCTGACTGCGTAACTGATAGTTAACTTGCTGTTTATTATTCACATCTTGAAGAAAGATCTTGAGATGATAAAGTAAAGCAAAGTCTTCAAGACATATTAACAGAGTATTCTGCAAGCGATTGTTGATCTTATTCTGAAGATTGTTCATCAGAATGCAATCATCATAGTTTAAATAACTGAATAACTTCATAAAGTTGAAGTAAAAGACATTAAAGAGCTTATCTGCTTGTTTCAGAACATTGTACTTGCAACGACACTTTTGATTCTTATTCTGATTCTCGTAGATTTCTTCTAGATGCTTGAGTAGCTCATAGATCAAGATGTAAGAATGCAAAGCATCATGATGATGTCAAGCAAAAATATGCTCAGCAGCATCATCTTCTAGTTTAAATATCACATAAACAATGCAGATAATCTCATTGATGAAATGATCAACATTTGTTTGAAGCTTGTCATTTATCTTGATTCTTCAGCTATCTCATGTTGATTCATCTTCATCAATGAATACAAATGAGTTCAAAAACTTGAAAGACTTGTGATGATCATTATTGAATAAAGTAAATGACTTATGTTGAATATGATTCTCAATAGATTGACGAGATAGAGATTTCATAGAAACTTGAAATTCAGTAAATTGACAAGATTGAGACTGATTCGCTGAATGCAATACTTCTTTGAATTTATTCTTAAGATTCAACATCTTTTCTCAATAGTATTTATTTGTTTCTTTTAGAATGTTTATGATCATCTGTTTAATCTCTAGTTGATTCAATCTCTTGTCATGTTCAACTTGAACAATGATTCACTGCTCATTGAGTTTCAAAGTCATGTCTCGTTAAAATTTAAGCTCGTTCAACATCTTGATGATCTCATATGACTGATCATGAACTCATTGACAAAGCTGTTCTTCTGTCTTAATCTTTCATGAAATATCAGCATTCTTGACATTAACTGAAGCATTGAAAGAAATAAGAGAAACTCGTCTACTAACAATGCTTTTAAGCAAATGAGTTGTTTGTGACTCAACTGATTCAGAGTCACATGTCATTGTAAGAAATTGAAGATAAATAAATTGAGTGATTGATTTGATAAATTTGAGTAAATTTGAGTAAATTTGAAAATGTGTTTTGATGAAAGTAATTCAAAGAGTTTCTTGCAAATTTTCTGAATAAACGAAGTAGATTATTTCGTATCGTTTACACGTCAATAGCAGAGTAGTTGATTAGCATTTATCTACTGTTAGAGATCGACTTAAAGCGAGTTATAAAAGTGTCATTTAACTAATAGATAAATGCTAAGAAAGAAAAGTATCTACAGAAAAGAACTCAATTCTTATATGTGTATTTCTCAGCTCTGTGCTAGACTCAATTGAGTTGACATCTTACACATATGATGCAGAGACTCAATGACATTATCTTTAGATCAGATTCTCGCTAGACTCGATTAAAATGAAATCAGACGAAGACTAGTTGAAGAATAAACAAAGACTAAAATCGTAACACATTAAATTGAAGCACTGTGAAATCATTAACAACGTTCTGTTCAGAAAAGATTTACTGTGAGTTTCTGAGAAAATGCATACGAAATTGCTAAAGAAAATTCATGATCAGTCTTTCATCTTTCACTCTGACAATCAAAGAACTACTGATCTAGTTCAACGTTTCTACTATTGATCAGATCATTGAACAATGATTAAACATTACATCAGAAACTGTCATGTTTATTAATGAAGCAAGACATTTAGAAATAGCATCAATGAACTTCTTCATTCTCTATTGATTTCACAAAAACGCTGAAAAGATATAATTATGAACTTCATTACTGAGTTATTTTTATCAAAAGATTATAGCGTTATTTGCATAATCATATGTTCTCTCATCAAGAAACATTATTATGTTCTTTGTCATTAAGAAGATGATGACATTTCAGTTGAAGAAATGATTTGAATCATGCTATAAAACGTTTATTGACTTCATGATTTATTTAGTTCTATTGTTTTGAACAAAGACTCTCAGTTCATATTAATCATGTAACAAAGTCTTTGCAAGTGATTAAAGATCACAGCTAGTTTATCAACAGCTTATCATTCTGAAATTGATGATTAATCAAAATGAGCTAATTAAGATGTTGAACAAGAACTAAGAATTTACTGCAATTACATGCAGAACAACTGAGCAAAATGACTATCAATAATAGAATTCAGCGAGAATTTCAATATCTTCTCAATCATCTCAATGACTTCATTCTACTTCAATAAGAGTTTTCACTCATGAATGAGTTTTAATTCAGATACAATTAACTACAAGACTATTTATGAACGTCTTGAAGCTAGAAAAGTAGACGATATTATCATCTGAATAAAAGAGCTTCTTATCTTTAATTGTCAGCAATTGAAAAAGATGAAGCAGATCATTGAAGCTCAAATCAATAAATATAAATGAGACGTTATTTATAAAGTAGACAACTGAATTTGATTATTCTCTAGAAATATAAAGACAACTAAATCATGTAAGAATTTGAAAGACAAACAGCTAAAACTTTATTAAATCACTGTCAAAGTTAAAATCTTCTATTATTTTCGTCTATTAATAAGCATGAAGCAGCTGCATTTGATGTTCAGTTCAAAGCTATTATGTTCTTATTTCAATGATCTTTTATTAAAATAGCATTCAAAATCATTTAGATTTCTCACTATTGAAGATGATGAGCATTGAAAGATAAATGATATTTTGAACTTTAAATGCTATTAAGATCGAATACAATATAAGATCAAATAAACGAAACTAGATCAAAACAATGAATGATACTATGTTGATAAAGAAGAATTCAAGAGCTTGAAAGAAGTTCTAGTTGAATTTCATAAGCTTTATTCAGACAAGTCACACTAAATTGAAAAACAGTAAAAAATTTTGCGTTTCATTTGTTCTATTTATGCAAACATGAATTTTCAAGAGAAAGAATAATGTTACAAATGTGTCAAAGATCAAACTTTAATCAATTCATAGTGAATGCTAGCGAGTTCACTGCATATTGATTAGAACTAGTCAATGATTTAGTTGAAAGTTGACTCAAATCTGACTCAGATTTGATTCAAATATGATTCAGCATCTTTTTTCTTTTCTAGCATCTTCTAATCAGCTTCTATTATTTTTTAGACAAACACACTTCTTTATGTTACAAGTAGTTAACAGATGTCTATGATAAACACATTTCTTTGTGTTGCAAACATCTTTCAAATAAACATTTTTCTTGTGTTTCAACACGTTTTCTTTGAAACTAGCGTCGAATCTGAGTAACTATTATATAAAGCATGTTTTTCTTGTCTTTTGTATCTTCTTTCTTCTATATTTTTAAAATTTTAGTTATAACTATCTTTATAGATTAAACATTCTAGTCACGTATGCACTCTGATTAGTTTCTAGACATGATTTCAACAAGAGCTTTCTCAAGTTTGTGACGTTTTCTTCTCATTGCATTACTTTTCATTCTACTTTTCATCTGAAACATGTTAATAAAACGTGCTTGATTGACATTTAATCTTTGTTGCACTTGCACATTGTTGTAGTGATATTAAGTACTCATCTCTCATGTAGAAATTAATTGAAGTCAATTTTTCTTATGCATAACTGCATCAATAATGCACTGTGAGACTTTGCATGACTTTTGTGCAGTCACAAATGTCAATGTGTCATTTCTGATACAAATATTGAAAATGAGCTGCGTTGAATCTCTTTTTTCAAACTATTTTTCATGTTTATCTGATCTGTTTCTATATGAGCATCAATTTCATCATCATTTTAGTGCATTGACACTCAGTCAGCGATAAAGACAAATCATGTGCATTATTAATCATCTTGTTCATCGCTTTATTTTCAAGTACTTTTGCATATTTCATCACTTAATGTAACTTCAGCATGACTTTTTAAGATTGAATGCTCTCATGTGCAATCTGAACTTGTTGCAGATGTGTCTGATCTTTTGTTAATATCATAGCTTTCACTGTTTTCAAAGAAGTCTGACTATCATTGTATATTTTGTATATTTTTTCATGACACTCTTGATTTTCTATCATTATGTTTGCAAGATGTTTTGATTTTATGATCAATTCTTTCAGTTCTTTATGATAAGTAATGACTAAAGTCGATTTTCTTAATCTCTTATTTAGCTTTTAGTTAATTCTCATTGCAGTCATTGTAACATTCTTTTTACTGTCACTGTCATTCAAGTAAACTTTTTGCTTCAACATGAATATTGTTAGAAGTCAATCTAAAGCAAGTCATAGAGATGTCATTTAACTAATAGATAAATGCTAAGAAAGAAAAGTATGTACAGATAAGAATTTAAGTTCTTATATGTGTTCTTCTCAGCTCTGTGCTAGACTTGAAAGAATTGACATATTACACATATGATGCAAAGTATCAATGACATCATCTCTAGATCAGATTCTCGCTAGATTCAATTAGAATGAAATCAGATGAAGACTAGATGAAAACTAGAATCGTAACATTACTTTCTTTTCTTAAGTATTCATGTTTGCATGAATGTTATTTCTTAATGCGCTTTTCTTGAATATTTGATATGAAAGTCATCAATCATCTCTTGAGCGTTTATAAACTCGTCATCATCAGCGTTATATCAGTTGAGATCGTTATCATAGTTCTTTCATTTGACTCAATATTGAAGTCATCTTTCATATCATTGAAAGTTCAATATATCGTCGATTTTTCATTCGTCTTCATCGTTTATCACTATTGATTTCAAGAGTTCATTCTTCTGATCAGACAGAAGATCATTGACGACAAGATAATGAAGTTCTGAATAAAATACATTATGTATATGCATAGTCTCTGATAGTTTCAACTTATAGAATGAGTCAACAGACTCAATGATCTGAAATGAGTCAAGCATCTTGTCATTCAATTTTTTGAAAGATCTCGCTGTAATGATATTTCATTCGTTCAGAAACATCTTTGATTCAATCTCATAATTGATCTTCTTTCTATACTTATTAGCTTGATTCATCATTTGTTTCTGTGTTTTGATCAAAGCTTCATGAGCGAAGATCAATGTCTTGTTCATTTATTCAGATATATTCTTAGCTTGATCAATCTGCAAGCGTTCGTGAGTGCTTTCATACTCAATGATGTTAAAGTTGAAGCTCATACAAGAATGAAAGTTCTTGTTCATGAAGAAGAAGATCAAAAAGATGATTGATGACAAAATATTATTGTTAACAAACTTGATCATGAGTAGTCACTTAAATCAGTCATTTTGCATATATGAACAGAAGAATCAAAGATATTGCTTGATGTTTTGATTGACTCATTCGCTTTGATCATCGATCTGAAAATGATAAACGATGAACAATTGAAGAGAAATGCTCAGTCGTTTGCAAAGAGACTTTCAAAGAATGAAGATGAACTGAGAATTTCAATTGAATACAATGAAGCTTAATAAATTGTAAGTTCAATATACTCATTGAAGCAACATTTCAGCTGTCTTTTCAACTGTGATATCTTCATCATCAATGATGCAAGAAATATAATGTCTTTCTTTTGACAATCTGCAGATGACAGTCAGAATAGCGTTGTAGTTGTACGAATCAGATAGATTGATAATGAAGTTCATGACTATGTTCTGTCATCACTGTTCAAATATAGATAGAGATTGAAGCAAGTCATTTAATTTATCTCTTGATGTTTTTGAATATTGACATACATAGCAGTTTTGAATATATCGATCTATCGTTTTTCACATAGAAGATCAATAGTAATTTCACTTTATGACTTTCACAGTTCTAAGAATATCAGAATGATCAACTGATGATTGATCATGTATCTCACGAATCAGATTCATTTGTAGAAGCTTATTGAACGAAACTCATAGCTGACTATCATGATACAAGATTTCATTCTGAGTTCAACAATTCTTCAATTTGATATCTTCATATTGTGTCTCATCTCTTGCTATTGCTTCGCGAAGTAACGTACAATTCTTGTCAATTTCATTAGTCTCAAGAATCTGTTTATAGATTAATTCACTGATGTTCTTCTTTAGATCAGCAATTTTCATTCAATTCAAGATCAGAATAGTGATTCATTGATAGTGAATGCGCTCATCTTCTGAATCTCTAGACATGACGTCAGCTTGATGAGTTAATACATCAATCTTGATGTTCTGTTTGTCAAATTGATACATTATCTTGAAGTTGAAATCAGTGAGCTTCTGAACTTAATGCATCTGTCATTGACTCAACTTCTTGTCTTTCATCAATGAAGTGAGTACTTAATGATTGATGAACATCTTAATAGAAATGTTAATCAACTTCAGTTCAAGTCATCAGTGTTCAAAAGCTCAAATTATGATCAGCAGTTTCTTATCATATATCTTGTAGTTGCATTCAGCAGAAAACATGTTCTTGCTATAGAAGACAATTGAATGTAAAACATCTTCGTCATCATATTGAGACAGAACTTCATTGTTGACGTAGTTGAATGAGTTGATTTCAAGAATAGTTTTACGAGTTTGATCAAAGTGACGTAGTATAGAAGTTTTGATCATATGTCTCTTCATATGATTGAAGATTATCTGACAGACTTCATTTCATTCAAATATGATCTTCTTTTGAGTAAGTCAAATCATTGAATGAACAATCTTCAAAAAGCTCTTGATAAAGCGTTGATAGAAGTTGCAGAAGTCAATGAAGAACTGCATCTGAGTGAGATTATTGAGTGTAGATCAATCAACGACTGCTTGCATCTTTCGTGAATTCATCTTAAGTCTCTCGATTGACATCAAAAGTTTTAAAAAGATGATTTTCTGAACATGAAACTTGCATTTATCAATGTTTATTTGTAAATCAGCTTCTCGTAGTTTATTCAAGATCAATCATACATGTTGCTTGTGTTTCTTCAAGATCTTGCTGTAGATGATAATGTCATCTAGATAGATCTGACAAAACTGATGTAGATATTTAAACAACACGTCATTCATATAGTGTTGATAAAACGTTGATTCATTGATTAATTCAAAGATCATTACATGATATTTGTATGAGTTGAAAAAGATAATAAAGATAGTCAAATCTTTGTTATCTGAATGCATGCGTAGTTTATTGAACGTGACAATAATGTTCAATTGAGTCAGATATTTGCTTTCTTGTATTCAAGTGAGAGTCTCGTCGATTAATGACAAAGAATAGCGATCTCGTTTGATCAAAGCATTGAGCTTTCTGTAATTGACGCAGAAACGCAGACTATCATCTTTCTTTTCAATGAACAAGATGAGCGAGACGTATGATGCAAAGCTGAAGAAAATGAATTCTTTGTTCAGATGTTTAATCAGATACTTTTTTATCTTCTGAAGCTTGTGATCAAACATCTGATATAGTTTGCTTCAAGAAAGCATTTCTTCATCAATCAACTCAATTTTGTGATTGTAGAAATGATGCAATGATAGCTGATCAATTATTGCTCGATCGAAGATGTTTAAATAATCGTGATATTCAGAGAAAAGCTTGACTTTGACTTGCTTGAGAACTTCAGCGTGAAAAAGCTCATGCAGATTCACTTCTTCAGACTTGTTTTCAACTGTAGTTATGAGTCAATCGATTTTCAAGACAATAACAGCAAAGATCTTGATGTTTGATCATTTGACTCACATTCTATATGTTGCTGCTTCTATCATTGCTATGTTCATTGAACTGAAAGAGAATGAATTCAGACTGAACGTTGATTTAGAATTTTTTGCGCTAGTTAAAGTCGCGTCACGCGATTTTAACTGTTCAATTAGTTTAACTGACTTCTCATTGAACTGACTGAAAGAAAGTGATTTCAGACTGAGTTGAAAGATAGTGAAAGATCTCTTCAGTATATGAGTAAAAGTCAAACTCTTCTGCTTCATAGTTGTCTTGTTGCTTGTGAGTAGAACAATTAATTTTGAATTGAGAATGAAATTCGAAAATCGAAAGAAATTGATTTTGTTCATTCATGTTTTTTCAAGAATCATTTGATGTTGATTTAATCGAGTGATCAACATAGAAGCTGTGTCAATCATGTGATCTTGAACAGTCAGATTTGAATAGATGACATGAGTAATGACTTTCTTAGCATAGTGATTGTCGAATTCTCGAATTGACTTCGCTTTGATCAAAGTCAAAGACTTGATTTGCAACTGATTATAAACAATCTGCGTAATCACTTCATCAATGAATAAATAGTCAGCAGCTTCGATGTTTATCAATGACTTCAATGAGTAACTAATTTCATTGCTAGAAAGTACACATTCAGTAGTCAAAGATTCAGAAGCAAAAGAATCATCTGACATGCTCATTGTTGAAGAAATTAACACATCTTTCATCATGTTTTTGATGAAAGTCTCTAGTTTTTTGTCTCGCTATCTTTGAAAGAAGACATTTTCTCATTCTTCTTATTCTTCGAAATGATAATCTCATGTAAACAAGAAATGAATGCATAAGATGCAAAAGTGTTGATCTTGTTTTGAGAGCAATTCTTGAACAAATAACTCGAAGTCTTGCAAGTATAGCAAATGATAGATGATCTTGCTGACTCAGAAATAGAAAAAATGATAGACTTAACATAATTGATTATCGAAGTCATCACTGTTATGATTCTAGCCTTCGTCTATTCTTCGTCTAGTTTTCATCTGATTTCATTCTAATTGAGTCTAGCGAAAATCTGATTTATAAATGATGTCATGAAAATTCTGCATCATATGTGTAAGATGTCAACTCAATCAAGTCTAGCACAGAGCTGAGAAATACACATATAAGTTGAGTTCTTTTCTGTAAATACTTTTCTTTCTTAGCATTTATCTATTAGTTAAATGACATCTTTATGACTCGCTCTAGATTGATTTCTAACAGTAAATAAATGCTAATCAACTACTCTGCTATCAACATGTAAATGATACGAAATAATCTACTTTGTTTATTCAGAAAATTCGCAAGAAATTCTTCAAATTACTTTCATCAAAACACATTTGCAAATATATTCAAATTTATCAAATCAATCATTCAATCTTACTACAATCAAATTTACTTTTATCTTTCTCACAATAATACACGACTCTGAATCAGTTGAATCACGAACAGCTTGTCTGCTTAGAAGCACTGCTAGTAGACGAGTTTTTCTTATTTCTTTCAATGCTTCAGCGAAATCTCAGAATGTCGCTACTTCATGAAACATCAACACAAGTCAACAACTTCATTAATGAACTATTGATCAGTCAGACGAGATCATCAAGATGCTGATCGAGCTAAGAGATTAACAAGACATGACTTTGAAACTCAACAAGCAATGAATCAATGTTCAAGTCAATCACATCAAGAGACTTGATGAGCTAGAGATCAATCAAATGACAATAAACACTCAAGAAAAGACTATCATTGATTTATGAGAGAAAGTCTTGAGTCTAAAAAAGAGACAGCGTTCAGTGAATTAATCTCAATCTCGTCAGTCTACGAAATCTTTATCTCGACAATCTAACGAGAATCATACTCAACGTAAGTCATTCACTCTATTCAATAATGATCATCACAAGTTCTTCAAGTTTTTGAACTCATTTATATTCATTGATGAAGATGAATCAACATGAAACAGCTGAAGAGTCAAGATAGACAACAAGCTTCAGACTAATGTCAATCACTTTGATAATGAGAATATCTGTATTGTTTATGTGATATTTAGACTAGAAGATGATGCTGCTGAGCACATCTTCACTTGATGTTGACATAATGCTTTGCATTTATACATTTCAATTGACGAGCTATTTGAGCATCTGAAAGAAATATATGATGAACTGAATAGAAATCAAAAGTGTCATCGTAAGTACAATGCTCTGAAATAAACAGACAAGTTTTTCAATGTCTTCTACTTCAACTTTATGAAGTTATTCAGCTATCTCAATTATGATGATTGCACTCTGATGAATGATCTTCAGAATAAAATCAATAATCACTTGCAGAATGCTTTATCAGTCTGTTCAAAGAATTTTACTTCGCTCACTCACTTGAGAATCTTTCTTCAAGATGTGAATAATAAACAGCGAGTCAACTATCAGCTACGCAGTCAGCTTTGCACTGTCATCATCAAAGTCACTGTTGTATCTGATAAATATGCTACTACTTCATTGTCAGCAGTGATGACTTTGATAATTGAATATGTCAAGTTGACTATCTTTTCTATCTTTAAGTTAGTCAGATCATCTATCGTTTGCTATATCTGCAAGATCTCAGATCACTTATTCAAGAACTGTTCTCAGAACAAGATCAACATCTTGACATTTCATGCATTCACTTTTCGCCTACATGAAATCATCATTTCGAAGAATAAAGAGAATGAGAAAATGTCTTCTTCTTCGAAGAATAATGAGACAAAAAACTAGAGACTTTCATCAAAGACATGATGAAAGATATGTTAATTTCTTCAACGATAAGCATGTCAGATGACTCTTTTGCTTCTGAATTTTTGACTATTGAATATGTACTTTCTAGCAATGAAATTAGTTACTCATTGAAGTCATTGATTGATATCAAAGCTGCTGACTATTTATTCATTGATGAAGTGATTGCGCAGATTGTTTGTGATCAGTTGCAAATCAAGTCTCTGACTTTGATCAAAGCGAAGTCAATTCGAGAATTTGATGATTATTATGCTAAGAAACTCATTACTCATGTCATTTATTCAAATCTGACTGTTCAAGATCATATGATTAACACGACTTTTATGTTGATCACTTGATTAGATTAATATCAAATGATTCTTGAAAAAACATGAATGAACAAAATCAATCTAGTAATAGATATGCAAATCGATTTTCTTTGATTTTCGAATTTCATTTCTAGTCAGAAACTGATTGTTCTACTCTCAAGTCAT
>JAABUT010002701.1_pt1 | contig 16467 bp, 16 predicted proteins | sample 5559281 | NCBI WGS metagenome assembly JAABUT01 (sample SAMN10711880, study PRJNA513359) | rock metagenome | isolation source: Antarctica rocks | place: Antarctica: Victoria Land, Ricker Hills nord | collected 2016-01-04 | reverse complement strand
ATGCGCCAGCTCTTGGGCGCTCATATAGGCGAAGTCGGTAGCCATGGGAGTTTGCCTCGTTCCAGAGTTGGGTTTTGGGACGGAGGGACGACCTCCTGCCCTCGCCGAGGAGAGGGCAGGAGGCCTTGGACCGGGTGCCCGTACTTCAGCGGTTCCGGCTATTCATCGAGTATTGCGAACGCGCGGGTCGGTCCTCCAGTCCCGTTGGCTAGGGCGAGGGGCACCCCGTAGAACATGAATTCGCCCTTACCCACTAGCTCCTCCAAGTTCACCAGCCATTCGTAGTGCGTGATACCCCGATCGCGGCAGACCCGGTGGTTGTAGAAATAGTTATGGTCCGGAGCGTCTGTCGAGGGACCCTCGACTCCGTGTACCTTCGACCCTCTGTCAGCCAGCCAGTGGGTGGCCCCTGTGCTGATGCCCGGGTTGCTCGTGACGACCTCAGGGTTGGGGTAGTGGCGTTTGTGCAGGCCCGTATTCAGCAGGACGATGTGGCCGTCTACAGGGACGCCTGCGGCCTTCTGGGCCTGCTCCATGTCGTCCACCTCGATCATGCCCAAGTCCGGGATATGCGTGAGGTCGAAGCAGACTGCCTTGCCGAAAAACATCTCCAACGGCATCTCACCGATTTTCAAGCCGTCAGGTTTCACGTGGAAGAAGGAGTCGACATGCGTCCCGATGTGGTCAAGGGTGCCGATGTACGATGTGGCCATGGACATCGGGTCATCCGGAGTTCCTAGGCCAAGCGCGATCGACTCCTCGTGGCGGATATGGGGAATGTGCACCGGCCGTTGAAAGAACTTGTGGCTCGGCATGTTGTCATCTATAGGTAGAGAAAGGTCAACAAGGCGTTGTGCCATGGAATGACGCTCCTTAGTTCGAAGAGGAGGAGGAATCAAGCTATCGAGCGGCTCCAAATGCGCGATCCGCTGAATTCGTACGGCTCTTTGTAAGAGTCTGTACGAACATGGTTACCGGCGTCATGAGACCCGGTCCAAGTCGTAGGTCGGTGAGGTCGACACCGACCAACTGCGTCAGCGCGTGAGCTCATCACAGGGCGTTGACGAGCTCGAACTGCGCCCGGATCGATTCCGTGTCAGCCCCGGACGCGAGCCACAGGCTGAGCAAGACCCGTGCCTTCAGGCCGTCGAGGTAGCCGGCGCAGAGAAGTCCGCGCGAGAGCAAGTCGCGCTCGGAACCGGCGAAGCCGTATGTCTCCCTCAGCACCTCCCCTGCACCGGTGCGCGAGGCGAGGACCACGGGAATGTCACTGGACAGGCGCTCGAGCGCCCGGACCGCGTGTGCCGGCACGTGCCCGCCGCCGAAGCCCTCGACGACTAGGCCCGCGTACTCCAGGGAAGCGACGGACTCAATCAGCCGGGCGTCGTCTCCCAGGCTCATCCGCAGCAGGGCAACTGCGGGCACGTGCCCCTCCGGGGCCAGCGCCACCTTGGGCAACGGGGGCGGTCTGAACGCGATTCGGGGCCGTCCCTCCACGACCCAGCCCAGGGGACCTGTGGTGACGGACTGGAAGGTCGAGGGGCTGGAGGTGTGGGTCTTGCGGACGAACCGGGCCGCATGGATCTCGTCGTTGAAGACCACCAGGGTGCCCACCCCCCGAGCCGCTGGAGCGCTGGCCACCTGGACCGCGGCAAGAATGTTCGCCGGGCCGTCGGCGCCTGCAAGGGTGGGGTTGCGCATGGCGCCCGTGACGACGACGGGCTTCGGGGCACCGACCAAGACGTCGAGAGCGAACGAGGTCTCCTCGATGGTGTCCGTCCCCTGGGTGACGACGACTCCCGTCGTGCCGGACTCGAAGCGCGCGGTGATCTCTCGCGCCAGGTCCGCGATGTCCCCCAACGTCAAGTCACCGGAGGCGGTCTGCCGAAAGGCGATCGCTTCGATCTCGGCGACGCCCTTCAGTTGGGGCACGGCTGCGATGAGTTCCTGCGCGCCGAGCCGGGGGGTGACCCCTCTTCCTTCGGATCCGGGTTCGTTGGTCGAGGCGATGGTCCCACCGAGGGAGAACACGCCCACGCGCGGAGCGTCGGTTTGAGGAGTCACTGGGTCCTTTTGCTTTCGGTTGGTCCGACAAACCTCTGGAATGAGCGCTCGAGAGATCCCGGGTCGATGCCTTGGACGATGAAGACGAGTCGCGTCCCCGGCTGGACTGGTTGGGCCAGGTGCTCTGGCTGGTGGACGATGTGTTGGACGCCATTGATGGCAACGGCGCCGGCCTCGTCGACGTCGAGGACGCCTTTCACCCGCAGGATGTCCGGACCGTGTACGTGCAGCAGCGCGGTCAACCAGACCGAGAAGGCTTGCCAGTCAAGGGGTCGGTCGGTGACCAGCTCCAGCGTGGCAACATCACGGGCGTGTTCGACCCGGTCCTGAGCAACTGCAGGTTTTGCCTGGGCGGAGGACAGCGGAGGCACGCGCCGCTTGAGGTTTCCCCTGGCCGTCACTGCCACTTCCGCGGACGGGTTGAGCTCCTGCAGCCGTACCACCAGCCGGTGAACGTCAGCCTGGTTCACGAGATCGGCCTTGGTCACGAGCACCTGGTCGGCCGCCATGAGCTGCCGGACCGCCACCTCGTGGCGCTCGAGGGTGCGCAGACCAGCTATCGCGTCGACGGTCACGCACACTCGGGCCAAGGCGTAATGGTGCCTTAGCACGGGGTCGGTGGCCAACGTGAAGGCGATCGGTCCGGGGTCGGACAGACCACTCGTCTCGATGACAACCGATCGGCGAGTCGCCCGATCGCCGCTTTGCTCGACGTCGAGCAGCGCCCGCAGGGCAATCGCCAGGGCGTGTCGGCGGGTACAGCAGGCGCAGCCGCCAACGATCACGCTCGGGTGGCCGCTGGCGTTGGTGAGCAGGACGTCATCGACCGGAGTGTCGGCGAAGTCGTTGAGGATGACGGACGGGGCATCCGCCCCGGCACGCGCCAGCTCCGCTCGAAGGAGCGTGGTCTTTCCGGAGCCGAGGAACCCGCTAAGGAGCGTGACGTCCCTTCGTGCGGAGCCCGGGATCCAGGTTGCCTGGCTGTTCCGCGCTGACTGCGACAGCATCGTGTTCATTGGTTTGTCGGTCAGGTCAACCGGTCCGGCGCCCAGTGGACCCGGGTCGAGGACGTCGATGGCGCGCGGAGACAGGCTCTGCGCCGCTCGCCAGAGCGCGGGCAGGTCCGAGGCCACCACCGAGGTGCCCTTCCGGTCGGACACGACGAGGTGACGTCCCGCCCCGGGATCAGAGACGGTTAAACCATAGGGTCCGAGTACGGACTTGACCGCACTGAGCCGTCGGTGACGAACTCGACGCGGCTGAGCCTCCGCCACCGCGCCCGGCGCAAGAGCGTCCGACCAGTGGGCCTCTGGCGCGAACTCGTAGCAGATCAGGCACATCTCAAACCCTCCCATGGGCGTAGCCCCGTGCGGGACGGGCGCCGGACCGTCCGTCCCGCTCGGCGATCAGTCAGCCGGCATGAATGGGCTGCCGTCAGCCCCGGGGAACTCATAGCGCGTCCGGAAGTCGTCCGCGGCGTCCTCCATGGTCACCCAGCTGATGCCCTCGTGACCGTTGATGTACTCGATCAGACGCTCCAGCATGAGGAGAACCTGCGGTCGACCGGCGACGTCGGGGTGGATCGTGAAGGCGTAGACGCCGTAGTCCTGCTCGCGATACACCCAGTCGAACTGGTCCTTCCACCAGGACTCCACGTCGCGGGGGTTCACCCATCCTGCGCTGTTCGGGGCGCCCTTGATGAACATCATCGGCGGTAGGTCGTCCATGTACCAGTTCGCGCCGATCTCGACCAGGTCGATCACCTTGCCGCGCTGAAGGGGCTTCATCCACGTGCTGGCTTCTTGGGAGTAGTCGATCTTGGTCCACGAGTCCCCGACCCGGGCGTAGAACGGCATAAAGTCGTGGAAGCCTTGACCATGATCGTAGGTGAACCCGTACTTCTGCAGCAGCGAGGCGGTGATGTTCGACATCTCCCACCACGGCGGGACGTAGCCACGAGGTGCCTTGCCGCTAACTTTCTCGATCAGCTCCACGCAGTAGGAGAGAACGTCCTCTTCCTGCTTGGGCGTCATGGCGATCGGGTTCTCGTGGGAGTAACCGTGCGCGCCGATCTCGTGGCCAGCGTCGACGATCTTCCTGACCGAGTCCGGAAAGGTCTCGATCGAGTGACCGGGGATGAACCAGGTCGCTGGGATGCTGTACTTCTGAAAGAGCCTCAGCAGACGGGGGGTACCGACCTCGCCGGAAAACATCCCCCGCTGGATGTCCGAGGGTGAGTCCTCCCCACCGTACGAACCGAGCCACCCACCGACAGCATCGATGTCGACGCCGAATACGCACTTGATGTCCTTGGGCATGTCCATCTCCATCACATTGGCAGCCGCGCTGGTCGCGACGACTGGGTAGAAAGAACAGGAAGAGCAGCCAGCGGCGCTGCCGGACAGACCCGGCGACACTGTGCCGTGAGTCGCTCCTAGGGTCAGCCGACGGCGGCGCCGGGCAGCTGCTTGAGGTAACCCACCACCTCCTCGAGGGTGAGGGGGTCGGCGTACTTCGCCGTCATGTCGAACAGGTTCGCCTCATGCGGCGCGACGGCGCGGTCGGCGACGCAGTCGGTGACGACAAAGGTGCTGAAGCCGTGCTGGACGGCATCGACAACGCTGGCCCGCACGCAGCCTGACGTGGTCGCCCCGGTCACCAGAACCGTGTCGATACCGCTGGCGACGAGCATCGAGGTCACCGGCGTGCCGAAGAACGCTGACGCGCCGGCCTTGGTCACGACGGGTTCGCGGTCGAGAAGGCCCAGCCGCGGATCGATCTCCACCCACTTCGAACCGGTGGCGAGTTGCGCCAAGGAGGGGACCTTGCGCAGCCACGTCGTCGCGGCGCGGGCTCCCTCATCGAAGGCGATGGTGGTAAACACCGTCAAGACGCCCTGGCCGCGCGCGACGTCGAGAAGCGCCCGGGTGCGGACGACGGCCTCGCTCATGTCCGAGCCGAGAGGGCTCGCAGGATCGGTGAATCCGCGGCAGAAGTCGACGACCACGACCGCCGGCCGGATCCCGAGCTCGAACGCGCCGGTGAAGCCGGCCCCGCGGTAGATGTCGCGGGTCTCGCGGCTGTGGTCCGTCGGGACGCTCATGGCATGACGTCCCCCGAGTTGGGGCCCAGGGTCTGCCCGACGTACAGGTTGCCTCCCGGGTCGCTGGCAAGCAGCACGGCCGTGGGCGCGACCTCGTCCGGGGTGCCGAAGCGTCCGAGCGGCAACTCGGCGCGCTTGGCGACCTTCCACTGCTCGCTGATGCCCTCGACCATCGGGGTGTCGATGGGCCCCGGGGCGATGGCGTTGACCAGGACGCCGTACTCGGCCACCTCAAGCGCGAGCGCCTTGGTCAACCCCAGCACGCCCGCCTTGGCCGCGCTGTAGTGCGCCAGGCCCTGTCCTCCCTTGATGCCCAGCTGCGAGGCGATGTTGATGACGCGGCCGCCGCCTTGTTTGATCATCTGCGGAACGACGGCCCGGCAGCACAGGAAGACGCCGGTGAGGTCGACGTCGACGGTCTCCTGCCACTGCTCCAGCGACATCTCGATCAGGGGCGCCTCGGTCAGTATCCCGGCGGAGTTGACCAGCACGTCGACGCGCCCGTACCGGAAGAGGACCTCACTAACCGCAGCCTCGACCGAGGCCTGGTCCGTGACGTCGAGCGAGACGGCGGCGTGACCGGCGGCTTCGGCTACCGACGCCGCGGCCTGCTCCCGGTCGCCGACGACGACTAGGGCGCCTTCGGCCGAGAAAGCCCGGGCGATCGCAGCCCCGATCCCGCCCGCGCCGCCCACGACGAGGGCGACGCGGCCGGAGATGACCGGCTCACGGTTGGCTGTCATGCCGGCATCGCCACCGTCAGGCCTCCGTCGACGACCAGCGCCTGGCCCGTGACGTACCCGGCATCGTCGGAGGCCAAGAACCGGATGGCGCTAGCCACCTCGTCCGCGCGCCCGACGCGCCCCCACGGGATGGTGTTACCGGCGCGACGTAGGCCCTCCGGGCCGAGGGAGTTGACCGGGTCGCTGGACTGGGGGGTCTCGATCAGTCCCGGGATCACCGCGTTGACCCGGATCTCACGCGACGCCAGCTCGACCGCGAGGCTGCGACACACACCAATCACGCCGGCCTTGGCAGCCGCGTAGTGGGCGTGCTCGCTCCAGCCGTAGACACCACCGGCGATGGAGGAGACCGCGACCATGCTGCCAGCCCCAGTCATCGCTGCGGCGGCCGACCGGAACGTGCGAAGCACACCGGTCAGGTCAACATTAAGCATGTCGTCCCACGCCGAGTCGGTGAGCTGCTCGAGAGAAGCCCGCCGCAGGACTCCCGCGTTGGCCACGGCGACATCCAGCCGGCCCCACTCCGCGATCGCCCTTTGCGAAAACGCCTCCACCTGCGCCGCATCCCGGACATCCACTTCCTGGATCACGCAGCGGCCGCCCTGCGATCCGACGAGCGCTGCGGTCTGCTCAGGGTCGTGCGGATCGCCCGGAAAGGTTCCGATGACGGTGGACGTCCCCTCTTGGGCGAAGGCGACGGCAAGCGCCCTGCCGATGCCGCTGGCGGCGCCGGTGATGATGGCGACGCGCCGGGTCACGACATGTGCGAACCGTGCGAGCCCTGCGGGACGGTGCTGATGTCGATCGCCTCCAGCGCGGTGACCTTGCGTGCACCGAACATCACCACACCGGAGACCAACGTCCCAATCACCCCGACGTACAAAGCCGCATGAATCCAGGTGGCGCCAGCGGCCAGCATGGCGGTGATGATCAGACCGGCCACGATGGCTCCAGGCTGGCTCATGGCGTTCAGGAACGAGGCGCCGGTGGCCCGGCAGTCGGTCTCGTAGCACTCGCCCATGTAGAACAGCAGTGCGGCGTACGGTCCGACGAGGAAGAACATGCCCAGGGAGTACAGGGTCACGACGGCTGCAGGCGATTGGGCGATCAGCAACATCAGGGCGAACAGCACTCCGGAGATCAGCCAGCCGATCCCGATGACGTTGCGGCGACCGAACCGGTCGCCGGCCCAGCCATGGAACAGGTATCCAGTGAAACCGACGAGGTTGATAATGACAAACATGATCAGCGCGTCCGCGAAGTCCACGTTCTTGCCCGAGGCCGAGCTCAGAACCGTCGTTCCCAAGATCGCGAACGTCGTGATCCCGAACCAGTTGGTGATCCACGCGATGCTCAGCATGATCGTGTTGCGGCGTACCGGCCCCGAGAAGATCTCGACTAGCGGGGTGGCCCGACCGGCGTCCAGCCCGTACTCGGCCGACATCGCCGCGGCCTCATCGGCGCGGCCTTCCTTCTTCAGCTGGCGGATCTGCTGGTCCACCAAGAACTGCGGTGTCTCCTTGAGCTTGCGCCGAAGGAGCACGACGATGATCGCTGGGAACGTGGCGAGAAGGAAGCAGCCCCGCCATCCGACCAGCGGGAGGAACACCGCGGCGAAGCCGGCAGCGGCGAGCACGCCGATGGGCCAGCCGCCCTGGACGATGCTGTAGATGAAACCTCGACGCTTCTTGATCGCCTCATCCTCGCTGACCGCGTAGATCTCGTTCAGGTAGGTCGTGTTCACTCCCTGCTCGGCCAGGCCGAGCCCGGCGATCGAGCGCACCCCGACGAGATAGGCAGCACTCATGGTCAGCGCCGTCAGGCCGGAGGCGACCGCTGTCCCGGAAACGGTGAGCAGCATCCCCTTGCGGCGTCCGATCCTGTCCACGACGGGGCCCACGGCGAGGACGACGACTGCGGTGCCGACCGAGACCGCCGTGGACACTCCTGTGGCGGTAGCACTTGACCAGCCCATATCTTTGCCGATCACTGGGAGCAGGGTGCCGAAGAGGATGAAGTCATAAACGGCGAAGACCCAGGCAAGGAACGCGAAGGCTGTGCCCTTGCGGGTCTCCTTGATGGAGACGGCATGCCTGGCCCAGGGGTTCGGTCCTGAAGTTTGGCGAAGGTGGGGGTCGGTCGTGGCCATGTTTTTATCCTTCGTTCAAGCCGCGCGACGCCTGCCTGCGGCTGGTCGGTACTTAGAGCGGAGTGGCGCGGTGACGCCCGTCATGAGGCGACACGCTCAATGCGTGAATGCGGACGATACGTTCCGTCAGTTGCTGCTGGCTACGGAGCGGAGCGCTTGCCGACTGAGAGGCTGAGGCGGTCCCTCGATCGGTCCGCGTGGCTCCCCTACCCAAACGATTGGCGCTAACGATTGCTCAAGGGAAGCGCAGAGGCTAGTATCCTGTCAAGCGATCGTCAGAAAATTGCTCACACGGGTTCCGCACAGCACGTCGAGGGAGGTGAGGGCATAGAACTCGCTGAGCAGGAGGCGAGGGGCGAGGCGGTGCGCCCTCGGCAACTGCCATTTGTCGATACTGCCGGTCGCGTCACGCTGCGCACGATTGCCGCACTGTCGGATGTGCACGTCACTACGGTCTCCCGGGTATTGAACCCGGCGACCCGGTCAGGCTCACGGGCGGCATCGCCTAAGACTTCTGAACGTATCCGCAGGTTGGCCCGCGAGTTGGGATACGTGCCGAACCCGCATGCGACCGGCCTGCGCACGCAGCAGAGCAATCTTGTCGGCGTCTTGGCCCCGCGACTGTCTGACGTGGTCTTCGCGATGATCTACGAGGGCCTTGAGCAAGCCGCGGGTGCCCGCGGCCTGCATACGTTCGTGACCAACAGCCGAGATGACCCCCAGCAGCGTCGCGACAAGACGGAGATGCTTCTCGACCGTCACGTCGATGGCCTGGTCATCGGTGACGCGGCGGCGGATGGGCAGTTCGTCGACGAACTGCACGGGCGCGGCGTTCCGTTCGTTCTCGTCAGCCGGCACGCCGGTGCCCATCCGTCCGTGACCTGTGACGACTACCTGGGAGGGCGCTTGGCCGCCGAGCACCTGCTCGACCTCGGCCACGAGCGCCCCGCTGTCATCGCGGGCGAGCCCTTCGCAAGCACCGGTATCGACCGCACCGCGGGCTTCACGGATCGTTACGCGGAGGCCGGACTCGCTATGCCGCAAACGTGGGTATGCCACTCGCACTTCGATGTTCAGGGTGGTCGCAGCGCGGCTGCAGAACTTCTCAAGAACGGTGCTCGGCCGACCGCGGTCTTCGCGGTCAACGACTTCGCTGCGATCGGAGCGCTCGGCCCGCTCCGCGAGGCCGGACTCCATGTCGGCCAGGACTTGGCACTCGTCGGGTTCAACGACATCCCCCTGGCCGCCGAGTTGCCCCTGCCGTTGACCTCAGTCCACTCCGAGATGCACGAGATGGGCCGTCAGGCGGTCGACCTGCTGGTCGAGCGACTCGCCGGCCGACCAGCACCGAGCCGGCGCCTGAGCCCGTGGCTGGTCGTACGCGAGTCCAGCTGTCCTGCGCCTCGCTCGGGCCGCCAGAGCACCGCCGTCCGGACACTTACTTGACGTCTCCCGCCCGCATATGTCTACAAGGGTTGACATCTATCCCTGCACTAAGGAGCTGAGGTCATAGCCATTGCCGAAGATCTTGCCCGCTGGGCTGTGGCTTTGGAGCCCACCGATGAAGACCTGGAGCTGGCCCAACGCTCACTGCTTGACACCCTCGCGGTAGCTGTCGCCGCGCGCAACGAGCCGATCCTGCATACCGCAGCGGAACTATCAGAGGCCGCCCGGTGGGCGGTGGCAAGCCATGTCCTCGACTTCGACGATTTGCACATGGAGTCGACCACCCACATCAGTGCCGTATGTGTGCCGGCGGTTCTGGCCGTCGGCGGTGAGGCCCGAGCGTACCTCGCCGCCGCGGGCGTCATGGCGCGACTCGGCACGGCGCTCGGCTGGGCGCACTACACGTCCGGCTGGCACGCGACGACGACGGCCGGAGCGCCTGCCGCAGCGGTCGGCGCCGGCATCGCAATCGGTCTCGACACAAAACGGATAGCGACGGCTATGGCCCTCGCGGTGCCGGCCGCAGGGGGCGTGCAGCGGGCCTTCGGCACCGATGCCAAGTCTCTGCAGGTCGGTTTCGCTGCGGAAGCCGGCGTGCGAGCGGCCCACCTGGCCGCAGCTGGAGCCACCGCCGACCCGTCCGCCGTCGACAGCTGGCTCCGCCTCGTGGGAGGCGACCCCGCGGCCGTAGATTCGCGCGGGCCAGCGGTGCCCGGTGGCCTAGCCGTCAAGGTGTTCCCGTGCTGCTACGCACTACAGCGCCCGATCAGCGCCCTGTCCCAACTGGCCGGCCAGGGCCTGGACCCCGCCGCGGTGACCCGTATCGTGATCAGGACCCCAAGGGGCACGGTCACCCCTTTGATCCATCACCGCCCCAACACCGGGCTCCAAGCCAAATTCAGTATCGAGTATGCGGCCGCTGCGGCGCTCCTCGACGGCTACCAGGGCTTCGCGAGCTTCACCGACGCGGCGGCGCAGCGCCCCGAGGCGCGCCGGCTGACGGAACTGGTCGACGTCCACCTCAGCGACGGCAGTGACGGCCTGCTCGCCGGCGAGCTGGAGGCAGACGTCTACGTCGGCACGCAGATTTTGCACACCCGCGAGCGATTCCCTCCGGGGTCGCCGCAACGGCCTCCCAGCCGGGCGGAACTGATGCGCAAGGTAGACGACTGCCTGACCGGCACCACCGTGGACCCAGAAACGGTCAGCTGGACGACTGCGCGAGCCATCCTGCGCGACCACCTCTAACCACACCGAACCGGCGTCGGCCCCATGACAAACCCGACAGGAGTGCCCCCGTGGAGGGATTGAACGAGGAAGAGCAAGCGATCGTCGAGACGGTCCGCGACTTCGTCAACCGGGATGTCAAGCCAGTCGCCCAAGACCTGGACCACACGAACACCTACCCCGAGGAGCTCATCGAGCAAATGAAGCAGCTGGGCATCTTCGGCCTGGCCATCCCCGAGCCCTGGGGAGACGTCCGCGTGAGCACCCCCTGCTACGCCCTCGTTACTGAGGAGCTCTCCCGTGGCTGGATGAGCCTCGCCGGCGCAATGGGTGGCCATACGGTCGTCGCCAAGCTGATCCTCGACTACGGCACCTCAGACCAGAAAGACACCTACCTGCCGCGCATGGCCACCGGCGAGCTTCGGGCCACCATGGCACTCACCGAGCCGGGCGGCGGCTCGGACCTCCAGGCCATGCGCACCTCCGCCCAACGGGTGGGCAATGCATACCTAGTCAACGGCTCCAAGACCTGGATCACCAACGCTCGCCAAGCCGGCCTGGTGGCCTTAATGTGCAAGACGGACGCCTCAGCAAAGCCGGCCCACCGCGGCATCAGCATCCTGCTCGTGGAGAAGGGACCCGGGTTCTCGCTCTCCCGGGACCTGCCCAAGCTCGGCTACAAGGGCGTAGAAAGCTGTGAGATCTCCTTCGACAACTTCCGCGTCTCGACTTCCTCGCTACTCGGAGAACATGAGGGCCGCGGATTCGCCCAGATGATGCGCGGGCTCGAGATCGGCCGAATCCAGGTCGCATCGCGCGCTGTTGGCGTTGGCCGAGCCGCCCTCGAGGATTCCCTGCGCTACGCGCAGGAGAGGGAGAGCTTCGGCAAACCCATCTGGAAGCACCAGTCAATCGGGAACTACCTCGCCGACATGGTCACCAAGCTGACCGCGGCCCGACAGCTCGTGCTGTACGCATCTCGACGCTTCGACGCCGGCGAACGCGCGGACATGGAGGCCGGAATGGCCAAGCTCTTCGCCTCCGAGACCGCGATGCAGATCGCGCTCGACGCCATCCGGATTCATGGGGGATACGGCTACTCGACCGAGTTCGACGTGGAACGCTACTTCCGCGACGCGCCACTGATGATCGTCGGCGAGGGCACGAACGAGATCCAGCGCAACGTCATCGCCCGTCAGCTCGTCGACCGGGGCTCGGTGGCGCCCTGATATGAGTTCACAGAAAGACGCGCCTCAGCCCCCGACGACGACCGACCCGGTTGAAGCACGCTCGTGGCTCTTCGTCCCCGGAGACCGACCGGACCGGTTCGCCAAGGCCGGCGCAAGCGGCGCAGACATAGTGGTCTGTGACCTTGAGGACGCGGTCGCCGCTGAGGCCAAGGACTCGGCCCGTGCACACGTCGCGAAGTGGCTCGACGACGACGGGCTCGCGTGCGTGCGAATCAACGCGCCTGGGACGCGCTTCCATGATGGCGACGTCGCGGCCCTGTCCGGCTTGCCAGGGCTACGCGCCGTGATGGTGCCCAAGGCCGAGGACCCCCGGGGGCTTGCCGAGCTCAGCGACGCGCTCGGAGCCCAGACGGCGGTGGTGGCGCTGGTCGAATCCGCCCTGGGCGTGCATCGCGCGAACGACTTGGCCGCGACACCCGGTGTCGCCCGACTGGCCTTCGGCTCGATCGACTTTGCCCTCGACGTGGCCGCCGACGACGCGCAGACCCCGATGCTGTTCGCACGCTCGACCCTGGTGCTGGCATCGCGTGTCGCCGAGATCGCGCCCCCGGTGGACGGGGTGACGACCGCCTTGGACGACCTGTCCCTGGTCGAAGCCGATGCGGTCGCTGCGCTCAGCCTGGGCTTCGGCGGCAAGCTGTGCGTCCATCCACGCCAAGTGAAGGCCATCAACGCCGCGTTCACCCCCGGCGCTGAGGACGTTCGCGCAGCCCGCCGGATCCTGGACAGTCTCAGAGACGGGGGCGCTGGCCGGGTGGACGGACGGATGGTCGACGCCCCGGTCGCAGAGCGAGCCCGCAGGATTTTGCAGAGGGCCGGCCTTGGGGCCGGCCCCAACCACCCGAGGAGGTCGTAATGCTCCCGTTGGAGGGCATCACCGTGATCGCATTGGAGCAAGCCGTCGCCGCACCGTTCGCCACCCGGCAGCTCGCGGACCTCGGCGCCCGCGTTATCAAGGTCGAGCGGGCCCACACCGGCGACTTCGCCCGCGGCTACGACGAGACAGTCAAGGGCATGTCCAGCTACTTCGTGTGGCTCAACCGCGGCAAGGAAAGCGTCACACTCGACATCAAGGCCCCCCACGACCGGGCAATCCTCGACGCGATGCTCGCGAAGGCCGACGTGTTCGTGCAGAACCTCATCCCGGGCGCCATGGCGCGTCTTGGACTCGACGAGGAGACCCTGCGGTCCACACACCCCCGCCTCATCACCTGCTCCATCTCCGGATACGGCGCCGACGGTCCGTACCGCAGCAAGAAGGCCTACGACCTGCTCGTGCAGTGCGAAACAGGCCTGCTGTCGGTCACCGGCACCCCCGACTCACCGGCCAAGGCCGGCATCTCGGTCGCCGACATCGCCGCCGGCATGTACGCCTACACGGGCATCTTGACCGCGCTGTACGAGCGTGAACGAACCGGGGCGGGCACCGGGTTCGAGGTCGCCATGCTCGAAGCTCTCGGTGAGTGGACCAGTCAGCCATACCTGTACGCCCACTACGGCGGCATCCCTCCGCCCCGGACCGGGGCCCGGCACGCCTCCATCTCCCCCTACGGCCCCTACCACGTCGGAGATGGCGCGCAAGTCTTCATCGGCGTCCAGAACGAGCGTGAATGGGCGGCGCTCTGCGCCGACGTGCTGGGCCGGCCGAACCTAGCCCGAGACCCCCGGTTCAACCGCAACTCCAGCCGGGTCAGCAACGATGCCGAACTGCGGCTGATGCTCGAGGAAACCCTGTCCCACCTGTCGGCGGAGCAGGTCACCGAACGTCTCGACGAGGTCGGGATCGCGAACGCCCGAATGCGCACCATGGACGAGTTCGCCGATCACCCCCAGCTGAAGGCGCGAGACCGGTGGCGCGAGGTCGACTCCCCCGTCGGTCCGGTTCGCTCGCTGCTGCCGCCGGTCACCGTGACGGGTCGCGAAGCCGCCATGCGGGAGATCCCAGCGATTGGTCAGCATACGAATGCGATTCGGGCCGAATTCGGCCCTGCGGCCAGCGCGAGGAGAGAGGAACGGCCATGAGCTCAGGCACCGTGCCACATACTGCACCGGAGAACAGCTCATGCACCGAACTAATTACCCCGGGCCCCGCGCAGGCTCTGGCCGCCCTGTTCGACATCGAGGCACCCGCCATCGATGCGGGGCTGCCCGCGCTGTGGCACTGGGTCTACCTGCTCGAACGAAGAAGGCAGAGCGACCTTGGCCCCGACGGGCATCCGGCCCACGGCATCCCGGCTCCTCCTGGCCCCGGTCGCCTGCGCATGTTCGCCGGCGGTCGGGTATGGATGCACGCCCCCTTGCGCTTCGGTGCGCCCGCGACCCGTACCACGAGAGTGGTGCGGACGGCTGAAAAGGAAGGCAGGTCCGGCCGACTGAGCTTCGTGACCGTCCGAAGCGTCATCGAGCAAGGCGGTGCGCAGGCGATCATCGACGAGCAGGACATCGTCTACCGTGAAGCGACGGGCACGGTCCCAGGGGCGGGACCCCCTGCTGGAGACGACGTCTCAACGCAGCCGGCTCAGGAGACCGGCGAACTCGCAATGACCGTGGATCCTATGGTGCTGTTCCGCTTCTCGGCGCTCACCTACAACGCGCATCGAATCCACTACGACCAAGCCTACGCCGCGACCGAAGGCTACCCAGATCTCGTGGTGCACGGCCCCCTGCAAGCGCTTCTGATAGGCGAATGCCTACGCCGCTCGGGCGTTTCCATGCTCCGCGAGCAATTCGCTTACCGGCTGGTTGCCCCCACGTACGGAGCTCAACGCCTCGCGGTTAGCTTCAGCATGGACGGAAGAGGGCATGCTGCGCGATTGCGAGACGGTGCCGGGCGCACGACCGCGACGGCTACCTTGCAGTCGCTCGTCGAACCCTCGTCACCCGGAACCAGTGGCACTAGCGACCCTCAACGCTCCCAGCGACCACTGTAGCTGTGATCGACTACAACGCCGAGGCAACCAGCTACGACGCGACGCGCGGAGGCACGGCCCGGGCCGAGGCGGCGGCGGCGGCGGTGGCCAAACTGGTCCCCCTCCCTGGGCTGCTCCTTGATGTCGGCGGCGGCACCGGACTCATCGGTGCACGACTCCGTTCGCGCGGCCACCGTGTCGCGGTTGCCGACCTGTCGGAGGGGATGCTTCGACTTGCCAGCGCCCGCGTGCCTGGTTGCACAATGCGGATGACCGCTGACCGCTTGGGACTCGCGAACGCAACGTTCGACACCGCGATAGCCATTTGGCTGCTGCACCTGACCCGTAACCCCGAAACTCTCATTTCCGAAGCCGCACGGATACTCCGGCCGGGCGGAAGGTTTGTCACGACCGTCGACAAGTCCGCAGCCCAAGGCATTCGACGGGCGAACGCCTCCGACGCGCGGCCGAGGGTCATCGAGGCGTGCCACACTCAAGGACTAAACCAAGCTGGTGGAACGTCCTTCGTCGGTGAGGGTCAGCGTGGCCAGCCGATCTACTCACTGATCTGCTTCGTCAAAGACTGACCGAAATCGGGCTCCCCTGACTGATGTGTGGGTGGTTGATCGCGCCTGAGCGGGGGCACGCCGTTCTCTGGCCTAAGTTTCTGAGCTGTCAAGGACCAGGAACCAGGTGTAGGAGAACGGCGTGCGTGCAAACAGCCTATGGCGTGCGGTTCTGGGCGCCGAGAAGACGGTTATCGAAGATGTGCGCTTCGACGAAGACCAGGGGTGCGTGGTCGTCCATGTGCGTCCGGTGGCGCGGCAGCGGGGTCGGTGCGGGCGGTGCGGGCGGCGTTGCCGCGGGTATGACCAGGGCCGGGGTCAGCGGCGCCGGTGGCGGGCGTTGGATCTGGGGGTGATCCAAGCGTTCCTGGAGGCTGACTCGCCTCGGGTGTCCTGTCCCGAGCATGGGGTGGTCGTCGCGCAGGTGCCGTGGGCACGGCACGCCTGGGGACACACGCTGGCCTTCGACGAGCAGGTGGCCTGGTTGGCCACGCAGACCTCTAAGACGATCGCAGTCGGCACCTCCCTGCTCGAGACGAGTGGCGAGGTCCCAGGCGAGGCCCACAAGGCCGCCGACCGGGCCAGGCGATCCGCCGCCCAGCTCGTCGCCGCCGCGCAGGAAGCAGGCGCTGTACGCTCCGACGTGAAGCCGGCCGAGGCCTATGTCGTCATGGCCGGCACGGCACGCGCAGTCGCCCAGGCGCGGCTGCGGGGCAGGGCGCGCGGGCGAGCCCTGGCGGTCGTCTTAGATGGGCTCGCGCCCGCCGGGTCGCGCCGCAACCCACGACCGGCCCGCTGACGCGAAGATTCACCGGTGTCGCGTCAGGGCCCTTTGCGTGTCACGATGCGTTGTCGAGTTTCACTTGGTAGCCCATCGCCTCGGGTTGGTGGATCGCCTTGTTCTTGGTGCGTTCGGGGTTCAGGCGGGTGTAGTAGTCCGGTCCGGGGTCGTCGTAGAGGGTCCCAGTCCTGGCCATGTGCCAGATGGCAGTGAGCATGCAGCGTTGGGT
>JAABUT010002700.1_pt1 | contig 16468 bp, 14 predicted proteins | sample 5559281 | NCBI WGS metagenome assembly JAABUT01 (sample SAMN10711880, study PRJNA513359) | rock metagenome | isolation source: Antarctica rocks | place: Antarctica: Victoria Land, Ricker Hills nord | collected 2016-01-04 | reverse complement strand
GGGTGCCGTGGAGCAACATGTACGAGTTCGCGACCGCCGGGTCGGCCGGGATCATGTGCCTGTACCTGGTGGTCCGTAAGCGGTTGAAGCTGGCCTGGCTCGGCTTTCCGCTGATCTGTTTCATCCTGGTCGTGCTGATGCTCGCCGACCTCCTGCTCTACACGCCGGTGTCGGGGCTCATCCCGGCGTTGAAGTCGTACTGGCTCGCAATCCATGTCACGGCGGCCGTCACGGCGACCGCGATCTTCAGCCTCGGGGGTGTCATCACCGTTGCCCAGCTGGTCAAAGCGCGCGCCGAGCGACGTGGTTCGGGGGCGCTCGCCAAGCTGCCGAGTTCGGTCCGGATGGAGGCCGTCGCCTACCGGCTGCACGCCTTCGCGTTCCCGATCTGGACGTTCGCGATGATCGCCGGCGCGGTGTGGGCGCAGCACGCGTGGGGCCGCTTCTGGGGCTGGGACCCCAAGGAGACCTGGATGTTCATCACCTGGGTCGCCTATGCCGCTTACCTGCACGCCCGCTCGACACCGGGATGGCGCGGCCGGATCCCGTGGATCGCGCTGATCTCCTACGGGTGCCTGTTGTTCAACCTGATCGGCGTCAACGTATTCATCACCGGCCTGCACTCCTACGCAGGCGTCTGACGCACCGCCCAGAGGTAGAGCTCAGCGACGGGTCAACGAGACGTCGTCGGACTCGTCGTGCGCGGGCCGACCGAAGAGAAGCCAGGTCACCGGGCCGACCAGCGGCAGCAGCGCAACGATCGCGATCCAGGCCGGCCTCGGCAGCGTCTCGGTCTCACGCTCGCGCGTCTGCCAGAGGTCGATCAGGCAGTAGAGCGTGAGCGCGAAACCCCCGAAGACCAACACGATCCGGAGCATCTGCTGCCTTCCTCGAACAACCTGTCGACGGTCCCGCGCCGCATCGGTGGACCCGCGCGAACAGTATCGATCACAGTACCCAGCCGACCATCGTCTGGCGCTGCGCCGGGTTGAGCCGATTCGACCGGACGGCCGCACGTAGGCTCCGGTGCCGTGAAGTCGCTCGCTCTCTACACCATCCTGCGCCTCGGTGTCTTCGCAGCGGTGTTCGCACTCGCCTGGCTGGTGTTCGGCGGGCGCGTCAGCATCTGGGCGGTCGTTCTGCTCAGCCTGCTCGTGACCGGCGTGGTGTCGCTGGTGGCGTTTCGCAGCCAGGGCGCGCGGGCCGGCCTCGCACTCACCGGCGTCGTGGACGGGGTGCGCCGGCGGTACCGGGCGTCGCGCGCGGCCGAGGACCTCGACGACGACGAGTGACGCCCGGCGCGACGACGTTACCGCTATGCGTATTGCGATCCTCGGAACGGGCGGCGTCGCCCGTTCCCACGTCACGGCACTGCACGCGCTCGCCGACTCCGGTAGAAGCCGTCGGATCGCGCCAGATGAACAGTCGGCTAACGACACCCGAACAAGGCTTGATCGGGTTGCCCGGCGTCAACGACGGGGATGCAATCAGCGTCGTGAACACTGTGCTCATCGTCACTGTCGTCGTGACTGCCTTGGCGTTCGACTTCACCAACGGCTTCCACGACACGGCCAATGCGATGGCCACGTCCATCGCGACCGGTGCACTCAAGCCCAAGGTCGCCGTCGCGATCGCCGCCGTGCTGAACCTGGTCGGTGCGTTCCTGTCCATCTCGGTCGCCGCCACCATCGCCTCCGGGATCGTCAACGCCCAGATCGTCACGCCGGCCATCGTCTTCGCCGGCCTGGTCGGCGCCATCTGCTGGAACCTGGTGACCTGGCTCTTCGGGCTCCCGTCCAGCTCCTCACATGCGCTCATCGGCGGTGTGGTCGGGGCCACCCTGGTCGCCGCCGGCACCGGCGCCGTCAAGTTCGACGGGATCATCTCGAAGGTCCTCGTCCCCGCCGTCATCTCCCCGATCCTCGCCGGTGTGGTCGCCCTGCTGGCCACCGCGTTGGCCTACAAGCTGACTCAGCGGGTGAACCAGGACGCGTCGTCGCGTTCGTTCAAGCGCGGCCAGATCGCATCCGCGTCCCTCGTCTCGCTCGCCCACGGCACGAACGACGCGCAGAAGACGATGGGTGTCATCACGCTCGCACTGATCTCGGGTCACTTCCTGCCGGCCGGTGCCAAGCCGCCCGTCTGGGTGATCATCGCCGCGGGTACCGCGATCGCAGCCGGCACCTACATCGGTGGCTGGCGCGTCATCCGGACACTCGGCAAGGGTCTCACCGACATCAGCCCGACCCAGGGCTTTGCCGCCGAGACGGCTGCCAGCGCCGTCATCCTCGCCGGCACGCACTTCGGCTTCCCGCTCTCCACCACCCACGTGTGCTCAGGCGGCATCCTCGGCTCCGGCCTCGGCCGCAAGCTCGCCGAGGTCCGCTGGGGTCTCGCCGGCCGCATGATCACCGCATGGGTCATCACGCTGCCGTCTGCGGCAGTAGTCGGCGCCGTCGTCACCTTCGCCGCCGAGAAGATCGGTGGCGGGGTGGGCGTACTGATCATGGCGCTGATTGCCGCGATCTTCGCCGGCTACGTCTTCTACAGGGCGCGGCAGAACCCGGTCAACGCCAACAACGTCAATGATCCGATGGCCGGTGGCATCCCAGCCCCCGCCCCGGTGCACGCAGGAGCTGCCGCATGAGCAATCTCGTCGACGTCAATTCCCTGGCCAAAGTCGCCGGGATCTCGCTGGTCGCCGGTGTCGGTGTCGTCCTCTTGTTCTCCCTCGGTGTGATCGGCCTCAACGCCGCCTCCGCCGAGGAAGGTGCGTCGGTCAGCGCCCGCATCGGTGGCAAGGTCGGTGGCTACGCCGCGCTAGGCGTGTGCCTGGCAATGGTCGTGCTGGGCGTCATCGTGATGCTGAACAAGTAGCCCGTCCACCGACACCACAACTCCACAGCTCCATCCGGCACGCACGTCGCGCGGACACCACGGTGTCAGCGCGACGTGCGCGTGCTGGCAGCGGCACCCCGCACGATCGACCCAGCGGCCATTCCACCGGCCCGCTCGATCGTGAGGAGAACACCATGACACCCCCATCCAGCCCCGAGTACGTCATCGAAGCCGAGGGCCTGCGCAAGCGGTTCGGCTCCACCCAAGCCCTCGACGGCGTGGACCTGCACGCACGCCAGGGCACCGTCCTCGGCGTCCTCGGGCCCAACGGCGCGGGCAAGACCACTGCCGTCCGCGTCCTCGCCACACTGCTGCGCGCCAATTTCGGAACCGCCCGCGTCGCCGGCTTCGACGTCGCCAAGGATCCGCACAAGGTCCGCCAGAACATCGGCCTGACCGGCCAGTACGCCTCCGTCGACGAAGACCTCACCGGCACCCAGAACCTCGTGTTGATCGGACAGCTGCTCAACCTGCACACCCGCGAGGCCAAGGTGCGCGCGGCCGAGCTCCTCGAGTGGTTCGATCTCACCGACGCGGCCGGCCGCACCGCCAAGACCTACTCCGGCGGCATGCGCCGGCGCCTCGACCTGGCGGCCAGCCTCGTCGGCCGGCCGTCGGTGATCTTCCTCGACGAGCCCACCACCGGCCTCGACCCGTCCAAGCGTGAGGACATGTGGGACGTCGTCCGCCGGCTCGTCGACGACGGCTCCACCGTGCTGCTGACGACGCAGTACCTCGACGAGGCGGACGCCCTGGCCGACGAGATCAGCGTCATCGATCACGGCCGGGTGATCGCGCACGACAGCCCGGACGGGCTCAAGCGCGTCATCGGCGGCCAGCGCATCGAAGTGCGCCCGGTCGACCCGGGTCGCCTCGGTGACGTCGAGCGCATCCTGGCCGACGTCGCAGGTGCCCGGCCCGAGCCGGGTAGCCGCGGCGCGCTGACCGTGCCCGTCTCCGACGAGGCCGCGCTCGCCGCGACTGTCAGCCGGCTCACCACCGAGGGCATCGGTGTCCTCGAACTCTCACTTCACCTGCCCAGCCTGGACGAGGTCTTCATGACCCTGACCGGCCAGGGCACCACCGACGAGGAGCACGCAGCATGAGCACCGTCACCTCCACCCCACCTTCGACACTCCCGACCACAACGTCGACGGGTCGCCACACGCCCCGCGGTCCGGTCGCGGCGAGCGGCGACCGCAACAGCAACAACGCCCTCAAGCACGCGCTCGCATTGGCCAAGCGCAGCCTGATCAAGACCTGGCGCACGCCCGAGGCGCTGATCGACGTCACCATCCAGCCGGTGATCTTCCTGCTGCTGTTCACCTACATCTTCGGCGGCGCGATCGGCGGCGGATCGCACTCCTACCTTCAGTTCCTGCTGCCCGGGATCCTCGGCCAGTCGATCGCGATGGCCGGCGTCGCGCTCGGGCATAACCTCAACGCCGACATCGAGAAGGGTGTCTTCGATCGCTTCCGATCGCTGCCCATCGCCCGTTCGGCTCCACTGGTCGGCGCCGTCCTCGCCGACATCGCCGACATCGCCCGCGATCCTGTGCCTGATAACGCTGTCCGCCGGTGCGGTCATGGGTTTCCGGATCCAGACCGGTGTCGTCCCCACCCTTGCGGCCGTCGGGCTCTCGATCGCCTTCGCCTTGTGCTTCTGCTGGATCTCGGTGTTCGTCGGCATGATGGCCCGTACCGCGGGTGCCGTGCAGGGGATCATGTTCCTGCTCGTGCTGCCGTTGAGCTTCGCGAGCAACACCTACGTGCAGACCTCGACGATGCCCGGCTGGTTGCAGGCCTTCGTCAAGGTCAACCCGATCTCGCACCTCGTCGGCAGTGTCAGGGGACTGATGATCGGCGGACCGGTGGCCGACAACCTGATGTGGACGCTGGGCTGGATGGCCGGCCTACTCGTCGTGTTCGTGCCACTCGCGCTGTGGGCCTACCGCCGTCGGGCCTGACGATCGCCTTCACCGCAGGGACACCGCCGTCGGTCGATCAGGCCGACGGCGGTGTCAGCATGCTGATGGCGGTGTCGCGGTCGGCGGTCAGGCCCGCGGCATATGCGGCGTCGAACGCCTCCATACCCAGCACCGGCCGAATCCGGTCGACAACCCTCCGCACGACGAGGTCACCCCAGTCGGCCGCTCCCCGCAGCCGCGCCGCAGCTCCCAGCATCGTGGCCGCACCCGACGCGTCGCCCGTCAGCTCGGTCAGGGCGGCGACGACGACACCGACGTTCGCGACCACCGGTAGGTCCGACGTGGAGACCGCGGCCCGCATCGCGATGACCAGGTCGTCGTAGGCCTGCCCGGCCTTGCCGTCGATCACCTCGACCAGGGCGCTGCCCGCCAGTGCCAGTGCGGTCAGATGCCCGGCGATGGGAGCGAACTCGCTCACCGACCCGATCCGGCTTCGCACCGAGTCGGTCAGCGTGCGGGCGGCCGCCATATCGCCCATGGCCGCTGCGATCCCCGCTTCGGCGACATCGGCGAACATCCCGCGCTCGCGGCCCCGGAAACTGTCCGACGTCGAGGTGCGGACCACCGCGAGCGCGGCCGTGGCCGCGGTGGTGTCGCCGAGCCGGGTGTAGAGATCGGCCAGCCGGAAGTTCAGCATGGCGGCGTCCTCGTCCGATCCGATCTCCGCGGCCAACCGCATCGCCGCGTTGATGTCGGCGATCGCGCCGAGCTCGTCCCCGTCGAGTGCGAGCAGCCGCGACCTGAGTGCGAGCCCGGACGACAGTCCCCACAGGTCGCCGATCTCGCGGAACTCGGCGATGGCCAGTGCGGCGTCGGTGCGCATCCGCGCGACGTTGCCGAGGTTCTCATCCATCGCGGCCCGCATGATCCGCCCAGTCGCCCGTCGCCAGGGGTCGGGATGGTCGACCGCCTCCCCGATGAGCCGCTCCCCGGTCTCGAGGTCGCCGGCGAAGAACGCGAGGAGCGCGCGGATGCCGTAGGCCAACGCCTCCGCACCGGCGGAGAGCCCGAGCTGGTCGACGGCCTCGATATCGTCGAATACCGCGGCCGCCTCGCCCATCGTCTTCTGGACGGTCGTCCAGTCGCCCGGTCCGCCCTCCGCCGTCTGGATCAGTTCGACCGCGGCCATCGCGTTGATCAGCCGTCGCCGCGGCGAATCGGTTCCCTGGGAGATCTCCAGCGCCCAGCTGAGCCAGTTCGCGGCTTCGCTGTGGCCGCCGACGATCGTCCAGTACCACCCGAGGTTGATGATCAGCTCGAACGCCTCGTCGATCGAACCGCTGTCACCGAGAAACCGCAACGACGCCAGGATGTTCTCGTGGTCGGCGCGGATCCTGCGCAGTGCCTGCGGTTGCCGGCCGGTGCGCAGCAGCGGCTCGAGTTCGGCCACCAGCGACGCGAAGTAGGCAGCGTGCAGCGCGCGCGTCCCGGCGAGTTCACCGGCCTCCCCGAGCCGTTCGATACCGAACTCACGGATGGTCTCGAGCATGCGGTACCGCACGACCGGAGGTGCAGCATGATCGGATCCGTCCGCTCCGATCGGGACCTGAAGCAGGGATTTGTCCACCAGGGCGTCGAGAACCGCATCGATGTCGTCGACCTCGCTGCAGACCGCGCGAGCGCCGTCGGAGGTCGCTCCGGCCGGAAAGACCGCAAGCCGCTGCGCCAACGTCCGCTCGTCGTGCTCGAGGAGGTCCCAGCTCCACTCGACCACTGCACGAAGAGTCCGGTGTCGCGGCACCGCGGTTCGACTGCCGCCGGTGAGCAGGCGGAACCGGTCGTCGAGCCGGGCTGCGATCTCCGATACCGGGAGCACGCGCAGCCGTGCCGCGGCCAGTTCGATGGCCAGCGGGAGCCCGTCGAGGCGGCGGACGATCTCGACGACGTCACCGACCGTGCCCTCGTCCAACCGGAAGCTCGCGTTGGCCGACGCCGCGCGTTCGATGAACAACTGCACGGACGCCGAGGTCGCCGCCTCCTCAGGAGTGGCGACGGCGGCCGGCAGGCGCAGCGGCGGCACCGCGCACAGCGCCTCGCCGGCGATGTTGAGCGGTTCCCGGCTCGTCGTCAGCACACGAATACGCGGGCAGCGCGCGAGCAGGTCGTCGATGAGTTCCGCGGTCGGGCCGATCAGATGCTCGCAGTTGTCGATCACGAGCAGTGCTTCGGCATCGGCCAGGGTGGTGAACAACCGTCGGGCGGTGTCGGTGTCCTGACGATCGAGCAAACGCTCCAGCACCCGGGTCGTCCGGACGCCCATCGAGTCGAGGACGGCCTGCGCGACGCCGTCCGGATCGGTGACCGGCGCGAGCTCGACGAACCAGACCCCGCTCTCCACCCGGCCGACCCAGCGCGCCGCGACCTCGTTGGCCAGCCGGGTCTTCCCGGCTCCGCCCGGCCCCACAAGTGTCGTCAGCCGCCCTTTGGCGATCAGGTCGTCCACCCGTTCGAGCTCGGTGTCGCGGCCGACGAAGCTGCTGATGGACGACCGGAGATTCGTCTTCGGGGCAACGGCGTTCTCGTCGTCGGGCGGCGGTCCTCCCACTGTGCGCGGCTTCGTGGCGGCGCCCTCGGGCACTTCTCCGCGGAGCACCGCGAGGTGGACGTCCCGGACTCGGGGCGACGGGTCGGTGCCCAGCTCGTCGGCGAGGACCCGTCGCAGGTGCTCGTACGCAGCCAGGGCCTCTGAACTCCGGCCGGTGGCCGCGAGCGCGGTCATCAACTGAGCGGTGAAGCGTTCCCGCAGCGGATACGCAGCGACCAGGGCTTCGAGTTCGGCGACGAGTCCGTCGGCGCGGCCCAGCGCAAGCTGAGCGTCGTGCCGGTCGGCGATCGCGTCGAGCCGGATCTCCTCCAGCCGCCGGCGCGCGGCGACGGCATAGGCCGCGGAATCAGCGTCCAGCAAGGCGATACCGCGCCAGCCGGCCAGAGCTTTCGAGAGGACGTCGACGGCCTCGACGTGCCGGCCGGCCGTCACCGCGGCGTGCCCGTTCCGTGCCGCGGTCGCGAAGGCGTGGGCGTCGACGTCGGACCGCTCGACGGTGAGCCGGTAACCGCCCTCGTGCTGGGTGATCGCGGCAGCGTCGCCCAAGGCGCGCCGAAGCCGCGACATCAACGACTGAAGCGCATTCACGACATCGGACGGGGTGTCGTCGTCGATCCACACTGCGTCGATCAGCTCCGCGGTGGACACGATCCGGGACGCATCCCAGGCGAGCCGCACCAGCAACCGGCGCAACCGACCGCCGGCGACGGTCGAAACCGGTCCGGCGTCGACGACCTCGAGCGGGCCGAGGATGCGGATGAGCACGCCGGTCAGTCTCGCAGAACGCGTTACTCCGCGAGCCAGTCCCGCGTCGTACCGATGACGGTGAGCCGGTGCGCGGCGCGGGTCAGGGCAACGTAGAGGGTGCGCGGGCCGCCGTTGGATTCGACGACGATGCGGTCCGGCTCGACCAGCACGACCCCGTCGTACTCGAGGCCCTTCGTCGTCAGCGGATCGGTCACGACCAGCCGGGGATCGTCCTCGACGAGCGCCGCCACCGCACGCTCGACGTCGTCACGCAGGCTGGGCGGGACGATGAGTGCCACCGAACCCGTCACCACGCCGAGGATGTCGGCGGCCCGGGCGGCCACCTCGTCGATCAGCGACCCGGCGGCGACGTCGAGGATCGTCGGCTCGATGTCGGTCGTGCGGACCGCTTCGGGGACGTCCGCGTCGGGCACCGTCGCCACGATGTACTTCGCGGCCACCGCGAAGATCTCCGCTGCGTTGCGGTAGTTGCGGGTCAGCTTGAACCCGCGGATCGTCAGCCGGTCGAACGCGTCCGTCCGTGCCGTGAGCGCTTCGGCGGGCTCCGGCCACGTCGACTGCGCCAGGTCGCCGACGACGGTCCAGCTCGAATGCCGGCCGCGACGTCCCAGCATCCGCCACTGCATGGGCGAGAGGTCCTGCGCCTCGTCGACGACGATGTGGGCGTAGGAACTGTCGATGCCGATGGGGCGCATCGCGAAGTCGTTGCTGCGCTGGTTCGACCGGTCGGCCCAGGTGGTGAGCTCGGACACGCTGGCGGACGGATCGACGAAGACGACCGACTCGTCGCTGCGGTCGCCCTCGGACGGCAGCCGCGGGCCGTCGTCCTCGTCGAAGTCGTCGTCGTTCTCCCGGGCCGACGGCGAGCCGAGCATCACCGTCAACTCGTCGAGGAGAGCGACGTCCTCCACGGAGAACTCGGCGGAATCGGCGTAGCTGCGATGTACGGCGTCGACCTCGGCCGAGGTGAGGATGCCGTTGGCGTAGTGACCGAGGCGTTCCCGGTCCGCGAACCAGACGAGCACCTCGCGCGGGTCGAGCACCGGCCACCAGTCGTCGAGGAAGCCGGACACGTCGTCGTGTGCGGAGAACGACTCCATGAAGTCGAGGCGCTCCTGCTCCTCGAACTCCTGCCGGTGCAGCGACGTCCAGGCCGCCTTCGCGAGTTCGTCGGCGACGGTCTGACGGGAGCGGTTGCGCTGCTGTCCGCGCAGACCGGTCCGGCGGACGGCGGCGAGCCGGTCGGAGTCGAGGTTGACGATGCGGCTCGCGACGTAGACCCGTAGGTGGTCGGGGCCGCCGGGGACCGAGTCGGCGATCGCGCGGGTGAGCAGCTTGCGCATCCGCAGGCTGCCCTTGACCGCGGCGGCGACCGGTTCGTCGTGCCGGAAGGCGGTCACGCCGTCGAGGATCTGCCCGAGCGAGCGGACCGCCACGGCGTCCTCGCCGAGCGACGGGAGCACCCGCTCGATGTAGGCGCTGAACGCCGCCGACGGGCCGACGACGAGCACGCCGCCCGCTTCGAACCGGCGACGCTCGCTGTAGAGGAGGTAGGCCGCGCGGTGCAGGGCGACGACGGTCTTGCCGGTGCCGGGACCGCCGGTGATCTCGGTGACGCCCCGCCAGGGCGCGCGGATGGCCTCGTCCTGGTCGGCCTGGATGGTGGCGACGATGTCGCGCATGTGTGCGTCGCGGCTGCGGGTGATGGCGGCGATCAGGGCGCCGTCGCCGACGATGACCATGCCGTCGGGCGCCTCGGGGACCATCAGGTCGTCCTCGATGCCGACGACGTGCTCACCACGGGAGCGCAGCACGCGACGACGGACGACGCCGTGCGGGTCGACCGGGGTGGCCCGGTAGAACGCGCCGGCGGCGGGGGCCCGCCAGTCGATCACGAGCGGGTTGAAGTCGACGTCGCGGACGCCGAGGCGGCCGATGTAGCGGGGGTCATCGGGTTCGGAGGCCAGATCCAGACGGCCGAACACGAGCCCTTCGTGCGCCGATTCTAGGGCTGCCAGCCGGACCGCGGCGTTGTGGACGAGGGCGTCGCGTTCGAACAGGCTGGTGGACTGGTCTTCCTCACGCCAGCGGTCCGTCGAGTCGACGGCGGCCCGCCGGTGCCCGTCACGTTCGATCAGGCGGGCGCGTCGGGCCGCGGAAGCGAGTTCGCCGTAGACGCGGTCGACGTGGACCTGTTCGCGGGCGATCTCGGCGGCCACAACGGGGTCACCGTTGGCCCGGGGACGCGTCGCCGACGTCGCGGTCGCACGGGCGTTGCTCGAGTCGTCGATGTCAACCGACGACGGGCTGATCGGGTCAGACACGATGCTCCGGAAGGCTCGATGACAAGCAGCGCGAAAGTTGCAAGTCGCCCAGTCTAACTCAACCGATGACCCTCCGAATCAGTTGATCCCGCCCGCGAACGTCTCTACCGCGGCCAGGACGCCGCTCAACGCCGCCAGCGTCAGCCGCCAGTCGCGACCGACCTGGAGGCTGTGATCGGCGTCGGGGATCTCGTGGACGTGCTGACCGGACGCCCGGGCGACGTCGGGATCCCACATGTCGTCGGCCGTCCCGCCGATCAGCAGCGTGGGTGCCGTCGCTGCGCGGATCGCGTCCGCAACGGCCGGCTCGTGGAGGAGCGGGGTGAGCCAGATCGCCGGCAGCCCGAGACCCGTCACCCATGGCGCGGCCCGGCTGCCGAACGACTTGCCGATCACGAGCGTCGTCCGGCCCGGCGGGGCCGCGTCGGCCGCGAGCTCGGCGGCATCCGCGGCGAAGCGGACCGGATCCATCCTCGCGTCGGCGTCGATCTCCCAGCGGACGCCCTGCACGAACCATCCTCGACCGGCGAGCACACCGGCCACGTAGTAGAGCAGCGGATGGTCGATCGTGTAGGCGCCGCCGGGCAGGAGGATGACGCGGCGGCCACCGGCCGCGGCATCGTCGGCGTTGTCGAACCAGGCGAACGTCTCGACGCTCATGCCGGCGACGTCGTCATCCGACGGTGCCGAGCGCGGTGCCGAGCGCGGTGCCGAGGAGAAGCCCGGCGGCCATGACGAGTTCGGCGAATCCGGTGAACTTCAGCACCGGGATGAGCGACATCCCGCCGGCGCCGGAGAGCACGATCCGGACCGGCCGGACCGCGAGCGCTGCGCCCCCGAGTCCGAGCAGGGCCCACGGCGTCCACGCGAGCGCGAGAGCGATCACCAGGATGAAGGCGACGATCACGAAGCCGGTGTAGACGAGACGGGACGACCGGTCGCCGATGCGGACCGACAGGGTGCGTTTGCCGACCGTCGAGTCGGTCGGGATGTCGCGGAGGTTGTTGGCGACGAGGACGGCGCAGGCGAGCAGCCCGGCCGCGACCGCGCCGAGCACGCTGCCCAGCGTGACCCGGTGCGCCTGCACGAATGTGGTCCCGACCGTGGCGACCAGGCCGAAGAAGACGAAGACGAAGATCTCGCCGAACCCGAGGTAGCCGTAAGGGTGCGAGCCGCCGGTGTAGAACCAGGCGGCCGCCACGCAGGCTGCACCGACGAGGACGAGCCACCAGGCGGTGGTGAGCGCCAGGACGAGTCCGGCGGCGCCGGCCACGCCGAAGCAGACGAACGCCGCCCGCTTCACCGCACCCGGCGTGGCCGCACCCGAGCCGACCAGGCGTTGTGGGCCGACCCGGACGTCGTCGGTGCCGCGAATGCCGTCGGAGTAGTCGTTGGCGTAGTTGATGCCGACCTGGAGGAAGAACGACACGACGAGGGCGAGAAGCGCCTTCCACCACACGACCGCATCGATGTCGACGGCGGCCGCGGTTCCGATCAGCACGGGAGCTATCGAGATGGCCAACGTCCGAAGGCGAGCGCCGTCGATCCATTGAGCCCGAGTTGCCACGATGCTCGATCCTGCCCTACCGGTGCCCCTCGTCGTGAGTCGGCCGGGTTACCGCCGTTCGACCGACTGGGTCACCCGGACGTGGTCATCGACGTGTGGAGCCACTCCGCGACGGTCGGGAGGACGAGGCCGAGCCGTTCGAGTGCACCCCCGTGGTCGAGGCCGGGGAGGACGTCGTAGGGGATCTGCAGGGCGTCGAGATCACGGGCCAGCTCGGCCGGTTCCTGGATGGAGGCGAGCACCGTGTCTCGCTCGCCCCACCATGCACGGACCGGGCAGGGCAGCTCGGCGAAGGCGCCCCGCGGCATGCCGGCCACGTGATCCCAGACGGCTTCGGCGGCCGCCGGGTCGTACACCGCTGTGAGCGCATCCCACTGCTCCGGGTCCGACCGGGTCGCCTCGTTGCGGGCCCGTGCTCGCACGCCCATTCCGGACAGGTTGGCGGTGAGTGGGAAACCGCCGATCGCGACTGCCGCGACCCGTGGGTCGTCGAGGGCGAGCAGCGCGGCCATCGCGCCGTTCATCGAATAGCCGAAACCTGCGCACGCCTCGATCCGGAGGTGGTCGAGCACTGCCCCGATGTCGGCGACGCAGCCCGCACCGTCGTACGGTCCCCGCCTCGAACTCGGCCCGAATCCGCGTGGCGACACGATTACCACGCGGAACCGGGCGGTCAGCGCGGACAGGTCGTGCGTCGTCCAGTCGACGTTCATCCGGGGTACCACGACCGCAGGGCCGTCGCCCATCGACGTCCACCAGATCCCGTCGAGGAGGCTCACGCCCGCGTGGCCACGCTGACCTGGCCCGACCACGGCTGCGGCTCACTGCGGAGGATCGTTCCGGACGCGGCGGCCTCGTCTATCAGCAAGCTGAGGTAATGGTCGTGGGAACCGTCGGCCAGCCCGTAGAACCCCGGGCCGCCGCGGGCGAAGGCGGCCATCCGGACCAACGCGCGGGCGCCCGCGAGCTCGTCGTCGGAGAGCCGGACGTCACCGAACTCGTTGTCCCACACAACCTTCTCGCCGAGCGTGAGCCGGCGAAGCGTCGAACCGTCGAGGTCGCCGTCGATCCCCATCACGTCGCGTGCGATCCGTTCGGTGACGGCGTGCCCGGGGCCGATCCAGCGGCTGACGTCGAGGTCGCTGATCTCGCCCTTCGCACCCCACACCGAGACGTGCCGGGAGCGGATGGGAGAGAAGTACTGCTCGTCGTCGAAGTCGAACAGGCCGGACTGCGAGGTCGAACCGTCGGCGTCGGTGACGTCGATCTGGGCGACCGTTCGGCCGGGGGTGGAGAGCGCCAGCTCGGGTGTGAACCCGTCGCGGCCGTTCCCGCTGAGCAGTCGATCGGGCACCTTGGCGGCACGGATCGTCACCTCGTCGAACCCGATCCCGAGCAGGAGCCGGATCAGGCTGACCCCGTGATAGCCGTGCGCGGCGGACACCCGGGTCGAACTCACGGGCCCGATCAGGTCGTTTCGGAGGATGTCGATGCGTGCAGCGTGGTGCGGCTGGAACTGGTATTGCTCGGCAACCTGGACAGGGGAGTCGTGGCCAAGGTCTTGGTAGAGCTCGCGGAGGTCCTCGAGCCGGGCGGCCGGTGGCGTCTCGGTCAGCACCGGCTTGCCCGCGGCCACCGACGCCCGGATGAGCTCCGGAGCGACGCCGCGAGGGACCGAGACGAGGACGAACTCGAGGTCGCGGCTGAGCAGGTCATCGACGTCGGCGGCGACGTCGAGTCCCCACAGTCGGCCGAACGCCTTGGCCGACTCTGCCCGGGCGCTGGTCACCGCGCCGATCGAGACGTGTTCGGGCAGCGCGGCGGCGATGCGGGCGAAGTACTCCGAGCGCCAGCCGGTACCGATGAGGCCGAAGCGAGCGGGCCGTACGGCGCTCACAGCTCGCGTCCGTTCCGGCCGCCGCCGACGCCGGAGTACGGCATGCCGGGATCCCAGTCGACGCGGGCGGCGGGCAGGGCGAAGGACGACAACGGGAGGTTCACGGATGCTCCGGATCTGGTCGACAGGTAAGCGGATTCGACGATTTCGAGTGCGCGCAACGACGTCTCGGGGACCGACCAGTCGAGGGTGCCGCCTTCGATCTGGTCGGCGAGGTGCTCGAGATGGCGCCGGTGCCCGGTGACGGTACCGGCCGGACCGTCGACGACCGTACGGCCGTCGCGTCCGACGAGCGCGTAGAAGTTGTCCCAGGCGGCGTACTCGATGTGGCCCTCGTCGCCGACGAAACGCATCAGGCAGGCGGTGCTGTCGTGGGCGATCGGCACGGAGTCTCCGGTCTCGAGTATCAGCCGGACACCGCTGGCGGTCCGGGCCAGCGTGACCGCCGAGGTCTCCACCTGCATGCCGTCGCGGAACGTCCGGGTCGAGGTGTCGGCGCCGGTGAGGACGAAGACGACGGGATCGGGGTCGACCAGGGCGACGAAGAACTGGATCCAGTGGATGCCCGCGTTGACGATGTCCCAGCCGGTGCACTCCATTGCGACCGTCCGCAGGGTGCCGATGACACCCGCGTGGACGGCATCGATGAGCCGTCGGGGCGCCGGTAGCGCCATCAGCCCATGCGGTACGACCATCGGCAGGCGGCGTTCGCGCATCATCGCGAGGATGCGCGCGCCCGCGTCGGTGGTGTCGCCGAGCGGCTTCTCGACGAGCAGGCCGCGCGCGCCGGCGTCGACGGCGGCCTCGGCGAGCGCCAGGTGGGTCGGTGCGTAGGTGGAGACGCAGACGACGTCGGCCGGCGCGTCGGCGAACATGTCCAGGTGGTCGGCGAACGTCGGTACGCCGGGGAAGTCCTGCTCGACCCGGGCACGTGCGTCGGCGCTGATGTCGGTGACACCGACGAGGGTGAAGCGGGGGGATGCGGCGAGGGCCGCCATGCTGAGCCGACCACCCGCGCCCGTGCCGATCACCGTTGCTGTGAACGTGTTCGGTGCGTCTGGAGTGGTCACCGGGCGAGTCAAACAGTCAGCGGGGACCGCCGACAAGGATGGGTGCCGGGGAGGTCCGACGCCGGTCAGACGTGGGGTCGGGATCCGATTTTTGCGCAGCCGGCTTTGTTTCTCTGGATGCGGTTTAGAAGGGTGCGGGGTTGGCGTTGTAGAGGACGGTGTTGACGGCGTTTCGTCGTGCGGCGGCGAGGGTGAGGGCTTGGTCGTCGTGTTCGGAGGCGACGAGGTCGGCCAGGTCGATGCGGGTGGTTTCGGCGATGGCGAGGTCGGTGAGGGTTTGCGGTGTGTAGGTCACGGTGGTGGTGGTGTAGATCTTGCCGTGGGGGGAGTGCCATTCCCATCCGTCGGCAGTGTGGTCGACGTGCCAGCCGCCGATGGTTTTCATCCGGTGGTCGGAGTCGCAGAGGGTGCCGAGGCCGTCGACGCTGGTCTGATGCCGGTCGCCGGGTTTACTCGGGCCGGTTCTGCCCTTCGGGTGGGGGATGGTGTGGTCGAGTTGGCAGTCGCTGGCTCGGGTGTCGCAGCCGGGGAACGTGCAGACCTGGTCTCGCATCCGGGCGGCGAGAGCGGTGGCGGGGTTGGGGGTGTAGGTCTTGGCGCCGATATCCAGGATTTGGCCGGTGTGGGGGTCGTCGATGATGCGGCGCATGTCGGCGTTCTGGCGCAGGATCCGTCTCCCGACGGGTGCGGGGGTCCAGCCGTAGCCGTCGAGGTAGACCGGGTTGTCGCTGTGGCCGAGGATGACGTCGGCGCCGATGTGGACGTTGATCATGCACCGCCGCGTCAGCACGGACCGCAACCGTTTCAACGCCACCTCGGTCAACACTCGGGGAGCCACGACCTGTCCCGGTCGCCCGGACTGGTCAGGCGTGGGCCGGTCGGGTTCATCAGGTGCTGGTCGGTTGGGTTTATCAGCGGCGGGTTCGTCGGCCTGTTCCGGGGTGGTCTCCGACGAGTCCGTGGGAGATGATGAATCAGCGGGCCGACTGGGGCGGTAGGTCGTCCAGCCGGTGGCGGTGCGGGGTGCCCGGTAGTCGAGGTCGCCGGCGAGGACGCCGTCGAGGTAGTCCGCGCAGAGGTCGACGAGGCCGTCGGCGCGGCGTTGCCCAATGCTCCGGTCGTCCCCTTGCGCCCGCCCGGTGTAGGCCTGGCTGGTCCGGGCGTGCGCATCCAACGCGTTCCACACGGTGGTCAAGTCGTCCGCCGTGAGATCGGCGGTCAGGGTGCCCATCCCGTCGTCACGACGCTGTTTCGACACAGCCCGACGGGTCCGGGCGCGTTCATGCCGTTCCGCCGCGGGCGTGTCAGATGGTCTGTGTAAGGGGTCGGTCATCTGAAGGGCATTCATGATGGATTCCATGACAGACAGCCGTGATGTGTCACCGACTGGCCAGGACGTTGTTGATGAGTT
>JAABUT010002699.1_pt1 | contig 16501 bp, 18 predicted proteins | sample 5559281 | NCBI WGS metagenome assembly JAABUT01 (sample SAMN10711880, study PRJNA513359) | rock metagenome | isolation source: Antarctica rocks | place: Antarctica: Victoria Land, Ricker Hills nord | collected 2016-01-04 | reverse complement strand
CCCGGTTGAGCAAGCGCTGCTGCATGACGGATTCCGGGCACGAGAAGAAGAGCGTGAAGAGGCTGGGGCAGACGGAGGATTCGAAGTGCAGGGCTTGGTCCATTTTGCGGGGGAAGCCTGGTGTGGAGACGGTGGTTTGTGTTAGAGGAGAGGGTTGGTTTTTTTGAGGGGGGGAAGGTGGCGGACTTACCGTCGATTAGAAAACGACCCTTGGCGCCCTCTTTCCCGCCCATGACCTCCGTCATCGCGTTTTCGAGCAATTGCACCGTTACTTCCATTGGTACGATGATGCCTTCCCTGATGTGCTCTTTGATCATCTCGCCAAACTGGCTGCCTTTTCTTTCTTGCTCCGCTCTTAGCAGATCTCCGGCGGATAAGTGTGTGAAACCGTAGTCACGGACAAGGTTTTCGCATTGCGTGCCTTTTCCCGCGCCGGGGCCGCCCAGGACGTAGATTACAGAGACGTTTTCGGGGGAGAAGGTGGGGGTGGATTTTTGGGGGGCGGAGAGGAGGGGGTTTTGAGACGGAGTGGTAGGTGGCATTGTTGGTTTGGTTGTTGGGGAGGGTTTAGGCGTTTTCAGGTGGGACCGCAGGAGTTTAGGAGGGTGTTGAGGAGGACGTTATGTTCTTGGAGCGCGGTTTCGGAGGGGCTTCGCTGGCGCGGGACTTCACCATTAAGACGTAAGATATTGTGCCTGCGACGAAGATTGCGGCAAAGGGCCAGATTTTGAAGGGTTGAGCAGCGGGGTTGGAGGGTTTCCCCAAGGCGTAGGTCCGGCGTAGTGTGGATTGGTGGTTGCGAGAGGTTGAGGGGGGGAACTGCGCTCTTCTGGCAAGAAGGAAGCTGAATGGTCGTACGTACATGCGGTTTATCTGTTGGGTAGGATGCAGCTTTGTGATACCAGGTAGCTGTTGGTAGAGATAGGCGGGTTCTACGCATGACTTCACTTCCGCGCGGATCATCTTCCAACCCACCGTAACCCTAACACGCCATGGTCCTCCTCCTCCACCTCCTCCTCCACCTCCTCCTCCTCCTCCTCCTCCTCCTCCTCCTGCTCCTGACGTCCACGACATCCTGAATATGATCATATTGTGAATATTCACTCACTCCACGTAACAAGGGCGCCCGCCTCCAAGTGTTCTAGCTTCTCTCGGCCCCGTTCGAATGTCCGTAAACACCATGATGTCCTAGATTATCAAAGAGACATTGGTAGATGTGCCATGCCTGGACATATTCGCCTGCAACTTTTCTATTTCAACCACATGCCAGACCTTAGTACACCCCTGTGAAGTTTTCCTTTTAGCTATGTCGTCGAACCCATCAAGAAGCTCAGCCAATTTCCGCAGTCGTCAATTCCATTTATCCCACATCATCTTCATAGCCGCGTGAACAATCGAGGAAGTTGCCAACGCTCTTGAGATCTTGTTTCTTGGCTTTTGTTCCGATTCGAGACATGTCGAATACTGTTCTGTCCGGATAGCTCCATGGAAATCCTTTAGCAGACCCCTAGGGCTTTGCTTCAATCCTGATAATGGAAGTACGTATCCAAGGGGTTTTTTTGGCTTTGCTCTCACTTCAACTTCGTGGCTGGCCATAGGCGTCACTTGCCCGGCAATGGTACAGAGTCTTGAAGCTGTCTTGCCGACATTTACAGCAGTAAAGGTTGCAAATAACGTTACGATTCACGGTCACGATACAGAACAATTCTCGACCAAGAATAACACACAGATATCGCAGCAGTGAAGGCCAGAAATTGATTGTTGCCCTTGCTCGTTCACTTGCCGACAATACCTTAGGATCCTGGTTGCTATTGAGTTCATTGATGTTATTCACATTCTCCGAGCGCTGCCCACCGCTCAACAATCGCAGTACCCTTGACCCTTCATCTCCCATTCACAACTTCCTACTCCTACTGTTATCCTTAGTCGCAGTCCGTCGCAGTCCGTTTGTTGCGCCAATGAATACTTGGAAATCTCTATCTGAACCTCCTTCTCCTTGATATTTCCATTCCTAACCCACATCCACATCCACATCCAAATCCAAATCTTTGGTTCCTTCCACTTTGATATCCTCCAACCCCACTTTTGCGCCTGAACCTCGGCCTTTCGAGCAACTGCCACAATGGCGAAGAGAAACGGAGGCTTACGCGAAATAACGAAAGCACAGGCCGGAAAGCGTGCTCAGATCGAAAAGCTCATCGAGTCGGAGCGCAGAAAAGCGCATTTCGACCCGGCCACTCCTCGACCTTATGCTTGTTTCGCCGTTCGCCCCATTGTCCGTCTTCCAGGGCAGTCCTTAACCAGTGTATCTGGCAACCAAGCTGGCCGTCGTCCTTACCGGAAGAGCGGTCGTCCTCCACTGCAAGTCATCCCGCGCCCCACTCCGGCGCCCCAAGTCCCAATCCCCAAGTCTACCGGTTGTCCGCTGAGAATCTCGGTGAATCTGCCGCTGCCGAAGCCAGCGCCAGAACCAATCGTGTGCAAGCAGTTCAACTTCCTGCTCCTACCCGGCGAGCTCCGCAACAAAATCTACAACTACGCGTTCCCCGAGGAATTCTTCCAGCTTCAATGGATTGAGAAAACAGACAGCTACCTTACCTATTCTCTTCCCAAACGCGGCAAAATCGGCCCTTGCCTCGGTCCATCTGCTGGTCGACGGCGCCGCTTGTTCGACTACCCGCGTCGCCTGCGTAGCAAGGAGGTCATCCCACCGTACCGCCTCTCTCCAGGTCCCGCTGCCCTGCTCCTCACTTGCAAGAAAGTCAACGAGGAGGCCACAGCAATCTTCTATGCCTCGAGCACCTTCTCCTTCAAAGCGCCAAACATCCTCCGCGCCTTCCTGAAACCCTTAAGCCCCACGGCCAAAGATGCCATCTGCAGCATCGCCATCAAACACTATACCGCGGGCAACCCCCGCTACACCGATTTTCAGCAGTGGAAACGCACCTCCGACAGAAACTGGGACGACCTCCTCTGGGACGCCGCCGACGATCTCGTCAGCCTCGACCACCTGAGTATCGACCTCACTATTAACGACGTCCCTGTCTTCTTCGGCCCAAATGTTAGCTGGAAGGTGCCCTTCCTGGCGTTCCAGGAGATGGGAATCAAGAAGTGCGAAGTCACGCTGAGGAACTTTACGACGCCACCGGCGGTACTAGAGGTGGAGCAGTATGTCTTGAGAAAGGAGATTCTGGGCAAGGAGTTTAGGGAAGAGGATGAGGTTGAGGCGGAGAGGAAGAAGGCATTGGCGGCGTTGGCGGGGAAGAGGAGGAGGGTTAGAGTGATGAATCTGGTGAATGGGTGACGTGATGGGGTGGCGAAGAGGTTTAAGGGGAAGGCGGGGTGGCTTGGATGCGACCGAGGGTGGAGAGCAGCAAAGTTGAGACTTTCGGATTACCATAGACAGGATAGGAGGAGCATTTCAGACGACACGGTCCCACAACATCTTTTACCCGAAGCACCACTCGCCCATACATTTCCTTGCAACCCACCCACGATCGCGTGGCATCTATGTCGATTCAGCACATCCGTCCCAAACATACTTATCCAACCAAAAAAGGAAACCCATTCTTTCTACCAACACACTTGGTTTCACACATACTTACGCACAAACAGCTACATACAGTAGCTCAAACATACTTAGCTCAGCTTTACCTCTTGGTTCGAGAACCCTCGGCTTCTCTCTTGTAATCAGATTTACTTCGGTTTAGTTAGTCAATAGAAATCAAATGTATCTGATTACTTCAGTTCAGTTAGTCAATAGAAAATCAAATGTACATCTAAACCGTCCATCGCTTCGGTATGCCCTTCTGAGCTCCGCAACCGTAGCCATCCGCGTATCGAAAGCCATTGCCGTTCTCTGGTTTCTCGGCTTGTGTTGCGTCTCCACTTTCTCTCTGCCCTTTTTGGAGTTGGAGCTACTTACTACCTCTGATGCACTTTTAATCTTCGGCCTCCCCACCCAGCTGTACTTACCTTTTCTCTTTCCCTTTCCCTCCTCCACCTTTTCCCTTTCTGCCGCTCCCACTCCATCTCACCCCACAAAGAATTTCTCATCCCCAGTTTCACCCGCACTCACCTGTTCCTCCCTTCCCCTTTCCCCTCTCCCTATCCCCTCGTTCCCCCTCCCTCTCATACTCCCTCGATGTCACCCTCTCCCACACTTTCGCCCCTTACATCCCGCTACATTTTCTCTTTTCATTTTTTTCGCTTTTGGGCAAGGGTGTAGATCTTGGGTGGATTCGACGGTATTTACCATCATCATGGCGGTTTAATATTCTTGGCGGTTGTGTTTGAGTGAAGGAGAGCGAATTAAGGGTTACTGGGCCTGAAAGAGATAAAGGTGAAAGCCTGGGGCGAGACTCACAATGTCCTGGATCTCCGAAAAGGACCGTAACTCATAAATCCTACAGGTGGAGAACTTCCAGTTTTCATATAATAGCAATACTTTGTTCGTATGTAATTAACTGACGTTACAGGAGTCACGGCCACTCGGACCACAAACGTACACTTAACACGGCATCGCCAGCCAGAAAGCCTCCAGATAAGAAAAGTACTCCATGTACAATGCACATAGCAAACACCCACCTTGAGGGAATCTTGCTGAGTGTGAGAAAACGCCATCAAGAAACCAGGTATATCACGGCGCCCATCACCAATTCATACCAAGTCCCCAATTCACATCATACTCCAGAGAGTCGCATCGGACCAATCAAGCAGGGACTGGGCTATGCTGGGATTTTTCCCTCCTCTCCTGTAGCCATTTCATCACAAGTCCTACATCTTTGATCACGGCCCCAGGGACTCCCAGCTTCTGCATCCACATTGGCAGCCAGCCCTTTGCATCACTAGCTGTCGCCATGGTCCAGGTAATTTCCTTCTTCGCAGCGATTTCCTCTTGTTTGTCCATCAAGCAGCGCTCGACGCTGGTGTAGATGCTGTTTCCGAAGCCGATTAGTCCTAATTTTTCAAATCACATTATTGCACGGTCAAGATCTAACATACCCAAGCACAGGCTTCTTCTTCTGCAGTGCACTTCTACCTTCTTTGAGATTGCGGCCGTTGCTATAGAAGGCTTCCGGAAGCGATTCGAGATTAACGGGTATTTGGACGACCACGAACTCGGCCGCGCCTGTTTCAGCAGTGATGACAAGGACAGGGAACACACGAGGCGTCAGTGGAAAAGGAAGTTTGTGGCACATCTCGTAGACTAATAAACGGTCGAGTATTAGCATTATTCCTGCTAGAAGCGCTATGGAATGTACTGGGAATCTCGGGAGATACTCACTGCCCATCGTGATATGTCTATAGTTACCTATGGCCAAATTATATGGCGTAGGCCGCAAGTCCCAGTCTAGTACTTTGAAATCATCGAAAACATCCGGCGTGTACTCTCGCTCATGCTGCGAATGGTCTGCTCGCAAAGCGAAGTCAAACTCTGAAAAGTCTGCGCTACCTTTTAGATTCTGATTTTTATGTGTACTGCTTCGCGCAAACCATGCCTCGCTAGGTGGTTTGATGCCTGGGGGGCCTTTTCGAGGAATCCTTGGCCTTTCCCAGGGGATCTGGGAGAGCTCGTTGCCAGAGATAGTCCGCTTCAATAGTCTAACTTTGGCAGTAGAAGGAGATGACGACTTCAAACTACCTTCGAAGAATGTGCGGGGGATGGTTATGTCGACGAATGTTGTTGCCTCGTCGAGAATCGCTTTGATGAAAGGGATTAGATTAGGGCGCCCGGTATGATCGAAAGTACTGGCGTCTGACGATATTCCGTCGTCTGGGTTGTGGAGACTGTCCGGGGTTGATTCTGTAGAGCCGTATAATGGATCTGGATCCTCGCCTGGTGAGCTGAAACCATCCTTTAAGTCGGCGGGAGTATCCATTTGGACATTAGGCCGGTTTTGTGAGACGTTGGAGACATCTCTCAGAGCTTGTGGATTGCCTGCCGGCCGAGCGCCATTCTTCCTGTCTGCCCTACCAATGCTATTCCGAAATCGGGTTTCTAGTGCTGGATGAGATGGTAGTTCGTCTAGCTGGAGAGGAATGAGACGGATGAAACTGCCCAATGGTCCCATTGTAAAATGAAAGGATTGTCCTGTTAGTGAATAACACGACTGTAAACTACGATTGCTCGTACAGAGAGAGTGTGACGTTTGAAGGAAAAAGCGATGCAAGTAAGAGATGTTGTACAGATAAGTCTCACTGGTTGTCGATAAGCTACAAGCAAGTATAGTGATGTAAGTAGAAGAAAGAAGAAGAGGAAGTGGATGACGAGGAAGAATCTTTTGAGGGTTTGATTGGTTGCCGTTTAAGGAAGTCGTCGTCCATGGGGAAGGAGCGACATGCGCGTCCTCGTAGGGCGACGCGGGACTCGGCAATCTCGAGTCGGGGAGGCGGCGGCCTTGATACCTCTGTTGTACAACTATTGCTAAGAATTCTATGCGATACCAGTTTATTCAACATATCTATTCTTCGGCAGACATATGGACTCTGAGCGCATCTATGCTTGAATCTGCCTCAAAATCTGCGACAGATATGGCAACATTAATACGAGAAGTCTTGTTTCAGTGTACATATTCACCATGCTAGGGGTACACCATGTATCGACGGTGTGCATCTTCAAACAAACAATATACAGTGGATCTCCTCCCTGCCCGATTGAATCTACCTTGACAGTGTCCATCAATGCCGACAAGTTGTGGAGAAGGCACCGTAGTCGTCTATACCATATCGACATCGCTTATATACCCCTATCACTTCCTCGTAGTTCGATTCTCTTCCAGCCTGCGCTTGCGCCGCACCTGTACCTTTCTCCTCTCTCCACCATCCACCTTTTGACCTCTTTTGACCTCCCACATTCCTTCTTGTACTTTGATCGTTGCAACGCTGCCTCCTGTGCCCTCCACTGGCTGGACATATGGCCCTACAATCGTGTGCGCCCCAACTACCTTCATCCCGCTGACCGGGTTTACCTCTTCCAATCGTAATCCTTGAACCGGTGCCTCGGATGGTAGATTGACGACAAGCTTCTTTTTCACAGGAATACGTGTCGGCGCAGCCGGAGTGCCATCTGACACCTTGTGTCGAGGCACCTCAATGACCCGAATTTGTGCTGCCGCATCAATAACATTATTTAAATCACCACCAACGCCATGCAACCCCTTTCGGAATCGGTCTCTCCACCAAAGTAAATATCGTCGACTTCTAGCAGGCTCAACACCAAGCTCGCGTAGCTGAGAGGATGTGAGTGAGAATAACGATTGCCATGTCGGTATCTTTGCGGCATGCTGAGAGAGGCCTCGCCCGATTAAGGTGAGGAAAGTTTTCGCGTCCGGGACAAACGGGGTTGGCGGTGGGATTTGGCTGGTAGAAACTTGTTGGTGAAGCTGGCGAATGCATCGCTGAGGTCTGTATATGGAGGCAAGTAATGTGGAGGGTAGTGAGGACAATTTAATAGGACGGGCGGCCATGCCACTGGTCTGTGAGGTATTGTCGTCGTGGAATCCACCTGATCAGGATGTTTATAATTTGTTGAAAGCGGTGATAAAGTTACTGAGTTGACATGTCGGTATCAGCCCTACGATTATATAAGCATTTTTGTGTCAAATTGAGGCTCTTAGTCCATTTATGCCCACCACTCTCGCTATTCTTGGGGGTTGGACCTCCATCCTAGGTGAGTATTGTACGCTAGACTGATGCCGTGAAAAGTCTTGCGATCGATTGCAGCTGTAAAGGTACCATGGTGGTCTCGCCGCAGGTTATCCAGAATGGCGCAGCCAGTGTCAATATCACGGCCTCTAAAACCAAGGCGTTGGCTGTCATGACAAGTTCGATTGGAAGTGGTCAGGTCGAGCAACGGACCCCAAAACCAAGAGGTGCAGAGTTAGCAGAGCAGCTTAACGAAGAAACGAAGCAGAAATATGTCAAGGGTGCGCCATCGATGCTCTCTATTCCGATCTCTACGCTATCTAATATCGTGTAGATAAGAAGGTCGGTGAGGGAATGTATGCAAATGTCTATTTAGGGCATCTCAAAGCAGATCCTAGCTCTCTTGTCGCCATTAAGAAGATTAAGGTTAATACCGAATATAAAGATGGTCTCTCTATGGACTCCATCCGAGAAGTAAAGTATTTGCAGGAGCTCTCTCACCCCAATATTATTGCACTTCACTCTGTGTTTTCGTCAAAGAATCAGAATCTCAACCTAGTTCTTGAATATCTACCGCGTGGTGATTTAGAGATGCTCATTAGAGATAGCGAGGGCATACGATACGGGACGGCGGAAGTTAAAGCTTGGATGGGCATGCTTGCTCGTGCGGTGTGGTTCTGCCATGAGAATTTCGTACTACACCGCGATATCAAGCCTAACAATCTGCTCATCGCAGCTGATGGAGAGGTCAAGCTTGCCGATTTCGGTCTGGCAAGATCATTTTCAGATCCGTATCGTGCCATGACAAGTCAAGTCATTACGAGGTGGTACCGGCCACCAGAGCTGCTTTTCGGAGCTAGGTACTATTCCGGAACCGTCGATGTCTGGTCAATGGGTCTGGTTTTCGCTGAACTCATTCTGCGAACCCCTTTCGTTGCTGGAAACACCGACATGCATCAAATCGAGCTGATATGCCAGGCGATTGGAACCCCGACTGAGGATATTTGGCCTGGCGTCTCCGAGTTGGAAGGCTTTGTGCCGTTTGATAAAGTGCAACCTGTCCGCGGAAAAGACGCCTATTTGGCCAGTGGATTTGCTACCGTTGGTCCTGTGGGGGTGGATCTTCTCCTATCGATGTTGACTTTAGATCCTCGCAAACGAAGTACGTCACGCCAGGTCTTAGAGCATAAATGGTGGACCAGTGATCCACGGCCTACTTTAAAGGAGGATCTGCCCCGGAAAGGCGGGGGACCACAGAAAATGGGCGGCGATCTAAAAATGAGAGGTGGAGAAATAGAAGACGGCAGGGCAGACAAGGTAGCTAGGAAGCTGAACTTTGGTACGATGAAATGAGGAATTGAGGAATTGAAATTGCGCCGACGTAATTGGCTCTCCAATCTGAAGGAATCATGCCTCAATCCGTAGCGCAGAATCATTGGTCAGACAAGTTTCGACCTTTAATGAGCTTCCTCCGGAGCATCGTCGCTATCATCACACTGCAGCCCATGGAATTCACAGGACGTCTTTCCTCAAACCGTAGGTAGTCTTGGTAGTGTCTTCCCCATCATGATCTTCGATGGTGTGTCGTTTGCTGTCAACCATACAGTAGTCGAGCTCTTTAGCTCATTCGCCGCCTCGGCCCCTTTGTGAACCAACAATGGTCCATGCGTCTTTGTTTCGGGGCAAGGCGCAAGGATTGAGTGCATGGGTAAGGAGAGGTGATGGCGATCATTGCAGGGGGCGGTCCCAATTGGAAAATCAGAACTCTTTCACTTTTTTGTGCAGAAAATCCACCTCATCCCCACGTCGAGCCAATTCAAAAAGCTTAATGTGCATGCATTTGGGCCGTTGCGCATTGGACTGCATTCATCACAAAGAGCGCAGGAGACTGAATTCAGACCAGTATGGAGCTAACGATCCAACAACGGTCCATGTCTACTCCAATGACAGAAATCTTTCTTGTTTTTAATCCCCTGTTTCGCGGGGAGCGTTCGGTTGGTTGGCCGGGACTAGAATAAGGTTCGTATCGAAGCATTGCCCTGAGTAAGGTACCGTAGTACGGAGAAACATTAAAATGGTCAACAATTGATCATACGGTACGGAGTACGGAGGGTACAGACCACAGTAGTAGATACTACTAGAGATACCCCTTTCCATAGCCAAGGGTCCATTGGTCCACTGGTACGGTGAGATGGTGGATGGTAGTGGAAATTGTACTACCTGGAGTTAGCCCTAGTACCGCAGTAGGTACCGCCCCAGCTACCGTGTATGGCATCAAAATATATATCATCTCCTCGTCGTCAGGGGTGGTTCTTACCAGGTAGAGGTACTCTTCATTCTTTGCATCCAGCTTGACGCAATCGACACATGATCAGCAAAGTTGTTCCTTCTCAGTACTCCTCTATCCTAGGGAAAAGTACAGTATCATCCTTACTCCTTAGTTTCATTGGAACGTACCTAGCCAACAAGGCTTAAAGATCGGGTTCTCGTGCAGAACGCTAGTGTACAACTGCCTATCGCTCCCTTGGTGGCATATGCCGACAAAACGCTCAAAACGTTCACAACGCTCATCTTTGCCTCATCCAAGGGTCAATCATAATAACAACATAACCTTCCACCCATTGTTACTTGGAGGCTTGATTGAAGGTCGCTGAATCTGCGATTCTTTGTTCTGCTATCAGACTTTCTTGTGCGGCATACAGTATCTAAAGTGACCAGAGTGTGACAATCCGCGAGTCACACCATCCACCGCGACTTCCGCGTTCAACATACAACTGACTGAGATTCGACTTCAGGTCGGGGAAAGTATTAAGGAAGACTTTCAGCATATTACATCATGATTGGAGAAAATGTACTATCATTACTACGATTCTAAAAGGGGACAGAGATCGGAAAAGGCGATTGCGCAACCGTATTCAACCATCACCCTGTCCAGGAGCAGCCTGTGCAAAATTGTTGCGCTGGGAAAGTTCTTCACATACTGAGTGTCAATCCCAGCGACTCGAAAATCATCGCTTCTCGGACGTGCATTGCAGGCGCATGTACGGATGTGTATGCGAGATACCTTATCTTACCCGAGAGACATAACGGCACGGTTTGGACGATACCCCCGCACAATTGTTCCCAGCTCGATATAACGCGGTACAATATCCAAGCACTTTTAAGCTTGAGGAGGAGCTGAGATACTTGAAGGCGAAGTCTACAACAGACAGAGCCGATCAACAACCAGAAAAAACACATCCCTTGTACACTCGGATCGGAAATCTGGTATACACAGGAAAAGCAGATGTGGGATCTAAAGCCACTGATGAGTTAGGAACAAAGGAATACCGAACCAAAACTTGTTTTGTGGATTGAAGTCTGACTTGTCCGTGGTTATCCTTCCCTCCATTCGATATGGCGACAGTCAGGATGTCTGAGCTATCTGTGCCTCCACCAACCTCTGCCCTTCCTAATTTACCTGTTCTGAAGATGCGCAAAAGCCCTTCGGGTCTCCCAACAACCTCAACAACATCTCGATTCGCATCAATGTCTCAAACTCCGGTGAAGCTTGCTCTACGAACCCCCTCAAAACTGGTCAGGCCGGCTCTTGCCCCAGAAAATCTCCAAACAAGTTCGACACCTGAAGTTCCGACGCTGCGATCCTCGTCGATGAGTCCGGAACACGATCTTGGCTCCCCTGGCAAGGAAGTTCGACGGTCAATTAGTATTGCGGCTTTTCCCCAGCCACCTAAAATCGGCAGAAGGATCGCTACAGACGCCAAGTCTCTGCGGTACGCCCCTTCACCAATGTCAGAGCAGAACAAGCGGGGTTCGGCTGAATCAATGGAATCTGGTAGACCTGCTAGCAGCTCAAGAGCGAAAAAGCCAAGGACATCACCTGATTCGCTTGGCCGGTCGTTTGCCGCGTCCGCCTCTTTGAGCTTGACAAACGGAAGTGGTGACGGAAGATCAATAACCGGTGCTCCGGGCACTAGAGGCTCAGATGGAGTGGTCAGTGTGGCTTCGCCAGCCCACAGTAGGAGCTCATCAGCTCAGGGCTCATGTTCAACGTCTGCTACAACCTTCGACGACGTAGACGAAAGTGCCAGAAGAGGGCGTGCAGAGGCGGACGATTCGGCAAAAGATGGCAAAAGACAGTCTGCTTCCAACGAGGGCAAGGGAAACGTTTTAGTCAGTGTTCGTGTAAGGCCAGATGCGGCTGCTAGCGGCGACAAGAAGTCTGACGGGGAATGGATGGTTGATGGCAGAAAATCCTTAGTGGCTTACAAAGGAAGAGAGGGAGGAAACTATTACTACGGTAAGTCGTCGAGCTTCGGAACGTCGTCACATCACTGACAGTTATGATTTAGACAACGTGTTTGCGCCTCATGATAAGAATCACAAAGTTTATGATGCATGTGCGAAACGGCTAGTGCGACGGGTTATGGAAGGCTACCATGGAACGGTTTTCGCCTATGGCATGACAGGTACTGGGAAGACCTTTTCGATGCAAGGAACAACAAATTCTCCTGGTGTAATACCTCTGGCAATCACCGATATATTTTCATACATTCGTGAAACGCCCCACCGAGAATTCCTGCTACGGGTTAGCTACCTTGAGATCTACAATGAGAAAATTAATGATTTACTGTCACCGCCAGTGGTTGGCGGTATCGGACCGGGAGCAAACCAGCCAGAAGAGATTAAGCTCCGTGAAGACAGCAAACGAGGCGTCTACGCTTCACCTCTGAGAGAGGAAATTGTGCAGAGTCCGACACAGTTGCTGCGGGTCATAGCTAGAGGCGATCACTCACGGAGGACCCGAAGTACTCAGTTCAATGCCCAGAGCTCTAGAAGCCACGCAGTCGTACAAATCGTGGTCGAAAGCAGAGAGCGTTCATCGTTAAGCGGAACCGCGGGAGAAATTAAACGAGCTCCTATGATGCCTGGAGGTGTCCGGGTTTCTACATTAAGCATGATAGATCTTGCCGGCTCAGAGAGGGCGGCAGACAACAAGGAACGCCGGACAGAGGGTGCCCACATCAACAAAAGTCTACTCACCCTGGGCACGGTCATCGCACGACTTTCCGGTCACAAAGACAACAACGGCAATCCAATGGACAAGGATGGAAAGCATTTACCGTACAGGGACAGCAAATTGACTCGGCTTCTGCAGCCAGCCTTGTCCGGGGATTCCCTGGTCAGTATTCTCTGCACGATACAGATTGGATCCACGGGTAGTGTAGCCGCCGCAAACGGCCATACTGGAGAAACTCTAAATACCCTGAAGTTTGCTGCAAGGGCAAAGAACAATATCGTAAGTCATGCAAAGAAGGCAGAGGAAGCCATAGGCACTGGGCCCGACGCCAGCAGAGGTCTACTGGAGCGATACCGTATGGAGATAGCGACCCTACGCAGTCAACTCGAGACGCAAAACACAATACAGGTTGAGAATGAGGAGAAAAAGTTGGAGAAAGAGGCCGAGCAGAGGCATGGAGAGCAGATGCTTGAGATGCAGCTTGCGAGGACAGCATTGAAGGAACGAATCGAACATCTCAATCGTTTGATATTGTCTTCCAAGTCAACCGGAGTCAACACGAACGGGAAACTGTCGTCCCTGAGCATGCACCCAAAATTGGAGTCTGCTTCCAGGTCGTTACGGTCATCAGCAAGCCATTCAACGCTTGGAGCAATGGATTCATCCAAGGCCAGAACTGTCTCGATAGGCTCAACGGTCACGATTAGTGGCCAAGCCAATAATGCGCAGTCACCGAGCTCCTCATTCGAGAACGAAGGCGAGGAAGAGGACTCGGCGGGCGAGTTTGGAGATGGCACCGCCACATCAAACGCACAGATTCGATCTCTCCAAGCAGACTTGACAGACAAAAACAGATACATCGCCACCTTGGAGAAGCGGCTGCTCCAAGCTCGACGATCAAGCCAACCGAGAACGTCATTGGCGCTTTCGCCCATGTCCCCAAAAATGTCTAGCATTCTGGGGGAAGATGCCAGTGCGACGAATCTACTGCAGGAAAAGGATGTAGAAATTGCCGAGCTCCAGGCTAAACTCGACGACAAGGACCGCATGCTACAAGCTCTCCGATCTGCAGCCCGCAAACGTGATGTTGCAGACTTTTCACCGGATTCAAGGACAAGCACCCCGCTTGCGATCCGGGGGGAAAGCCAGCATCAGCCGCACTGCAGTAACGGTAGTGTAGGCCCCTTTCCGATTCCCGTCAGTCCGGTCCAATTACTCTCGCCGCCAAAAGACAAGGATGGGGTGAGGCGCGGCACAGACGAGGTGCAGAAGATGATCGACGAGATGATCCAGGGTCGCGTGGAGAGCGGGCAGCTGATCAAGAACTCCAAGGGAGTCGTCAGAGTGGCGTCGGAGAGGAAGAAAGAAAGCCTGTACGGGGTGCCCCGGATCGGAGCGCTCGCGGCAACACTCCGCCGGACGTCGACGCTGTCGGAAGCGGAACCGCCACCATCATGAGAGATGGTATCAAGGTTTCGGGAGTCGTACATTGTAGACACTACCTATCCATCCACCTGGCGCTTTTTCTTTCAGACACCCTGAGCGTTGACTACCCTACGATACCCCGAGAGCTCTACGGGCTGTATTTCTACGGCGTCTTGTGGAAAAGTGTTGCTCGTGCGATTTAGCGTCACTCCCAGCGTCTTCAGGAACATATCCACAACACCGTTGATCTGCCATGGATAAAGGGAGTCGGCTTTGCTGAGCAGTTTGGTGGTCATGCGCCCCTTCGAGTCGGGCGTTGTCTCATCAATCCCAAGAACAATGGCAGACAGATGAACATTCGGACCTGCTTGCGCTCCACTGAATGCAAGGATAGCGTTAAGCCTGTAAAAGGTCACTTGTTGCGCGTCTGTGATCGGGGACGCATCTTCGTCCTCTTGCTCATCTTCAAGCGCCTGCAGAATATTTTAGTCGGCGTCAACCTCAGGTGAAAATAGATTCTTTGAAGTGATTCAGAGACTCACATCGATCGCTTCCTCAATCTGCATCATCACTGAATCAATATTCTGAGTAGTCCTTTTGATGCTTTGACATCGTATTTGATCAACGACTTGATGATAAATTCACGTCGTCGTTCCGAATTGAGAAGATCGAAACCATCATGTTCCGTCAGCATTCAAGTCTTCTGTTCCACGTTCTTATATGTTCTTCTCGAACCTGAACATTCTGACTCGACCGTAGAATTCTGTGTGCCACCAAAGACGAGCCGCAATCGCTGTAAGAGTTTGTTCAATTCAAAGCATCGTTCTTTAACAATCGTTCTTCGCGCCTGTGACCCCTTGCTTTCAAAGTGCGAGCGTCGCTTGAGACATGGTCTTTGAGCGAGTTGGAAGAGAATTTCTCGTTGCCCTTCGTGTTGATGTTGATGTTGATCTTGACGACGTCGTTCATCTCAGCATACATATGCCTCATCGGCAAATTCGGGAACCCATTATCGAATTGCTGATTTTTGCTAATGTGGCCTCGGGCTGGCTCCGGGCTGATAGGAAGTCACATTACTCGTAGTACCTTTATGTTTTTGAATGCGATCGATAAATGTGCATTGTCTAAGCTTCGCCTACCTATATGTTCATCACCCTGCTCACCACCCTGCATGCTCACCACCCTACATGTTCATCACCCTACTCACCACCCTACATGCTCACCACCCTACTCACCACCCTACATGCTCACCACCCTACATGCTCGCCTACCTACTCACCTACCTACATAGCTCCCTCCATGACTTCCTACCAAACACCCTCCATGGCTCCCTCCATGGCTCCCTACCAAACTCCCTACATGCTTCAAAATACACGTCGGTCGAACACATAACATGTTCCAAACAGTGCTTCCTACATGACTTCCTATCTACTTGCCACCCTACATGCTCACCTACCTACTCACCTACCTACATGGCTTCCTCCATGACTTCCTACCAAACACCCTCCATGGCTCCCTTCATGACTCCCTACTAAGCACCCTACATAGTCAACAATTCGTTTAAATAGATGGTTAGATGACTAGTTAGATAAGCTCAGAAGGTATAGTAGTAGTAGACAAGTCTATGTACAGGTAGGGTAAAAGGTAGAAGATAGGCTAAATTCGTGAAGGGTAGGTCGTATGTTGCTCGTCGTGCGAAAGAAAAGATAGATTGTAGGTTATAAGAAAAACTCTGCTCGGGAAGCTCCCTTTCAAACAGTAGGTAGATCTTCGAAGGAACGATGTTCCGATAGATTCCAGGGATGCGCAGCTTCATCCCACGACAATATGAACTCGAAGTGTTTTCTGAATTAATTTCAGCATTCAACGATGCTTGGTCTTTTCGTCTGGAAAAAGTAAGGTCGGTAACCGAGATTTCAGAGGCTAGACTGAGTGTTGAAGTGAGATTTCTCATCTCTTGTTGAGACGCGAAATGTCAGAGATGTATGGCGAGCGCGATACAAAGTACGAAGAAAACAGAAGATGTGATGAGTTGCAGAAGATGTGGGGTGAGTTGCAGAAGATGTCGAGATAACGAGAACGAAGAAGTGTGATGCAGAATGTAAATGAACAAGTGAGATTAAAGTCGCATAATGTAACTTGGGAAGTGAGGTTAGACTCGTGTGAATGAAACTGGTGCAAGTGAGGTTAGGCTTGGCGGATTGTGACTGGGCAAGTGAGGTGAGTCTTTGAAGGATGTACAGGTGGCAAGTGAGGTGAGACGGTGACGGATGCCACTGGATCATCGAGGTGGGACCCGACAGATGTCAAGCCGTCAGTGAGGTCGAACCCAGAGGATGTAAGAAGCAATGTGGGTAATCCAAAATGTTCGGAGTCGGAGATGGAGATTCTGGAGCGGTGGCGGTGTGT
>JAABUT010002698.1_pt1 | contig 16516 bp, 13 predicted proteins | sample 5559281 | NCBI WGS metagenome assembly JAABUT01 (sample SAMN10711880, study PRJNA513359) | rock metagenome | isolation source: Antarctica rocks | place: Antarctica: Victoria Land, Ricker Hills nord | collected 2016-01-04 | reverse complement strand
ACTCATCGCTAGAGCATAGACTTGTTTTGAAGTCAACTCTATTCAGAGTTAGCTTATGTTCTTCTGAGTCATATAGATAGTCGATTCTTTTCTTCTAGATACTTTTCTTTCTTAGCATTTATATACTCGTTACATTACACTCATATGACTCGCTCTATGCTGATCTCTAACATTATATAAATGCTTCTTCGTTACAGACGAAGTGAAATAATCTGCATCAATTCTTGAGTGCTTCTGTTGACTCTTCAACTCACTATCGACATTTGATCTAGTCGACTTGCAATCATCAGCAACACTCACTTTCTTCTTCTCTCATGCGTTGATCAGCGAGATTAAATAAACGATCAAAATCATTCAACTAGATCAAAGATCAGCGAATTAATCGTTCATTCAGATTCGCAAGAAATTCTTCAAATTTGTTGAACAATCAAACAAGATCAGTCTATGACTGCGTGAAGTCTTTATCTCAAAGAGCAATCAAACGAGATCAGTCATAAAACTGCGTAAAGTCTCTATCTCAAGAAGCAAATCTTCAGTGAGTCTGCTTCAATGACATCGTCAATGCAATGATCTTCTCATCGCTCTATCTATCAGTGAATTGATTCGTCTATCAGTTCACATGCAACTAGTGAGTCTGCTTCAAAGACATCGTCAATGCAATGATCTTTTCATCATTCTATCTATCAGTGAATTGATTTATTTATCAGTTCATGTGCAACTAGTGAGTCTGTTTCAATGACATTTATTCTCAATGCAATGATCTACAAGCACATCGCTCTATTTATCAGTGAATCAATCTATCTTGAGTTTTTGTGTCAACTAGTGAGTCTGCTTCAATGACACTGTTAGAAGTCAGCATAGAGCGAGTCATATGAGTGTAAGATAACGAGTATATAAATGCTAAGAAAGAAAAGTATCTAGAAGAGAAGAATTGACTATCTATATGATTCAGAAGAACATAAGCTAATTCTGAATAGAGTTGACTTCAAAACAACTCGATAGTCTAGTGACGAGTGATTGATGATAGTCAGAAACATAGTCATCAACATAGTCATCAACATAGCTATCAACATAAATGCGTAACTAGAATCGTAACAGACACGTTCGATAGTGAGTCTGCTACAAGAGCAGATAACGATTGATCTTGTCGACAAAGTCAGTCACTCGATAGTGAGTCTGCTTCAATGACGCAATCTGAATTGATCTCTTCAATGAGCTAGTTGATTCTCTTCTAGTGAGTCTGCTACAATAGACATTTCGATTCTACACAAGACTAAGAAAATACATTCATGTGAACATGAATTGTTGAAGAAGAGAGATAATGTTATGATTCTAGCTACACATTTTCGTTGATGACTATGTTGATAACTATGTTGATGACTATTCTGAGAGCTATCGTCGATCGCTCGTCGCTAAAGCATAGACTTGTTTCAAAGTCAACTTTATTCAAAGTTAACTTATGTTCTTCTGAGTCATATAGATAGCTGACTCTTCTCTTCTAGATACTTTTCTTTCTTAGCATTTATATACTCATTACATTACATTCATATGACTCGCTCTATGCTGATCTCTAATACAATCAGTCAATCACTTGAAGTCTGATCAACTAAAGTCACGTAACGCGATTTTAACTAATGTTAAAGAAGCAAACATTCTATTTGAAAGCTGTTTTATATATCATAAATCAGATCATAGCTTTAAGAAGTGTCTTGATCAATCTACTAAAATTAATGCAGTGAACTGTTAAAGATCAGCATAGAGCGAGTCATATGAATGTAATGTAACGAGTATATAAATGCTAAGAAAGAAAAGTATCTAGAAGAAAAAAATCGACTATTTATATGATTCAGAAGAACATAAGCTAACTTTGAATAAAGTTAACTTCAAAACAAGTCTATGTTCTAGCAACGAGCGATCAACGATAACTCTCAGAATAGTCATCAACATAGTCATCAACATAGTCATTAATGAAGATGCGTAGCTAGAATCATAACATGAACAAAAAAATATGATTGCTTTGATTTTGATTTGAATTTCGATTCAAAAAACTAGTCATCTCTTCAAAAGTCATCAAAAAGATAGAGATTATATCTTTGTGCAAACTAAACAAAATTCTATTGAAAGAAAATTACTTTGAAAAGTTGTTTCTAATTAATGCTCATTTCATCTTTCAAAAATGATCTTTCAGTCTTCGTCTTTTAATAGATAGTGATTCAGTCATTTACATAATCATACATTTCAATCTAATCAATAAAGTATGCAAGAAACTGAAAATTCAATCTATATCATTGATAAAAGAGAAGTTAATAAAAGATTATGATGAAAATATATTTAAGAAAATCATCACTCATAAAATTTTACTCAATCTCATCATTGAAAGTCATAAGAAATTGACTGTATTAATGTTGATAGCTGATATTAATCATCATGAAGTTATATTGAGTAAACTTTGAATGAATAAAAACGAAATATTACTGAATATGCAAAATGACATCATTGTTTTTTTGAATCAATTGAATACTTTTATTTCGATTTTTTTGATCTCGCTCAATTCAAAGCACTCAAGTTAATGTTATGAGCATATTAAGACTGATTAGAGCTAGTCAACAATTTAGTCAAGATCTGATTTAAATCTGACTCAGATTTAACTCAGATATGACTCAACACTTTTTTTCTTTCTCAACACTCTTTTCTTTCATCAACATTTTGTTCATTTACATCATTTTCTTTTCATGTTACAAACACATTTCTTTTAAGTTTAACACAGTTTCTGAACATTACATAAATAAAAGCTTTTGTATCAATCTTCTTCTATATTCTTAATATTCAATTATAGTTATTTCTAAAGATCAAGCACTATCAATTCTGATCTTCATTGATTTTATTTATTACGATTCTAGTCTTCGTCTATTCTTCAACTAGTCTTCGTCTGATTTCATTCTAATCGAGCTTAGCACAGAGCTGAGAAACACACATATAAGAATCGAGTTCTTTTCTGTAGATACTTTTCTTTCTTAGCATTTATTTATTAGTTAAATGACATCTCTATGACTCGCTCTAGATCGATCTCTAACAGTAGATAAATGCTAATCAACTACTCTGCTATCAACGTGTAGACGATACGAAATAATCTACTTCTATTCAGAAAATTCACAAGAAATTCTTTGAATTACTTTCATCAAAACACATCTTCAAATTTACTCAAATTTACTCAAATTTATCAAATCAATCACTCAACTTTATCACAATCAAATCTATCTATCTATTTTTCTCACAATGACACGTGACTTCGAATCAGTCGAGTCACGAACAGCTCATCTGCTTAAAAGCACTGCTAGCAGACGCGTTTTCATTATTTCTTTCGATGTCTCAGCTGAATCTCAGAATGTCGCTATCTCATGAAACATCAACATGAGTCAACAACTTCGTCAATGAGCTATTGATCAGTCAGACGAGATCATCAAGATGCTGATCGAGCTAAGAGATCAACGAGACATGACTTTGAAACTCAACAAGCAATGAATCAATGTTCAAGTCAATCAATTATCATTGCATTGTTTCTACGATCACAAAATTGAGTTGATCGATGAAGAAACATCTTCGCGAAGCAGACTATATCAGATGTTCAATCACAAGCTTCAGAAGATAAAGAAGTATCTGATCAAACATCTGAACAAAGAGTTCATTTTCTTCAGCTTTGCATCATACATCTCGCTCATCTTGTTCGCTGAAAAGAAAGACGAAAGTCTGCGTTTCTGCGTCGATTACAGAAAGCTCAATGCTTTGATCAAACGAGATCACTATTCTTTGTTCTTGATAGACGAGACTCTCGCTCGTATACAAGAAAGCAAATATCTGACTCGATTGAACATCATTGTCACGTTCAATAAACTGCGAATGCATTCAGATAGCGAAGATCTGACTATCTTTATCATCTTCTTCGACTCATACAAATATCATGTAATGCTCTTTGAATTAATCAATGAATCAACGTTCTATCAACACTATATGAACAACGTGCTATTCAAATATCTTCATCAGTTTTGTCAGATCTATCTAGATGATATTATCATCTACAGCAAGATCTTGAAGAAACACAAGCAACATGTATGATTAATCTTGAATAAACTACGAGAAGCTGATCTACAGATAAACATTGATAAATGCAAGTTTCATGTTCAGAAAATCATCTTTTTGAAACTTTTGATATCAATCAAGAGACTTAAGATGAATTCACAAAAGATACAAGCAGTAGTTGATTGATCTACACTCAATAATCTCACTCAGATGCAATTCTTCATTGACTTCTGCAATTTCTATCAACGCTTCATCAAGAACTTTTCGAAGATTGTTCATTCAATGATTTAACTCATTCAAAAGAAGATCATATTTGAATGAAATGAGACTTGTCAGACTGCATTCAATCACATGAAGAGATGTATGACTGAGACTTTTATACTTTGTCACTTTGATCAGACTTGTGAGACTATTCTGAAAACTGACTCATTCAACTACGTAAACGACGAAGTTCTCTCTCAATGTGATGACGAAGAAGTACTACATTCAATTGCTTTCTATAGCAAGAACATGTTTTCTGCTGAGTGCAACTACGAAATATACAATAAGAAACTGCTGATCATCATTTGAGCATTTGAGCATTGATGACTCGAACTGAAGTTGACTGACATTTCTATCAAGATGTTCATCGATCATTAAGCACTCATCTCATTGATGAAAGACAAGAAGCTGAGTCGACGACAGATGTGTTGAGTTCAGAAGTTAGCTGACTTCAACTTCAAGATAATGTATCAATCTGACAAACAAAACATTAAGATCAATGCATTAACTCGTCAAGCTGACTTCATGTCTAGAGATTTCAACAATGAACGCATTTGATATCAAAGAACTACTATTCTGACATTGAATCAAATGAAGATCGCTGATCTAAAGAAGAATAATGATCAATCAATCTATAAACAGATTCTTAAGACTAATAAGATTGACGAGAATTGTACGCTACTTCGTGAAGCAATAGCAAGAGACGAAGCACAATGCAAAGACATCAAGCTGAAGAATTGTCGAGTTCAGAATGAAATTTTATACAAAGACAGTCAGTTATGAATCTCGTTCAATAAACTTCTGCAAATGAATCTGATTCGTGAGATACATGATCAGTCATCGATCGATCATTCTGAAATTCTTAGAACAGTGAAGATCATAAAGTGAAATTACTATTGATCTTCTATGCGAAAAACGATAGATCGAAATATTTGAAACTGCTACGTATGTCAACGTTCAAAGACATCAAGAGATAAATTAAATGACTTGCTTCAACTTCTATCTATATCTGAACAGCGATGACAAGACATAACAATGAACTTCATTATCAATTTATCTGATTTGTACGATTACAACGCTATTCTGACTGTCATCTGCAGATTGTTAAAAGAAAGACATTATATTTCTTGCATCATTGATGATGAAAATATCACAGCTGAAAAGACAGCTGAAATGCTGATTCAATGAGTATATTGAACTCATGATCTATCAAGCTTCATAGTATTCGATCGAGATTCACAATTCATCTCTATACTATGAACGTCTCTTTGCAAACGACTGAGCATTTCTCTTTAATTGTTCATCGTCTATCATTCTCAGATCAATGATCAAAGCGAACGAGTCAATCAGAACGTTGAGCGTTATCTTTGATTCTTCTGTTCGTATATGCAGAACGACTGATCTAAGTGACTACTCATGATTAAGTTTGTCAACAATAACGTCTTGTCATTAATCATCTTCTTGATTCTCTTCTTCATGAACAAGAATTATCATTCTCATATGAGCTTCGACTCTGACATCATCGAGTATGAAAGCATTCGCAAACGCTTGCAGATTGATTGAATCAAGAATATATTTGAACAAATGAACAAGACTTTGATCTTCGCTTGTGAAGCTCTGATCAAAACACGAAAACAAATGATGAATCAAGCTAATAAGCATAGAAAGAAGATCAATTACAAGATCAAATTAAAGATGTTTCTGAATGAATGAAACATCATTACAGCGAGATCTTTCAAAAAATTGAATGACAAGATGCTCAGCTCATTTCAGATCATTGAGTCTGTTGACTCATTCTATAAGTTGAAACTATCAGAGACTATGTATATACATAATGTATTTCATTCAGAGCTTCTTCATTCTGTCGTTGATGATTCTCTGTTTGATCAAAAGAATGAATCTTCAAGATCAATAGTGATAAACGATGAAGACGAATGAAAAATCGATGATATACTGAACTCTTGACGCTATAAAAGACGACTTCAATATCGAGTCAGATGAAAGAGCTATGACAACGATCTCAACTGATATAACGCTGACGATGACGAATTTATGAACGCTCAAGAGATGATTGATGACTTTCATATCAAATATTCAAGAAAAGCGCACTAAGAAACAACATTCATGCGAACATGAATAGTCAAGAGAAAAAAGTAATGTCACGATTCTAGTCTTCATTTATTCTTCAACTAGTCTTCGTCTGATTTCATTCTAATTGAGTTTAGCACAGAGCTGAGAAACACACATATAAGAATTGAGTTCTTTTCTGTAGATACTTTTCTTTCTTAACATTTATTTATTAGTTAAATGACATCTCTATGACTCGCTCTAGATCGATTTCTAACAGTATCATTTAAACACGATTCTGACATTATATTAAGAATTCGTTAATCACATGATACTGATCTCATTACTCATTCAACATACTTGTACAGACAGAACGAGTCTAAAGAAATTTGTTTATCTGATGATCAATGCAATCAAAAGACTGAACAACACTAGAAAGTTTGATAGAATCAACGATAAGACTGTTTGAATCGCTAGACAACTTATTGCTCACTAAGTATGCAAAGTTCACTCGATCAAAAGAATCAATTTATTCTCATGAAATAGATGAGTGAAAATAAGTTGTTCAACTCAATTAAGAGAATCGATGATAAAGAATCTTCGTGAATTGCTTGAGAATCACTCAAAAACTCACAAATCAAAAATATTCTTCTAATCAACAACATTCTTTTCTGAAGATTAAACACTTGATCATACATCTTCATTAATACTGTTGAGCATCATCATTCATTCAACTTTTCTTTTCAAACAAATCTCATCATGTCTAATCATTCATTTATTGAAGAGCATTCTAAGAAATTTCGAACTCATTTCTCTCAAATCTCTGATGCTGATTCAACAAAATCATCAAGTGCTGCATCATTTATTCATGAAGATGACAAATCATTTGCTGAAACAATAATATCTTTCATGTTTTATGAAATCTGAAAGACTTGAAGTCTAGTTCTTGATAAAGAAACAGATTGACTTTATGAGTTAAATAAACAACAAGAAGATGAAATCAAAGAGTTGAAGACAAGACTTTAAACTAAAGAAAACACTTCTTCTGATTTCATTTACTCTGAGCGTTCTAGATCTCAAAAAATATCTGATTCTTCGCTGTTTACTGATGAAAAGAACTCTACTTGAAAGAATTGATACAGAAAAATTCAGAATAAACTAGAGATCAATGTCAATCTCTTTTTTAATGAACGAGTCAAATTGAGCTATATACATTCTAGATTATTCGATGACACAGCAAAGATTACTCAAGCTAGACGCGAACGTGATTGTGCTCATTTTTATAGAATCATCGAAGATTTTTTGAAAAAGCTAGCTCAGTTGTTTAATGATTCAAATAAGAAAGTCAACTTTCATAAAGAATACTACAACTTGATTCAAGAATTTAAGAAATTCAATGAATTTTATACTCAGTTTCAACGTTTATTTTTCTATTTAGACTATTACGAAAAGCAACTGATCATTGATCTGAAAGATAAAATCAACTCTCATTTTCAATTCATTTGAGTAAATCAACTAGTTCAATCTGATTTTTTAAAAGAAATTCATTTCTATCTGATTCATTTAAATAATGATCAGTGAGTCATTCGAGAAATCAAGAACAAGCTCAAATGCATTGATGATTTTTCAAAGATTATCTTTCATAAAGTGACTATTGTCACTCAATCAGTTGATCACTTGAAGTCTGATCAGCTAAAGTCGCGCGACGCGATTTTAACTAGCGTCAAAGAAGCAGACGTTTTAGTTGAAATCTGTTTCATATATCATAAATCAGATCATAGCTTTAAAGAGTGCTTGAATTGATCTACTAGAATTAATGCAGTGAACAAAGAATATGATTGCTTCAATTTCAATTTCGATTTCGATTTAAAAAACTAGTCATCTTTTCAAAAGTCATCAAAGAAATAGAGATTATATCTTTGTGCAAACTAAACGAAATTCTGTTGAAAGAGAATTACTTTAAAAAGTCGTTTCTAATTGATGCTCATCTCATTTCTCAGAAATGATCTTTCAATCTTCATTCTTTAATAGACAGTGATTCAGTCATTTACATGATCATACATTTCAATCTAGTCAATAAAGTATGCAAGAAACTGAAAATTCAATCTATATCACTGACAAAAGAGAAGTTAATAAGAGATTATGATGAAAAGATATTTAAGAAGACAATCACTCATAAAATTTTACTTCATCTCATCATCAAAAGTCATAAGAAATTGACTGTATTAATGTTGATAGCTGATATTGATCATCATGAAGTCATATTGAGTAAGCTCTGAATGAATAAAAACGAAATATTACTGAATATGTGAAACGACGTCATTGTTTTTTCGAATCAATTGAATACTTCTATTTCTGTTTTTTCGATCTCGCTCAATTCAAAGCACTCAAGTTGATCGCGATCAACTTCGTTCTCTTCAATCACTCAGACTAAGATCTCTACGATGCTCAAACGACTTATTTTAATCATTGCTCAGAAAGAGTCATTCTCGATTCAAAGCATAAACATTACTTCATTCAAAACATTGTTGAATTGTTCAAAGAAGAACAAGATTGAAGTCTTTGCTTTATTCATGATGAACATCAATAGAAAAATTATGTACAATACTCAGTGCAATTTGAATGCTCTAAACATCTCTTTAATCAATGAAACGACTCAGAATTTAAAAGACATTAAAGCGAAGCTGCTTTCAAAATATCATGAGTTTCTAGATGTTTTTGATCGAGTTCAATTGAATAAACTACTCTCTCATCGCTTTTATGATCATAAAATCGAGCTCACTAGTGATTTAATGTTCTCTCGCTGTTGAGCATATTAAATGTTTTCTGTCAAACTTCTGAAAGTAAAGAAGTATCTGAACGAGAATCTGTCAAAGAGATTCATCACTTTCAGTCAGATTTTCTATTTCTCTTCAATTTTATTCATTTTTAAAGCAAATAAAGATCTTTGATTCTGCATGAACTATTGAAAGCTAAATGTCATTTTCAAAAGAAATAAATATTCTCTATCATTGATAGACGAGATCATTGATAAAATAGTGAGTTGCTGTCAGAATCATGTCTAGATGATACAATCAATGAAGATCAGAGTTGATAGTGCTTGATCTTTAGAAATAGCTATAACTGAATATTAAGAATACAGAAGAAGATTGATACAAAAGCTTCTATTTATATAATGTTCAGAGACTGCGCTAGACTTGAAAGAAATGTGTTTGTAACATAAAAAGAAAATGATGTAAATGAACAAGATGTTGATGAAAGAAAAGAATGTTGAGAAAGAAAAAGAGTGTTGAGTCATATCTGAGTCAAATCTGAATCAGATATAGATCAGATCTCGACTAAATTGTTGACTAGCTTTAATCAGTCTTGATATGCTCATAACATTACTCTTCTCTTCAAAAATTTCTGTTCACATGAATATAGTTTCTTTGCTCACTTTTGTTGATAGTTATTTTGATATTTAGCGCGATTTGCTTGAATATAACTTATGAAATTCATTTAAAACTTTCTCTGAGTCATTGAATTTCTCTTTATTGACATAGTATCATTCGTTGTTTCTATCTAGATCTTTTCATTTGACTTTGTACTGTATTCGATCTCGATAGCATCTGAAGTTCAATATATCATCTATCTTTCAATGTTCATTGTTTTCAATAGTGATTGATCTGAGTGATTCTGAATATTGTTCTGATAGAAAGTTTTCTGAATACAATCATAGTAGCTTTGAGCTGAATATCAAATGCAGATGCTTCATGCTGATTGATAAATGAAGATGATAGAAGATATTTATTTTAGCAGTGATTTGATAGAGATTTAACTGTTTGTCTTTCAAATCTTTGCAGAGTCTCGTTGTCTTGATGTTTCTGAAAGATAGTCAAACTCAGTTATCTACTTCATATGTGACGTTTCATCTATGTTTATTGATTTGAACTTTGATGATCAGCTTCGTCTTTTTCAATTGTTGATAATTGAAGCTCAGTAGTTCTTTCATTCAAATGACAATATCATCTGCTTTTCTAGCTTCAAATCATTCACAAGTTGTTTCATAATCAGTTGTATCTGAATTGAAACTCATTCGAGAGTGAAATTCTTTATTGAAGTAGAAGAGAGTCATTGAAGTGATCAAGAAGATATTGAAATTGTTGCTAAATTTCATCATAAATATTCATTTAACTCAGTTGCTCTGCATGTAATTGCAGTAAATTCTAAGTTCGCATTCAATGTTCTGATTGACTCATTTCGATTGATCATTGATCTCAGAATGATAAACTGTGAATAGATTAGTTGTGATTCTCAGTCGCTTGCAAAGACTTTTTCACATAGTTAATATGAATTGAGAATCTCTGTTCAAAACAATAGAACTGAGTAGATCATGCAGTCGATAAACATTTTATAGCATGATTCAAATCATTTCTTCGACTGAGATGTCATTGTCTTTTCAATGACAGAAAACATAGTGATGTTCTTTGATGAGATGACATATGATTGTGCAAATGATGTTATAGTCTTCTGACAGAAATAGTTCAGTGATGAAATTCATAGTTATATCTTTTCAGCGTTTCTGTAAAATCGAAAGAGAATGATGAAGTTCATTGATGCTATTTCTAGAGACTTTGCTTCGCTGATAAGCATGACAGTTTCAAATATATCATTGAATAGTAGCTCAATAATTTGATCAATAGTAGAAATTCTGAACTAGATTGATGATTCATTTATTGTCAAGATGAGAGATTGAAGATTGATCATGCACTTCTTGTAGTAATTTCGTGTGCATGTTCTCAGAGACTCACAGTAAATCTTTTCTAAATAGAACGTCATCAATGATTTTGCAGTTCTTCAGTTTAGTGATATGAAATTTGAGTTTGTTCTCATTCATAGCTTGTCTATATTCACTGCAGAACTCATCTGTTTGATTAATCATACATATTCATTGATAGAGATTTGCTTTCGATTCAACAGATAAAACATCAACTCTATCAAAGATCAGAATAGTCTGAAAACAATCTTCAAGACGCTGAGCTGATTCAGAGACATTTGCTAGAAGCATTCTGATTAAAGCATCAACTTTAGTGTTTGTTTTGCCTGATTTAAAAATGATCTGAAAGTTGAACTTCAATAGAATGTTCAGATAGTTAACTTGTCATCAACTCAACTGTTTGTTTTTCATGAAAATCTTCAAAGTCTGATGATTGATGAACATCTGAATGAGTAGTTCAATGCATTTCAGCTTGAGTCATCAGTGTTCGAAGCATCAAATAATGACTAGCAGTTTCTTATCATAGATGTGATAATTGATTTCAGCAAGAATCATGCTTTTGCTGTAAAAAGTCATTGAATGAAGAACTTTCTTGTCATCATACTGAAATAGTATTTCATCTTTTACATAGTTTGAAGCATTGATCTTCAGAATAGCTTGTCATTTAAGATCAAAGTGACAAAGTATTGAAGCTGAGCTAACTTGTTTCTTTAAATTGTCAAAAGCTTGAACACAGATCTCATTTCAAACAAAAGATGTGTTCTTTCTAGTCAACTGAGTGAATGATTTGACTAGCTTCAAGAAGTTCTTAATGAAACAATGATAGAAGTTAACAAATCTTACAAAGTTTTGAATTTCTTTTAAATTGATTGAAGTGATTCAGCTGACTATGACTATCATTTTACTGAGATTCATACAAAGATTTAGTTCAGATACGATGACTTTTAAAAAGACAGTCTCTTCTAAATTGAATTTGCACTTTCAAATATTCATTTGCAGTTCAGCTTCACGTAGTTGTCTCAATACTAGTTTAACATGATCTCTATGTTTCTTTCTCATTTTGCTATAAATGAGAATGTTATCTAGATAGACTTGACAAAAGTCATTCAGAAAGTTTCATAAAACATCATTCATATATTGCTAAAAGAAGATTGATTTATTAGTTAGTTTGAATGATAGCATCTTATATTTATATGCTTTTAAAGCAATGATAAAAGTGATGTAATTCTTGCTATTGAAATGCATTTGAAGTTTGTTGAATGCTGATATGATGTTCAATCTAGTCAGATGCTTGCAACTGTTACGAGTGTATCAAGACTGATTAGAGCTAGTCAATGATTTAGTTGAGATCTAATCTAGATCTGACTCAGATTTGACTCAGATATGACTCAACATTCTTTTTCTTTCTCAACACTCTTTTCTTTCATCAACATCTTGTTTATCTACATCATTTTCTTTTCATGTTATAAACACATTTCTTTCAAGTCTAGCACAGTCTTTGAACATTACATAAATAAAAGCTTTTGTATCAATCTTCTTCTGTATTCTTAATATTCAGTTATAGCTATTTTTAAAGATCAAGCACTATCAATTCTGATCTTCATTGATTGTATCATTTAAACATGATTTTAACAGTTAATCAGAATCATCTTTGTTCTCTTCAATTACTCAGACTAAAATCTTTATGATGCTCAAACGACTCATTTCAATCACTGCTCAGAAAGAGTCATTCTTGATTCAAAGCATAAACATTGCTTCATTTAAAATGCTGTTGAATCATTTAAAGAAGAACAAGATCAAAGTCTTTACTTTATTCATGATGAACATCAATAGAAAAATTATGTACAATACTCAGTGCAATTTGAATGCTTTAAACATCTCTTCAATCAATGAAATGACTCAGGATTTGAAAGTTATTAAAGCGAAGTTGTCATTGAAATATCATAAGTTTTTAAATGTTTTTGATTGAGTTCAATTGAATAAATTACTCTTTCATCACTTCTATGATCATAAAATTGAACTCATCAATGATTCAATGCTTTCTTACTATCAAGTTTATTAAATGTTCTCTGTTAAACTTTTGAAAGTAAAGAAGTACTTAAATGAGAATCTGTTGAAGAAATTTATCACTTTTAGTCAAACTTTCTATTTCTTTCTTGATTTATTCACTCTTAAAGCAAATGAAGATTTTTGATTCTGTGTGAATTATTGAAAGCTAAATGTTATTTTCAAAAGAAATAAATATTCTTTATTGCTGATAAATGAGATCATTGATAAAATAATGAATTGCAAGCATCTGACTAGATTAAACATCATATCAACGTTCAACAAACTTCAAATGCATCTTGATAATGAGAATTACATCATTTTTATCACTGCTTTAGAAGCATATAAATACAAGATGTTATCATTTAAACTGATTAATGAATCAATCTTCTTTCAGCAATATATGAATGACATTTTATGAAATTTTCTGAATGACTTTTACCAAGTTTATCTAGATGACATTCTCATTTATAGCAAAATGAGAAAGAAACATAAAGATCACATCAAACTAGTATTAAGTCAACTACGTTGTTAGAAATCGATCTAGAGCGAGTCATAGAGATGTCATTTAACTAATAGATAAATACTAAGAAAGAAAAGTATCTACAGAAAAGAATCAAGTTCTTATATGTGTATTTCTCAGCTCTGTGCTAAACTTGATTGAGTTGACGTCTTACACATATGATGCAGAGACTCAATGACATCATCTTTAGATCAGATTTTCGCTAGACTTGATTAGAATGAAATCAGGCGAAAACTAGTTGAAGAATAGACGAAGGCTAGAATCGTGACATTACTTCTCTCTCTTGACTATTCATGTTCGCATGAATGTTGTTTCTTAGTGCGCTTTTCTTGAATATTTGATATGAAAGTCATCAATCATCTCTTGAGCGTTCATAAATTCGTCGTTGTCAGCATTATATCAGTTGAGATCGTTGTTGTAATTCTTTCATTTGACTTGATATTGAAGTCGTCTTTTATAGCGTCGAAAGTTCAGTATATGCATAGTCTCTGATAGTTTCAACTTATAGAATGAGTCAACAGACTCAATGATCTGAAATGAGTCGAGCATCTTGTCATTCAATTTTTTGAAAGATCTCGCTGTAACAATGTTTCGTTTATTCAAAAACATCTTTGATTCGATCTTGTAATTGATCTTCTTTCTATGCTTATTAGTTTGATTCATCATTTGTTCTTGTGTTTTGATCAAAGCTTCACGAGCGAAGATCAAAGTCTTGTTCATTTGTTCAGATATATTCTTGACTCAATTGATTTGCAAGCGTTCGCGAATGCTTTCATACTCAATGATGTCAGAGTCGAAGCTCATACAAGAATGAAAGCTCTTGTTCATGAAGAAGAGAGTCAAGAAAATGACTGATGACAAGACGTTATTGTTGACAAACTTGATCATGAGTAGTCACTTAGATCAGTCATTCTGCATATATGAACAGAAGAATTGAAGATAACGCTTGACGTTCTGATTGACTTGTTTGCTTTGATCATCAATCTGAGAATGATAGACGATGAACAATCAAAGAAAAATGCTCAGTCGTTTGCAAAGAGACTTTCATAGTATAGAGATGAATTGCGAATCTCGATCAGATACTAGAAAGCTTAATAGATCATGAGTTTGATATACTCATTGAATCAGCATTTCAGCTGTCTTTTCAGCTGTGATATCTTCATCATCAATGATGCAAGAAATATAATGTCTTTCTTTTGACAATCTGCAGATGACAGTCAGAATAGCGTTGTAATCGTACGAATCAAATAAATTGATAATGAAGTTCATTGCTATGTCTTGTCATCGCTGCTCAGATATAGATAGAGATTGAAGCAAGTCATTTGATTTATCTCTTGATGTCTTTGAACGTTGACATACATAGCAGTTTTGAATATATCGATCTATCGTTTTTCGCATAAATGATCAATAGTAGTTTCGTTTGATGATCTTCATCGTTCTAAGAATATTGAGATGATCTATTGAGAATTGATCGTGCATCTCACGAATCAGATTCATTTGCAGAAGTTCATTGAACGAGACTCATAGCTGACTGTCTTTGTATAAAATTTCATTCTGAACTCGACAATTCTTCAGCTTGATATCTTTGCATTGTGCTTCGTCTCTTGCTATTGCTTCGCGAAGTAGCGTACAATTCTCGTCGATTTCATTAATCTCAAGAATCTGTTTATAGATTGATCAATCATTATTCTTCTCTAGATCAGCGATCTTCATTCAATTTAATGTCAGAATAGTAGTTCTTTGATATCAAACGCGTTCATCGTCGAAATCTCTAGGCACGAAGTCAGCTCAACGAGTTAATGCATCGATCTTAATGTTCTGTTTGTCAGATTGATACATTATCTTGAAGTTGAAGTCAGCTAGCTTCTGAACTCAACGCATCTGTCATTGACTCAGCTTCTTATCTTTCATCAATGAGATGAGTGCTTGATGATCGATGAACATCTTGATAGAAATGTCGATCAGCTTCAGTTCAAGTCGTCAGTGTTCAAAAGCTCAAATTATGATCAGCAGTTTCTTATCGTATATCTCGTAGTTGCATTCAGCAGAAAACATGTTCTTGCTATAAAAGACAATCAAATGTAGAACATTTTTGTCATCATATTAAGACAGAACTTCATCATTGACGTAGTCAAATGAGTTAATTTCAAGAATAGCTTCACGAGTTTGATCAAAATGACGTAGTATAGAAGTCTCGATCATACGTCTCTTCATATGATCGAAGATGATCTGACAGACTTCATTTCATTCAAATATGATCTTCTTTTGAGTGAGTTGAATCATTGAACGAACAATCTTCGAAAAGTTCTTGATGAAGCATCAATAGAAGTTGCAGAAGTCAATGAAGAACTGCATCTGAGTGAGATTATTGAGTGTAGATCATTTCACTACTGCTTGTATCTTTCGTGAGTTCATCTTCAGTTCTTCAATGAATATCAATAGTTCTAGAAAGATGATCTCTTGAACATGAAACTCACATTTGTTTATGTTCATCTGTAGATCAGCTTCTCGTAGTCTATTCAAGATCAATCGTACATGTCACTTGTGTTTCTTCAAGATCTTGCTGTAGATGATAATGTCATCTAGATAGATCTGATAAAACTGATAAAGATATTCAAACAGCACGTCGTTCATATAGTGTTGATAGAACGTCGATTCATTGATTAATTTGAAGAGCATTACATGATATTTGTATGAATCAAAGAAAGTGATAAAGATAGTCAAATCTTCGCTATCTGAGTGCATTCGCAGTTTATTGAACGCGACAATGATGTTCAATCGAGTCA
>JAABUT010002697.1_pt1 | contig 16517 bp, 17 predicted proteins | sample 5559281 | NCBI WGS metagenome assembly JAABUT01 (sample SAMN10711880, study PRJNA513359) | rock metagenome | isolation source: Antarctica rocks | place: Antarctica: Victoria Land, Ricker Hills nord | collected 2016-01-04 | reverse complement strand
GACATAGCCCGGCGTCGATGGGCAAAGGGTTCAGCCCGCCGACGCCGATAACATCCGGGTGAGCGGTCGCCGGTATTCCTCGTCCCGGACACCGCCGGGGAACCTACGGCAGACGCTGGTCTCCCCGGCGCCGACCCGCCACGGGACCGCGCAGACCCACATCAAGATCCTCGTACGGGAACGTCCGTCAACCCCGCCCGAGCCGCTGCGGCTCGGCTCGAAGTGTTCCCGTAAAACCCGTCCGCGAAAATGCCCGGTGAGGGTGGGCTAACCCGGGACACTGCCACCGTGAGCGCAATCAAGGTCGGCTACGCCCGGGTCAGCACCGACGGGCAGGACCTCACCGCCCAGCGGCAGGCATTGGCCGCCCTCGGCGTCGCGCTCAAGCGGGTCTACGTCGACCATGGGATCACCGGTGCCCACCGCCAGCGGCCCGGCTTGCGCGAGGTGCTGGCCGCCTGCCGTCGAGCCCGCGGCGGTGCACTGGCTGCAGACCAACTTCCTGAAGACCGAGCTGGAGCTCGGTCACTGCCTGCGCCTGCCCGCCGAAGGGCCTTGCGAGTACGACCTGGTCCTGACCTGCTCCAAGTTCCTCACCAGCAGCAGCTACGCCCGGCATAGGTCTCGTCCCCCCCTCGGCGTCGCGTCTGCACGAGCGGAGCCGGGTCCGCAACGTCCAGAGCGACTCCGCGCCGGCATACGGCGATCGCGCTGACCGTCCAGCCTCGCTTCCGGAGCGCTGCGGCTTCCATGTCGTCCTCCCGTGTGAGCATCCGATCCGGGTCCCTTCGAGTGGCTGGTGGAGGTCAGAGACCGCCACCCTCGAAGGGACCCGCCCGCCCGTGACGACGCCACGCAGCAGGTGCTCAAAGTGGGGACTTTCAGTGAGCAGGTCTGGGGAGGTTCAGACGAGCGCCGTCAGATGGGACTGTTCCCGAGGAGGGCGTCCCCGAAGTCGCAGTACTCGCTGATGAGGGGCAGCTGGTTGCAGCCCGGGATGTAGCACCCGGCCGCGAGCTTCCTGGCGACGATCGCGACTCCGGGGATCGGCTTGACGGCCGAAGCAAAACCGGCTCTTTGCGGTGGAGCGTGGTAATCGGCTCTGTACGGGGCCGGTCACGTTCGGGCCGGCGTAGTGCTACGCGACCGGCCCTACCCCGCTCGAGCAGCCCGCGAGCAGGCCCCAACAGAACACGCCACCGACAACGGCTGCACCTGACCATGGCCGGACGGCACCCATAGCGGCTCCGACGCAGACGGACGCCTCCCGGTTCCACAGCCAAGCCGCGCCTGAAGGCGCAAACGATCACCCGGACGGTGGATCCGGGCTGAGCGCCCGTCGTACGGCACGCCGGCGTTCTTTGTCGGGAAGGCCCTTGTCGCCCGGCTCACCGGGGAGGACGGCGTGCTGATGGTGCGGGTCGCCGACGAGGGCGACAAGCGCGCGCTCATCAGCCGCCGGCCCGAGGCGTTCTTCACCACGCCGCACTACGACGGGTACGCCGCCGTGCTCGTCCGCCTCCCGGAGGTCGCGTCCGACCTGCTGGCGGAGCTGGTCACCGATGCCTGGCGGCTCCGGGCGACAGTCACCTTGCGCCGGGCGCACCCCGATCTTGGCGGATCTGCGGCAGGTAGTGGGCGAGCCGGGAAGACGTCCTGTTGACTGGCTGGAGCGCGAGACGGAGCACGGCCAGCGTGTTGGTCGCGCGCCGTAGGCGCGGCCGGAGAAGGTCCGAGCCATGGACGCTGCGCCGGGCGGCACGGGGTCACGCGCGGGGAGAGCCTCAGCCCGCCAGCGGCAGTCTTAACCGCAGCAACGTTCGGATGTGCCACCCTTAGCCGCGTCTTTGTCCGGCTGGAACGGGGAGAATCGTGGATAGCAGCATCGTATTCGCGTCCGATGCGCCCGCCTCGACGATCTCCGACCGCCTTCGTAGGGGCGCCCTGGTCCGCCTGGCAGTTGGCGTCTACGCCACGGACGTGGTCTCCGCGCCAACGGCTGTGGTGGCCCGGGAGTGGCACACGATCGCCGGCAGGCTGTTTCCGTCGGCTGTCGTCACCGACCGGTCAGGTCCGACCGGGGGGCCAGTGGGCGGCGTGCTCTATCTCGCGCACCAGGGTCGGGAGCGGACGGTCGACCTGCCTGGGCTGACCGTGACCGCTCGCAGCGGTGCCGGGCCCGTCGATGGTGACATCCCGCTTCCCGGCGGCCTCTACCAGGCAAGCAAGGGCCGCGCGCTGGCTGAGAACACCCGACCATCGCGTTCTCGCGGTCCTCGGGTACGCCGCACGCTCACCGAGGTCGAGCTCGGCGACTGGGTGGACCGGCTGTGTCAGCTCGACGGCGCGCAACGGCTGGTCTCGTATGGCAAGCAGGCCGCCGAAGTCGCTGCTGACATCGGGGCGTCCGAGCGGGAGGTCGCCCTCCTGCGCGCGCTGCTGGGCGCCGCGGTGGGCACGCATCAGGTCGCGGTCTCGTCGAGGTCGCTGAGAGCCCGCCAGCTGGCCCTGCCCTGCGACCAGGGCCGGATGCGTCTCTTCCAGCGGCTGATCGAGGCGCTCCGGCAGTCAGCACCGCAGAACAGGCCGGTAGCCGACCTGCGCGACCCTCGGCACACGCACCTCCCGTTCTTCGAGGCGTATTTCTCCAACTTCATCGAGGGCACCGAGTTCGAATTGGACGAGGCCGTTGGCGTGGTCTACGAGGATCGGCACATCCCGGCCCGGGCCGCGGACAGCCACGACCTGCTCGGGACCTATCGGGTGGTCGCCGACATCGCCGAGATGACGACGGTGGCAAGCAACGCGGAAGACTTCCTCGCGGTGCTGCGCTCGCGGCACGCGACGATGCTGGGTGGGCGCCAGGACCAGCGGCCGGGCCATTTCAAGGACGCGGCGAACCGCGCCGGGGAATCGCTGTTCGTGCTGCCGGACCTCGTCCCCGGCACGCTGATCGCAGGGTGGGCGCGCCTCATCGAGCTGGACACCGCCTTCGAACGGGCCGTGTTCATGATGTTCCTGGTGGCGGAGGTGCACCCCTTCCACGACGGCAACGGCCGCATCGCGCGGGTCATGATGAATGCCGAGCTGGTCGCCGCGGGGCAGACACGCATCATCGTGCCGACGGTATTCCGCGACGACTACCTGGGCGGTCTGCGCCGGCTGACCCGCCAGGAAGACCCGAGTGTGCTCATCAAGGCCCTGCGCTACGCCCACGACTACACCTCGCGCATTGACTTCACCGACCTGCGCGGGGCCACCGAGGCTTTGCGGGCAACGAACGCGTTCAACGAGCCGGCCAGCGAGGACCGACTACGCCTACCGCAGTAGTCCCGGTGCCAGCTCGTAGTCACGAGGTGGTCGCGGGCGACGCCGACCTCTCGGTGCCCAATCCCCAACGACGTATCGGTGCCCGGCCGCTCGGCGAACGTGCGGCGTCGGCGACGAGCCGCAGAAGCAGCCCGCTGATCGCCGGGCCTGGCGCCATCGTCTGTTCCGCCGGAACCGCGTGCGGTTCCCGGCCACGGGTTACCGGAGACCGCGCAGCTCGGCGACCACGCCTGTCACCGCTGCAGCACCAGCCCGTGACCTGCCGCCTGCGGGTGCAGCGAATCACCGAGCGGGACCCGCACCGCCACCGGATGACGAATCGGCTCTGCTGACCGAGCACGACCGGGGCATCGATCACGTCACCGTGGCGGGGGGTCCCCACGTGCCGCTTCCGGCGCGGCCAGGCGAGGTCGCCGAAGCCCGCATGCTGGGCAGCGGAGTCGATCCCGCGCTACCGCTCCAGGCGCGCCACGCGGGTCGCGGTCGGCAGGTCAGCACGCCCTGGGGCGCCGCTCGTGCTGTCACTGGTGTCGCCGGGCAGCGCGGCACTCAGGCTGCGGAACATCGCGAGCCCCTGACCGGCGAGGCTCGCGACCGTGCCGTTGAGCCCCTCGGCGCCGTCGAGCACGGTCAGATTGGCGCCCTGCAGTCCCTCGGAGGCGGCCCGGAGCATGTCGGGGAGCTGCTCGATCAGCAGCTGGTCCAGGGCGATCCGCCCCTGCGCCGAGGCCGCCTCGGCGGACAGCCGGGTCGCCTCGGCGTCGGCGCGGGCGAGCGTGCGGATGCGCTCGGCCTCGGCCTGTGCCGGCTTGAGGACCTCCGCGATGAGCTGGGCCTCGCGCAGGTCGGCGTTCTTCGCGGCCACGAGCGACTGCTCCGCGAGCACCGCCTGTTGCGCCTGGGCCTGCGCCAGGGGACCGGCCGCGGCCTGCCGGGCCTGCGCCTGGTCGATCTCGGCCTGGTATTCGGCGCGCTTGATGGCCGTCTGCCGCGCGTATTCCGCCTGGTTGCGGTCGCTCTCCTGCTGCGCCATCGAGCTGGCCTGGTCGGCCGCCGCCTGCGCGATCTTCGCCGCCTGGTTCACCGTCGCCTGGTGGGGCGCGGCCAGCGCGGCGATATAGCCGCTGCCCTTGTCGTCGATCGACTGGATCTGCAGCGAGTCCACGGTGAGGCCCAGGTGGCCCATCTCGACCTTGCTCGCGTCGAGGACGTTCTCCGCCAGCGTCTGGCGTTCCCGGATGATGCTTTCCACCGTCATCGACCCCACGATCGAGCGGAGGTGGCCGGCAAAAATCTGTCCGGTCAGGTCGTCCATCTGCTCCTGGTCGGCGAGGAAGCGCTGCGCCGCCGAGGCGATGCTCGCGTGGTCGCTGCCCACCTTGAAGGCGATGACCGCCTTGACCGACAGGGTGATGCCCTGCTGGGTGACGCAGTCGTCGGTGACGACCGCCTCGCGCATCGCCAGCGTCAAGAACGACACCTTGCGCAGCACCGGCAGCACGAAGGCCCCGTGCCCGGTGACGATCCGGATGGGCAACGTGCTCTCGCCGACGGACTTCTGCTTGCCGCCCGAGATGAGCATGGCCTGGTTGGGTGCCGGGACGTGATAACCGAGCACGGTCGGGCCTTCCTGCCTGATGCTGCTGCCTGGTCGCCCGCTGGCGGTCAGGGTCCTGCCAGCTCCCAGGACACCACGTCGAGGCTCCGGCCGCCACGGTCGGAGACCACCAGCACGGGTGCGCCGACCGCCAGGGCCTCCGGCGCGTAGGCCAGGTAGGCCTCCGGCACCCCGTCGACCGTCAGCTCGACCTCGCCGGGGACCTCACCACCCCGCACGCGCACGACGACGTGCCCCACCCGACCGACCGCCGCCTCACCCATCCAGCCGCCTCCTGCGCGCCGGCGTCCCGGCGTACCCGGATCCGGGTTCGCGGTGCCCACACTCCCTAGACTCGCCAGCATCATGCGGGACGTCGTGGTCGTCGGCGCGGGACACAACGCCCTCGTCGCTGCCTGCTACCTCGCCGCGGCGGGGCTCGATGTCGAGGTCGTCGAGCGTGACACCGTCGTCGGCGGGGCGGTCAGCACGGTCGAGCGCTTCCCTGGCTACCGGGTCGACCGCGGCTCGAGCGCCCACATCATGATCCGCCACACGCCGATCGTGGCGGAGCTCGCGCTCGAGGAGGTGGGCCTGCGCTACCTCGACCTCGAGCCTTGGGCCTTCGCACCCGTCGCCGGCGCGCCAGGGGGTGGCATCCGCTTCTGCGCGTCGGTGGCCGAGACCTGTGCCTCGATCGAGGCCGTCTGCGGGAGCCGCGATGCCGACGCCTACGAGCGCTTCGTCGCCACGTGGCTCCCGCGCAATCTCAAGATCTTCTCGGCCTTCCAGTCGCCGCCGACCCCGGCGGTGCTCGGCCGCGCGCTGCTGGCGATGGGTCGCGGGACAGGGCTCGGGGGCGCCGAGCTGGCGCACCAGTTCCTCGGCACCGGCGACGCGCTACTCGACGCGACCTTCGACGACGAGCGCCTGAAGACCGCGCTTGCCTGGCTGGGGGCGCAGAGCGGCCCGCCAACCTCCGATGTGGCCACCGCCGAGCTCGTGGCCTGGAACACGGTCCTGCACCACACGCCCCCCGGCCGCGCCGTCGGCGGCTCCGGTGCGCTTTCCGACGCCCTCGCCCGCCGGCTCGCTGCCAGCGGTGGCACGCTGCGGCTCGGTGACGGTGCCGCCCGCATCACCTCCCGCGGTGGACATGTCACCGGCGTCGAGACCGACGGCGGCGAGCACGTCGCCGCGCGCGCGGTCCTCGCCGGCTGCCACGTGCTGACGACACTCGAGCTCGCGGCCGAGGGGCTGCCACCGGGGCTGCTCGACCGCGCTCGCAGGACCGTGCGGTTGGGCAACGGCCTGGGGATGGTGGTGCGTCTCGGTACGACGGCGCTGCCCGCCTATCCCGACGCGCCACCGGACGCGCTGCACGGCCTGCAGCTGCTGGCCACCTCGCGCCAGCAGCTGCGCGCGGCGCACGCCGACTTCGCGGCGGGGCGGCCGCCGGCGGAGCCCGCGGCCCTGGTGATGACGTTCTCCGCGCTGGACCCGTCGATCGCGCCGCCGGGCCGGCACAACCTCACGGTGTGGGGGCAGTGGCACCCCTACGACCTGTCCGGGGGCGAGCGCTGGGACGACATCCGGGAGCGGGAGGGCGACAAGCTCGTCGCCGCGCTGGAGGCGGCGGCACCCGGCTCCGCCGCGGGCATCGAGCACGTCCACGTCCAGACCCCGCTCGACCTGGAGCGGGAGCTGGGGCTGCGGCGGGGCAACGTCATGCACGTCGAGATGGGCTTCGACTCGATGTTCGCCTTCCGGCCGCTGCCCGAGCTGGCCGGCTACCGCACCGGCCTGGCCGGCCTCTATCTCTGCGGCGCGTCCACGCATCCCGGCGGCGGGGTCTTCGGGGCGAGCGGCCGCTCCGCGGCCCGCGTGCTGCTCGCCGACCGGGCCGGTCCCCGGTGGCGGAATCCGCTGCGCCCTGCCCGCCGGGTCGCGGTGGCGGCCTCCGCCGCGTTGCGGGCATGACCACGCAGGCGGCGGCGCGAGCGCGCCCGGGCTTGCAGTTGCCTGTCGGGGCAGCCGTTCTCGCACTAGCGACCGTCCTCGCGGAGATCGCCTATCCGCTGACTCCCGACGAGGCCCTCGCCGGCCTCACCGAGATCACGGTCCTGCTCTTCTGCGCTGCCTCCGTCGCGCACTGCGCGGCCAGCCGCGGGGGGCGGGCAGCCGTGACGCTGCTCGTCGTGGCGACGGGCGTGGGGCTGGCAGCGGAGGCGCTGGGGGTGCACACGGGGGTGCCGTTCGGCAGCTACCGCTACACCACGACGCTGGGCCCCCGGCTGCTCGGCGTGCCGCTCGTGATCCCGCTGGCCTGGACGATGATGGCGTGGCCGGCCCTCGTCGTCGGCCGGGTGCTGGGCTCGCCGGCGCTCCTCGGTGGGCTCGCGCTGGCCACGTGGGACCTCTTCCTGGACCCTCAGATGGTCGCCGCGGGGCACTGGGTGTGGGGCAACAGCGGCCCTCGACTGAACGGCATCCCGGTGGTCAACTCCCTGGGCTGGATCGTGGTCGCCGTCGCGCTCGTAGGCGCGCTCGACCGGTTGCTGCCGCGGCGCCCATCGGCGTACGACGACAGCGTGCCGCTGCTGCTGTGGGGCTGGACCTATGCGTCGTCCGTGCTGGCGAACCTGGCATTCTTCGGCCGGCCCGGGGTCGCGCTGGTGGGCGGGTTGGGCATGGGAGTCGTCGCCGCTCCGCTCGCGCGGCGGGTGCTCGCAGGTCGGGTCGGGCCGGCATGAGCGCTGCGCCGCGGGGGGAATCGACCGGCTCGGTGGTCTCGACCGGCAGTGTCGCAAGTGCCGCGTCCGCCTGGTCTTTGGCCAGCGCCGGGTCCCTGCTGTCGGTCGGCTCAGCCGTGTCCGTGCTGTCCATCGGCTCGGCCGCGGCACTGCTGTCGGTGGCCTCCGCGGGCTCGGTGCTCTCGGTCGCGAGCGCGGGGTCGATGCTCTCGGTGGCCTCGAGGAACTCCTTCGGCTGCGTGGCCGGGCGCCCGGTGCTCGAAGGCCTGCTCGTGGGGTGGCTGGCCCGCCGCCGATGAGCGGCCACCGGAGCGAACGCTGCCTGCCTGGTGCCCGGAAGCTTCTCGGCGCAGCGGGTCTCGGGGCTGCCGCGCTCACCGTGCACGCCGCGCTCAACCCGCTGCGCCCGGCAGCCGCGGCGGGGCCGCTCGGCGAGCGCGTCAGCTTGCTGCTGCCGGTGCGCGACGAGGTCTCGCGCGTCGCACCGTGCCTGCACGCCCTGCTCGCCGCGCTGGACCAATGCGCCGGGCGGGCCGAGCTGGTGGTGCTCGACGACGGGTCGACGGACGGGACGGCGGAGGTCGTCGGCGCGGTGGTCGGCGCCGACACCCGGGTGCGGCTGCTCGAAGGGGAGCCGCTCGCGCCGGGGTGGCTGGGCAAGCCGCATGCCTGCGCGGGCCTAGCAGCCGCGGCCGATCCGCGCAGCACGGTGCTGGTCTTCCTCGATGCCGATGTGCTGCTCGCTCCCGACGCCGTGCTGCGCGCGGTGGTGACCCTGCGCGGCAGCGGGCTCGACCTCATTTCGCCGTACCCACGGCAGACCGCGGTGTCGGCCGCCGAGCGGTTGGTGCAGCCGTTGCTGCAGTGGTCCTGGTTGACCTTCCTGCCGCTGGCCCGGGCGGAGGTCTCCCGCCGACCCTCGCTGACGGCGGCGAACGGGCAGTTCCTCGTCGTGGACCGCGCCGCCTACGAGCGGGCCGGTGGTCACGCCGCGGTGCGGCAGCAGGTCCTGGAGGACGTGGCCCTGGCCCGGGCGGTGAAGGCAGTGGGCGGGCGGGGCGGCGTCGTCGACGGGACGGAGCTGGCGACGTGCCGCATGTACGACGGCTGGCGGGCCCTGCGCGACGGCTATGGCAAGTCGCTGTGGGCCGCCTTCGGCTCCCCCGCCGGCGCCGCGGCGACAGTCGGCCTGCAGGTGCTGCTGTTTGTCGCTCCAGCGCTCGCCGCAGCGCATCCTGCGCTGCGCGGGCCGGGCCTCGCCGCCTACGCTGCCGGCGTCGCCGGTCGCGTGGTCAGCGCGCGACGCACCGGTGGCCGGGCCTGGCCCGACCCGCTCGCACACCCGGTGTCGATCGCGCTGTTCGGCGCCCTCGTCGCGCGCTCGTGGCGGGAACACCGCCGCGGCTCGCTGTCCTGGAAAGGGCGCCCGGTGACGGTGGCGGCAGCGGCGCGCGCGCCGGTGAGGCGTCCGACCCGAGACCTCGCCTAACCTCCCCGACGTGGCGCACGAGGGCAGCACCAAGGCGATCGTGGCGGCCTTCGCCGCGAACCTCGGGATCGCGGTGAGCAAGCTCGTCGCGTTCGGCGTGACCGGGGCCAGCTCGCTGCTGGCGGAGGCCATCCACTCCTTCGCCGACTCCGGCAACCAGGGCCTGCTGCTGCTCGGGGGCAAGCGGGCCAGGCGGGTGGCCGACGAGCAGCACCCCTTCGGGCACGGCCGCGAACGGTATTTCTGGGCGTTCGTCGTAGCGCTGGTGCTTTTCAGCGTCGGCGGCCTCTTCGCCGTCTATGAGGGCGTGCACAAGGTGATGCATCCCGAGCCGCTGGGCTCGTCGCTGGTCGGCTTCGTCGTCCTCGGCGTCGCGATCGTGCTCGAAGGCTTCTCGCTGCGCACCGCGGTGCGCGAGACGCGACTCGTCAAGCCCGCCGGCCAGTCCTTCGCACGGTTCATCCGCGCGACCAAGCTGCCCGAGCTGCCCGTGGTGCTGCTGGAGGACGTCGGTGCGCTCATCGGCCTGGTGCTCGCCCTGGCGGGGCTCACGCTCGCCGAGACGACGGCTGAACCTCGCTTCGACGGGATCGGCAGCATCTCGATCGGCCTGCTGCTCATCGGCATCGCCGCGATCCTCGCCCGCGAGATGAAGAGCCTGCTCATCGGCGAGGCGGCGACCCCGGAGGTGGTCGCCCACCTCACCACCGCCATCACCGGCACCCCGGCGGTGACCGGACTGATCCACCTGCGCACGCTCCAGCTCGGCCCCGATGATCTGCTCGTCGCGGCCAAGGTGGAGATGGACGCCCGCGTCTCCTACCCCGAGGTCACCCGGGCCATCGACGACGCCGAGCGCAGGATGCGGGCGGCGGTCCCCGAAGCCAGGCTGGTCTTCATCGAGCCCGACGTGCGGGACGCCGCCCGCACGTGACCACGTGACCCGGCCGTGAGCCCAGAGGTCGCGGCAGCGGTGCAGCACGGCTGGGGTGCGGACCTCGCGTCGTGGGCAGCCGTCACCGGGCTGCAGACCGCCTGCGCGGGCCTCGACCTGGGCCCGCGGCCGACGACCTGGGGCGGTCACCCGTGGGACCCGGCGGCCTGGGCGGTCCACGCCGGCCTGCCCGACCCGGAACTCGACCGTTGGTACGCCGAGTGGTCGGCGTCGACGGCCGCCCACCGGGCTCCGCTGCATCTGGCGCAGGCGTCCTGGGAGCTCGGCAGCGACGGCTGGCGGCACGACCCGCGACGCGGCCCGACCTTCCTCGACGCCGTCGAGCGGTGCGGCCGCCCCGTCGACCGGGAGGTGGTCCGCCGGCTGGTCCGCGTGCTCCGGTGGGCCGAAGCCTTCCGCGGGCTGGCGTGAGCCGCGTCGTCGTCGTCGGTGCCGGGGTCGGTGGGCTCGCCGCCGCCGCGCGGCTCGCGGCGCTCGGGCACGCGGTCACCGTCTGCGAGCAGGCGCCCGAGGTGGGCGGGAAGCTCGGCTGGGTCACCCACGCCGGCGGTTTCGGTTTCGACACCGGCCCCTCGCTCGTGACGATGCCGCAGGTCTTCCGCGACCTCTTCCATGAGACCGGCGACCCGCTGGAGCAGGTGCTGCCGTTGCGGCGCACCACGCTGCCCCGAGCGCGGTTCGCCGACGGCACGGTCATGGCCACCGCCGTCACCGAGCAGGATTTCCTCGGGGGGCTGGACCCGCGGCAACGCCAGCAGTGGCAAGCCTTGTTGGCCCGCGCCGAGAAGATCTGGGACGCCACGCACCTGCCGTTCCTCACCTCGCCGCTCGGCTCCCTGCCGGCCCTGTTGCGGTTGCTGCCGGGCCAGCTGCGTGACCTGCGCACCGTCGCGCCGTGGCAGACCCTGCACGGCCTCGGTACGTCGTACCTCCCCGATGAGCACCTCCGCACCCTGCTGGACCGCTATGCCACCTACACCGGCAGCGACCCGCGGCGGGCCCCCGCCGCGCTCGCGGTGGTGCCGTTCGTGGAGCAGCGCTTCGGTGCCTGGTACGTCGACGGCGGCCTGCACCGCCTGGGCCTCGCGATCCGCGACCGGGCCATCGAGCGGGGAGCCGTCGTGCGCACCGGCGCGGACGTGGTCGCCATCGAGACCGCCGGCCGCGGCGTGTCCGGCGTGCGGCTCGCCGACGGCAGCAGTCTCCCGGCTGACGTGGTCGTCGCGAACGCCGATGCCGCGCACCTCTACGGCGACCTCGTGCCTCGGCGGCGGCTCGCGCGGCGGGTCGCCAGCCGGGCCTCGGCGAGCGGCTTCGTCGTGTTGCTCGCGGTCCGCGGCGAGACCCCGGGCCTGGCCCACCACGAGGTCTTCTTGCCCGCCGACTACGGGCGCGAGTTCGACGAGTTGCGGGCCGGGACGGCGCCCCTGTCCGACCCGGCGATCTATGTCAGCGTCCCCCGCGACCCGGCGGTCGCGCCGGCGGGATGCGAGAGCTGGTTCGTCCTCGTCAACGCGCCCCGGCAGGGGCAGCTCGACTGGGATGCGCCCGGGCTCGCCGAGGCCCACACCGACGCCGTGCTGCGGCTGCTCGCCGCCCGGGGCCTCGACGTGCGCGACAGGGTGCAGTGGCGGTCGACCCGCTCCCCCGCGGACCTCGCGCGAGCCACGCGCGCCGTGGGCGGAGCCATCTATGGCACCAGCAGCGACGGCGCCCGCGCGGCCTTCCTGCGCCCAGCCAACCGGTCTCGGGTCCCGGGGCTGTTCCTCGTCGGGGGCAGCGCCCACCCCGGTGGTGGGCTGCCCCTGGTCACGCTGTCGGCCCGCATCGTCGCCGGCCTCGTCGGGCCACCCTGAGCTCAGCCGACGGTGCCGGCCTGGCCGACGAGCCGGCGGCGGACCACGATGCTCAGCTGCACCATCCCGATCACCGTGAGCCCGAGCATCGCACCCGCCCCGAGTCCCGCGCAAAGCGTGCGGTGCGCGGGATAGAGGCCGGCCGTGAACAGCCCCAGGCAGTTGACGGTGATGCGGTTGGGCCGTTCCCCCAGCGTGAGCCTGCCGACCTCGGTCATGCCGACGCCGGCAGCCCTGGCCCGCGTGTATTCGAGCAGCCCCAGCGCCCCACCCGCCGCGACGCACACCCACACCGGCGCCCCGGCCGCCCACAGCGCCAGCAGGCCGAGGATGTCGCAGAGGCGGTCAACCACGGAGTCCAGGACATAACCCCATGCGGTCGTGCGCCCCGTCAGCACTGCCACGCAGCCGTCGAGGTTGTCCAGGGGCGCGGCGGCGAAGAGCAGCCAGGACGCCCAAAAGGGCCCGGAGTCCACGATGTGTCCGCCGTCGGACAGGCCGGCGACCACGGCCGCCCCGGCCACCCCCCAGGCGCCGACCAGCGTCAGCACGTCGGGCAGGACGCCGGCCCGGGCCAGCGGTCGGCAGGCGCGATAGACGACCGTGAGCCACGCCTTGAGCACCCGACCACCCGTGCGCGGGTCGTAGCCCCCGTGGAGTTCCTGCCACTGCGTGAGATAACCGTCGAGGTCGGGAACGGCTGCGACGACAGGCTTCTTGGTCACCACGGCGAGGACCAGCAGACCCACCCCGACGGCGGCCAGGACGAGGAGCGGGATCACGCGGCGCCGGAGCGGGCGTCAGTCCCCCCGGCCCGGCGGTGCTCGCGGGTGGCGCGCCAACCGAGCATGCGGGCCCGCATGCCGGTGCTCAACCACAGCGGCACCAGCGCGAACCGCGCGAGCGGCCCTTCCACGACCGACGTCACCCGCACCTCGGTCCCGCCGCGGGGGCGCGCCCGCACCGAGTGGTCGATCTGCTCACGCAGCCCGGGCATGGTGTGCACCGTCACCCCGAGCCGACGTCCAGAGGCCACGAGGCGCACGTCCACGGGCACCCGCACAGGGAGCCCACGGGCGACGACCATGAGGTGCTGGCCCTCCCGTACCAGGCCGCGCGCGCTGTCGACGCGGCGGACGAACGGGTCGAACTCCGGCCAGCGGCTGGGGTTCTCGAGCACCGCCCAGACCTCTTGCGGTGAGGCGGGCGTGGTCACGCGGTGGTTGATCCGCACCCGCGGACGATAGCCCGGCCCCGCTGCCGCGCCCTCGCCCGGCGCGCCGGGGCTACCGTGCGCGCATGCCTGCCCAGACGCCCTACGTCGTGGACGACCTCGCCACCTTCGATCCCGACTCGCTCTTCGTGGAGGGCCGCGACCAGGTCGTGGTCGGTGTCAAGTGCACGCCGGTCTATGGCCAGCTGGAGCTGGGACTGCTCGCCACGGTCGTCGACGAGGCCAACACCCGGGCGTTCAACCTGGCCCGCTACGAACCCTTCCGGGACGAGTTCCTGCTGTGCCTGTTCGAGGCTTACGACGAGGCCGCGGACGACTGAGGCTCAGCCGAGGGAGAAGACCACGGTGACGCCGACCTCGACGGGGGTCGACCCGGGCGAGACGGGTACGGCGCCGCCCGGCGTTCCCGCGGCCGCCGCGGTGGTCCGCAGGCCCGTGGGCGCGCCGTCGACCGCCTGCACCTTCTCCGTCACCGACGTCACCCGGCCGAGCGCGCGGCCGGCGAGGCGCGCGTATTGCTCGGCCTTCGCCCGCGCGTCGGTGAAGGCCGCGTCGCGGGCCTTGGCGAGTGGGCCCCCGGCGTCCTGCAACTCCGGGGTCAGGCCCTCCACTCGCGCGTCGTTGCCGGCCGCGGCGACGGCCGCGGCGACAGCCGCGCCGGCCCGGCCGAGGTCGCGAAGCTCCGCGGTGAGTGCCTCCGTGACCTCGTAGCCGCTCGGTCGACCCCGGCGGTCGAAGGACGGTGAGACGGTGAGGCCGGCGGTCTGCACGTCCCGCTCGGCGACGCCCTGACCCCGCAGCGCGGCGTCGAGAGCATCGACGCGGTCCGAGGCTGCCCGTAGCGCCGCGCTCACGTCCCGCCGGGTCACGGCCACGCCGATCTCGAGCAGCACCGTGTCGGGTGTGCCGCGCACGCTGCCGGTGCCCGTCACCGTCACCTGGCCGGGCCCCGGCGGGTCGGCGCCCGCCGTGCCCGTCGTACTCCCGATCGCGGCCGCGCTGAGCGCCGCCACCGCCACGCCGGCCGCCACCGATCGTCCGCGCATCCCGCACCTCCGGAGGTGACCGGCGCACGCCGGTCCCCAGAGCTCAGATGCTGACAGCGGCCGTGCGGTTCCGGGCGAGATTGGCGAAAACCTCACCGCTGCTCGTCGAGCTGTTGAGGGTGATCAGGTGGATGCCGGGGGCACCGCCCGCGAGCAGTCGCTCACAGAGCGCGGTTGCGACCTCTACGCCGATGGCCCGCACCGCGGCCTTGTCGTCCGCGACGGCGTGCAGCCGCTCGGCCAGGTCGGCCGGGAAGGCGGCGCCGGAGAGGACGGCGAAGCGCTCGACCTGCGCCACGCTCGTGACCGGCATGACCCCCGGGATGACCGGGGCGTCGACGCCGCGGGCGGCGAGCCGGTCGCGGAGGCGGAGCCAGGCGTCGGGATCGAAGAACATCTGCGTGATCGCGTAGTCCGCGCCGGCGCGGAACTTCGCGGCCAGCACGTCGGCGTCGTGCTCGGCATCACGGGCGCGAGGGTGCACGTCCGGAAACGCCGCGACCCCCACGCAGAAGTCCCCCAGTCCGCGCACGAGCGCGACCAGCTCCTCGGCGTAGACGAGCCCCTCGGGGTGCGCCACCCACTCGGCCTGCGGATCACCGGGAGGGTCGCCCCGCAGCGCGAGGATGTTGCGCACCCCGACGCCCGCGTAGTTGCCGATCAGGCGCCGCAGCTCCCCCACGGAGTGCCCGACGGCGGTGAGGTGAGCCAGCGGGGTCAACGTCGTCTCCGCCGCGATGCGCTCGGTGATGGCGACGGTGGCGCGACTCGTCGAGCCGCCGGCGCCGTACGTCACGGACACGAACGTGGGATGGAGCTGCTCGAGCCGCCGGATCGCCTGCCAGAGCGTGGCCTCACCAGCCTCGGTCTTCGGCGGAAAGAACTCGAATGACCAGCTCGTCTCGCCGCGCGCGAGCAGCTCCCGCACGGTCGGGGCGGATCGGCCGGGGGACGCCACCGCCCCGACCGCCGACCCGGGCGGCGCGGCACCCTGCGCGGCACCCGGTGGTGCGGACGGCGCAGCGGACACGACGACCAGGCTACGGTTGCGCGCCGTGACAACGCCGGAAGCTGCCCCGACGGGGCCGACGGGGTTGAAAGCGCGCGTCGACGCAGCGCTGGCGGGTTTCCTCGCGGGGCGCCGGGCCGCTCTCGGCGAGGTCGGCGCGGAGCTCGACCCGGTCGCCGCCACGCTCTCGGACTTCCTGCTGGAGGGGGGCAAACGTCTCCGCCCCGCTTTCTGCTACTGGGGAGCCAGGGGCGCGGGCGCACCCGACACCGACGCCCTGGTCGCGGCCGCGGCCTCGCTCGAGCTGCTGCAGGCGTGTGCACTCATCCACGACGACGTCATGGACGGCAGCGACATGCGCCGCGGGCGGCCAGCGGTGCACCGGCGTTTCGCCGCATTGCACCGCGCCGGCGGCTGGCTCGGCGACCCGGAGGGATTCGGCACCTCCGCCGCCGTCCTGCTCGGTGACATGTGCCTGATCTGGGGCGACCAGCTGCTCGACTCCAGCGGGCTCGGGCAGGACGCGCTGCGCCGGGGCCGACCGGTCTATGACGAGATGCGCGCGGAGCTGATGGCTGGGCAATATCTCGACCTGCTCGAGCAGGCCCTCGGCGGGGGCTCGGTGGAGCGGGCGCTGCGGGTGGCGCGCTACAAGAGCGCGAAGTACACGATCGAGCGCCCCCTGCATCTCGGCGCCGCGTTCGCGGACGGCGGGCCAGCGGTGCGCGCCGCCTGGACCGCCTACGGCCTGCCGCTCGGGGAGGCCTTTCAGCTCCGCGACGACGTGCTCGGCGTCTTCGGTGACCCGTCGGTGACGGGCAAGCCGGCCGGTGACGACCTGCGCGAGGGCAAGCGGACCGTGCTCGTCGCCGTGGCCGTCGAGCGGGCCACGGCCGCCCAGCAGGCCCTCGTGCGCCGTCATCTGGGGGACCCTCACCTCGACGCGGCCGGGGTGGAGGCGCTGCGTTGTGTGCTCACGGAGACCGGGGCCCTGGACGAGGTCGAACGGCTCGTGGCCGAGCGCGGGGCGGCGGCCCTGGCGTCCCTCGAGCGCGCCCCGGTGACCGACGAGGCGCGGGACGCCCTCGCGGCCCTCGCCGACGCCGCCACCCGCCGGCGGATGTGAGGCAAGAGGCCGGGTACTCCAGCTTCAGCAGGAAGGCCGACCGGGCGATGCCATGACGGTGGTCACACTGACAAGCGGGAGCGTGGTGACGGGCTGGGACGCGGCGGCATCGATCGCGGCGC
>JAABUT010002696.1_pt1 | contig 16526 bp, 16 predicted proteins | sample 5559281 | NCBI WGS metagenome assembly JAABUT01 (sample SAMN10711880, study PRJNA513359) | rock metagenome | isolation source: Antarctica rocks | place: Antarctica: Victoria Land, Ricker Hills nord | collected 2016-01-04 | reverse complement strand
GGGCAGCCCCGGCTTGGTGTAGATCAGCCGCCGCCGCAGCCCGCGCTTCATGTCGCGCCGCACGATCCAGTCCTCCAGCAGCCCGTCGATGATCCACTCGGCGTCGGGCTGGATGGTGAGCGGGGTGGGATTGCCCATCGGCTTCAGCGTCAGTGCCGGCTGTGCCCGGCCGTGGACGTCGAGGCGCAGCCGCAGGGCGTCGGGCTCCACCTCCGTGCAGCCGCCCTGGCCCTGGTTGCGGGCGTGGCCTTCCTTGCGGCCGTCGATCCAGACGTCAGCCGAGAAGGCGTTGGTCTCCCTGCTGAGCGCCGGGCTGTACTCCACCCGGCGAAGCTCGATCCGCATGGCCATCGGCCTGCTCCTGTGCAAACGGCCCGCCCCCTCTCGGGAGCAGGCTTGGTGGGAAACGGTGGTGACTCGGAAGTCGGAGCTAGGGACGGGCGCCAGGCCGAGGGACGCTCACCCCTCGCAGCCTTCCTCGGCCAAGGCCTCGTCCGCCTCCTCGGCCGGGTGCGCGCCGTCGTCGTAGGCGTCGCGCCACAGCCGGTCCGGCAGGTCCATCAGCCCGACCAGGACGCGCCGGCCGATGCGAAGGTCGGCGACCTTGAGGAAGCCGAAGAACCCGAGGTGGCCCTGGGCATACTCCCAGAGCCGGGCGTCGCCGGTGCTGGGCTCGATCGCCGGCAGGCCGGCGAGCTGGAACGGGGTGGTCTCGCCACCCCGTTCCACAACGGCACGCAGCGCCACGTTCGCCCCTACGCCGCGAGCGGTGCGGGAGCTGCAGGCGCAGCCGTCGGCTCGGCCGGCCTGGTGCGCTTGTCCTCGACGTGCAGGAAGTCATCCTGCCCGAAGCCGTTGCGGCCGCTGGCGGTGTCGTAGCCGTTCGGCTTGCGGCAGCCTTTCGCGAGCCGGACCGAGACGTAGAACGAGGCCTCCGGGTGCCTGGCACGAATCCTGGCGCCGAAGCGCGCCACGGCCGCCTTGATGTCCGGCACCGTCGAGATCGCGGTCAGGGTCTCGCTGCCGAGCGAAGGGCCGAACAGCTCGATGGTCTTCGAGGTGCAGCGGTCCTCGCGCTTCAGCTTACCGGGGACGGTGGACAGGGTGAGGGTGACAGGCATGGTTCGTCCTCTCGGGACAGCGCGCACGGCCGCGCACGCGCACCCGATGTGCGCGCGCCGGCCGTGGCGGATGGGATGGAGTGAAGAAGCGGCTGCCCGGACCTGGCCGGGCAGCGAGGCTCAGGCGGCGGCCTGGTGCTCCGCCGTCTCGCCGGCGCCGGGCGGCGGCATCTCGCCCGCGTCCAGCTCGTCGTCCTCGGCGTCGGCGTCGGCTGGACCGCCGGACTGGTCGTCCAGGTCCTCGTCGTCGCTCCCGGCCTCGATCAGGCTCTCCGGGCGGCGACGTGCCTCAAGCTCGGCCGAGGTCGGCGCGAACAGCGCCGCCGGGTGGACGAAGCAGCCCTTGCCGATGTGCTCGATCAGCGCCGCGCGCGTCTGCTTGCCGGTGTTGCGCGGCAGCACCCGGTTGTTCGACGCCGTGCGCTCCATCGCCTGCTTGGACAGGCAGGACAGGAACTCCTGCGTCGCCATGTTCGGCAGGTAGTCGTCGGCGCCGATCGCCGTGCCCGCGTGGCGCGCCACCATGCCGCTCTGGCTCTTGTTGTCGCGGCACGACAGCACCTCGACCAGCATCTCCCGCGCCGTGGCGCGCAGCAGATCCAGGTCCTGCGTCAGCACCCCGCCCTCGGTCAGCTTCTCCGCGACCTGGCCGCGCCAGCCGTGGGTCTTGTGTTCTGCCCCGCTGTCCACCGCGACGTTCTTGCCGCCCAGGGCGAGGATCAGCAGGCCGATCAGCACGTCGTCGCCGATCGGCGCTTCCTGCAGCGCCTGGTGCAGCGCCTCGGTGCGGATGTCGCCGATCAGCGCCACGCCCTTGCCGGTGATGTCCGCGCGCGGCCTGGGCGCGGGCTTCTCGGCCTCCTCCACCTTGTCGGTCCTGGCGCTCCGCTTCGCCTCCGGCATCGTGTAGGGAACGTGCTTCACCTCGCCGGTGCGCGTGTCGACGTAGCAGGCGATCAGGTCGCCCTTGCGTGCCTTGTCGTAGCGCTGCCGCGCCCTGGGCGGCAGCTTCACGTGGCCATACTGGTCCAGCTCGGCCAGGCTGCCGCCCTTGGGCAGGTTGTCGGCCAGCCACTCGCCCTGCGCGCCCAGGAAGGCGTCCACCTGGCTCGTGGTGCGCCCGTCCTTGTCGGCCTCGGCGAACAGGTCGTCGGTCCACACGATGCCGTACGCCTGCGCCAGGTCGGCGCCGAACTTCGCCATGCTCGCCGGCAGGGTGCGCTTGGCCAGCGCCCTGGCGACGTCCCACCACACGGCCCGGTGGTCCTTCTTCGGCTTGTGCTTCTTCCACACCGCCGCCTGCTCCTCCGGCGAGGCCGCTGCGATGGTGCGCAGGTTGCCTTCGTCGGGCATGTCGCCGAGCGCCATCTGGTCCAGCATCGCCGGCAGCAGCTGCGCCAGCAGGCGCAGCTTGCGCAGGGTGCGCACCGGCAGGGCGAGCGCGGTGGCGATGGCCTCCTCGGTCCACTCGGCCGAGACCAAAGCCTCGATGGCGCGCCACTGGTCGACCGGACCCATCTGGGCGCGCACCACGTTCTCCGACATCGCACGCAAGGCGTCGCTGCCGTCCTCGACGTTGGAGACCAGAACCTGGATGGCTGGAATGTCGAGCAGGATTGCAGTTGCCACCCGGCGATGACCGTATCTGATCTCCAGGTCGTCCCCGTCTTTGCGGACCACCGGCGGCTGCAGGATGCCCACGGCCTTGATGCTGGCAACTATCTGGGCGTCGGGCTGCTCGCCGGCCTTCATGCGGCGCGGGTTGTTCGGGTTCACCTTCAGGGTGCGGGGATCGACGGTTTTCAGGAACATGGCGCTCGGCTCTCCGGTCGGGTTTTTGCCGTCCCTTTCTCCCGGACGACCCCTCCCGCAGCCGCAGCGCGATCCTGACGACACCATTGCCCGCGAGCGCCCCTGCCCTGCGCAGCGCGCGGCCCGCTTGGGGGCTGCGCGAGGCGCGGGGTCGGGGTGGCGTAGCCGGCGATGGAGCGAAGCGGTGTCGGCAGGAACGACGATGCGAGCACATCCTCACTTCTCTCGATATTTCCTAGCACCTATCCAAAAATTCGTTACATTATTAGCCTAATTAATTCGGCAAGAGAGAAAATTAGTGTTACCAACATCGAAGCGAAACCAAAAAAGAACACGATCTTTGGCAGGCTTGAACGAGATCCAAAACGGCCTTCCTCAGCTAGGACATTTATACCTAAAAGTTCTTGAAAATATTCGGAAAGATTTGGGTTTATATTTGTAATAACAGTTAACCCTTTTTTTGCTTGCTCTGTCGCTTGCTTTCGACTGGTCATCAATATAAAGCCTAGCAACATGAAGTTTACGCCGTACACCGCAATAAATATCTGTATTATCTCAAATGTTATCCAATGAAACCCTTTAGCATTAAGAAGAGCTGTCGATACCGCTAGAACAGATGTAATCGCAAAAATTAGCAGACTTATGGAAAGTGTCTCACAGTGCCTCGCTTCAATGTTCTGCTCTGATACTCCTTTAGAGAAAAGATCAACAATAAGCTTCTTCTCATCTTTGTCCATTTAAGTGACTCTCTCCAATGTTTGTTTTACCATAGAAATTTGTCAGGCTCGATGACAAACACAACGTCGTATAACCAAGACTCTATCACATACCCGCACCCGCTATGCCGCTGCCTCCTTCAACACTGTGCCGTTGTTTACCGCTGCGGCATTGATCGCTAAATCCGCCTCCAGCGCCGCCAGCTCGGCCGTCTTGGCGTCCAGCTCCTCCTGCAGGGCAAATGCCTCGCCGACCCTGCGCCGGTAGCCGGGCAGTCGCTGCTCCGCTTCTGTCACTCGGCGGCGGTAGTCCGCCAGCTCCGCCTCGAAGCGGTCGAGCTGGTACTCGAGCCGCGCAATCAGCCCAAGCGCCGTGAGATCGCTCTCCAGGCGAATCTCCTGCTCATAGCCGTGCCGCTCCAGCCACACCTCCAGCCGGTAGTGCTTCTCGCCCAGCGGCTCGCCCGACGCCTTGATCTCGAAGCCACCGATCGCCCCTAGCGCCCAACTCCCCTTCTCCCGGTTCCGTTCCGTCAGCCTGAGACGGCTGAGCAGCGAACTGCCCGCGGACTTGCGATCCGTGCGGACCTTGCCCCCGAGCTGCATGGTGAACAGTTCGCCCCGGGTCGGGGTGCGCACTGCGATGTCCTGCTCCACCCGCGCGATGCGAGTCGCCGCGTATGCGACCTCGTGCTCGGCATCCAGGATCTGCCGGCGCACCGCGAGCTGGTCGTCGAAGTGCGCCGCTCGCAGCCGCTCCAGACGCGCCACCTCGGCGTCCAGCCCCGCCTTGTGCATCAGCCGCGGATCGCCGGAGGCCAGCGCCTTGGCCATGGCGAACTGGTTGACCTGGCTGCCAGCATCCTCCAGCCGGCGGATCGAGCGGTCCCCGCCAAGCGCCGCCGCGATGAAGCGCGACTTGCGCTCCAGCAGCTGCCACGACGTCGCGTCTACGCTCCCAAGCGTGGCATAGGCGTAGATGTCGATCTCGGCGTTCTGGTTGCCCTGCCGCTCGATGCGCCCCTCGCGCTGCTCGATGTCGGACGGCAGCCACGGCACATCCAGGTGGTGCAGCGCCACGAGCCGCTGCTGGGCGTTCACCCCGGTGCCCATGGTCTGCGTCGAGCCGATCAGCACGCGGACGCGGCCAGCGTTGACCGCCGCGAACAGCTTCTGCTTGGCCTCGGACTTCTTGTGGTCCTGCATGAAGGCGATCTGCTCGCGCGGCACGCCGAGCCGCACCAGCTCGTCCCTGATCCACAGGTAGGCCGAGAAGCCCCGCTTGGCGTCGGCCGCCTCGGTGCCCAGGTCGGAGAACACCATCTGCGCCGCCCCGGGCAGCGGGTAGGGCGTGCTGGTCCCCGGCTGCAGGTAGCGGTTCCTTGCCGTCGCTTCCCAGATCCGGTGCACGTTGCCGATGAGGGCGTTCAGCTTGTTCCCCGGCTCGTCGCCGGCACGTGGGTCCGCCTCGGTGTCGGCCCAGAGCACGAACCGGGTGTCGATCGCCGCGTGCCGGCCGTCGGTGATGACGGAGAGCAGGATGTCCTGCCCCTTCACCGGCGGACCCCTGCGCGCCTCGATCGCCTCGATGCGCTGCGCCAGCACCTGCTGGTAGGCCCGGAAGGCGGGACTGGCCTTCGCGGTGACGATCTGGCGTCGGCCGGTGGCAAGGGCGGGCAGGCGGAGGTGATGGCGCAGGTCGTCCATCAGCACGACGTCGGCGACCGTGCGGAACATCGCGATCAGCTCCGGCACGTTCACGAACTCCGCGAAGCGCGTCACCGGCTTGTAGGCACCGGACGGCTGCAGCTCCAGCTCGGTCCGGGTGTCGCCGAAGCTGCTGGCCCAGGCGTCGAACTCGTGGATGCCGCGCTCTGCCAGCATGGCGGGCTGCATGAAGCGCTGCAGGGTGAACATCTCGCCCAGCGTGTTGGTCATCGGCGTGCCCGACGCCAGGATCAGCGGCCGCGTGGGCTGGCGCTGGGCGACGAACCGCGCCTTGACGTTGAGGTCCCAGGCCCGCTGCGAGCCGTCCGGCGCCACGCCCTTCAGCCCGCTCATGTTGGTGGCGAAGCTCAGCTTCCTGAACTCCTGCGCCTCGTCCACGATCAGCTGGTCGACGCCGATCTCGCCCAGGGTCAGCAGGTCGTCCTTGCGCGCGGCAAGCGCGGTCAGCTTGTCCTCCAGGCCCTCCTTCATGCGCTCGATGCGCTTGCGGGTGATGCGGTCGTCGCCGTCCACCTTGCCCAGCAGCGTCTCGTAGCTGGCCAGAGCCTCCTGGATCAGCCCGCTCTCGAACGCCGCCGGCGCCGGGATGAACTTGAAGGCCGAGTGGGTGATGACGATGCAGTCCCACGTCGACGTCGCCGCCCGCGCCAGGAAGCGCTGCCGCTTGTCCCTGGCGAAGTTGGCCTCGTCGGCGACCAGGATGCGCGCGTTCGGGTAGAGCAGCAGGAACTCGCGGCTGGCCTGCGCCAGGCAGTGCCCGGGCACCACCATCATCGCCTTGGAGATCAGCCCGAGCCGCTTCTGCTCCATCACCGCGGCCGCCATGGAGAAGGTCTTCCCCGCGCCCACCGCGTGCGCGATGTAGGTGCCGCCGGCGCTGATGATGCGCCAGATCACCCGCTTCTGGTGCTCGCGTAGGCTGATGACGCTGCTCGCCCCCGGCAGCTGCAGGTGACGCCCGTCGAAGGCGCGCGGCACCAGGTTGTTGAACCGGTCGTTGTACAGCCGGGCCAGGCGCTCGGCCCTCTCCACGTCGGTCCAGATCCAGCGCTCGAACGCCTGCTTGATCCTGGCCAGCTTGTCCTTGGCCGCCTCGGTCTCGGCGGCGTTCAGCACCCGGTGCTCGCCGGCCGCGTCGCGCCAGGTGTCGTAGACCTCCGGGATCGAGGCGTTCAGCGCGTCCCACAGCAGCTCGCCGGCGTGGCGGCGCCTGGTGCCCCACTCCGACGTCGCCGCCGCCTGGCCCAGGTAGGCGTGCACGTCGAGCGACCAGCTCGCCACCTCCACGGTGTGGCGCACCTTGGTGGCCACCCCGATCACCTCGGCGGAGAACCGCTCCACCACGGACGCGGGTATCCACGGTGCCCCCAGGCGCGCGGTGATCTCGGACGGCTTCAGGTCGACCGGCTGCACCCGGCGCAGCGCCGCCACGTTGCGCGCGTAGCGGGGATCGAGCGCCGCGGCCGCGCTCGCCGCCGCCAGCTTGGTGCGCACCTTGCCGGACAGCGCGGCGTCCGCCGTCTCCCAGGCCTCGTGCTCCGGGGTGCTCGCCTGCGGGTCGAGGAACACCGCCTCGCCCAGCTCCGCCAGCACCTGGTCGCGCGGCCGCCCGAGCATCTCCGACACCCGCGCGATGTCGACGTGCCCGACCTCGTGCAGCGTCACCGCCAGCGCGTCGGTCGCCGAGGTGATGACCGGCTCCGCCGGCGGGTGGATCACCCGCTCTGAGAAGATCGGGCCCATCCTCGCGGTGCCGGTGTCCTCGTCATACTGCTCGATCGAGGACACCAGCCACACGTCCGGGTCGTCCAGGAACGGCGACAGGTTGGGCCGGCGCACCGTCTCGCGCGCCTCGCCGGTCCTCGGGTCGGTGCTGGTGCTGACGTTGGTCAGGTTCACCGGCCCGAAGCTGCGCACGAAGGCCTGGTAGGTCGTGCGCAGCCGCGCCTGCAGCAGCCCCCAGGGCTCGTTGGCCTCCTGCGCCCGCAGCACCAGCCGCACCGCGTCGCGCACCGGCACCAGCAGCCGGATGATCCGCGCGTGCTTGGCGAAGATGCCCTCCTTCACGGTGGCGGACTTCACGGCCACCGGCTGCGGCACGCCCTCGATCACCTGCATCAGCGCGCCGTCCAGGACGACGTAGCTGCCCTCCTTGACCGTGGCGCCCTCGGCCGCGGTGCCGACCTGCAGGCGGGGGCCAGGCCTGCGGGGAGACGTGGACTCTGCCGACCCCGAGGGGACGCAGATGTCGCGTGGCAGGGTCTGCAGCGCCGTGCCCAGCTCGGCCTCGATCCCGGCAAGGCCGCCGGCGCCGGCGTGGCAGGTGTAGGTCACGCCGTACTGGCTGGTGGTGCGCCCGTGCGTGCCCAGCATCTGCTGCGGGTGCTCCCCGAAATATCGGTTCACCGCGACGGCCGCCTCGCCGTCTTCCTCGGGCACCACCTCCACCAGGTCCGACCAGGCCGGGCCGCTCGCAGGCTGGTCGGCGCGGCGGCGCTGCAAGAACAGCACGTCCACCACGACCTCCGTGCCTGCCGCCGCCAGCATGGCGCCCTGCGGCATCCTGACCGCGCCCACCAGGTCGGCCAGCGATGCAATGTGCTCGCGCGCCTTCGGGTCCGACTTGTCCATGGTGAAGCGGCTGGTGACGAACGCCGCCAGGCCGCCCGGCTTCAGCCGCTCGACGCTCCTGGCGATGAAGTAGTCGTGCAGGCTGAGGCCCAGCTTGCTCGCGGCATCGTCCGCCCGCACCGTGCGGTCGGAGAACGGCGGGTTGCCCACCACCAGGTCGAAGGTCTCCGGCAGCCGCGCCCTGGTAAAGTCCTCGGCCCTGATCCACGCCTCCGGGGCGAGCAGCCGGGCGATCCGCGCCGTGGTCGGGTCCATCTCGATGCCGGTGATCGCCGACCTCGCCGCGATCGTCTCCGGCATCATCGCCAGGAACAGCCCGGAGCCGCAGCCCGGCTCCAGCACGCTGCCACCCTTGAAGCCCAGGCGCGCCAGGCCCGACCAGATCGCGCGGACCATGAACTCCGGGGTGTAGTGGGCATACTGCGTCGAGCGCGCCAGCGCCGACATCTCCGCCGGCGACACCAGCCGCTCCAGCTCGTGGCCGAGATCCTCCCAGCCCGGCCGGAACGCCTCGCCGGCGCGGCGGAACAGCGTGTTGGCCAGCTCGCCGGCGCCGAAGCCCACGAAGCGGGACAGCCGCTCCTGCTCGTCCGCCGTGGCGTGGCGGTCCTCGCCCTCGATCTCCTGCAGCAGGCGGATCGCGGCGATGTTGTCGGCGGCGCGCGCCTTCCAGCCCTTGGCCAGGGCGCGCTCGCCCGCGAGGCGGAAGGTGTGCGCCGGCACGCGCAGGGCGATGGCAGCAACCGCTTCGGCTGCCTCCTCCACCACGTCCTCGCGGAAGCGCGGGGTGGAAGCGCCCAGGGTCAGGCCGCCGAGGGCGGTGCTGTCGAACAGGGAGAGAGTCAGCTGGGACATCGGGTGTCGTCCTGTCGCGCGAACGCCGAGCGCCCGGACGCCTGGGGAGGCGGCCGGGAGACCGGGTGCGGATGAGGCCCGCCCCGGCAGAAAGGGGGCAGGCGGAGGAAAGGGTGTCAGTCGGGGTGGATCAGCAGCCGGCTACCAGGAGCCGCAGGACGCCTCGATCAGCATCAGCTCGATCCGGTCCAGCTTGCGCAGCGCCCCGCGGTGCAGCAGCGAGCCCGCGCGGGCCTGGGCGACGACGTGCTCCCAGACGTCGTGGTCCGCGGCAAAGGCCGGGGTGGTCGGGTCACGCGGGTCCACCCGCCTCAGCTCGACCCGTGGGCTGCCGTCGTTCAGGGTGCTGCCGGGAACGACCGCCCAGCCCTCGCCCCAGGCGGCCCAGACTGCGTGGTTCAGGGGAGTCGTCAGGACCGGCGGCGGGGCCGGGGGAGGCTCGAAGCTCGGGGTGGTGGTCATGCTCATCTCGGGGATCTCCGGTTCAGTCTTCTTCCTGAAGACCCCTCCCGAGCGGGCGCGTCGGGGTGGCCCGGGCAACGGCGCGCCCGCTTGGGCGCGGGACCAGACCCACGCGCAGGCGGGCCGCTTGGCCCGGCGAGCATGGGGAGGACCCACCCGTTGCGCGGGACGACCCGATGCGCCAGCAATCCCCGCCTCCCCGCTCGTCCTCCCTTTGCCTTCTCCCGTCTCCTTCCCCGCTTCAGTTCTGCACCATCAGGAACCCGCGTTCCTCGCACAGGGCGGCGAGCGCGTCGGACACGGCTTCCAGCTGAGTGGTGTTGTGCTGGATCACCGGCGCGACCGAGTGCGACGTCTCCATCGCCATGCGGGCGGCAACGTCTCGCTGTCGGCCGATGACGCCGTTGAGCTCCCGGACCACGGCGTTCGCCGCCTCCTGGGAGATCGTCCGCAGAGTTGGAGCGGACAGAGGGTCAGAGGCAGCGCCAAGCTGCATGCCGAGCACCAGAAGTTGCTCCATCGCCTCCGTGCGATCATCGCGCTGCAGAGCCTGGATGAAGAGATGGATTCGCCGCGCCGTCTCCAACGTGTCGAGCAAGGCCATGATCGAAAGCATCCTTGTGGAGCTGCGCCGGTCTCCGAGAGCCACTGGCCTGGTCAACCCGCCACGCGCGGCACGAACCGCGGGCGAGGGCAACCAGGTTGTGTGGCTGTAGTTCGTGAGACCGGCAGGATTTGAAGTAAGTCTGCTATGTGCGGCGTCGTCACAGTCTACGTACTAGAGTATGCGTCGGCTAAGCGCGCACCCGGCACGAGGCTTTACGAAGCGAATACTTGCTCGCCAGGCGTTCCTGCCCTGAGGATGATCTCGCAGGCGAGCGGCAGCGGCTTGCTGTGCCGCCCGTCCCAGGTCAGTGCCGCGCAGTGGCTGAGCAGGCCGCCCTGCATCGCCAGCACGTCACGCGCGATGCAGGCGTTCTCGTTGCCGCCGAGCGGACGGCGGCAGGGCTCGCCTGCCGCTGCCAGGCAGCGCGGACAGGCGAGCGACAGCGCGGGGTCGGTGGGCCATTCGGCAGCGCAGCGCAGGCACTGCACCGGCCCTGTGGCGAGGCGTCGCTGCACGACGCGGTCGGAGTTGAGGGGGCGGGATTGTCCCATGGTGCTCTGTCCCTTTCAGGGTTCTGAACACCTCCTCCGCCCCGCATCCCGGACCCGGGTGCAAAGGCGCGCCGGCTTCGGCGCGGGGCGCAGCGAGACCAGCGAAGCGGCTCGCAAGCCCTCCCCTTTGCGCACGGGTCCGGGCATGCGGTAGGCGCGCTCCCTCCTCCCGCTTCTCATCAGTCCCGCATGATTCTGTTTTGTTCTCCTGCATCTTGGTAGTGACACCGCAGGACGCTCAATCAAGGTGATTGCAAATTAACTTACGCCTGGCATCCTCATGCAGTATGCACGTTGCACCACCCTGTATCGGATCAATCATGCCCTCTGACAGCACATCATCATCCGTCCTCGAATACGCCGCGCAGATCGTCTCGGCCCACGTCTCCAACAACTCGGTGCAGAGCAGCGACCTGCCGTCCCTGATCCAGCAGGTCTACTCGGCACTCACCACGCTCGGGTCCACGCCTACACAGACGGCCGAGAGGCCGGAGCCTGCGGTTCCGCTCAAGAAGTCGGTCTTCGCGGACTACATCGTCTGCCTGGAGGACGGAAAGAAGCTCAAGATGCTCAAGCGTCACCTGATGACGTCCTACAACCTGACGCCGGACGCCTATCGCGAGCGCTGGGGCCTGCCGCTGAGCTACCCCATGGTCGCGCCCAGCTACGCGGAGCGGCGCTCGGCGCTGGCCAAGTCGATCGGCCTGGGCCGCAAGCCCAAGGTGGACAGCGAGGCGCCGGTGGCGGCGGCACCGGCCAAGCGCGGCCGCAAGGCGACCCGCATCGAGGCGAACGCCGCCGAGTAGGCTGGCGGCGCGCATCCTGCCGGAGGCAGCGTGTGTTCATTTTGAACACACGCTGCCTGTGACGAAGGCTCGGCGTGGATCACCCCATGCCGCCTGCACACGATCGTAGGCAGCGGCCAGTATCACTCCTTCTCGTCCGAGCAGGTCGAGACAGATGGAGGGGCGATACTCCGCTGCCGCGGTGAGTAGCTCCAGGAAGCTGGCGAACGCCGTATGGCGCCGGCAGATCACATCGAGCGCCGGTGTCGACCGCGGTGCTGGCACGGTGCGGAGTCCGATGCAGAATGGCGAGCCGAACCCGAGTGCACGGGCCCTGCCGTGCGCCGGACCAATCGCGGCGTTCTGGCCCATCCTGCCGCGTACCAGCACGATCCCGACCGGGCGGAAGCCCGCCAGCTCGGGAAACCGGAACGAAACGATGTGCAGCTCCACCGGGCGCAAGTGCGCAGCCCGGCGTGCCTGTGCGGCACGGCGGTATGTGGATCGCAACATGGCCGCCTCTCAGGCCACAGCTGTGGGTACGATCGCCACACCGATCGCAGCGTCGATCGCCTCGATCAGCTCGCGAGGCCTGTCGCACCTCGTCTCGGTCCAGGTATCCGGCAAGGCAGCACGAGCCTGCTGCAGCAGGGACAACAGCTCGGGAGCCGAGGCGATCAGGTCGGGTCGTTCTGGGATCTCAGCAACGTGGATTTCGGGCTCGGCCGACTGCACCGAGGCAGTGATCGCCAGCAATGTCTCGCGCACCTCGACCGTGAACTTCGCCAGCCACTGCACCGCGTCAGCTCCTTCGATCGGCGTGTCCTCCTCGACCGCCTCGCCCCATTTTGCCAGCACCCCGGTCAGCAAGCCGAGCATGGCCGGTGCAACGGACAGCACACGGGCATAGCCCTCAGCCTCGCCACGGCTGCGGTCCGTGCCGTCATAGACCACGGCCACGTCCACCCCGGGGCTGGTGTCGGTACGGACCAGGCAGAACCCGTCCGCCACCTCGTCCGCCAGCACCCTGACTGACAGGATACCGTCGGTGAGCGGCAGGGCGCGGATCTCGCGCAGCAGCGCGTTCACCGCCGCACCTCCTGCACCCGAGGCTTGCCCACGGTGGACTCCCGGTCCGACACCAGACCGGGCGCCGCCACCAGGGCGTAGAGCGCCATCGCCACCAGCACCGCGCCCAGCACCAGCCGCGTCTTCTCGATCAACCTCATCTCCGCCGTCCTTCTGCTGCGCCTTCGTTTCTCGAAGACCCAGCCCGACGGCCGCTTCGCGACGGGGGGTGCAGGGGGCGCGCGTAGCGCGGGCGCAGCCCTTGCCCCTTGCGGCTCCCGATGCGCAGCGGCAGGGCCTACCCTCTGTTCGACATCCCTCCCCTACCCTCTCCGTTCTCCTCCTCGACCTCGATCAGGCAGCACCAACCGTTCACCGTGAACCGCTCGCCGTCGTCGGTCAGCAGCACGAACCGGCCATCCAGGTCCCAGGTCCCATCCTCGTCTTTGACCCCGCTCACGATGACGCCTTGGACGGAGGACATCCCATAGCCGTCCATGACGATCAGCCTGGTGCCGGGCTGCGCGGCATAGACCGGCTCGGCCTGCCGCTTGCTCATGCGCGGAGCCTTTCCACGGCAGGAGCAGAAGGCGCGTCGGCGGCAGCCTGCCTGCGCGCGACCACCACCTGGTTTCAGTCCTTGTGGCCGCCGAAGGGCAGGATGCGCCCACTCCGCACCCCTGCCGCGGCTGCAAGCTCCACGAGCTGGTGGGCGTAGTGCTCGCCAGCCGGGTCGGCGTCGGTCGCCGCCACCAGCACCGACCCTGGCCTGGTCGCCAGTTCCTGCAGCAGTGACCTCAGCGCCGTGATGGTGTGTGGGCCCATGCCGCCGGCGGTGGCGACATAAAGCGTGTCCGCGCGCAGCCGCTCGATGCCGGCCAGGCTCATCGCGTCGATCGGCGCCTCGCACACCACGAGCCGCATCACCTGCACGCTGCTGGTCGGCAGCCTGCCTGGGAGCTGGAACAGGGTCTTGTCGCCGTCCGCCGAGAAGCCCCGGTATTCCGGACCGCGCATCTCGATCCCGACGACCTGTCCCGCCGCGTCGCGATGTGCGAACCAGGCGCTGCCGTACGGGCCCTCGCGTAGAACGTCGGCTCTCGCCGCGGCGATCAGCACCGGCACTTCCAGGGCCCGTGTCCGCGCCAGGTAGCACCAGGTCGGAGAGCCCCGTGTCAGGGTGCGACGCGCCGTCCAGCGCTCCGCAGGTGGCAGCTCGGGCTTCTTCTCCTTCTGAGCGGCAAGGACGGTCGGGAATGTGGGAGCAATGCCGGACAGAGCGCGTAACATGCGCCGCACCTGGCCGAAGTTGAGGCTGGGCTCCAGGAACTGCGCGAGGGCGAACACGTCGCCCTTGGCCTGGCTCCTGGGGTCCCACCAGCCCAGGCCTCCGTGGTTGACGATCAGCAGCTCGCCGGCACCGCGTCGATACTTCCAGCAGTGTCGGGTGCTCTCGATCCTGTCGAGCTTCCAGGCCCTGCGCTCCAGCAGGGTGGCGCAACTGACCCCTGCCTTCAGGTCTGTGATCTCCTGATCCTGTCCACTCATCGTCCCGCATTCCTTGTTCCAGAATGCGACCCGGCAACCGCGTGCCGGGCGTGGGACAAGAGCGGGTGCGCAGCACCCGGGAGCGGAGCGACGCACTCTTGTGGCACGTCCGGCACACGCGGTAGCAGCTCCATCACCCCAGCTCCTTGATCTCTCCTCAAGGATCTTCGAGGCTCAGGACGCGAATGGACCTGCTGGCAAATACAGACTAATCGTTCTTCTCGTTTTTCAGAGCCCTGAAAGCCAAAACTAGCACCTCATTCAGCTTCAGCCCTCGATCCGCCGCATACATGCGGAACTCACGCCGGAAAGAGGCAGGCACACGAAAGTTAAGCGGTTGACCGGGACTTTCCTTAGCTGCAGTTTGGATTGGTTCATCAGCAGGAGGTGTGGGTAGCTTGCGCTCTACCATTCCGCCATCCACCAGATTGACCATTGCTTTCGCCATTATGCCCTACCTTCATTCAACTTTATACGTGCTTTCGTGCGTGCGTGCTTTCGTGAGGGCGTGTGAGCGTCCAGAGTTTAAGAACGAAAGATAGTAGTTCAATGATTTCAGCCGCTCCCTGACCTTTTGGGTCTATCTCGCTGACCGTTTGTCCACTCGCAAAAGCACCGGCAAATGCAACACGATTGTGTATCACCGTTGCCACGGGCCCATGCTGGGATAGTGCAGAGCAGGCCTGTGTTGTTATGGATGCTCCTCGCGTAGCGGCACTGATGACGAAAACGAATTCACGCCCATGGTTTATCGCAAGGTCCACGGTGGCTCCGATCGCCCATAGATCAGCAGGACTGGGCCGCACAGGCATGAGAACTATGTCGGCGCACCCAATTACAGCCTGGATGCTGGCAGTGATAGCTGGTGGAGTATCTACCACCACCATTGCAAAGCCTTGTGCCCGAAGTTGGTCGATTTTGGCAGGTAGAAAGCTTGCATCAACGGCGGCAAGGGCTGGAGTGTCAGCCTCGCGGCACTCCCACCATTTTGTCAGAGTGCCCTGGGGGTCGGTATCAATCAGGATGACCGGACCATGGCCGGCCGCCTCAGCTGCAACTGCAAAGTGTGCAGCGAGCGTGGTCTTGCCGGCTCCACCTTTTTGGCTGGCTGCGACAACGACATGCATATCATGCCCCCTGCTACGTAAAAAGCACGCAAGCATGAAACCTACTTCGCGGTAAAGCTTGTAGAGCAGAAAATTATTTAAGAGCTTTGCGTGCTTGCGTGCTAATTACAAGTTGTTCTCTGTTCGTGGCGCGACGGTAGAGCGTGTCCGCAAGGGGATCGTCCAGCGGACGCCTCAGACCTCGCCGGGTGAGCCTTGTAGAACCAAGCGGAACGGCGTCTCACATAGCTGGCACGACAACCCTATCAGTGAAGGGGCCTTAAGCGTTACACTTTTCGCCATGACGATGACCCTGATCGGCTACGCCCGCTGCTCCACCGACAAGCAGGACCTTGCCGCCCAGAGAGCCACCCTCGAAACGCTCGGCGTCACCGCCGACCGCATCTACACCGATCACGGACTGACCGGCACCAACCGGTCCCGGCCTGGCCTCGACCAGGCGCTCGCCGCGGTCCGCTCCGGCGATACGCTCGTCGTGCCGAAGCTCGATCGGCTGGCGCGGTCGGTCCCGGACGCCCGGTTCATCGCTGACGCGTTGGTCACCCGCGGCGTTCGGCTCGCGCTGGGATCAAGCGTCTATGATCCTATCGATCCGATGGGGAAGATGTTTTTCAACATCCTCGCCACCTTCGCCGAGTTCGAGGCCGACTTGATCCGGCTTCGAACTCGCGAGGGCATGGCAATCGCCCGTTCACGGGGCAAGCTGCGCGGCAAGCAGCCCAAGCTTTCCGACAAGCAGCAAAAGGAGCTACGGCGTATGCACGATACCGGCAACTACTCCATCAGCGACCTTGCCGAGCTGTTCTCCATTTCACGGCCAACCGTTTATCGCACCCTCGCTCGACAGGGTGGCGGCGCTGTCGCGAAAGCAGCGTGAAGTTCCGGAATCGCGTACCAAAAGGCACTTTGGTTAGTTCTGGCCGAGAGGTGCTGTAGGCAGGACAAGCATGGCTGGCGGTGCTAAGCCACGGGCCAAGTGATGGTGTGGACGCGACCGCACGCCTCCGGCGTGACCTTTAAAAACAAGCTGATTCACAAAGCCTTCCGCGCGGCCGTCCATGTTGCACCGCCCGGTTAAAGGTCCCAGGCGTGTTTTACTGCTTGGCGGTAAGACATTAGCTTGTGCGGCAGGATTGCCCTGATAGGCCATGGGTCGCCGCCGGCATCGGCTTTCAAACTGTCGAGGAAGCCCTTGAACGATCCTTTCGGTATTCCACCCATGCGCTCGGCAATGGGAGCAATCAGTCCCAGCAAGCCGATGGGCAGCTTAATTTTGATGGGATGCTTTCTGTTGATCGTCTCCGCCGCCGCGTCGAGCATCTCGCTGTTGGTCAGCACATCGTCGTTGCCGACATCATAGCACTGATTGAAGGTTTGCGGTTCATTCAGGGTAACTGCTCATCCTGGGTAGGGCGCAGTCTGTCCGCGTAGGGTCTGCTGAATGGCGGTGTAGGCGTCGACACCACGGCGCGCAGCGGTGCCGATGACGGAGCGCACGGCGGCATACAGGTCTGC
>JAABUT010002694.1_pt1 | contig 16536 bp, 15 predicted proteins | sample 5559281 | NCBI WGS metagenome assembly JAABUT01 (sample SAMN10711880, study PRJNA513359) | rock metagenome | isolation source: Antarctica rocks | place: Antarctica: Victoria Land, Ricker Hills nord | collected 2016-01-04 | reverse complement strand
TACAGATGCTATTAGACTTTCTGTCATTTGCTGCAAAGATCGTGATTTCTGAAAGAGTCTTTCTCAGACAACTGTTCAACGACTTAATCATCATCAAATCACGCAAGCAGCGCATCAATTATTCAATGTGACAAAATCTACTATGATGAAAGACGTTTCTTTCAAAGTGAAACAATGTACATCTGCTTCACAAGCAAGAATTCAGACATTCTCTATATCTTTGAATCAACGCTTCAAATCTGCATGACATGAAGAGCTACTATCTGCATCATTTCAATCTATCATCAGCTGCTAGTCAAGCATTTTTTAATCGATTTAACATGCGCTTGAGTGACAAGCATATCAATGTCAAAGAAATGATGATGATTCTTCAAGCTTTGACAGCATGATTTTTCGTTTTCGCGAAATGCAATCTCACTATATATGATGACAACGTAGCTGTTGTCATCGACATTAACAAGATCTTCATGCGCGAAGAGACAATGCTGTATCTGCGATGAATAGTCTTGCTGATGACTGCACATGATATCTGCATACATGCTCTGTGAATTTCAACTCATGAAAATCGTCTAGCTGATTTGCTTTCTCGAGCGAAGTTCAATACTATTGCTGACGAGTTTTCTCAGCTAGCTACACTTCAGTCAATCAGCGCAAGTCGTTAAGCTTCTGATACAGCGAAATTTTTCTTGATCACTCAGCAGTCAGATATTTTTGATGAGATCTAGCGACGTTCATCAAAAGTATCTACGATACAATCAAAAGAAGCTACTTCATGTTTTGCTTCTGAATCATCAGAGTCAAATATTCAACTTCAATCTCAAATCTGATCAACTGATCAGCAAATTTAGAAAACAAGATGATCAAAGTCAAAACTATTAAGATTTATCTCATCAATTTACGATCACATCACATTGACGTTGAATATTCTGATATTGAGATCGAGACATTTCATCACTTTACATTACAGCGAATCATAGTTGAAATTCGAAGACTTCAAGATGATGATCAGACTCATAAGCGAAGATTTATAACACAAGATCTACTGCTATTATTGCTACGTCAATTTGATCAATCTATCATTGAAGAAGCAACATGACATGCGTCATTTTGTCTGATGTTTGCAAGCTTTCTGCGCATGAGCGAGTTCACATGAAGTCAATCAAATAGAACATCTGACTTCAAACAGTGACATCTAATCAGAAGTTCAATTATCTTTCAGAATAACTTTTTGCAAGTCATTTTATCGAGCTTCAAAATCAACTCTTTCAGACGTGAGATGACATTGATCATTGCTATCGTCGACGACGAAGCGTGCGTTAAAAACTCACTCGTCAATCTGTTTTCAAAGTTTTCTGCATCTTTGCTGACGTTTCTGTTTGACTCAGAATATTCATACATGCGAATTCACGTCATTGAGATTCTGCATAAAACGCTAGTCACACTGAGCATAGAAGATCGCTATTCAGATCACTTCTTTCGTCGAGATGCTGCTATCTCAGCTCGTCAAGCAGAACTTTCAAAAGATGAAATTCAGCTGCTAGAAAGATGAAAGTTCAACAACTATCACTTATACATTGAAGCTCACTCTAGCTACATACTAAATGTCTCTAAGAGACATCAAAGATAGTCACTTTCGATCAGTTGACTAAAGTCAGTTCTCGTTGATCTCAATACTTCGTATCGACGTTTCTGAGATTTGAGAGTGCTTGACATCTCAGAGCGACTTTCGAAGCAAATTTTAGCTCTGAAGATTGTCAGAAATCATCGAGTTTGCTCAAATACATATAATATATATTTGTTCAAACGAAAATAATGCTCAATAGAAGATAAATTGTAGAAGATGCAAATAATAGAAGATTCATTGCTGAATCAAGTGAGTTGTCATTGAAGCAAACTCATTATCAAACGTGTCGTTCAAGCAGACTAGCTATCAAGTGATTGACTCAATCAAGAAATCAATATTGAATGCGTCTTTAAAGCAAACTCACTGTCGATTCATGTCTTTCAAACAGACTAGCTATTGAGTGACTGACTCAATGACAAGATCAATTCTTGTCTATCATTGTAGTAGATTTACTTCTGATTTCTATTTGCAACACGTCACAAAGCTTGTTCTGTTCATTGATTGTCTCAATGACAAAATCAATATCAGATGCGCTCTTGAAGCAAAGCTTGTTCTGATTGCATTTATTGCATTTGATAGCACTCTTTGTTTCTGTCTATCACATTCAATATGTTAGAAATCAGCATAAAGTGAGTCATATGAATGTAATGTAATGAGTATATAAATGCTAAGAAAGAAAAGTATCTAGAAGAAAAGAGTCGACTATTTATATAACTCAGAAGAACATCAGCTAACTCTGAATAGAATTGACTTCGAAACAAGTCTATGCTCTAGCGACAAGCGATCGACAATAGCTCTTAGAATAGTCATCAACATAATCATCAACATAGTCATCAATGAAGATACGTAGCTAGAATCATAACATTACTTTCTCTCTTCAATGATTCATGTTTGCATGAATGTATTTTCTTAGTCTTATGTAGAATCGAAATGTTTATTGTAGCAGACTCACTATGCAAGAGAAAGAACAATCATTGAAGCAGACTCACTAGTCAACTAGCTCATTGAAGAGATAGATTTGAATCACGTCATTGAAGCAGACTCACTAAGAGATAGAGTGATGTGAATAAATAAATTATTGCATTGATGATGTCTTTAAAGCAGACTCACTAGTTGACTTACTCATTGAAGAAATTGATTCTGATCATGTCATTAAAGCAGACTCACTTCTGATTCAGATTTACTACATAGTAGAGCTTGTTTCATTCATTGATTGACTCAATCAAAAGATCAATCATTGTCTGTCTTTGTAGCAAACTCACTATCAAGTTACTGACTTTGTCAATGAGATCAATCATTATCTGCTCTTGTAGCAAACTCACTAGTTGACACAGAAACATGAAATAAATTGATTCATTGATAAATAGAATGATGTGAATAGATAAATCATTGCATTGACGAAAGATGTCATTGTAATAAACTCACTAGTTGCATGTGAATTGATAAATGAATTGATTCATTGATAGATAGAATGATGAAAGTAGATGAATCATTACATTGATGATGAGTATCATTGAAGTAAACTCACTGTTGAGATTTGCTCATCAAGATAGAGATTTCATGCAGTTCTAGACTGATCTCTTTGATTGCTTTTTAAGATAGAGACTTCACGCAGTTTTATAACTGATCTTATTTATTCATCAAATTTGAAGAATTTCTTGCAAATCTGAATGAATAATTAATTCGTTGATCTTTTAATCTAGTTGAATGATTTCAATCGTTTGTTTATACTCGCTGATCAGCGCACAAGTTCAAATCTTTTGTTTATTCTCGCTGAGTCAGCTCACAAGAAAGAAGAATGAGTGTCTGCATGATTGCAAGTCGACTAAATCAAAGTCAATAGTCATGTGAATTGAGCAGAGTAAGTCGATGCAGATTATTTCACTTCGTCTGTAATGAAGAAGCATTTATATAATGTTAGAGATCAGCATAGAGCGAGTCATATGAGTGTAATGTAACAAGTATATAAATGCTAAGAAAGAAAAGTATCTAGAAGAAAAGAATTGACTATTTATATGACTCAAAAGAACATAAGCTAACTTTGAATAGAGTTAACTTTGAAACAAGTCTATGCTTTAGCAACAAGTGATCAACGATAGTTCTCAGAATAGTCATCAACATAGTCATCAACATAATCATCAACGAAGATGCATAGCTAGAATCATAACACAATAAAACTTGTTTCAATTTCTGTTTATCACATTCAATAAAGCTTGTTCTGTTCAATGACAAGCTCAGTCAAAAGATTGATTGAGAAATTGATTCAACTCTGCAACGTGTCACAGAGCTTTGCTTTCAATCATAACTAGAAAGTGAATCACTATCATGTGATATGTATGAAGCTTTAAATAATGTTAGAATCATGTCTAAAGTGAGTCATAAAAATACAGATAAATGAAGAGTAAATCAGATAAATGAGAATTCAAAGTTAAAGAGTGAAATCTATGAGATGCAAAAACTATATGTACAGAGAAAAGATGAGCATTAGACTTGATAGAATTTAGATTCACTTAAAAAACATATGTTTCAGTAAAAGACTGAGCACACTCATAATGAAACTTTAAAAATACAGAAGAAAAAAAATACAAAAAATAAGAAGAACATGCTTTATATAATAGTTACTCAGATTCAACGTTAGTTTCAAAGAAAACATGTTGAAACATAAAAAAAATGTTTATTTAAAAGATGTTTATGACATAAAGAAATGTGTTTATCATAGACATCTGTTAACTACTTGTAATACAAAGAAGTGTGTTTGTTTAAAAGATAATAAAAGTTGATTAAAAAATGTTAAAAAAGAGAAAAGATGTTGAATCATATTTAAGTTAATATTGAATCAAATTTAGATCAGCTTTTAACATTTGCAGTTTGAAAAGTGAATTGAATTATTGAGTTTAACTAAAGAAACATTTGTTGCTTAAAGCGAGATAAAGTTGAGATTTTAGCTGAGCTCATCTGAATATGATCAGATTTTATGAATAAAATCTGCAATCATTTCATATGTTGTTGAACTGAATCTGCATTTGTTCATATGTCATTGAATTGAATTATGCTTTCATTGCTTTCATCACTTTCATCACTTTCATTGCTTTCGTTTCTTTTGTCACATTCAATCTACTACTCGTCTATTTACTCGCTCATTTACTCGCTCATTTACTTGCTCATTTACTCGCTCATTTACTCGCTCATCTACTCGTCTATCTAATCACTCATTTACTCGCTCATTTACTTGCTCATTTACTCACTCATTTACTCACTCATCTACTCTTCATTCTACTCATTTATTTACTCACTTATTTATTCATCATTCTACTCACTCATTTACTCATCACTTTACTCGCTCATCTACTCTTTATTCTACTCATCTATTTACTTGCTCATTTACTCATCATTCTACTTTCTATCAAACTTTCTATTAAATGCTTTATCAAACACTCTATCAAATGCGTTGATCAAGCACACAAAATACATTAAACAGTGCTTTAAACAATGCTTCAAAAGATGCGTTGATTAAGTGCATAATATAAGTTAAACAGTGCTTCAAACAATGCTTTTTACTGATCTTTCTACTGATCTTTCAATCAATCTTTCTATCAATCTTTCTATTGATTTTTCTATCAATCTTTCTATCAATCTTTCTATCAATCTTTTTATCAATCTTTCTACTGAGTTATTTATTAAGCTATCAACTTAGCTTTTTATTAAACACTTTATCAAACATTCTACATGCTTCAAAATACGCGTCGATTAAATGCATAACATGAATCAAACAATGCTTTTTACATAATTCTCTACATGACTTTTCATCAAGCTTTGAATTGCTTTGCAATCAAGAATCAAATTTGTTCTCTATCAAGCTTCAAACATGATTCTATCAATCATTCTACATGACTTTCTATCTTTCTAGTTTACTCATTAACTTTCTCATTGACTTTCTTATTGACTTTCTCATTGACTTTCTTGATGCATATATTTAAATAGTCAAATCAATCATTAATTATTCAACGTTGCAACTACGTATCAATGTTACAAATGTCAAAATAGTCATGTTTATTAAATCAAATGATAAAGATGCATACTGCGCTCATAAAAATGCTAAAGATGCTAGAAATGTTGAAAATATTGATGCTTTTATGAATATGTCTCAGCTAAAAGTGACGCAAATCTGAAACATGAGATTAAATGAATATTCAAGATATTGATTGTTAAAAGCACTAAAATCTGTCACTGTCACTCTTTACAAATTACAAATGAACTAAATCATTAACTAGCTTTAATTAATATGCAGTGAACTCGCTAATGTTCACTGTGAATTGATTAGAATTTGCTCTTTGACACATTCATAACATTACTTTTTTCTTCAAAAATTCATGTTCACATGAATAAAATAAATGAAATGCAAAAATTTTCACTGTTTTTTAATTTAATATGACTTGTTTGAATAAAACTTATGAAATTCAACTAAAACTTCTTTTAAACTTTCAAATTCTTTTTTATTAACATAGTATCATTCATTGTCTTGATTTAATCTTGTTTATTTGATCTTGTATTATATTTGATCTTAATATCATTTAAAGTTCAGAATGTTATTTATCTTTTAATGCTCATTATTTGATTGACAATGAGATTCATTTATACATGATGTTGACTATGAATCTTTTGATTCTATGTTCTGAATAAAAGTCAGAAGAGTCAAGAGATCTCAATTCAACGTAATTCAAAGAATGTTAAAGTGTTGTGTAAGCAGAAAATTTGATCATGCAGAGTTTTCATTTACGTGACAGCATTCTTTCTAACAGTCATAATTGATTTATGAAGAAGATTAATGACATGTGTTATGAGCATATCAAGATCAATAAGACTGAACAAGATTAAAGCTTTAATTAATTTATAATGCATGCTAGCGAGTATTCTGCATAATAATTAGAGCTAGTCGAGATCTGATTTAGATCTGATTCAGATTTGACTCAAATATGACTCAACATTCTTTTTCTTTCTCAACACTCTTTTCTTTCATCAACATCTTGTTCATTTACATTATTTTCTTTTCATGTTACAAACACATTTCTTTCAAGTTTAATGCAGTCTTTGAACATTACATAAATAAAAGCTTTTGTATCAATCTTCTTCTGTATTCTTAATATTCAGTTATAACTATCTTTAAAGATCAAGCACTATCAACTCTGATCTTCATTGATTGTATCATTTAGACATGATTCTGACATTATATTAAGAATTCATTAATCACATGATACTGATCTCATTACTCATTCAATTAATTCATACAGATGAATTAAGTTTAAAGAAATTTGTTTATTTGATGATTCAATCTTGAAAGACAAGAACAACATCAGAAAATTCATAGAATTAATGAAAACATACAATCATTGAATTGCTAGAAGATTTATCGCTCATTCAATATACATTCATTCAAAAAATCAATTAATAAAATCTATGATAAAAAATTTTCGTGAATTGCTAGAGAATCAAATTGATCAAGAGAATTATGATAAAGAATTTTCGTGAATTACTTCAAGATTAATCATTCTCATAAATATCTTCTTTGTTGAACAAACATTCATCTTTCTTCATAAAATTATTGAGCTTCATTCTTCGTTCAATTCAAATCAATTCTCATCTTCTTCACTATGATATTTAAGAACACATCTGATAAAGATAAAACTTTCGTTAATCTCTTGCAATAAACATGTTCACAAGCTTTCTCTTCTATCATTGATTTACAATACACTTCTTCATTCATTGCTTTCAATGAATTAAACGCTGAAATCATCATACTCAATGATATAAAAGTATGAAAGAAACATATTTATGATTTTAATAAAGAAACAGATCATTTTTCTAAAATGAAACAATGAAACAAGAGTGAGATTTAACAGTTGAAAGCAAAACTACAAGTTTTCACTGCTATCACAGTCAATATAATCATCATTGCTTTCTTGATTGTCATTTACTTCAAACAATTTAAATATCATAAAATACTTGACTTTTTAATGTTCACTGATGAAAAGAACTCTACTTGAGAGAACTGATCTTTTGACATACGAAAGAAGTTAGCAATGAACATTGACATCTTTTTAAATGAACTTTACAAGCTGAGCTATATTAACTCTTAACTAGCAGATGATGTCATTGAAGTCACTTAAGTCAGATGTGATCTCAACTGTGATAATTTCTATCTGACTGTCAATGAATTTCTAAAGAAACTAGCTCAATTATTTCATGATTCTGATAAGAAAGATAACTATCGTAGAGAATATATTAATCTGATTCAAGAATCAAAGAAATTCAATGATTTCTTTAATCAGTTTCAACAACTATACATTTATTTAAAGTATCAGAAAAACGTACTAGTCATTGATTTAAAAAATAAAATAAACTTTCATCTTTGAATCTTTTGAACAGTTCAGATAGAATCACTCATTAAGCTATCAAATATTTGAAACTATTTGATTTGTTTAAACAATGAACATAAAGCAGTTCAAGAGATCAAGAACAAACTACTCAAACATGATGATTTAAAGATCATCATTTTTAAAGCAATTATTGCTGTTCAGTCTTCTGCTTCAAAGTCTGACTAATCAAAGTCACGTAACGCAGTTTTGATTAACATCAAGAATGCAGACGTTCTAATTGAAATCTGTTTTGTATATTACAAATCAGATCATAGTTATAAAGAATGTTTAAATCAATCTATTAAAGTTAATGCAATTGACAAGAACTACAATCATTTTGAATTTGATATTGAATCAGAGTTTAAGTTAAAAAACTAATCATCTTTTCAATAATCATTGAAGTGAAAATTATATCTTTATGCAATTTAAATGAAATTTTATTGAAAGAAAATTACTTTGATAAGTCATTTCTACTCAATGCTTTTCTCATTTTGCAGAATGAATCATTCAATCTTTGCTTTTTGATAAACAGTGATTCAGTCATTTATATGATCATATATATCAATCTAGTCAATAAAGTATGTAAAGAGTTGAAAATTCAATTTATATCATTGACAAAAGAAAAGTTAATAAAAGAATATGATGAAAAGATATTTAAGAAGATTATCACTCATAAAATTCTATTAAATCTCATCATTGAAAGTCATAAGAAATTGACTGTTTCTATGTTGATAGTTTACATCAATCATCATGAAGTCATATTAGAAAAATTATGAATGAATAAAAATGAAATATTACTGAATATGCAAATCAACATCATTGTTTTTTCAAAACAATTAAATACTCTCATTTTGATTTTTTCAATTTCTTTCAATTCAAAGCATTCAAATTGACTGTGATCAACTTCGTTTACTTTTATCTTTCAGTCACAGATTTCTAGAATGCTTAAATGATTTGTTTCAACTACAATTCAGAAAAAGTTATTCTCAATTCAAAGCATAAATGTTGCTTCGTTTAAAATACTGTTAAATCACTCAAAGAAAAATCAGACTGAAGTATTTACTCTATTCATGAAGAATATCAATAAAGAAATCATGTACAACACTCAGTGTGATTTGAATGCTTTGAACATCTTTTTCATCAAGAAAACTACTCAGAATTTGAAAGCTATTAAAGTCAAGCTGTCTTCAAAATATCATGATTTTCTAAATGTTTTTGATCAAGCTCAATTGAATAAACTACTTTCTCATTGCTTCTATAATCATAAAATTGAACTCATCAATGATTCAATGCTTTCTCACTGTTGAGTCTATTAAATATTCTCTATCAAACTTCTGAAAGTAAAAAAGTACTTAAATGAGAATTTATTGAAGAAATTCATCACTTTCAGTCAGACTCTCTATTTCTTCTCTGTTTTATTCACTCTCAAAGCAAATGAAGATTTTCAATTCTGCATGAACTATCAAAAGCTAAATGTTATTTTCAAAAGAAATAAATATTCTTTATCATTGATAAAATAGTAAGTTGCAAGCATCTGACTAAATTGAACATCATATCAGCATTCAACAAACTGCAAATGCATTTCAATAACAAGAATTACATCACTTTTATCACTGCTTTAAAAGCATATAAATACAAGATGTTATCATTTAAACTGATTAACAAATCAATCTTCTTTTAGCAATATATGAATGATATTCTATGAAACTTTCTGAATGACTTTTATCAAGTCTATCTAGATGACATTCTCATTTATAGCAAAATGAGAAAGAAACATAGAGATCACGTCAAACTAGTATTGAGTCAACTACGTGAAGCTGAACTGCAGATGAATATTCAAAAGTGCAAATTCAATGTGAAAGAAACAGTTTTTCTAGAAGTCATTGTATCAAAACAAAATCTTCACATGAATTCAAGCAAAATGATCATCATAGTCAATTGAACTACTTTAATCAATTTGAAAGATATTCAGAACTTCGTGAAATTTGTGAACTTTTATCGTTGTTTCATTAGAAACTTCTTCAAATTAGTCAAATCATTCACTCAATTGACTAGAAAAAACATGTCTTTTGTTTGAAACAAAGTTTGCATTTAAACTTTCAGAAATTTGAAGAAACAAATCAATTTCACTCTTGTTTTTCATTATTTTGATCTTAAATGTCAGACTATTTTAAAAATCAATGCATTGAACTATGTAAAAGATGAAATACTGTTTCAGTACAATGATGAAAATGTACTTCATTTGATGATTTTCTACAGCAAAAGCATGATTTTCATTGAAATCAACTATCATATTTATGATGAGAAATTGCTGATCATTATTTGCTGTTTCAAACATTGATGACTCAAGCTGAAATGTACTGAATTACTCATTCAGATATTCATTGATCATCAAGTTCTGAAAATCTTCATGAAAAATAAACAGCTGAATCAACATCAAGTCAACTATCTGAACATTCTATCAAAGTTCAATTTTCAGATCATCTTTAAATCAGGCAAAATGAACACTAAAGTTGATGCATTAACTTGAATGTCTTTAATGAACATCTTTGAATCAGCTAAATGATTTGAAAATCACTTTCAAACTATTTTTATTTTTGATAAAGTTAATATTTTATCTATTGACTTGAAATTGAACGCAAATTTGAAATCAGAAGTCAATCTTTATCAGAAAGTACAATTAGTTAATTAAATGAATGAGTTTTGCAACAAATATAAACAAGCTAAAAACAACAACAAGCTCAAGCTTCATAGCATTAAGATGAAGAACTGCAAAATTATTGACAACATTTTATTTAAAAAAAGATTACTTTAAATTTTCAAGAACATGCATATGAAACTACTACAAGAAATGCATGATCAATCTTTCATCTTTCATCTCAACAATAAATGAACTATTGATTTAGTTCAGCGCTTCTATTATTGATCAGATCATCAAGCTACTATCAGACAGTACATTTGAAACTGTCATATTTATTAACAAAGCAAAGCTTCTAGAAATGCAATCAATGAACTTCATTAATCTTTATCTATCTCACTAAAATGATGAAAAGATATAGTTATAAACTTCATAACTGAGCTATCTTTGTTAAAGAACTATAACGTCATTTGCACAATCATATGTTATTTCTTCAAAGAATGTCACTATGTTTTCTGTCATTGAGAAGACAATGACATTTCAGTCAAAGAAACAGTCTGAATTATGTTATGAAATGTTTATTGACTGCACAATTTACTCAGTTCTATTGTTTTAAATAAAGACTTTCAATTCATATTCATCATGTAAAAGAGTCTTTGTACATTTGCAGTTTAAAAAGTGAACTGAATTATTGAGTTTAGTTAAAGAAACATTTGTCACTTAAAGCGAGATAAAGTCAAGATTTTAACTGAGCTCATCTGAATGTAATCAGATTTTATGAATAAAATCTTCAATCATTTCATATGTCGTTAAACTGAATCTGCGTTTATTCATATATCATTGAACTGAATTATGCTTTTATCGCTTTCATTGCTTTCATCACTTTCATTGCTTTCATCACTTTCATTGCTTTTATCACTTTTATTTCTTTTATCACATTCAGTTTACTACTCGTTTATTTACTCACTCATTTACTCACTCATTTACTTGCTCATTTACTCATTTATCTACTCACTCATTTACTCTTCATTCTACTTGCTCATTTACTCACTCATTTACTTGTCACTTTACTTGCTCATCTACTCTTCATTCTACTCACTCATCTACTTTTCATTCTACTCACTCATTTACTTTTCACTCTACTTATTTAACTACTCGCTCATTTACTCATCACTTTACTCGCTCATTTACTCTTCATTCTACTCATTTATCTACTTTCTATTGAACTCTTTATCAAATGCTTTATTAAACGCTTTATCAAATGTGTTGATCAAGTGCATAAAACACATTAAACAGTGCTTCAAACAATGCTTTTTACTGAGCTTTTCATTGATCTTTTTACTGATTTTTCAATCAATCTTTCTATTGATTTTTCTACTAGTGAGCTTTCTACTGATCTTTTGATCAAGTTATTTAATGAGCTTTCTACTGATCTTTTGATCAAGTTATTTAATGAGCTTTCTACTGATCTTTCAATTAAGTCATTTAATGAGCTTTATACTGATCTTTCTATTGATCTTTCTATCAATCTTTCTATCAACTTTTCTATCAACTTTTCTATCAATCTTTCTATCAATTTATCTTTTATTTTCAACATGATTCTTTGAATCATCTGAGCAAATGACTCAAAGAAAACTTCTCATTGTCAAATCTCATTCAACTAGCAAAGTCATCTGTCTTTCAATTGATCAATCATCTGTTTTGAACGTTTACTAGATGCTTTCTGATGAAGAACTTTCGTTAATGAAGATTGTAGAGTCAATCGAGATCAGTTCAATGATTTAAAAATTTCGAAAAAATATGAAGATTTGACTCAGCAAATAAAGTCAAAGATATTGAGAATTGAGACTGATTGATTGCTCAACTGTCAGCATTATTCTTCGTTTGAATTGATTTCTGCGCGCTAACTATCTTACATACTTTGAAAGATATAATTGTAACTCAATGTTGATTAAATTCAAGCGCAAATCAAAATGAGAACTTGATGAAAAAAAAAAAACTCATCAATCTTTGCACACTTTCTCGTTGCAGTATTATTGAGCAATCACACGATTGAAAGAAACATGATTCATGACATAATTAATGCGCTCGACGATATGATTTCAACGTCGTTACACTTTATTTCATTCAACTTTATTCAAGTGTATTATCATCATCATGTACAGTTAAATGTTCAAGTTTTTGAAGTTTCATTGCAAAAACGCTAAAAGATTGTTGATTTTGAGCTTCATCAATAAACATAGATATAAAGCATCAAGCATCAAGCTAAAACATTAATTCTTCGCTTGATGCTTTATATTTATGCTGATTGACAGAAAATCTACTGTTCTTTCAATAAAGATTTTCTCAATGCGCTCATCAAGAAATAAAATGATAAAGCATTCATTAATTGTATCATTGAGCAATCACGAGATTAAGAGAGATATGATGTTGAACACAAATCATGCACTTGATGATATGATTTCAACATTGTTACACTTTATTTCATTTGACTTTATTCAAGTGCGCTGTTGTCATCATGTACAGTTGAATGTTCAAGTTTATGAAGTTTCATTTCAAATATGCTAAAAGCTTGTTGATGTTGAGCTTCATCAATAAACATAGATATAAAGCATCAAGCATTAAGCTAAAACATTAGTTTCTTGCTTGATGCTTTATATTTAAATCAATTGACAGAAAATTTACTGTTCTTTCATGCATTCTTTCTTCATCAATAAACAAAGCAGTCAGATGTTTTCTTTCTTATTCATTAACTTCAATCATGAGTCATCATGTTAAATCAATCATCAACAAGTGCATTGATCAATCATTGAAACAAGATAAATACAAGATCAGACATAAACAGACAAATGTTATTGACATCATTAATGTTAATGCTGTTTCTTTTAAATCATCTGCTTTCTTAACAGATGATGCTTTCTTAGCAAACAATGCTTTCTTAACAGACGATGCTTTCTTAGCAAATGATGCTCTTTTAGCAGACAATGCTTTCTGAGCAAATGATGTTTTCTTAGCAGATGATGCTTTCTTAGCAGATGATGCTTTTTTAACAAATGATGCTTTTTTAACAGATGATGCTTTCTTAACAGATGATGTCTTCATTGAGAATCAATCATCTTCATTCTCTTTATCAGTTTCATCAACATCAGTTTCAGACTTTGTTTTTGTGACTGAGTTATCTTCAATCAATATTGTGTATATCTAAGTTTATCACAATCAATTTAATTGAATTGATTATCAGATTCTTGTTTAATACACACTTATCATTCAATCTTCTTCTTTTTCTTGAATCTATCTATCAGCAATTGATATCAACTCAATTTTAATCTCATTTTTGCTTTAATTATCATCTGCAGATACTTGAACATCAATCTCTTCATTCATTCTTGATAAAGAGATCATCAATTGCTCTTTTGCTCATCTTTCGACTTCATTCTTGCACATTTTATGTGATTTCATTGCTTTCTTCTCATCTCAATCTTGCACTTCTTCAGTATCATTCTTCATGATCACTTTGTGCATCTTCACATCTTTGTCTGATGATTCATCTTCTTTATTCTCTTTCTTAATGAATAATAATCTCATCTTCAAAAGTAATAGTCTTACATTTGATCATCATTTAACATCATTATCAGCTTAAAATGCTTCAATCATCAGCGATCATTCAATGCTCTTCATATTGAGTTTCTTCTTCATTGATGAAAAGCATGACTTCTTTGCTTAATTCTTCTTCATTAATAGCTCTCAGATTTCAAGCGTTGCATCAATGATCTTGAATGATCAATGTTTCATAATTGCAAATGAAGTAGATGAAGATAAAGAGAAGTGACTCAAGCGAGTCAATCATTGCTTGCATCACGCATGAGCATTGAATTGCTTCTATGATCAATTCATTATTTCAAATGTTAAACATGATTGATTGACATTTTCAGATTTCAAAAATCGTTTGAATTTTATCTTGTTGCAATATTCTTTTGCAAAAATAATTGCATTCTGACATTAACAGTTGTTCTTCTTCTTCAGAAACTCAATCTCAGCTTCGTTATATAATTCAAAATTGTTGCAACGCAGTAATTGACATGATGATTTTACATTCATTCAATGAAAAACTTTACTGATTGAAAATGATGATTTTTTATCAAGTTTTAATTTTCAAAGTTCAAAGAAATGCTTTCTTGCATTTTGCAAATCTGCAAAGTCTTGAATTACATGAACATGAAATGTTGACAATTTTCTCGCTTGTGTCATCACTTTAACAGTTCATAAAGATAACTTTCAGCTGATGTATCAATCTTTCTATTTGCAACATATCATGCAAAATCAGCAAGTGCTTTTCAACAATTATGCAATTCACAAATTGAAACAGTTACAAATTGAGCACAACGTCATGTCAGAGAAAAGTAATTACAACTGTCATTTGATTCTGTCACACATGTCATTAAATCATGATGAGAATACTCATCTTTAATCTGTCATTCAAACTGTCTGAATCAATGAAATTGTACTTCTCATTTTGAAAGTCAGCTGTTTTCTCAACATTCTACAACATCATTCTCGTTCATTTATTGATGTCATGATGAAGATCACAATCAAGAAGAAAATTCATTTGCAAGATAGTAATGCTTTCATTGATCTGTAATACATTGTTTTAAATCATTTCTTGCATGCTTTCTGAACTGAAATTCTTCAATGCTGCAATCAAAGATAAGAAAATCAGATTTCAGCGCAGATTAAGTTTCATGACTCATTTTTAATTATCATTGCACATAATCTGAAACTGCAGATCAAACGTAATACAGCATTTGAGACATAAATCGACTTAATACAGCATCTGCAGCAGTGTTTTCACTGACATTTTGATAACTTTTCTTTTCAAAATTGCTGACTTGACTTCAAGAATGAAAATACATCTCTGACAATTCATCATGATTTCATCATCATTTTATTATGAAAGATCGTCTATCTTCATGACTGAAGTCATCAATTTCATTGTTTCACTTATGTTTTAATGTTTATCATCACACATATCTTTCTTTTAGCACTGATACATGATGTCAGTACTGCATTAATGAAATTGAGAAAATCAAATGATTTACATCATTGCAAATAAATAATTTTTCACAAAATGTACAGTCTTCACAAAGATCTGTAAACTACTTCAATGAAGAAACTTCAACTTTTCAAGAACATTCAACTTAAAGCATTAAAATATTTACAAACTTTGTTGAATTGATGATATGCAATTAGCAAGCAATTCAATTCGCGAAAATGAAAATGATTAATTAAAATTCTTCAGCAGATCAAGAATTACATCAATGTCATACTTTTTGCTTTCATGAACATCAGCTTCAACATGCAACAAGAATATTGCATTCAATGAAATCTGTTTCAGACTTTGAATCTTAATCACATTGATTTCATTAATGTTGAATTGATACTTTCAATTGAATTGATCTTCAACAATTTTGAAGATGAAGCATTTAATATCAAGTCATCATTACTCATTTGAATTCTTAAATGATTAAGATCAATCGCGATCAACTCAAGCATACAGACTGTTAAGTTGAGTTGACAAAAGAAAAACAACAGAAAGATTTACATCTTTTCTGTTGCAAATCATGAGAACTCAGTCGTGACTGCATCAAGTCATAAATTATACTGAGTTCTTTTCACAAAGAAAGTTAATCTTTTCATTGTCAAAGAGCTGAATCAATGACTGTTCTGTGTAAAGATTGCCATGTCATGCTTAGGGTTAGGCTTAGGGTTAGGGTTAGGGTTAGGGTTAGGGTTAGGGTTAGGGTTAGGGTTAGGGTTAGGGTTAGGGTTAGGGTTAGGGTTAGGGTTAGGGTTAGGGTTAGGGT
>JAABUT010002693.1_pt1 | contig 16537 bp, 21 predicted proteins | sample 5559281 | NCBI WGS metagenome assembly JAABUT01 (sample SAMN10711880, study PRJNA513359) | rock metagenome | isolation source: Antarctica rocks | place: Antarctica: Victoria Land, Ricker Hills nord | collected 2016-01-04 | reverse complement strand
CGGAACACACCGCCCGTACCTTGCACCACCGGCTGCTCGACAGCTGCCCCGCAGCAACAATCCCGTGGGTCTGGGCCACGCCGGTAGCGCTCCCTCCCAGCCGACCCACACCACCACCGTCGCTCGCCCCCGCCCGCAAGCATCCGGCACCCAGCACGCCACGCCGCTGACACCACCACCCGTGGTGGTGAGCACTGGTGAGGCGGTCATCAGCGCGGTTCGACTCTGCTCAGCGACCTTGCTGGGAGGTGGCTAGCGACGCCTATCTTCGGTCCCGGCCACGCGGTCCGGCCAAGAGGAGGCGGCGTTAGCCGAGGGGGTAGAGGTAGTCCGTCCGAAGGGTGCTGAAGGCGTTGCGACGCCAGGCCTCATGTCGTTGACCTGCAGCCCTTTTTTTCTGACCTGTTCAGAAGCTCGGCGACGGCAAGTCGGAGCTGGCTGGCGGAGTGATCAACACGGACGAGATCATGTGCCCATGCCTCTGACCCAGTACAGCACCGCGACCAGCCTCGACGGCTTCATTGCCGACGCGGACGACTCGCTCGATTGGCTCTTCTCAGTGACGAAAGTCGGCGACGAGGATCGCTTCGCGCCATTCCTCGCGAACGTCGGGGCGTTTGCGATGGGAGCCGGCACGTACCGGTGGATGCTTCGCGCCGAGAGCCTGCTTGAACACCCCGAGAAGTGGGCGAACTGGTACGGCGACCGTCCTTGTTGGGTGTTCTCGCATCGGGACCTTCCTGTAGTCAGCAAAGCGAACATCCGGTTCGTCACGGGTGACGTTCGCCCCGTTCATGACGCCATGACACGCGCTGCTGGCGATAGAAACATCTGGCTTGTCGGCGGTGGCGACCTCGTCGGGCAATTCAGCGATCACCATTTGCTCGACGAGATCATCTTGCGCTATGCCCCCGTCACCCTCGGCGCCGGTGCACCCGTGCTGCCGAGGCGACTCACGGGTGTTTTCGACTTGCAGGAGGCCGTTATCGTCAACGGCGCATTCGTTGAGGTGAGCTACCGAGTGCGCCGAACGCGACTGTGACGACGCCGGAGTCTTTGAACGACTCCTCAACGCCAGGGCCACGCGACGTTTCCCTACCACGGGCCGAGGGGGGACCACCTAGAGGTGAAGGCATAAGTGCCGCTCCCACGGGGGCTATCCGGCGCTACCGTCTCTCCGGTGCCGGCGAGCAAAGAGCCGGCATTATCATCCCCCGCCGTGGAGGGCTTCGAGTACGTCGGGTGGCATGAGGACGTACGGCTGCCAGCGGACGATGAGGACCGTGAGTGGTGCGTCGTCTTCGTCGTCCTGGCGTCGTCCGAGCAGCAGGCGCAGGAGTGGGGCGACGAGGTCAGCCGCAGGCACGCCCAAGGGCATGGAGATGTCTTCCTGCACTCGTCCGCCGAGCCGCACGTCTGCGGAGCGGGCTTGGTTCCCGGTGAGCGTCACGCTTGTACGAACTACCGGCTTACATCGGGAGAACTGGTCGCACTCGCGGTCGTCCAAAGCGGTGCAGATGTATCTGATGACTTCATCGGTTGGTAAGTGATGCTCCCGAGCGTGGAGATCCGGCATTACCCTCCGTGCGCATGGCCGCAGACCTGGCAGAAGATGTAGCCGAGGCTGGACGCTGGTGGGCAACGATGCGCCCCCAGTTGACGCCGGACGTGGCTGGTCTGTGGTTCGGCATCTTTACGGCGTCGAGCGAAACCAGCGAGGTCCGCACCCTCTACGTCGCCGGTGCCGCGACGTTCGACGCGCAGGACGAGACCGCCGAGTGGGCAGCGGGCGAGTACGCATGGCAGCCGGATGGGCGGTACGTCGTCCTTCCGGTGCTGGCCGCTCTGGCGGAACAACCATTCGAGGTACCGCTGGCGCACGCGGCGGCGGTGCTCCGCGAGGTGGAGCCGTGGCGGGACGTGCCGGGAGTCGGTGCGGCTGTTGGCTACGACGACGGGGACTTTCTGCTGCTGTACGACGGTAAGTAGGTGCCGTTCTCGGCGGTCAACTGATACTGATTGCGACAGGTCGAAGGCACGGCGAGGAGTCGGGAACCTGGGCGCGAATCCGGGCCGGATCACCGGGCGCGCGAGGTGCCGTCATGCCGCGGGCCGACCCCACTTTCCTGGCCGGTGCACGGCATGGTGGTTGACTACACGTAGTCGAACAGGGAGTCGTTGTGGGCGAAAGCGCTGAGCCGGTTTCGTATGAGGGCGTTCCCATCGGTGTTCCGATGCTGTCCTCGACCGGGCGCCAGTTCGGAACGCTGGCCAAGGTGCTTGAGATTCCGAGTGAGGATCTCTTTGACGGTGTCATCGTCAAGACCCATCACGGCAGACGTTTCGTCGACCGTGATCAGATCTCCGAGATCACCACGGAGTACATCAAGTGTGGTCTTGATGATGCCGCCACCGAGAACCTGCCCCAGCCTTCCGGCACCCCGGCGTTCGATGATGACGTGACCTATGGCGACGGGTCATCCTTCCGCGAGTGGGTGCACCGCACCTTCGGGCATGGCGGCTGGAAGGCCGAGAAGTAGCAGTCCGTTTCGTCCTGTTGGAAGTGGCCTTAAACGTGAATCAGGTCAGGATACCTGCGATCAGCCAGCCAAGATCGCCGCAGGCGAGCAGGACCAGAATGAACGACCGGATGACCGTGAGTGTCCTCGGCGCAGGAGCTGACCTGACCGATGCTGAGATCCGAGCCGCCGCACGGGCGGGCCGCTCTTAGTTAGTTACTTCGACCTGAAAAACCCGCCGGGTTGTTCAGGTCGAAGTAACTAGTGGGGTGAGGAGACGTCAGCGGTGATCGCCACGACTTGCCACGGCGGCGATAAAGTCTCGACGCGCCCTCACGTATTCCGAATAGTCATCGATATGGCGAAAGCTGAGACCTTCGGAAGGGAAAGCGCGTGCCTTCACATAATAGGTCACGTCTTTGAGAGTTAGTTCGAGCACCCATGCTGTCTCTGTTCCAAAGAGATTACCAGTGATTGGTACGCCGTCGATCTGGCTCTCAATCGGATCCCCGAAGAACTTCCCTCCTACCAGTCCGAAGCTTGGGCGGTCTTGCATCATTGACTCCAGCCCTTCCGCCTCTGCCTGCCCCTTCGTCGACGAACGTACGATCACAAAGGGACCCTTGGGCGCCAGCACGTCCCCGAACGCAAGGGCTACATACTGCATCGCTCGTAATGACGACCCCCTCATCGAGTGTAAGAACCGCGGGCCTAGCGGAGGATTGTCGAGGGCAAGAACCCTAAACTCGGTCACGTCATGAATTTACGTACTCGGTCAAGCGACAGAACTTGAACAGGCCTAGCCGAAGAACGATACCGGACAAGACGGGGCGGTTGTCCCATGAAAGTTGAGGCGGCGACGATCCCCCGCGGCAACGACAGCACCCTGGCCTACGCCGACGCCGGCCAGAGCGTCCGGCTGACGCCGGCAGCACTAGCCCCGGTCTTTCAGTAGGCCTCTGAGCTGATCGCCGATGATCTTTAGATCGCGATTTCGGCTGGGGGGCAGGGCTGTGCGCCGGCGCGGGGTCCGGTGTCTCCATCTGCTTGGTGGGGTGCTGCGGGGTGGTGGTGGTGCTGGTTGTCAGGCGGGGAAGGGGATCTGCCGCAGACGCGTGAATGATCTAGCCAGGGCGAGTGCCCAGGGCCAGTGTTCGGCCAGGCGCAGGAACACTTTGCGTTGTCCGCGGGTGATGCGGGCGGCGGTGTGCAGGAGCCGGTAGCGCAGGGTTTTGGGTTCGGCTCGGTGCAGCTCGGGCTCGGTGGTGAGGAGCAGCGTCTGAGCCAGGGCGAGTAGGTCTGCGGCGATCATTGCGAGTTCGGTCCAGACTTCGTTGATGTTCTGGTGCCTGCTGGGTAGGTGCCCGAGCCCGGTGTCCTTTCCGGTGCGGATCCGGTCTTCGACGCGGGCGTGCGCCCGGTGCCGGGCTTCGAGGAACGCCAGCTGCCCGGTGCGGGTGTTGGTGGTGAAGGCTTGGTAGCGGTAGCCGTCTCGGATCTCGAAGGCGTCCAGGGTCGCGCCGGGGTGCGGGAGTTCGCGGCGGACGATGACCCGCATGTCCGGGCACGTCGTGGTCCACTTGCTGAGGTTGAGCATCTTGGTGATGTCGACGACGTCGGCGTGTTCACGCAGGTCCCCGTCGGCGTTGGACGCGGTGGTCCAGGCCCACTTCGGGACGAGCCTGATGGCGTCCCGGACGGCTTCGGTGACGGGGTAGCCGACCGAGAACTCCAAGCCCTGCTGCGAAAGCGCTGCGATCAGGGCGTGGGAGTAGCCGGCGCCGTCGGCCCGGATCAGGATCGGCTTGCTGCGCCACCGGTCCGGTAGCTGCGTCAGCGCCCAGTCCACGACCGTGAGGTGATCCGCGGCGGTGTTGCTGCCGGCGTTGCCGGGTCGCAGCAGCGCCGCGAGGGCCTCGCCGGTGTTGTCCAACCACGCCCCGAGCGGGTGGTACCCGAAGCCGCCCTTGAAGTTGCCCCTGGCGCCTTCCTTGTCCGAATGGGCCGTGACCAGCGTCGCGTCCAGGTCGATCACAACCTGCGCGATCCTCTTGCCGGCGACGCGGGAGCCGGGCAGTTCGGTGCCGGTCAGCTCCCCGCGGGCCAACCAGGCCCGGTCCCGCGCCTGCGCCCGGGCCAGCCGGATCGCCGCGAGCATCCCGGGAGCGTTCGCAACCCCGGCCAGCACCCGCCAGATCGTCGGGGTCGACGCGACGCTGCCGGCCGGCCCGTGCAGACCCTGCTGATCAGCCAGGGCTTGAACGTCGCTGATCGTGACCGCGCCGTCCGCGATCGCGACCGCCACATCAACCAGCACCCGCCCCGGGTCGTGACCGGCGCGGCGTTCCCGCAGCCCGTCGGTGGCCTCACTCAACGCCGCGGTCAGACCGATCCGGTCAGCGAGTTCGGCCAGCAGCACCGTCCCCGCGTGCGACACCACCCCCGACCCGTCACAAGTGACGACCGGCACGGTCCTGCTCGTTGTAGGTTGCACTCGCGAAGTGCCTCTCTCGTTGGATCTTCTTGTCCATCAGCGAGACAAGAATCCCAGCAACGACAGGCACTTTCGCGCTCCCCGGTACGTGTCGACCTACAAGATCAGATCGTTACTGCAAGGGCGGGGCTAGCTTCACCCAGCACGTGCTCGGCCTGGCCAGCGCCACCAACAACGGAACTCTCGTCAGATGCGCTGAAGGGGTTCTCGTGAAGAGCACACGGGGTCCGGGTTCGATCTTCGGCCTCGCCATCGCGCTGCTGAGAAGTAGGCATGGAACGAGGCACTCGCAGGCTGCGCCCCACCCGTCTGCGCAGAGGGCGACTCAGCCTGGTGGAGTGGTTGTCGGGTGAGCCGGGGGTGCTGCTCAGGTGCAGCCGGGCTGGGTGGTGATGAGGACCTGCGGAGCCGGGATGGCGGCGAAGGTTGTGCTGTAGGTCCCGTCCGTCAGGTCGGGTGTTTGCAGGGTGAGAACGACCGGGGTGTGCGGGGGGATCGTTATGCCGGACGGGAAGGGCCCTCCGTCGGCCCAAGCGCGAAGCAGATCGGTGATGTCGAACTGTTCGCGGCTTGCCGACGCGGGCTGTCCTTCGGCGCTGGGCCGGTTGTCGAGCAGGGTTACGGGGCCGCCGCTGCCGGCCGGGGGAAGGTGCCCGCGAGCCAACGACAGGGCAGCCGAGGGGTAAACCTTGAAAGCTCCTGGGGGCCCTGCGGACCGGATGACCATGAGGAGCTTCGCTGCGAGCAGGCAGCGCCCAGGCACCGGCACCGGAGCAAAGGACAGGACCGCTGAGCGCAGGACTCGCGTCGTTGGCGTGATGTGTTTGCCGACGACGAACGTCGAGCGCACCGGTGCCATCACATTGGGCGCGTCCACGAAGCCTTCCAGGGCGGTGACTCGCAGGAAACGCAAACGCGAGCTGAGCGTGGCCGCCGGGCTGGCCGATGCCGCCACCACCGGGACCGCCACGCGGCGCGATGGGACGCTCTGCCAATCGGTGCAGGCAGACACGCACAGGACGAGCAGGAGAACGCCCCCGGTCCTCATCCTGGCTCCACCGGGTGATGATCGCACTACGGCGTGGCCGAGCGAGCAGGCTTCCACCCAAGGGCATCGGGCAGAGCGCCTTCCGGACGCTCCCCAGTGCCACGCTGAACTAGGCGTCGGGCTGTGCTGATGTCATGATCGCCCGGTGACTGCTCGCTGTTGCCGGTGCCGCACGTTGTCCGCGCGTCCCGGTTCGATGGCGATTCGATATCTGATCCGAGCCGCATGAACGCACGCGATCGTCGCTGGCGTAGGACGGTCGGACGAGGATGACCGGTCGCCGCTCAGCACCTCCAGCTCCGGGCATGATCGGCAAGGTCCCCAAATATCGGGTTCGATGCGGAGCCGCCGCCCCGCTCGTCGAGGCGCCCTTAGCGGTCACGCCTCGACGCACCTTCCGGGTCGCACACACCTCCCGGGGGCATCCGGGAGCGGCCCGTGCGATCGGGCGCTCGCTGGTGCCGCTGCTACTCCTATGCCTGATCCCTGCCTGCTCGATGCCGCAACCGGGCAGCACGCCCGCGCTGGAGAGCGCAAAGCTGCAAGAGATGCGCGATTCGCCGTTGGCTCACGGTGCCTTCGACAGGGCCGACGGCCCTATCGAGGAGACGCCCGGCTTCACCGACGACCTTGGCTCTGCGTTCGTCAATCTGACGCAACCGCTCGGCGGCCGCGATGCGACTGCTGCCTTCGCGCGCGCCCTTCGCAACAGCCAGCGGCAGGGGGTGACGTTCACAAGCCTGTACTGCCTGAAGGACACCTTCTCAGCGGGCGGCTTCGCGAAGACCGCTTCACGCACAGCAACCAGCGGCTTCTGGCCGACCGGGGTCACCCTCGGGGGTCCGAGACTTGCTCCCGGCCAGCCTCCGGGATTCCAACTGTCCTTGGACGTGAGCGGGGGCACGATCCTGACCTACCCGACGGCGTTCCCGCGGCCAAGCCCGAAGGGTTGCCCGCTCGCCCTCGTCAAAGCCATCAGCGGAGGCCAATGACAGCAGCCCGGTCTCGGCTCCTCCCTGCTGCGCGACGCGCAGAATCGGCCGCACGGTCCGAGGGAGCGCGGGGACGTGCCTGTCCCGCACCGACTAGGTCGACAATGCGGCGCGCGCGTGGGCAGTCCGGCGCGCCCGGCCCGCGGTCAGGCGACGTAGGTGGCGTAGCCAACGAAGCGCCGACGCACGCCCGCTGAGGCCGAGGTGGGGCCGCAGTGAGCACCTACCAAACGAGCCTCATGGGTTGATGGAGCGGCCCGGCTGCTGGCGGTGCGACTCCGAAGGCCCCTATAGCCGCCGTTGGCCAGCCGGCGTCCGGCGTCTCTCATAGCCTGGACGGCATGCCTGCCCAGGTTGATCCGCTGGTGCTCGGCATCCCCGCGACCGACGACATTCTTGAAGCATGGTCCCGTTGGTTCGCGCCACCCGAGCAGCCGTTCCTGGTTGCCGAGTGGCAGTCCGACGTGGGCGAACGACGTTCTTCGATCTCACCCGAACTGCGTGACACGTTCGCGCTCTATAACGAAGAGCAGGCGCTGCGGCACACGGTGTGGTTGTCCGAGCGGGAGTTCGCGGCTTTCCCGCCTGCGTTCCGGCGGCGTCTTGTTCGGGAGCAGGTTGAGCGGGGTCGAGATGCCGTGCCCACAGTTGGCGGCTGGGAAGACCTCGCGGGCCCAGCAGCCGCCATGCAGGCCGGCGGGCGAAGGTTCGTGTGGTGGCCGAGCCTGCTGCGACCGGACCCGCTGCGGGTGCTCGGCCCGTACATCGAAGAGGGGCGCCTGCCGAGCAGGCACGCCGAGGTACCGACCGGTGTTTGGCGGGACGCCGAGAGGTTGCTTCCGCTCGCGACAGACCTCGCTAGCCACTTCCCGACCCAGAGCGGACCAAACTGCTTCGGCACGGTCATGGCGGCTGCGGGCATCGCGGGCGCCGAAGACGTGTGGATGCAACGCGAGCCGTTCGAACAGTGGCTGGCGGCGAACACGAACGCGGGCGGGCGGGACAACGACATCGGGACCGTGCTCGTCTGGCGATCACCGGACCGCCCCGTGCAGCATGCCGCGGTCACTCTTGGCGGCGGGTTCGCCCTCCACAAGCCGTCGCAGGGTTGGATGAGCCCAACGAAGGTGCTTACCGTGGACGAGGTCAAGGCGAGTGCCAGGGCCGTTGGGCGCCGCCTCAACCGATACCGGCTCACCCTCGCGCATTAGGGGCAGGTGCCGCTTGCCACCCAAGGGCTTGGTGCAGGTAACCGCGAAGAGGCGGCGTTATCCGTCCTTGTCGTCGGCGACGAGAATGACCTCTTCGCCCTCGCCCCGTGGCTCCTCGAAGAACCGCAAGTACATGGCCAGTTTTTGATCGGTGATGGGAAACGCAGCATTCGCATCGAAACGCTCGGCGCGCTGGGCGAGTCGTTTGCGGAGCAGCTCCGGTTCTGCTTTCAGGTAGACAAGACGGCAGGCACCGCCGGCATCCGAGATGAGCCTTCTGTAAGCATCGCGCGTGGCGCGGTTCCAGAATGCTTTGTCGATGACGATGTTGCGACCTAAGCCGATCCCGAAGATGAGCTTCTCGCGTAGCGACGCCTCTGCCAGCAAAGATCTCTGGGCATACTCAATGGCCTCGTAGTCGATCCCGTAGCGTCCGTAGCGCTCCCAGATCTCCTCGTCGATCGCGAGCCGTAGGTAGCCATCTTGTTCAAGTCGGTGGGCGAAGGTCGTCTTCCCCGAGCCTGCGATGCCGCACAGCAGTACTACCTCTGGGGCGATCCGAGTCATGGCGCCAGTGTCGCTGGTGACGAAGGCTCCCGCCTGGGCTGGACTCACGCACGGGGCACTTCAAGGCTCGTGACCAGAGCGGGCAGGAGGGCCGGTCTGGACGCAGAGATGCGGCGTGCAGAACCGTTGGTGTACCTGCACCACGTACGCTCCCTTGGCGCTTACGACACCCCGAACATTGGGGCACAGGCATGCACGCCGTCCACCAGGACGGATGGGCGGTCGAGCCTCTGCCAGACCGACCGCCGGAGGCGTAGCCGGTCGGAGGTGAGAACGTCTGCCCCTCGCGCGTCGCGCGAGATGCCATCCGACTCGTATCCCAACTTCCGCGAGACGCCCTGCGACGCAGCGTTGTCCTGGAAGACCTCGGTCAGCGCGGCCTCGGCACGTAGGTGGTCGAAGGCCAAGGTCAACAGGCCGAGCCGGGCCTCTGTGCCGAAGCCATGTCTCTGGTGCTGCATCCCGAGTCATGATGACGTGCTCACTTCCCGAACGACGCGGAAGTTCTTAGCTCGCAGCGTGACCATGCCCAGCGGCTCTCCGTCGAGCGCGAAGACCGCGAGTCCCAACCGCCAGTCGTCTACCGCCCATCGGCACAGCTAGCTCCAGTGCTCGCGGAGCACGAAGTGGGCGCGGTCCTCGGCGCTGCCGTCCGTCCACGGCGTCAGGAATGGCTTCTCGGATGGTGGGTGGATACCGCGGCCCGCCAGCGTTGCAAGGTCGGCTAGTTCGGAGTCGTCAGGCAGCCGTAGTTGCAGGCGCGGCGTCGTGATGCACAGCTGGTAGGTCGGCCACAGGTCAGGAAGCACAGGTCGAGGCTATGTGCCGCTCCCGACCCCGAGGGCGGGGGCTGATAACCGCGGCACGGCGGCGTTACCGTCAGCCGCCCGGTGAAGAGGCGACGCTAGCCGTCAGCCGATGTCTTCCGGTAGGACAGGATGACCGGGTGATAGATCAAGCGGAGTGGGACCAGGCTTGTTGGGAGCTGCGGGGCCTCGCACAAGAAGCGGGCCTCATAGCCAGGCTGGCGGACCAGCGGGAGCGGCTCGAGGGCTGGCGTGTTGGCGATGTCACCGCTGGCCAGATGGCCGCCGATGCTCTCGATCAACTCGCCGGGGTACTCGTGGATCATGAGATTGAGCTACAGCGTGCCCGCACAGCCGTGGAGTACCTCATGAAGCAACTTCTGCCGAGCATCGACTAGCCAGCACCTGTACGCAGAAGAGGTGCCGTGCGCAACCCCTGTCCCGATAACGACGATGACACGGCAATAGCCTCCGTACATGCGCCGCCCGCGAACGACTCACTTCGCGAGCGGGGTGACGGTCCTTCGTCGCGAGATGCTGCACGGCCAACCGTGGTTGGAGCAGCCCGTGAAGGTGGTGCGGGACAGCGACGCCTGCCTAGCCGCGCTACTCACACCGGGTGCCCCGTTCACGTTCTTCCCTCACCCTTTCGGCACACATCCCTGGGATGCGCACAAGGTGTGGAGCGGTAGCACCGTGCTGCAGTTGCAACGCGCTGGCGACGCATACGGTGTGTGGAAGTTCTTCGACCTAGAGCAGAAGTTCACGCACTGGTACATCAACTTCCAGGAACCGCTCGTTCGGCGGGTGGACGCGTCCGGTGGCGGCGCGTTCGAGACGGCGGACCTTGGCCTCGACATTGTCCTCCCAGGCGATGGGTCGCCGTGGCACTGGAAGGACGTCGAGGACCCAGACGAGATGGTCGCTTCAGGGCGCATCACACCGGAGGAACGCACCCGGCTTGCGGAGGAGGCGGCGCGGGTCGCTGCCGACCTGGACGCTGACGCCCGATGGTGGTCGGACTGGGATAACTGGAGTCCCGACAGTGTCGGTCCGTGACCAGGACGTGAAGGACGGGTAAGCGCGATGACGCGGCGTTATCGGCTGTGGAGGAACCGGCGCTAGCCTCCCCGGATGCAGCGTCACCTTCTGCCCTACGCGTTCACCCTCGTGACGGCGACCTTTGCCGGAACTTCGGCTGCGCTACATCTGCGCAGTGTCGGAAGCCACATGTTCTCTGAGATGCTGTTGGTAGCGTCGGCTGCTCTCTTCCTCACAGCGCTGGTTGGTCTGCTCAAGGCCTGGCGGACGTTCGGTAGGAGCCGTTCGTGACGTAAGCAATCCCATGGGCGAGGACGGTAGCGCTGATAACCGCGACCAGGCGGCGCTACCCGCGGTCGAGGAACCGGCAATAGCCACCTGCTATCAGACGTGATATCAACCACGGATGACGCAGCCCCACACTCTGCTGGCGAAGGCTTTGGCGACGCTGACCGCCGAGGAGCAGGGTCAGGTTCTCAAGTCCTTGCTGCCGGTGCCAACATTCGGGGCCCAGCATCCGGGCTGGTCGAGCGAGGCAACCGCGTGGATGGCCGGCATGGTCTTGGGACACAAGGAAGAGGTGATGGCGTCGTACAGAGTGCAACAGTTTCAGCAGCAAGTCGGGTCCGCCGACCAGATATCACTCCTCGTTCGACTTCCGGCGTCACGCCACGCCGAACTGAAGGCGTGGTCGGAGGCGAATGGCCACAGCATGAACACGGTGGTCCGGGGACTGCTGGAACGGTTCCTTGAGGCGCAGCGGACGGCCGGCGGCACCGGCTAAGTGCCGCCCATGCAAGCCCCGGTCTTTCAGTAGGCCTCTGAGCTGATCGCCGATGATCTTTAGATCGCGATTTCGGCTGGGGGGCAGGGCTGTGCGCCGGCGCGGGGTCCGGTGTCTCCATCTGCTTGGTGGGGTGCTGCGGGGTGGTGGTGGTGCTGGTTGTCAGGCGGGGAAGGGGATCTGCCGCAGACGCGTGAATGATCTAGCCAGGGCGAGTGCCCAGGGCCAGTGTTCGGCCAGGCGCAGGAACACTTTGCGTTGTCCGCGGGTGATGCGGGCGGCGGTGTGCAGGAGCCGGTAGCGCAGGGTTTTGGGTTCGGCTCGGTGCAGCTCGGGCTCGGTGGTGAGGAGCAGCGTCTGAGCCAGGGCGAGTAGGTCTGCGGCGATCATTGCGAGTTCGGTCCAGACTTCGTTGATGTTCTGGTGCCTGCTGGGTAGGTGCCCGAGCCCGGTGTCCTTTCCGGTGCGGATCCGGTCTTCGACGCGGGCGTGCGCCCGGTGCCGGGCTTCGAGGAACGCCAGCTGCCCGGTGCGGGTGTTGGTGGTGAAGGCTTGGTAGCGGTAGCCGTCTCGGATCTCGAAGGCGTCCAGGGTCGCGCCGGGGTGCGGGAGTTCGCGGCGGACGATGACCCGCATGTCCGGGCACGTCGTGGTCCACTTGCTGAGGTTGAGCATCTTGGTGATGTCGACGACGTCGGCGTGTTCACGCAGGTCCCCGTCGGCGTTGGACGCGGTGGTCCAGGCCCACTTCGGGACGAGCCTGATGGCGTCCCGGACGGCTTCGGTGACGGGGTAGCCGACCGAGAACTCCAAGCCCTGCTGCGAAAGCGCTGCGATCAGGGCGTGGGAGTAGCCGGCGCCGTCGGCCCGGATCAGGATCGGCTTGCTGCGCCACCGGTCCGGTAGCTGCGTCAGCGCCCAGTCCACGACCGTGAGGTGATCCGCGGCGGTGTTGCTGCCGGCGTTGCCGGGTCGCAGCAGCGCCGCGAGGGCCTCGCCGGTGTTGTCCAACCACGCCCCGAGCGGGTGGTACCCGAAGCCGCCCTTGAAGTTGCCCCTGGCGCCTTCCTTGTCCGAATGGGCCGTGACCAGCGTCGCGTCCAGGTCGATCACAACCTGCGCGATCCTCTTGCCGGCGACGCGGGAGCCGGGCAGTTCGGTGCCGGTCAGCTCCCCGCGGGCCAACCAGGCCCGGTCCCGCGCCTGCGCCCGGGCCAGCCGGATCGCCGCGAGCATCCCGGGAGCGTTCGCAACCCCGGCCAGCACCCGCCAGATCGTCGGGGTCGACGCGACGCTGCCGGCCGGCCCGTGCAGACCCTGCTGATCAGCCAGGGCTTGAACGTCGCTGATCGTGACCGCGCCGTCCGCGATCGCGACCGCCACATCAACCAGCACCCGCCCCGGGTCGTGACCGGCGCGGCGTTCCCGCAGCCCGTCGGTGGCCTCACTCAACGCCGCGGTCAGACCGATCCGGTCAGCGAGTTCGGCCAGCAGCACCGTCCCCGCGTGCGACACCACCCCCGACCCGTCACAAGTGACGACCGGCACGGTCCTGCTCGTTGTAGGTTGCACTCGCGAAGTGCCTCTCTCGTTGGATCTTCTTGTCCATCAGCGAGACAAGAATCCCAGCAACGACAGGCACTTTCGCGCTCCCCGGTACGTGTCGACCTACAAGATCAGATCGTTACTGCAAGGGCGGGGCAAGGGCGTGGTGCTGATAACCGCGATCAGCCGGCATTATCCTTCTCGCGTGGGGCGGACTTTCAGCGGTGACGAGACAGCCGACCCACGTGCCCTCGACTTGGTCTTGCAGCATGCTCGGGGCGTCCGTATCACGGCGCGGGGCTGCCTGGTCTACGCAGTGGACCGCGACGCGGACGTGCTGGACCCAGCGACGGAGAAGCACGTCGTGCTCATGCAGGACGAGCCAATGGCCCATGTCGAGGATGCGCATGAACTCGCCGAGTTGCGGCGGTTGCTGGTTGTCGATGAGTTCGACGACTTCATGTGCATGTGCGCGGGTGACCTGGCCCTGGAGTTCCTCGACTCCGAGGGTGAGCGGGTGACCGTGGTCCGCTTCGACAGGCCTGGCTGGGTGGACTGGCCCCTGTGGCCAGGGCGGGCACGCGTACGCGATGTGGAGGCCCTGCAGGGCTGGCTTCGAGCGCAGGGCGTCGATGCCGGATATGTCGTGGACGGTCACGGCTAAGTCCTGGACATGCCGGTGACCGACAGCGGGTAGGTGCCGGTACCTGCCTCGACCGGAATCCCGCACTAGCCTCCCGACATGAGCGGGGTGGAGAGCGTCGAGCGGCGCCTGTCTGTATCGCTTCCTGCTGGGCTGCGATGTACGCCGAGGGCGACGGTCGCTGGTCAGAAGCCGGCCGGGCAGTGGTGGGTTGTCTGGCCCCTGGCCCGATTGGCCGAGGACAACGAACGAGCCTGGGCAGATGGAAAGTTGGCCCGTGACCTGCTCGCTTTCGGCGACGACGGGACGGGCAATCCCTTTTGCGTGATCCTCAGCTCGGATGCAGATGAGGTGCTCCGCTGGAACTGGCTCGACCAGGACGTAGAGGTCAACGAGGGCAGCATGGAGCAGTTCGTGCGGACTTGGCTCGACCGAGGGTAGGTGGCGATAGCCGCCAAGCCCCTGAACCGGCGATAGCCTCCTTCTGTGGAGCGCCGTGAAATCTCCGTCCGCGTAACACTCGACCGCGAAGCCGATGCGGCGTACGTCTACCTGGCTGAGGAGCCGGAACTCGGCTGGCGTCATGGCGAGTCGGTCCCGGTTCTGACCGGCTCGGGGGCGATGGTGAACCTCGACTTCGACGACGAAGGTCGCCTCATGGGTGTGGAGGTCCTGGGCGCGTTCAACACCCTGCCCGCAGCCATGGCCGAGAAGTTCACCAACTGAAAGGGTAGGTGCCGTTCACGCATCAGGGCTATCCGGCAATATCAACGGTTGCGTTCTCCGGTGCGCGGCGCCATCTGCGTTGAAGGAACCGGCACTACCCTTGACGGGTGCCGGCGGGGCAAAGAGCATCACTGCCCTGGGATATTCCTAGTGCTGCGGGCAGTTCAGGTCCGGGCGGTGCAGAAAGCGCAGGGCTTGTGAGAATCGTGGACTACGACCACCCGACGCGAACGATGTTGACGATCACTGCAGCGACAACGTTGGTCGGGGTTGCCCTGCTAACGCTTGGCCTTACCGTTCACTCCGCGCGCGGCTGGGGCATTACCATGAGCATATTTACATTCATCCTTGCCGGCGTTTTCATGTGTTCGGCGGTGTATTTCCTGCGGGGAAAAGCGGATGGGGATGACGTCAGAGCCGAGGCGGCTCGGCTCGCAGAAGGGGAGTGAGGTGCGAGCCTCCCCAGCGCATTCATGTTGCAGCGCGGCCTACGTGCTTGTGCCGCAAGCCTGGAGGGCTGGACCTGATCACCGCGATTGGGGCGTTGCGGTCAACCGCCCGCTAGGGAGGCGGCCCTACGCAAAGGCCACGCTGGCCAGAAGGCACATGGCGACGAGGATGACGAGGAAGGTCGAATCCTCCGCGCAGTGACTGGCGCAGTTGTCAGGGTGAGGACCGCCACCCCCGACTGTTCCCAACCCGTACATCAGCTTGCCGATCAAGAGCGAAGTCGGGGGATGCTGTAGGCGAGCAGGATCACTCCAAGCGCGATCTGGACGAGTGCCTTACTCCAGTGGCCCATGGCCAGGGCAATCGCTCCAATGATCGGGAGGATGACGCCGAAGAACGCTAGAACCGCCGCTGCCAATCGTTGGCCTTTGCTTATGGCGGTGACCTCCCCTGAATGGCAGTCTGCAATCAGGATGAAAACGTTGATGACTGCTCGTCGCCGGGCAAGTCGGTTCCTCGAAGACACCGAGGCCCTATGAGCCTACAACGGCAAGTGCCGCTGGATCACCGGCATATGGCGGGGATCGAAGCGTGGAGAAGTGCCGCTTCCGAGGGACGCGGACCGGCTGTCCGGTGCGGGTGGTGCTGCGGCGTTACCGTCAGCCGCCCGGTGAAGAGGCGGCGCTAGCAGGGTGTATGCGGTGGCACGGGTAAGTGGGGTCATGCTTATCCGGTTTGCTCCGCTGGGTCCAATGGGCGCAGCCAATCCGGCCTTTTGACGGTGTCGCACGAGACGGCGGTGCCCGCCAAGGTGGTCACGGCACCAAGGAATGGCAAGGGTGCGCCATTCGGCGGCCCCGGAACGCCGCCAGAGCTCGGTATTGCGGCCCGACACGACTGGCGCAGCCCGGGGTCGAGCACTCGGTTTATGGCGTCCTGAGGACCGTGCCCGGCGAAGATCCAGCGGAGTTAACCGGATAAGCATGAGTGGGGTTGACGGCGAGGTAGAAGCGCCAGCGACGAACCTGGCCGTCGTGCAGACTGGCTGACCATGTCTGCCTCTTTCGAGCTTCGACCGGCGTTACCGTCAGCCGCCCGGTGAAGAGGCGGCGTTACCGTCAGCCGCCCGGTGAAGAGGCGGCGTTACCGTCAGCCGCCCGGTGAAGAGGCGGCGTTACCGTCAGCCGCCCGGTGAAGAGGCGGCGTTACCGTCAGCCGCCCGGTGAAGAGGCGGCGTTTGTCTCGTGCCGGGTTCAGTAGAGGCTCTGAACTGACGCTCCGGTGGGCGCCGGGGCGGGGTGTTGACGGTAGTGGTTGTTCTCGTGCTCGACCGGCGGGATGGTGCCGATCTCTCCGTGCAGGCGTCGGTGGTTGAACCAGTCGATGTACTCCGCGACGGTGATCTCGAGGTCGTCGATGTTCTTCCACGGGCCCTTGTTTCGGACGAGCTCAGCCTTGAACAGCGAGTTGAACGCCTCGGCCAGAGCGTTGTCGTAGGAGTCGCCTGTCGACCCGACTGACGCCACCGCGCCGGCCTCGGCGAGCCGCTGGGTGTAGCGGATGGCGACATATTGAACGCCCTTGTCGGAGTTAAGCCGAATTCGGTTTAACCACGATTACGCCGAGGTTCGCGTTAAGCCGAGGGTTCGCGTCTTGGCCTGTGTGGGTGGGGGTTCCTGACGGATTCCTCGACTTAACGATCTGTGCTATC
>JAABUT010002692.1_pt1 | contig 16548 bp, 13 predicted proteins | sample 5559281 | NCBI WGS metagenome assembly JAABUT01 (sample SAMN10711880, study PRJNA513359) | rock metagenome | isolation source: Antarctica rocks | place: Antarctica: Victoria Land, Ricker Hills nord | collected 2016-01-04 | reverse complement strand
GGACCGTCCGGACCCGAGGGCCAGTGCAGCCAGCTGGTCTCGTTGTCCTGGCAGTAGGCGTTGTTGTTGCCGCCCTGGGTCCGCCACAACTCATCACCCATCGAGATCATCGGGGTACCGGTGGCCAGCAGCAGGGTGACGGCGATGTTGCGCGCCTGCCGCAGTCTCAGCTCCCGGATCTGCTGGTCGTCCGTCTCGCCCTCGACGCCGTGGTTGTCGGAGCGGTGGTTCGCGGTGCCGTCCGCGTCGTGCTCGCCGTTCGCGGAATTGTGTTTGTCGTTGTAGGACACCAGGTCTCGCAGAGTGAATCCGTCGTGGGCGGTGACAAAGTTCACCGATGCCCATGGGCGGCGACCGACGCCGAAGCGGTCCTGGGAACCGGTCAGCCGGAAGGCCAGCCCGGAGGCCTTGCCTGCGCCGCGCCAGAAGTCCCTGACGTCGTCCCGGAAGCAATCGTTCCATTCGGCCCAGTCCGAGCCGAACCGGCCGACGGCGTAGCCGTCGCCGGTGGCGTCCCAGGGTTCGGCGATCAGCTTGCGGTCGGCCAGCAGCGGATCCGCTGAGATGGCGGTGAGCAGCGCGGCACCGGCGTCGAACGGTCCGCCGGCCGGCCGGCCCAGGACAGAGGCGAGGTCGAAGCGGAAGCCGTCGACGCCCAGATCACCGGCCCAGTACCGCAACGAGTCGGTGATCATCCGCACCGAGGGCAGCGGCGCGACATTCACCGTGTTCCCGCAGCCGGTGAGATCCACCGTGTCCGGAAGGTAGTAGGTGCCTGGCGACAGACCTCGCCAGGACAGCGTGATCGGGGCGGTGGGTCCGCCTTCGCCGGTGTGGTTGAAGACGACGTCCAGGACCACCTCGATCCCTGCCCGGTGCAGGGTCTCGACCATCCGGGCGAACTCCTCGACCTCGCGTCCGGGACGGGAGGCGTAGCGGGGGTGCGGCGCGAAGAATCCGATAGTGGAGTAGCCCCAGTAGTTCTGCCGCCCGGTCGCCACCAGCGCTGGTTCCGAGACGAAGGCGTGCACCGGCAGGAGCTCCAGCGTGGTGATCCGCAGTTGTTGCAGATGCTCGATCACTGCGGGGTGGCAGACGCCGGCGAAGGTGCCACGAAGGCCGGCGGGGACGGCAGGATGCACGGCGGTCAGGCCCTTCACGTGGGCCTCGTAGATGACCGTGTGTTCCCATGGCACCTCCGGGCGTGGACCAGTGACCCGGATCGGCGGAGTGACCACGCCCAGCGGCACCGAGCCCAGGGTCTGCAGGCCGGGACCGGACGCCGCCATCAGGTCGTAATCGGTGGTGTCCAGCCGACGGGCGTAGGGGTCCAGCAGCATCTTGGCCGGGTCGTGCGCCGCCACCCGATAGCCGTACCGCTGGCCGGGTCCCACGCCCGGTACGAACGCATGCCAGCAGCCGCGGGTCAGATCGCGCATCTCCCAGCTGCGCTCGTTGCCGGCGGCGTCCACCAGGCAGAGCACCACCCCGCTGTCGGTCCCGCCGGCCGGGATTCCGTCGGCGACGATCGAGAAGTTGGTCCCGTTCGCTGCCGCCGTAGCGCCCAGCGGGAACGGCCGGCCGGGGAACACCGACGTGCTGGCCGCGGCGATCTGCGGCGGATGTCGCTGGGGCATCCGGCGATTCTCGCGGATCCGACGCCGCGGCCCGCCACTGTGTGCTTCACCGGCGAGTCCCGGTCCCTGGACGGCTGCACAGGTGCGGAACAATGGCTGCGTGGCAGCAACTGCGCAGGTGTCGATCGTTCCGGGCCCGGATTCGGTCGTCCATCTCTTCGACGTCACGGTGCGCAGGGGCCGCGCGGTGCTGCTCGATTCGGTGCGGTGGAACGTGGAGGCGGACGAACGCTGGGTGATCTTGGGCCCGAACGGCGCTGGTAAGACCACCATGCTGCAGATCGCCGGGGCCCAGATGCATCCGACGACCGGGCGGGCCCACGTGCTCGGCGGGCGGCTGGGTGCGGTGTCGCTGGCGGAGATTCGCCCACTGATCGGTGTGTCGTCTTCGGCGCTGGCCAGCCGGGTGTCGCCGCTGGAGAAGGTGCTGGACGTCGTGGTGTCGGCAGGCTACGGCGTCCTCGGGCGTTGGCGCGAGCGCTACGACGAGCCGGACTTCGACCGGGCAAGGGAGCTGCTGGATTCGATGGGGGTGTCGGCCATGTCGGAGCGGGCCTACGGCACCCTGTCCGAAGGGGAACGCAAGCGGGTGCTGGCTGCCCGCGCGCTGATGTCGGACCCCGAGCTGTTGTTGCTGGACGAGCCGGCAGCCGGACTCGACCTGGGCGGCCGGGAGGATCTGCTGGCCAGGCTGTCCCTGCTGGCCGAGGACCCCGCCGCGCCGGCCACTGTTCTGGTGACCCACCATGTCGAGGAGATCCCCCCCTTGTTCTCGCACGTCATGTTGTTGCGCGAGGGGCGGGTGGTGGCATCGGGGCCGGTGGCCGAGGCGCTGACCGCCGACGCGCTGTCGGAGACGTTCGGCATGACGCTGGAATTGCAGAACATGCACGGCCGGTACTTTGCGCACGCGAAGCGGGGTTGAGGCGGCCCGAGGCGGCGCTCGTCCTGATCGGAGGGCAGGGCGGTGGCATACCAGTTCACCCCGGATGACGTCGGCTACCTGATCGGCAGTGCCGGCATCCGAGGTCTGGCTGCGGCGTCGGAACTGGCGTTGACCGGTCGCAGCATGATCGCGGACCTGACGGTGATGCGGACTGTCTGCGACCGGCATGCGGCCGCCGTCGTGGAGACTGTCCGGCTGCGCCGGCGTGCCGCTGGGAAGCTGGGGGAGCGAGCAGCGACCTGGTTGTTCACCGATGAGGCGCTGCAACAGGCGAGTCCGTGGCCGGTCGCCGAGCATCGGGCCGGCCGAATAGCCCGATCGGGGGTGGACGGCGTCCACGATGTGACGTGTTCGATCGGCACCGACCTGGCAGCGCTGTCGGCCGGCGGAGTTCCGATGGTGCTGGGCTCCGACGTCGATCCGGTCCGGTTGGCGATGTCCCGAGCCAATCTCCCTGAGGTTCCGGTGGTGCGGGCCGATGCTCTGGCGCCGGTCTCCCGCCGACTGTTGCCCTACGCGGATCCGGCCCGGCGCTCTGCGGGTCGCCGGATCACCACGGTCGCTACCGTGCCCTCGGTGGATGACCTGGACGCCGCGTACATCGATCGGCCACCGGTACTCAGGCTGCCGCCCGGCATCGACTACGACAACCTCCACCGCGCCGGCGAGGTGGAGATCGTGTCGCTGGACGGCGTGGCCAGGGAGGCCGTGCTCTGGCCGGCGGAATTCGCGGCCGGCGGCATCCGGCGCCGCGCCAGCGTCCTGCATGGCGGCGGAACAGGTTGGGAGCTCACCGATCTCGACGATGACGGGGGAGTCGGGACAGCGCCAGGTCCGCTCGCCGAATGGATCGTCGATCCGGATGCCGCGGTGGTCCGCGCCCATCTTGTCCGGCAGTACGCGGCCCGGCATCGGATGCATCTGCTCGATCGACACCTGGCTTATGTGACCGGCGACCAGCCACCGCCCGGCGTGCGGGCGTTCCGGGTGCTGGACGTGGCGCCCTACTCCGAGCGGGTGGTCGGTCGTTGGCTGCGACGCGACGGTGTCGGAACCCTGGAGATCAAGCAGCGGGGAACGCCCGTCATCCCCGACGACCTGCGCCGGCGGGTGCGGAGATCGATGACGAAGGACACCCGCACCGCGGCCACTTTGGTGATCGCGCGGATCGGTGACTCACCCACCGCCTTCTGGTGCCGGTCCAACGATCGATGACGATGACGATGACGATGTCGATGACGGTTCCGGGTGCTGTGCGCGGGCGGCCACCAGAGTTGGCCGGTCCGCTAGATGGGCTCTGCGCTGGCTAGGCTCTGCGCTGGCTAAGCTCTGCGCTGGATAAGCTCTGCGCTCGTGACCTTCCAACTCCTTCCCGCCGTTGACGTCGCCGATGGTCAGGCCGTGCGGCTGGTGCAGGGAAGGGTGGGCACCGAGTCCAGGTACGGCGCTCCGCTCGACGCTGCGCTGGCCTGGCAGCGCGATGGAGCGGAGTGGATCCATCTGGTGGACCTGGACGCCGCATTCGGGCGCGGCAGCAACGCCGCGTTGCTGGTCGAGGTGGTGGCCAGATTGGATGCCAAGGTGGAACTCTCCGGCGGGATCAGGGACGACGCCTCCCTGGATGCGGCGCTTGCCACCGGCTGCACCAGGGTGAACATCGGCACCGCGGCGCTGGAGAAGCCCGAATGGTGCGCCTCGGTGATAGCCAGGCACGGGGACAAGGTGGCCGTCGGCCTCGACGTGCGCGGCAGCACCCTGGCCGCCCGTGGCTGGACCAAGGACGCCGGTGATCTCTGGGAAGTGCTCGAGCGGCTGGACGCCCAGGGATGTTCTCGTTACGTGGTGACCGATGTGACGAAGGACGGCACCCTACGCGGACCGAATATCGAGCTGCTGCAACAGGTTTGCGCCGCGACCGCGGCGCCGGTGGTGGCCTCCGGCGGCGTGTCGTCGCTCGCGGACCTGGTGGCGCTGGCCGCGATGGAACCGGTAGGGGTGGAAGGCTCGATCGTCGGAAAGGCCCTGTACACCGGGGCTTTCACCCTGCCGCAAGCGTTGGCGGCGGTGGCCTGAACTCGGCATGGTCGGCCCGTTATCGACATGGATCCTCGATCGAGCCGGTCCGAGCGCCGTGGGGTCAGCAGGCCGAGCCCCAAGCGGATCGATGGCCGGCGGCCGGAACATCGGAACGGGGCAGTTGGGGTGCTCCCGCTCGCGGCTCGGCAGCGGGGGGCGGGCCGCCATCGCCGTCAACGAATCTGTCCTCTCGGGCGCGCCGCGTATGCTTCCGCCGTCCGTCGGTGCCGAGGTTGTCGAGGAGTGGTATGCGCCACCATGTGTTCGCGCAGCACCGGGCGATGCCCGGGCTGGTGGTCGGCGCGGCCATCTGTTTGCTCGCGGTGGCCGGGTGCAGTCCCTCGTCGGCGGGGGCCGGGACGGTCGGCGTTGCACCGGCGCCGGTCTCCGCACCGGCCGGCGCCCCGAGCGGATCGGCAAGTTCCGCGGACGGGCGGCCGAGTCCGGGCACCGGCAAGAGCCCAGCGCCGACGAGCGCACCGGCCCCGACCACGCGATCGACCGCCGGAACCACCACGAAGAACACCCTTTCGACGTCGAGCACCTCGGCAGGTTCAGCGGCGACAAGGGGGGCGACCGGGGGGTCGACGACCGGCGCGACTCCCGCCAGCCCGTCGGTGAGGCCGGGAACCGGCGCGACGAAGCCACCGACACGGTCCGCCAGCACCTCGCGCACCACTGGCCGTTCATCGGCCGGCACCAGACCCCCCACAAGCGTGCAGACCACCGCCGCGCAACCCCTCGCCCTGAACAACGGACTACCCATGGCAGCCTGCGCCAAGAGCGCAGCGGCCGCCGTGCAGCAGAGCGCGACCGCTGTCAAGGACGTCGACCCGCGGGTAGCCGTCGGCATCGTGGTGATCAGCCGGGATGCGCCGATGTGCACCGCGGCGGCGAACGGGGAGGAGACCTTCCCCACCGCGTCGGTGGTCAAGTTGCTGATCGCCATCGACGTGCTCCGCGCGACGAACAGCGACCCGAAGATGGTGGACCGGGTCGACACGATGCTGGAGGTGAGCGACGACGCCATCGCCAGCGATCTGTGGAGTAGGTACGGCGCCAACAGCATCATCCTGCGGATGAAGGGATTGATCGGCCTGCCCAGCCTGGCACCACCGGCCGATCGGCAGTCCTGGGGATCGACAAGGATCGATGCGCTGGACGTCGCCCGCATCTGGCGCTACCTCCTGGACGTCGCGCCGACGGCGATTCGTACTCCGATCCTGGAGGGCACCGGCAGCGCGAAGCGGACGGCCGCCGACGGGTTCGACCAGTACTTCGGCATCCCGGACGGTCTGCCGGAAGCGACCTGGTGGATCAAGCAGGGCTGGGGAACTTCCGACGGGCGGCGGGTGGTGAACACCACCGGATTGGTCGGCAAGAACAAGGACAGCATTGTGGTGATGCTGACCTCTCATCCCACGGTGGTCGGATATGCAGAAGCCACCGAGTCGGTCACTCGGGGGATCGCCGCACTGGCAGCGGCCGTCGGCGAAGCCGCTTCGTAGGCTGGTCCGATGACAGTTGCCGTCCGGGTGATCCCATGCCTCGACGTTTCCGGCGGCCGGGTGGTCAAGGGCGTCCGGTTCGTTGACCTGGTGGATGCCGGCGATCCGGTGGAGATGGCGAGGCTGTACGACGCCGAGGGCGCCGACGAACTCTGCTTCCTGGACATCACCGCCACCAGCGACAACCGGAGCAGCGCCTACGACATGATCACCCGGACAGCGGAGCAGGTGTTCATCCCGCTGACCGTCGGTGGCGGCGTCCGCACCGTCGAGGACATCGACGCGCTGCTGCGGTCAGGTGCGGACAAGGTAGCGGTGAACTCCGCGGCAGTCGGCCGGCCGGATTTTCTTGGGGAGGCCGCGAACCGGTTCGGTGCGCAGTGTGTGGTCTTGGCCATCGACGCCAGAAAGGTGGGCAGCAGTGCGGAACGTTGCTGTCCGTCCGGATGGGAGGTCACCACGCACGGCGGCCGACAAGGAACAGGCATCGATGCGATCGACTGGGCCCGCCGGGGCGAACGGGCCGGAGCCGGGGAGATCCTGTTGACCAGCATGGACGCCGACGGAACGAAGAGCGGCTTCGATCTGCCGATGTTGCGGCAGATCCGGGCTGCCGTCGGCGTGCCGATCGTCGCCTCCGGCGGTGCCGGCGCACTCCACCACTTCACCAAGGCCGTCGATGCCGGAGCCGATGCGGTTCTGGCAGCCTCCGTGTTCCATTTCGGCAGGTTCACCATCGGACAGGTGAAGCGCGAGTTGGCCGACGCCGGGCATCCGGTGCGACTCCCGGCGAACAGGGCCACCCGTTGACGCCCGCCGACCCGCAGTCCGATGGCGCTGGAGTGCCCGCGGATGGTGCGGGAACGTACCTGGACGATGATGTCGCCGCGGGTGGGCCGAAGTGGGCAGAGACCTTGCGGTGGAACGAGTCCGGCTTGATCTGCGCCGTCGCCCAACAGCACGACACCGGCGAGGTGCTGATGGTGGCCTGGATGGACCCCGAGGCGCTGCGCCGCACGCTTACCACTGGACGCGGCACCTACTGGTCGCGATCGCGAAAGGCGTACTGGGTGAAGGGTGAGAGTTCCGGGAACGTCCAGCGGGTGTTGGAGGTCCGACACGACTGTGACGCAGATGCGTTGCTGCTCCTGGTGGATCAGACCGGTCCGGCGTGCCACACCGGAACCCGCAGCTGCTTCGACGGCAGCCGAACCATCAGCTGATCGCGGCCTGATCGACCTCGGCGGTGGTCGCCAGCACCGCCTCGTGCAGCAACTCGACCGCCCGCCTCACCGCTGGATGGTTCTCCACCGACCGCTTGACCCGCAACATGATCCGCCGGGTGGGCACCGGATGCACCACCGGCATGGCCTTGGTTCCCGGTGGGAGAGTGATCGTCCCGAGCCTCGGCAGCACGGTGATCCCGACCCCGGCCGCCACGAACGCGATCGCCGACGGATAGTCGTGCGCCTCGATGTGGAAGGCGGGGGAGAACCCTGCCGCGGCGCAGGCATCCAGCACCACCCGTCGGCACGGTCCCCGGGAGAAGTCGTTGTCGACCCACCGCTCAGCGCTCAGGTCGATCAGATCGACCTGGTCCCGGCTCCGGAGCGGGTGCCCGACCGGCAGGACGACCAGGTAGGGCTCCTCGAGCAGCATCTCGGTGCGGTAGCCCGGCGCGTCCGGTGCCTGTGGAGCGGGCGGCGGCGGGCCGGCGATGAACACCTCGAGGTCGGGGACACATGGCGTCTCACCGGCGAGCTCGATGAGCCGCAGATCGAAGCGCAACAACGGGAACTCCGTGGAGATGGTCGCCACCACCGGTGGAATCCAGGCGGCACCCGCGGAGGCGAAGTAGCTGACGGTGAGCCGGCCGATCCGGCCCGCCCGGAGGTCGCCGGCAACCGATTCCAGGGCAGCCAGCCGCTCCAGCACCGAGCCCGACTCCTCGGCGAACGTCAGGCCGGCAGCGGTCGGCTCGATGCCCCGACCCCGCCGCTCGACCAGGGTGAGCCCGGTCTCTCGTTGCAGTGCGGTGAGATGCTGGCTGACGGCCGACGGGGTGTATCCGAGGCTGGTGGCAGCGCCGTTGATCGAGCCGGCGGCGACGACGGCTCGGAAAATCCGGACGCGGTGGATGTCGAGCATCGCCCAACACTATAGCGACACTGAACAAACGTGAAGAAACAATCGCTTGTGCTGTTGAATCTCGCCGGTCAGGCTGGAGTCATGACGCCAGTGAACCGCTTCCCGCGCACCGAACCTCGCAGCTGGCTTGTCCCGGTGGCGGTGGGAACAGTGTTGGTGCTGTGGGCATCGGCGTTCATTGCCATCCGGGCGGTCGGCGACACCTTCGCGCCGGGGCCGCTGGCGCTCGGCCGGCTGACCTTCGGCACCATCGCGCTCAGCGTCGTCGCCCTGCGGTACCGGCGCCCGCTGCCGCGCGGCAAGGGACTGGCAATGGTGATCAGTTACGGCGTGTTGTGGTTCGCCGGGTACTCCGTCGTACTGAACGCGGCCGAACGACACCTGGACGCCGGTACGGCGGCGATGCTGGTCAACATCGCCCCGATCCTGGTCGCGGTCGCCGCCGGTCTTTTCATGGCGGAAGGATTTCCCCGGCCACTCGTGGTCGGCATCGTTGTCGCGTTCACCGGAGTGAGCGTCATCGCGGTGGGCGGCGTGGGCGGTCACAGCGACGGGTTCGGTGTGCTGCTCGGGCTGCTGACTGCTGTGCTGTATGCGGCCGGCGTACTCACGCAGAAGATCGCATTGCGCACGGTGGACGCGGTGACGGCCACCTGGGTGGGCTGCGCTGTCGGAACCGTGACCCTGACTCCGTTCCTGCCGCAGGCGTTGAGCGAGTTCTCGACCGCGCCCGGCAGCGCCGTCGCGGCGGTGGCTTACCTTGGGGTGTTCCCGACCGCGATCGCCTTCACCCTCTGGGCTTACGCACTGACCCGGACCGGGGCCGGCAGGCTGACGTCTACCACGCTGGCGGTTCCGGCGATCGTCGTGCTCATGTCCTGGATCCTGCTCGGCGAGGTGCCGACGGTGTTCGCGATGGCCGGTGGGGGGCTGTGCCTGCTGGGGGTGGCGATCAGCCGGCGCAGGCAGCGAGTCCGCGGTGGGTCCGGTGCCGCAGCAGGCGCAGCCACCCCGGTAACACCCACCCCGGCAACAGCCGCCCCTGCGGCGGCCGACCGGTCGTGCCGGACGGCGACCTGACAGGATTCAGTCGCCCGCTGGGCGCCGTCACGGTCGCCGCCGGCGCTCGAGGTATGTTCCGTCCGGCTGGTCGAAGCTGAACCCCCGCCGCCGGGCTCATCACGTCGCCCCGTTCCGCGCCGGGTGCCGCAGACCGGCGATCACGAACGGTGCGCCGACCGCGACGACCGCCGCCGCCAATGCGTTCAACCCGCCGAATCCGATCAACCCCAGCAGAGGTCCTGAGATGCCGGCGCCGATGGCGGCACAGGCGTTCATCGCCGCGTCTGCCGCGCCCTGCACCCTGGTCCGTACCTGTAAGGCAACGGATTCGGTCAGCAGCGCCGAGGCCGCCACCAGGCTCAGCGACCAGCCGATGCCCAGCAGGACCAGGCCGGTGGTCACCCGGAACGCCGATCCGCCGGCGGTGCCGGCGACAGCAGTGGCGATCAGCAGTACCACGGAGCCCACGGCGATCATCTGCACGCGGCCGAATCGATCGGACAGCACGCCGACCACCGGCGACAGGCCGAACATCCCCAACACGTGCAGGGAGATGGTCAATCCCACCAGGGTGACGGTCGCGCCGTGATGTTCCATGTGCACCGGCGTCATGGTCATCACGCCGACCATCACGGTGTGCGCGCAGCAGATGGACACCAGGGCAACCCGCGCCGGCGGGATCGCCCAGGCGGTGGTCAGCGCCTCGGTCAGCCGTCGTCGCTCGAGGGGCGCCGCAGGTGCGGACGCCAGCCGATCCGCCGTCGTCGCCTGCATCCTGGCGGCCAGCAGCAATGGGTCCGGGCGCAGAAAGATGAACAGGGCGGCCGCACAGATCTGCATCGCCGTCGCGATCACGAACGGTCCCGCGAACGGGCGCATCCCGAACTTGTCGGCCAATGCGTGCCCCGGCGCGCCCAGATTCGGACCGAGCACTGAGCCCACGGTCGTCGACCAGACGACCAGCGAGAGATCGCGGGAGCGGCGGGCAGGCGGCGCGAGATCGATTGCGGCGTAACGGCTCTGTAGGGTGACGGCGGTGCCGCTGCCGGCCAACACCATCCCGGCCACCAGCAGTATCGTCGCGGCGGTGCCGTGACCCCGCTGGGCAGCCACCACGAGTAGCGCCGAGCCTGCGCCGGCCACCAGCCAGCCGCCGCCCAACGACACCCGCCGACCTTCCCGGATGGCGATCGCCGCCAACGGGATGGCGAACAGCGCCGCTCCGATCGTGGTCCCCGATCGAGCGAGACCGGCCCAGCCGTCGGAATTGGTTACCTGCTCGGCCAGCAGGATCCCGACACTCAGCCCGGCTCCAGAACCGATGCCACCCAGGATCTGCGCGATCGAGAGCAGCCGGAGGGTGCGCCGGCGGGCCGCGACGACGTCCGCCGCGGCATGCCAGTCGGTTTTCGCTTCCGGCCTCACCCGGCGCTCAGCCGGTTCAGCCGGCGAACCGTTTCGATGACGATGCGGTGGGAGGTGGCCAGCGTCAGCCGCAGGAAACCTGGTGCACCGCAAGCCGCACCGTCGGTGCCGAGAACGCCGACCCGGTCAGCCACCTCAGCCGGCGGGATGCCCAGTGGACGCAGGTCGAGCCAGTGGATGTAGGTGGCCGCCGGGATCGTGTACGGCACATCGGGCAGGGCGGGGACCAAGGAATCGGCGAACAGCCTGCGGGCGTCATCCAGATACCGCACCACCTCATCGAGGTGGTCCACTCCCGCGGAGTACGCGGCGCGCGCCGCCACCGCACCCAGTGGCGACGTACCCACTTTGGCGGCGATATGCGTTTCGTCCCAACGCTTTCGGTGGACCGGCGAGGTCAGGATCAGCTGCGCACAGGTCAGCCCGGGAAGATTCCAGCCTTTCGACGCGGAGACACCGGTGACCGTGTGGGCGGCCGTCTGCGGTGACAGCGCGGCGTAGGGCAGGTGGCTGGCGCCAGGGAAGACCACGGGGGAGTGGATCTCGTCGGCGAACACCGTCGAACCGGTCTGCTCGACCACCGTGGCGATGGCCAGCAGTTCGGCACTGGTCGCCACCTGCCCGGTCGGATTGTGCGGGTTCACCAGTATCAGCAGGCCCCCGCCCTCCAGCGCGGCCGCCAACTCGGTTGGGTCGATCAGGTAACGACCGTTGTTTCGTCGCATCGTCACCGTGCGCAGTTCCCGGCGTATCAGGCCGGGTTTCACCAGGAACGGCATGTAGGCAGGTGTCGGCAGCACGATCGGAGTACCAGGCTTGACCAGATGGTCGGCGGTGAATGCCAAGGCGCCGAGCACGTCCGGCAGCACCCGCACGGAATCCGGGTCGACCCGCCAGCCGAAGCGGTTTTCCTGGAACTGGGCGCAGGCGACGCCGACCTCCCGTTCCAGATATCCGGGCAGGTACCCGGTCAGGCCGCGATCCAGCGCTTCTGCGACGGCGCTGCGGACAGCCGGTGCCATCGGAAGATCCGATTCGGCGACGAACGCCCCGATCTGGCCCGGTTTCCCGGCCGTCCACTTGAACGATCCACGCTCGCGCAGGGCTTCGGGTGTCAGCGACTCCATCTCGGCGGCGATGTCCACCCGCTCACCGTAGATGCAGCGGCGCGGCGTTTTCGGTGCCGCGGTCGGCTGGCGCGGCTGTCGGGTGGCGCGGTGGTCCGGTTCCCCGGTGGTCCGGTGCCGGACGCTCGCTCCGGTCGGGGTGTCAGCACCCGACGGATCGCCGGCAACGGGCCTGCGGGCAGAATGACCGACCATGGCGTCTGCCGCGTTGTCCCCGGTGCCGCCGGTGGCTCCGGCCGCTCCGCCGGGTCCGGCGGCGACGTCCGCCCGCCGACCGCTCGGGGCGACCTTCCCGTCGCGTGAGGAGTTTGCCGCGCTGGCCGCCGAGGGCAGGCGGGTGATCCCGGTGACCCGCACGCTGCTCGCCGACGCCGTCACCCCGGTCGGGCTGTACGCCACCCTGGCTGCGGATCGCCCCGGCACCTTCCTGCTGGAGTCCGCGGAGCACGGACGGTCCTGGTCGCGGTTCAGCTTCGTGGGAGCGGCCAGCGTCGCCGCCCTCAGCGAGATCGACGGCGCCGCAACGTGGATCGGCACGCCACCGGACGGGCTGCCGACCGGCGGCGATCCCCTCGAGGTGTTGCGCAAGACGCTGGCCGGACTGCACACCCAGCCGTTGGACGGACTGCCACCACTCACCGGCGGGATGGTCGGTTATCTCGGTTACGACATCGTCCGCAGGCTCGAGCGGATCCAGGGGCCAGCCGGCCGCGACCCCGCGGGCGAGATGCGGGCCCCGGAACTGGTGATGCTGCTGGCCTCCGACTTGGCGGCGCTGGATCACCACGAGGGCACCGTCACACTGATCGCGAACGCCATCAACTGGGACGCAACGGACGCTCGAGAGGACACCGCGTACTCCGATGCCGTCCGCAGGCTGGACGCGATGACCGATGCACTGGCCGAACCGGTGGCATTGCCGGCCGCCACCTTCAGTTCGCCGGAACCGCGGTTCGCCCGGCGGACGACGCACACCGACTATCGTGTTGCTGTCGAGCGGGCCAAGGAACACATCCGGGCCGGTGATGCCTTCCAGATAGTGGTGTCCCAACGCTTCGACGCCCCGACGCACGCCGATCCGCTGGACATCTACCGGGTGCTGCGGGCGACCAACCCCAGCCCGTACATGTATCTGCTGCGCCTGCCCACCCCGGCCGGTGACGGAGATCGCGGCGAACCAGTGAGCATCGTCGGGTCCTCCCCTGAAGCGCTGGTGACGGTCAGGGACCGGCAGGTGACGATGCACCCGATCGCCGGGACCAGGCCCCGCGGCGCCGACCCGGAAGACGACCAGCTGCTCGCCAAGGACCTGCTCGCCGACGTCAAGGAACGCAGCGAACACGTGATGCTGGTCGACCTCGGCCGCAACGACCTCGGCCGGGTGTGCGCGGCTGGCACGGTTCGGGTCACCGACTTCTTCACCGTCGAGCGGTACAGCCACGTGATGCACATCGTCTCGACCGTGGTCGGGCAGCTGGCGGAGGGGCGGACGGCATTCGACGCGCTCACCGCGTGCTTCCCGGCGGGGACCCTGTCCGGTGCCCCCAAACCCCGCGCCATGCAGATCATCGAGGAGCTGGAGCCTGCTCGCCGCGGGATCTACGGCGGCATCGTGGGTTATCTCGACTTCGCCGGCGACGCAGACACCGCCATCACCATCCGCAGCGCGCTGGTCGCCGACGGCGCGGCCTATGTGCAGGCCGGGGCCGGCATCGTGGCGGATTCGGCGCCGGAAGCCGAAGACGCCGAATGCGGCAACAAGGCCGCCGCTGTGCTGCAGGCGATCGCGGCCGCCGAAACCCTTCGTCCGGTGGCGGCGGGGCGGATCAGCATGCCGGCAACCGGTCAACCGGGGCATGTGTGACGCCGCGTGTGGTGGCGCCGGCGTCGGTGGTGCTCGGAGCTGCGGCCGCCGCCGGTGGCTCGCTGCCGCGCTGGTGGACCGTGCACTGGGTTCACCGCATGCTCGGCACGCAGACCACCGAGATAGTCGGCCGGCAGGCCGCGCCCTCGCTGCTGGTGATGGCAGCGGTGGCCATCGCCGGCATCGGCGCGGCCGCCGCCGCCGGCAATGTGCCGCGAAGGGTGATCGGGCTGCTGCTGTCAGTCGTGGGTGCATTGTCGGTGGTGGTGGTCGTTTCGGCGGCGAGGTCACTGCCGGCTGCGGTGATCACCGAGCGCTATCCGCAGCTGGAACGGATCGTCGGCGGCGAAACGGCCCTGCTCGGTCCGCTGATCTCCGGCGCTGGTGGATTGCTGGTGCTGGCCGGCGGGTTGCTGGTCTTCGGCGGGGCCTTCAAGGGTCGGGGTATGGGCAGCAGATTCGACCGCAGCCCCCCGGCCGGACCGATATCAAGATCAACCGCGACAGGGCTTCGGGACCACCCCGACGAAGCAGCCGCCGGCATCTGGGGATCGCTGGACGCCGGCACCGATCCGACGGCCGATCCGACGGTCCGCGGCGACGACCCGGCAGCAACACCGTCATCGCCGGCAGCCACCGACCAACCGGGTGGTCACCGCCCATGACCCACGCAGTTACGATGATTCCCGCCGTACCCCCTGCTGGTTGCGCAGTTCAGAGCCTGGCCGACGACGGACAGCCGAGCCTGCGGTCCAGCTTCCAGCGACACCAGAGCGCGTGCAGACTGCGGCGGGAGACGAGCCGGTGAACGTACTCGAGGCCCTGATCGAGGGCGTGCGATCCGATCTCGCGGCCCGCGAGGCCGCTGTACCACTGGCCGATGTGAAGGCCATGGCAAGGCAGGCGGCGCCCGCTCGCCTTGTGCTGCCGATCTTGCGGGAACCAGGGGTGGGCGTGATTGCCGAGGTGAAGCGGGCAAGCCCGAGCCGGGGCGCGCTGGCGGACATCTCGGACCCGGCTGCGCTGGCGGGTCTGTACGCCGACGGCGGCGCAAGGGCCATCTCGGTGCTCACCGAACAGCGCCGCTTCGGTGGTTCGCTCGCAGACCTCGACGCGGTCCGCGCCGCTGTCGAGATACCGGTGCTACGCAAGGATTTCATCATCACGCCGTACCAGGTCCACGAGGCCAGGGCGCACGGTGCGGACATGGTGCTGCTGATCGTCGCGGCGTTGCAGCAGCCGGTTCTGCACGGACTGCTGGAGCGGGTCGAGTCGCTCGGGATGACCGCTCTGGTCGAGGTGCACAGCGAATCGGAGGCGGACCGGGCGCTGGATGCGGGGGCGAGGGTGATCGGCATCAACGCCCGTGATCTGAAAACGCTGACCATCGACCGGGAGGCGTTCTCCCGGATCGCGCCCGGGCTGCCGAGCGGGATCGTCACCATCGCCGAATCCGGCGTCAGGGACACCGCCGACCTGCTGGCCTACGCCGGCGCCGGCGCCGATGCGGTGCTGGTCGGTGAGGGGCTTGTGACCAGCGGCGACCCGCGGGCCGCCGTCGCGGATCTGGTGACCGCGGGTTCCCATCCGTCCTGCCCGCGGCCGGCCCGCTGATCGTGACTGCCCAGAACCGCCGGCGTCCTCGGCCGGACGGCCTGCCCCGTCCGTCCGACGGTCTGACCGGTACCGCGCACGATCCGGACTCCCGCGGGTACTTCGGCGAGATGGGTGGCCGGTGGCTGCCGGAGGCGCTCGTCACCGCCCTCGACGAGATCGCCGACGCCTACGAGAAGGCCAGATCCGACCCGGAGTTCCTCGGCGATCTCGACCACCTCGCGGAGACCTACGCCGGCCGGCCGTCCCCGCTCAGCGAGGCGGTGCGGCTGACCGAGCATGTCGGCGGCGCCAGAATCCTGCTGAAACGGGAGGACCTCAACCACACCGGCAGTCACAAGATCAACAACGTGCTCGGCCAGGCACTGCTCACCCGCAGGATGGGCAAGAAGCGGGTGATCGCCGAGACCGGCGCCGGCCAGCACGGGGTCGCCACCGCCACCGCGGCCGCGCTGCTCGGGCTGGACTGCACGGTGTACATGGGCCGGGTGGACACCGAGCGCCAGGCGCTCAACGTCGCCAGGATGAAGCTGCTCGGGGCCACCGTGGTCCCGGTGGACACCGGATCAGCAACCCTGAAGGACGCCATCAACGAGGCGTTCAGGGACTGGGTGACGAACGTCGGCGGCACGTCCTACATCTTCGGTACCGCGGCCGGACCACATCCGTTCCCGATGATCGTCCGGGACCTGCAGCGGATCATCGGACTGGAAGCGCGGCAGCAGGTTCACGAGCTCACCGGCCGGTTGCCGGACGCCGTGGTGGCCTGCGTCGGCGGCGGTTCAAATGCGATCGGCGCCTTCCACGCCTTCCTGGACGACGCATCTGTCCGGCTGATCGGCTGCGAGGCCGGAGGCGACGGCATCCACACCGGCCGGCACGCCTCCACGATCTCCGGCGGGACGGTCGGTGTGCTGCACGGCGCCCGGTCATACCTGCTGCAGGACGACGAGGGGCAGATCACCGAGTCGCATTCGATCTCGGCCGGACTCGACTACCCGGGAGTCGGTCCGGAGCACGCCCATCTGGCCACGACCGGTCGCGCGCAGTTCCTGTCGATCACCGACGCCGAGGCGATGGACGCCTTCGCACTGCTCGCCCGGCTGGAGGGAATCATCCCGGCCATCGAGACCGCGCATGC
>JAABUT010002691.1_pt1 | contig 16550 bp, 16 predicted proteins | sample 5559281 | NCBI WGS metagenome assembly JAABUT01 (sample SAMN10711880, study PRJNA513359) | rock metagenome | isolation source: Antarctica rocks | place: Antarctica: Victoria Land, Ricker Hills nord | collected 2016-01-04 | reverse complement strand
GCAGGCAAGTGCCGCGCGGGGTCAAGCGCAAGATGAGCGGCTATCCGCTGCGCCCACGCACGCCACAGCCGACCACGCGCGTTGACTTCAATGCCGCCATTCGGATTGCAAAGTGAACAGTATTGGGTCTAGGGCATGGCTGTCATCCTCTAGATGGGCCAGCTCTCTGCTCCCTCTCCCTCCGGGAGAGGGCCGGGGTGAGGGAGAGGGCAAGCGCTGTCCTTCAAACAAAACCAACCCCGCACAGGGCCAAGTTCTATCCTGGCAGCTTCCCTCACCCCGACCCTCTCCCGGAGGGAGAGGGAGAAGCACCCCCTACCGGCCCTTCGTCGCCCAGTAGGCCGGCAGCCAAGTGCCATCCCGCCCGCCCCAGCCCTGCACCCCGGCCTCGTCGAACACCGCCAGCGTCCGCGATGCCACCGGCAGGCCGAATCCGCGGCTCTCCGCCTCCGCCAACATTGTCCGCAGGTCCTTGCGTATGGAGTCGATGTCGAACGTGACCCCGCCGGGATCGTCGCCGGCCAAGGTCTTCGCGATCGCCGGCCCGCGGTTCTTCAGCACGTTGGCGCCGCCCGAGGTGTCGGACATCAACTCCACCAGCCACGCCGGGTCCAGCCCGAGGTGCCGCACCAGCGCCATCGCTTCCCCCAGCGCCTGGTAGAACACCAGCAGCGGCAGGTTCACCGCCAGCTTCATCGCCGCCCCCGCCCCGACCGGCCCGACATGCTCGACCCGGCGGCACAGCGCATCCAGCACCGGACGCGCCCGCTCCAGGTCCGCGGCATCCGCCCCCACCAGGCCCAGCAGCTTGCCCGCCCGCGCCGGCCCGGTGGTGCCGCCGACCGGGCACTCGACATAGGCGCCCCTAGCAGCCCGCACCTCCGCCGCCAGCGCCGCCTGCGTCTCCGGCCGCACCGTGCTCATCTCGATGAACAGCTTGCCCGAGGCACCCGTGAGCAGCCCGTCGGCGCCATGGAACACCGCCTCCAGCGCCGCCCCATCGAACAGCGTGGTCATCACCACGTCCGACCGCGCCGCCAGCTCGCGCGGCGTATCCGCGACCGGCAGTCCGCTCGCCTCGGCGCGGGCGCGCGTGCGGTTCCAGACCGCAACCTCCAATCCGGCTTCCGCCAGCCGGGCCGCCATCGCCGCCCCCATCTTGCCCAGCCCGGCGATGCCTACTCGCATGGACGGCCTCCTTCCCCTCTGTTGCCCAAGGGTTCTTAATGATCACTGGCTCGGCAGCAAGGGGGGGGTACGGCATGAGTGAGCAGACTGGGAACCGCAGCGTGGGCATCGTCGGGCTGGGGATCATGGGCAGCGCCATGGCGCGCAACCTGCTGGCAGCGGGATGGCAGGTCGCCGGCTACGACCCCGACCCGGCGGCAACTGCTGCGATGGCGGCCGATGGCGTGGCCGTGCAGTTCGACTGCACCGCGCTGGCCCGCGCCGCGCCACTCTTGATGACGAGCCTCGCAACTCCCGCCGCCCTGCACGCGACCGCCGCCGCCATCGCCGCCGCCGGCGTGCCCCGCCGCATAGTGGTCGAGGTCAGCACGATGTCGCTGGACGACAAGCAGGCCTTCGCCGCGGCGCTGCCGGGCCACGCCGTGCTGGACTGCCCGATGAGCGGTACCGGCGCCCAGGCTGCCCGGCGAGACCTGGTGGTCTATGCCAGCGGCGAACCATCGGAGATCGAATCCCTGCGCCCGTTCTTCGCCGACTTCACCCGTGCGGTGCACGACGTCGGTCCCTACGGCAACGGCAGCCGCATGAAGTTCGTCGCCAACCTGCTGGTCGCCATACACAACGTCGCCGCGGCAGAGGCGATGGTGCTGGGCATGAAGGCCGGCCTCGACCCGCACAAGTTGGTGGAGCTGGTCGGCGCCGGCGTCGGCACGTCACGGGTGTTCGACCTGCGCGCGCCCATGATGGCTGCCAACGCCTACGGCGACGCCACCATGAAGGTGTCGGTCTGGCAGAAGGACATGGCCGTCATCAGCGCCTATGCCGCCTCGGTAGGCGCGGCGACGCCGCTGCTGAGCGCCACCGTGCCGATCTACAACAGCGCGATGGCGACGGGCCACGCGGCCGACGACACCGCGGCCGTATGCGACGTGCTGGCGCGGATGTCTGGGCTGGAGCGCTGACGCGTCCAGGAACACCAGCATCTCCCGCAGGTAATCCTGTCACCATGCGCGTCTTGGATCGCCTCTCCCATCGCCAACACCGCCCGGGGGAAAGGCCTCCGCCTGCAAATCGGCATAGTAGTGCGGTAACTCTTCCGCCGAGCCGAACGCCGAAACCGTCACGCCCTCGGGCGCCAAGCTGGGCAGCGCTCTCGCGACCTCGGCGTGATCGGAGCCTCGGCGCAGGCTGCCAGGAAGCGTGACGAAATGCGGGGCCTGCTGGCTGTCCATCGTTCACGCTCCCGGGTGGCTAAGTCGTGAGGCGGTCAGGCCGCGAGCTTTGCTGCGACCTGCGACACGTGACGTCCGAGGAAGCGGGCGCCGTCCAGCTCATTGGCGGTTGGCTGGCGCGAGCCGTCGCCCGCCGCGATGGTGGTGGCGCCGTAGGGCGAGCCGCCGGTCACTTCGTCCAGCTTCAGTTGTCCCTGGAACGAGTAAGGCAGGCCGACCGTCACCATGCCATGGTGCATCAGGTTGGTGAGGATGTTGAGCAGCGTGGTCTCCTGGCCGCCATGCTGTGAGGCGGTGGATGCGAATGCCGCGCCGACCTTGCCCACCAGCTTGCCGTGGAACCACAGGCCGCCGGTCTGGTCCCAGAAGTTCGCCATCTGCGAGGTCATGCGGCCATAGCGGGTGCCGCTGCCGACGATGATCGCGTCGTAACCAGGAAGCTCCTCGACCGTCGCGACCGGGGCTGCCTGGTCGAGCTTGTAGTGGCTTTCCCGCGCAACGCTCTCCGGTACCAGCTCCGGCACGCGCCGGATGTCCACGGCAGCGCCAGCCTCGCGTGCGCCGGCTGCAACCGCTTCCGCCATGGCCTCGATGTGGCCGTACGAGGAGTAGTAAAGGACGAGAACCCTAGCCATTCGGGCAAACCTTTCGTGAAGGGTGGCATGGGAGGAAACAGTCGCGGTCGCGCCGAGACAGCGTCGGAGCAGCGCACTCAGTTTATGCGGCGTCCACAAGGAGCACTTCGGCATCTTCCGTGGCGGTAACGCGCAACAGCGCTTCGTCGCGGATTGCGGCCCCGTCGCGCTCGCCGATGCGGTGGCCGTTGACCTCGACCACGCCGCGCGCCGGCACGAGGTAAAGGTGGCGCCCTGCGTCCGGCACGTATTCGGCCGTTTCGCCCACCCGCAGCGTGGCGGCTACCAGCCGCGCATCGGCGCGTATCGGCAGCACGTCGCCATCCCCCGCGCGGCCGCTCGCCAAGGTCACGAAGCGGCCAGCCCGGTTGCCCCTGGGAAACGGGCGTGCGCCCCAGGACGGAGCCTCCCCCCGCTGCTGCGGGATGATCCAGATCTGGAAGATCTTCGTCTCGCCCGCTTCGTGATTATACTCGGAATGGCGTATCCCGGTGCCGGCACTCATCACCTGCACATCGCCCGCCTCGGTCCGGCCCTTGTTGCCCAGGCTGTCCTGGTGGGTGATCGCCCCTTCGCGCACATAGGTGATGATCTCCATGTCGCGGTGGGGATGCGCCGGGAACCCGGTGGCCGGCGCAATCACGTCGTCGTTCCAGACGCGCATGTTGCCCCAGCTCACGCGTGCCGGGTCCTGATAGTCGCCGAAGGAGAAGTGGTGCTTGGTGTCGAGCCAGCCGTGGTTGCCACCACCCAGCCCGTCGAAGGGACGCAGTTCGATCATGATGAGCTCCGCCGAGACTGGCAGGCCTGGAATGGTTCGGCAGGCGCCGTCTCGTTGACGCTCCATATGCGGGCGCCGTGGCGGTGCTGATATAGAAACAAGCGAAAGCCATGGTTTCTGGAGTTGATATGCCACCACTACCTGATCTCGAGGCCTGGGCCGTGTTCGCCACGGTCGTGGAAACCGGATCGTTCTCCCGTACTGCCGCCGAGCTCGGCCTGTCGAAAGCAACGGTGTCAAAAGCTGTTGGCCGGCTGGAGGCCCGCCTGGGTGCTCGCCTGCTGCATCGCTCCTCGCACGGGGTGAGGTTGACCGAGACCGGGCGCGCGTCCGCCGCCAGCGCGGCACGGCTTCTGGCCGAGGCAGAGGCGGCAGAGGCTGAAGTGCTGTCGCGGTCCGCCGCGCCACGTGGCGTAGTTCGGATCGCAGCCCCGATGTCCTTCGGTGTCACGCACCTCGCGCCGTTGCTGCCGGAGCTGCTTCGAAGCCTGCCCCAGGTCACGATTGATCTAAACTTAAGCGACGCTCAAGTGGACCTGGTCGGTGAGGGCTACGACCTGGCGGTCCGCATCGCGGTCATGGAGGACTCGGCCCTTCGGGTTCGCCGCATCTGTTCCGTTCGGCGGATCCTGGTGGGATCGCCCGCCTATTTTGCCACGGCGGGCCGCCCTGCTCACCCGCGCGACCTTGCGGGCCATCGTTGCCTATCATACGCGTATCTTCCGACGCCGGACCGCTGGCGGTTCCAGCACGCTTCCGGCGATGCGGTGACTGTGACTCCAACTGGCCCATTGCGCGTCAACAACGCCGACGCGATTGCGCCCGCATCACTGGCGGGGCTTGGTCTGGCGGTGCAGCCGGAGTTCATCGTCTGGCGCGACGTCGCTGCCGGACTACTGGAGGAGACCATGCCAGGCTGGGCGATGGCCGACACGGCGCTCAACCTCGTCATGCCGCCGGGCGGGCTGCGTCCCAAGCGCGTGACGGCCGTGGTGGAGTTCCTCGCGGCCCGGCTTGCGGAGGCGCCCTGGGCCGTGACGAGAGGCCCACTTTAGCATTTCATTGAAGCCGGCTTCGAAAACCCGCAGGCGGGGCATCCCCGTCACTCCTGTTCCGCAAGCCAGCCTTGCCGAACGCTGGTATGCCTGCATGGCGAGCATCGCTCCTCACCCTTCCCGCAAGTCCAGTCCAAGTTGCCCTCCTTGCCGCGCGCTGCCAGCACCCGGCCGCCCGCTCGCTTGACACCATCCGCCCCGCATAGAACGATCCCCTGACAGGCAGCCGCCGCAAAGGCTGGCGTTTGGGGGGGATACGGCATGACCGACCGCGGCATCGGCGCTGAGCTTACAGCCACACACGCCCTGACCCGGCGGGCGACCCTGCTGGGCGCGGCCGGCGCCGGGCTGCTCGCCAGCCGCGCCGCACAGGCCCAATCCGACCCGATCCGCCTGGGCTTCCTCACCGTCAAGACCGGCCCGCTCGCTGCCGGCGGCATCCAGATGGAGCAGGGCCTCGCCCTATATCTGAAGGACCGCGGCAACCAGCTCGCCGGCCGCCCGGTGCAGCTCTTCACCGCCGACACCGGCGGCACCCCGGCCAACACCCGCACCAAGACGCAGGAATTGGTCGAGCGCAACAACGTATCCGCCATCATCGGCCCCCTGGCCGCGTTCGAGCTGCTGGCCATAGACGGCTACATGCGCGACAAGCAGGTCCCCTGGATCGGCGTCGCCGCCGCCGAGGACGTGACCCAGCGCAATCCCAACCCCTGGTTCGTGCGCGTCAGCGCATCCTCCGCCCAGTGCACCCAGCCGATGGCCGATTACGCCGCCAAGGAGCTGAAGTACAAGCGCATGGCGACCGTCGGCGACGACTTCGCCTATGGCCAGGAGCAGAACGCCGGGTTCCAGCGGGTGTTCGAGGACAACGGCGGCAAGATCGTGCAGAAGATCTGGCCGCCGCTTAACGCGCCGGACTACGGCACCTTCGTCGCGCAGTTCAAGCCGGACCTGGACGGCATCTTCATGTCTTTCGCCGGCTCCAACGGCTTCCGGTTCTTCAAGCAGTTCAAGGAGTATGGCGGCAGCACTCCGATCCTAGGCGGCATGACCGCCGTGGACGAGGCCATCCTGCAGCAGATGGGCGACGACGCCGTGGGCATGCTGTCGGCATGCTGGTACTCGGCGCAGCTAGACACCCCACTAAACCGCATCTTCGTCACGGGAATGCAGCGGGACTACAAGGTGGACCCCGGCTACTACGCCGCCGGCACCTACGTCGCCGCAGCAGTGCTGGAGGGCGCGCTGAAGTCGGTCGGCGGCAAGATCGAGGACAAGGCAGCGCTTATGAAATCCCTGCGCGGCGGCACCTTCGACACCGCCCGCGGACCCGTCCGGTTCGACGACTACGGCAACGTCATCGGCAACGTTTACATCCGCAAGGTCGAGCGCAAGTCCGGCCGCCTGGTGAACACCGTCATCAAGACCTACCCGGACGTAAGCCAGTTCTGGACCTACGACCCCGCAGCCTTCTTGAAACAACCAGTCTATGCTCGCGACACCCCACCAGCCCGTTACCTGGAGAACTAGCGAAACGTGCAGTTCCATGCCGCCCAGCAAGCGCCCCAACAAGGTGCTCGCCCCCACGTAGGGCGGACCATCGCAGCGCCTTCCGCCAAGTCCCAGCGCCGGCCGACGTCTCCACGCGCCGCACCCAACCGTCCCACCCCATCCGCAACCGCCCGCCGCCCATGACCACCCCCGGCTGGCGCTAGCCCATGCAGTTCTGGGCCATCCAAACGCTGAACAGCATCGCCCTCGGCGGCCTGCTGTTCCTGCTGGCGTCGGGCTTCTCGCTGATCTTCGGCCTGCTTCGCATTCCCAACCTGGCGCATGGCGGAATGTTCATGCTGGGCGCCTATCTCGGCGCCACCCTCCTGGGCGCCGGCCTACCATTCTGGCAGGCGGCACTGGCCTCCGCCCTCGCAGTCGGCGCGCTCGGCGCAGTCATCGAGCGCGCGTTGCTGCGACGCCTGGCCGGCAACGAACGGGGGCAAGTCCTGGTCACCCTCGGCATCGGCTTCATCATCGCCGACCTGTGCCTGGTGACCTGGGGCGGCGATCCCCTGCCCCTGGCGGCGCCCGCCATGCTGCGTCCACCCCTGCGCCTGGCGGGCCTGGCTTTCCCGACCTACCGCCTAGCCGTCCTGGGCGTCGCCGCCGTCGCCGCAGTGGCGCTGATCCTGCTGATGGACCGCACGCGGCTGGGCGCGATGATACGCGCCGGGGTGGACGACCGCATGATGGCGCGTGGCGTCGGCATCCCCGTCGGCCGCCTGTTCACGGCGGTGTTCTTCCTAGGCGCGGCGCTGGCCGGGTTTGCCGGGGTGATCGGCGGTCCCATCCTGTCCGCCTACGCCGGCCTCGACACTGACATGCTGCCGCTGGCACTCATCGTCGTGATCCTGGGCGGCATCGGCAGCTTGCCCGGAGCACTCGTGGGCAGCTTCATCGTCGGCTTCATCTACAACTTCGGCACCGCCCTGTTCCCGGACTTTGCCTATGTCGTGCTGTTCCTGCCGATGGTGCTGGCGCTGGTGTTCCGCCCCGCCGGGCTGTTCGGGCGCTCCACCGCGTGACCCGGCGTCAGCGCAGCCTGCTGGCGGCGCTGTCCATCCTGCTCGTGCTGGCGCTGCTGCCGGCCGTGCTGCCGGGCACCTTCTACCTGTCCATCGCCAGCCACGTCATGGTGGCCGCGGTGCTCGCCCTCAGCCTCAACATCCTGATCGGCTACGGCGGCATGACCTCGCTGGGCCATGCGGTCTATCTCGGTGTTCCCGCCTACGCCTATGCCTGGCTGACCGGCGCCGGGTTCGGCGCGGGGACGGCAACGGTGGCGGCGCTGGCCATCGGCACCGCGCTGGCAGCGGTGTTCGGAGTGCTGGCGCTGCGGGCGTCCGGGCTGGGGTTCCTGATGATCACCCTGGCGCTGGGGCAGGTCGCCTGGGGCCTGTCCTATCGCTGGGTGGCGCTGACCGGCGGCGACAACGGCCTGCGCGCCGCGCGTCCGGCCATCGCAGGCTTGGACACCGCCGACCCCCTGGTGTTCTACTACGTGCTGGCCACGGCCTTCGCCGGCGTGCTGCTGTGCCTGTGGCAGCTTTCGGCCTCGCCCTTCGCCGCCTGCCTGCGCGGCACCCGCGACCAGCCGCGGCGCATGGGGATGCTGGGCCACAATGTCTGGCTCATCCGCTTCGCCGCCTTCGTGCTCGCGGGCTTCTGGGGGTCGGTCGCAGGCGTCCTGTATGTCTGGGACTACGGCTTCATCAGCCCGCAGACCCTGTCCCTGCAGCAATCGGCGGAAACGCTGCTGATGGTCGTGCTGGGTGGCGCCGGGACACTCGCCGGGCCGGTCGCCGGCGCAGTCGTCATCACCGTCGTGAAGACGGTGGTCAGCTCTTACGTGAACCGCTGGTCCTCCCTGCTCGGCCTGATCTTCATCGTCGTCGTCATGCTGCTGCCGCAGGGCCTGGTCCCCGGCCTGCAGGCCCTCCGCCGCCCGGCCCGCCAGCCATGACCGTTCCCGCGCTCGAAGTACAGGGCCTGCGCAAGCGCTTCGGCGGCGTGACCGCGACCCGCGACGTGTCGCTGACCGTCATGCCCGGCGAGCGCCGCCTGCTGATCGGCCCGAACGGCGCCGGCAAGACCACCCTGTTCAACCTGATCACCGGCGACCTGCGTGCCGACGGCGGCTCGGTCCGGCTGTTCGGGCAGGAGCTGCTCGGCCTCCCCGTCCGCGGCCGCGTGCGCCGGGGCCTCGGCCGCACCTACCAGATCCTGACCCTTTTCCCCCAGGAAACCCTGGCCCACAACGTCGCCCTGGCGCTGATCGGCACCGGCAGCACCGGCTGGCTGCCCTGGGGCGCCTTCGCCCACCGCCAGGCGCTGCACGACGCGGCGGAGACCGCGCTGGCCCAGGTTGGCTTGGCTGGCCTAGCCAACCGCATCGTCGCCGAAACCGCCTACGGCGAGCGCCGCCGCCTCGAACTGGCGATGGCCCTGGCCCAGCGCCCCCGCGTCCTGCTGCTGGACGAGCCGCTGGCCGGCCTGTCCGCGCCCGAGCGGGACACCGTCGCCGCCGTGCTGGACGCCCTGCCCCGCGACATCGCCATCGTGCTGATCGAACACGACATGGACATGGCCCTCGCCTTCGCCGAACGCATCACCCTGCTGAACTTCGGCAACGTCGTCCTGGAAGGCACCCGCGCCGAGGTGATCGCCGACCCCCGCACCCGCGAGGTTTACCTCGGTGAGTGACGCCCTGGTGCTCGACGGCGTGGACTCCTTCTACGGCGACAGCCACGTCCTGCACGGCGTCGGCTTCACCTTGCGTGAGGGCGCCCTGCTCGCGCTGCTCGGCCGCAACGGCGCTGGCAAGACCACCTGCCTGCACACCGTCATGGGCTTCATGCGCGCCCGCCGCGGCCGCATCACCCTGTTCGGCGAGGCCGTCGAGGCCCTGTCGCCCGAGGCCGTGTCCCGGCGCGGCCTAGCCCTGGTGCCGCAGGGCCGCCGCGTCTTCCCCTCCCTCACCGTGCGCGAGAACCTGCTTGTCGCTTGCCAATCCCGCCGCGGCGGCGCCTGGACGCTGGACCGGGTGTTCGACGCCTTCCCTCGCTTGCAGGAGCGCCGCGCCCAGGCCGCCAGCTCGCTGTCCGGCGGTGAGCAGCAGATGATGGTCATCGGCCGCGCCCTGATGGGCAACCCCCGCGTCCTGCTGCTGGACGAGCCGTCCGAGGGCCTGGCGCCGCAGATGGTCGCCGAGATCGGCCGCATCATCGCCGGGCTGAAGGCGGAGCGGCTGTCCATCGTCCTGGTCGAGCAGAACGTGCGCCTCGCCCTCTCGCTGGCCGACGACGTGGCAGTGCTGAACACCGGACGGGTCGCTCTGCAGGGCGCCCCGGACGTGCTGCGGGCCGAGGGCGCGATTGACCGCCACCTCGGCGTATTCTGATCCGGTACAAAGGAAACCATCATGGCGGACGAGACCAACCACTACGGCGCCACCGCGGCGCGCGCGCACGGCCGCCCCGGACGGGAGCTGCGCCCGGCCAGCATGACGATAGACATGCACTCCCACGTCATGGTGCCCGAGGCCGCGGCCCTGGTCGCGCCGCACGTGGACCTGTCCACCGTGCCGCTGGCCCACTTCGCCACGCCGAACACCCAGGCACTGAACCGCAAGCAGGACGCGGACCGCCGGCCCAACATGGTGGACATCGCGGTGCGCCTGGCCGACATGGACGCGGCCGGCATTGACCTGCAGGTCATCATGCCGCCGCCGGGCCAGTGCACCTACACGGTCCCCGCCGACCTTGCCGCCCAGGCCGCCCGCATCATCAACGACGGCATGGCCGCCTTCGTCGCGCAGAAGCCCGAGCGGTTTGCCGCCCTCGGCACCGTGCCCATGCAGGATCCGGCGGAATCCGTCACCGAGTTGGGCCGCTGCATGGGCGAGCTGGGTCTGAAGGGCGTGCAGATCCTCACCAACGTCGCCGGCAAGGAGCTGTCCGACCCGGCCTTCGCCCTGTTCTGGGCGCGCGCGGAGGAGCTTGGGGCGGTCGTGCTGATCCATCCCAACGGCTTCACCGAGGCGGAGCGCATGACCCGGTTCTACTTCAACAACGTCGTCGGCAACCCGTTGGAGACGACGCTCGCGCTGCACTACCTGATCTTCGACGGCGTGCTGGAGCGGCACCCGGCCTTGAAGCTGGTCGCGGTGCACGGCGGCGGCTACCTCGCCAGCTACTCCGGTCGGATTGACCACGCTTGGGGGGCGCGGACCGACGCCCGCGGCAGCCTGCCGCAGCCGCCGACGACATATCTGAAGCGGGTGTTCTTCGACTCCGTGGTGTTTACCCCGCACCAGCTTCGCAACCTGGTGGATGTATTCGGCGCCGGGCAGATCGTGATGGGAACGGACTATCCCTTTGACATGGCGGAAAGCGATCCGGTGGGACACCTGGCGTCGGCCGGACTGGATGAGGCGACGTTTGCAGCCATCGCGGGGGGAAATTCCCGGGAGTTGTTCGGCATCTGACGGCGGGAAGATCGGTCCGGGCAGCACCTATGAACTGTCGGTGCCCCGTCGAAGATAGTCCCGGAGACCTGCCGCCTCAGCTTTCCGCGTCGCTTCGGCCAGCATTCCTGCTGACACGTCAATGCCGACAACCCCACCAGCAGGCCCGGCCTGCCGTGCCGCCTGAAGGGCCAGGAGGCCCGTTCCCGTTGCCATGTCCACGACCTGGCCCGGCCGAGCATGCGGCTCCGGAACCATGCCGGGGGCGCGGCGTCCGGCATCGTGGTAGCCTGAGCCATCCCCCTGCCCGCCGCAGCCGGCGCTGTTCGCCATGCGCCCGCAGCGTTGGCCATACGTGTCTGGCTGGGCCGGGGCAAAGCGGAGCTGGCAAATGCAGACGATCACCGTTGAAGCGAACGGCTTGCAGTTCGAGGTGCTGGAGGAGGGCGCAGGCGACCGCCTGGCCCTGTGCCTGCACGGCTTCCCGGAGCACGCGGTGTCCTGGCGGCGCCAAATGCCGGTGCTGGCCGCGATGGGCTACCGCGTATGGGCGGTGAACCAGCGCGGCTACGGCCGCACCACCCGGCCCCTGCGGGTCGGCGACTATGCCATACCGCACCTGATGGCCGACGTAGCGGCGCTGATGGACGCATCCGGCGCACGCAGCACCGTGCTGATCGGCCACGACTGGGGGGCGATGGTCGCCTGGTGCTTTGCCGCCGGGCAGGTGCGCCCGCTGGAGCGGCTGGTCATCATGAACGTGCCGCACCCGCTTTGCTTCCGCGCGGCGCTGCGCCATCCCCGGCAGATGCTGCGCTCCTGGTATACCGCCTTCTTCCAGGTGCCGGTCCTGCCGGACCGCCTGCTTGCGGCGGGCAACGGCGCCGCAGTGCGCCGCATGTTCGCCGGCCTGGACCTGCCGCCGGAGGTGATGGCCACCTACACCCGGCAAATCGCCGAGCCAGGGGCCGCAACGGCAATGCTGAACTGGTATCGCGCCGCGCGCCGGCCCGGCCCGGGGATGCCGGACCTGACCCGGGTGATCGAGACGCCCACGATGGTCGTCTGGGGCGAAGACGACGTGGCGCTGGACCTAATCTGCCTGGAGGACACCGAACGCTACGTGCGCGACCTGGCGGTCCACCGCCTGCCCGGCGTTTCGCACTGGGTTCAGCAGGACGCGCCGGATGCGGTGAACCGGCTGCTGCGGGGATTCCTCGCCAGCAGTGCCGTAAGCAGCGGAGCCGATCAGCCTTAGCCGGCTACCCGGCCAACAGAAAGCGGGCCGTCGCGTCCAGCGACTGGCGGCCCTCGGGGATGAACTTGGCCATGATCTGCCAGACATGGGGCACAACCGGCCAAACCTTGAGGTCAACCGCGACCCCTGCCGCCCGGGCGCGCTCCGCCAGGCGTGTGCTGTCGTCCCTGAGCAACTCGTCCGCACCGACATGGATCAGCAGGGGCGGCAACCCCGCCAAGTCGCCATACAGCGGCGAGATCAGCGGGTCGCGCCGGTCCGCGCCGCCAACATAGGCATCGGCGCCCGACGCAATCCCCTCGCCGGCGAACATCGCGTCCCGCCTGGTGTTGAGGCGGATGGACTCGCCGGTCGCCGCCAGGTCCGTCCAGGGGGAGAACAGCGCCGCCCGGCCCGGCAACGGCACCCCAAGCTCGCGCAGCCGCAGCATCAGCGCCAGGGCCAAGCCGCCGCCGGCGCTGTCCCCCGCCACCACCACACCCTCAGCGCCGGCATCAAGCAGTCCGCGGTAAGCCGCCACGGCGTCGTCCAGCGCGGCGGGATAGGGATGCTCCGGCGCGAGGCGGTAATCCGCGGCGAACAGCCGTAACCCAGCCCGCGCAAGGACCTGGGTAAGCGGACGATGCGTGCGGGAGGAGCACGCGAAGTAGCCGCCCCCATGCAGATACAGCAGCGTGCGCGGCGCGTCAGGGGGACCCAGCCACTCCCCAGGCACCCCTCCCACGCTGTCGCTGCCGACCGTATCGGCCGCCCCAGCCTGCAATGCCACCCGGGCAGCACGCGGGTCCGGCGCCCGGCGCAGCTTGCGTTTCACCGTCGCCTTGAGCAGCAGCACCATCACATGGGCCTGCCAGCTAGCCATGCGCGGCCTCGCGGCGGGTGGCGCGGCGGACCGTGCGTGCCGCCAGGCGCTGCACCAGGCGCCAGTGGCCGACCGGGAACATCCGCACCAGCGCCGCAATCTGCCGGGCATCGCTGCCGATCAGCAGCCGGCGCTGCCGTTGCTCGATAGCCCGGGCGATGGCCTCGGCCGCCTCGTCCGGCTCGGTCCGCAGCAGGAGGTTGAACATGGCCAGCGCGGCGGCCGACTCCGCCTTCGGCACCGTGTCCGCAACCCTCGCGGTAGTGGCAATAGCGGTGCGGACACCACCGGGGTGAACGACGGTGACGCCGACCGGCGAGCCTTCCAGCTCGTTCCGGAGCGCCTCGGAGAAACCGCGCACGGCGAACTTGCTCGCGGAATACGCCGTCTGGCCCGGCGGCGCCATGATCCCATAGATGCTCGACAGGTTCACGATCTGCGCCGCACGCTCCTGCCGCAGCAACGGCAGGAAGGCCCGCGTCATGCGGACGGTGCCCCAGAAGTTGATGCCGAACAGCCACTCGAAATCTGCAGCCGACACCTGCTCGAACCGGCCCATCAGCGCGACGCCGGCGTTGTTGACCACCACGTTGACCCGGCCATGCGCGGCCAGCACCGCCTCCGGCAGCGCAGCCACTGCATCGGCGTCCGATATATCCAGCACGTGCTCGGACACCACGACGCCCCGCGCGTGGGCGTCCGCCGCCACGATGGCCAAGCCCTCCGCATTGCGGTCCGCCAGCGCCAGGGCGCAGCCGCGCGCCGCCAATATGCGCGCCAGCCCGGCCCCGATGCCGCTGGCCGCTCCTGTCACAACTGCGACGCTGCCGCGCAGGTCGAGCTTACCTTGTGCCATGCTGGCCGGCCTCCCCAACGTATCCTGTCCGCTTTCCCAGACTCCGTCGCCGAGTTGACGGACCTGCCTTCTACAAGTCAATTGCCAGCATGGCCTACACAGTAGTTGCCGGATCCACGAAGCCGCCGATATCGTGGCCTTGGCAAGCGCGTCCACATCAGTGGATGCTGAAGCTGCGCCGCCGGCCGCTGAAAGCCGCCCTGGAAACGGCGAGCTAGCCTGATAGCATCAGCCTGGCCCCTCCCTGTCAGACAATCCTGCGCAGGCGGACGGCGTTACGTCATCCTAAATCCACCATCGGACGCATCCTCGGAAATCCATATATGACCATTGAACATTTCGATGTCTTGATCATCGGCGCCGGGCTGTCCGGCATCGGCGCCGGCTGCCATCTAGCGATGCGGTGTCCCGGCAAATCCTTCGCCTTGCTCGAAGCCCGCGATGTCATCGGCGGCACCTGGGACCTGTTCCGCTACCCCGGCGTCAGGTCGGACTCCGACATGCATACCCTGGGCTACTCGTTCCGTCCCTGGGTAGGGGCAAAGGCCATCGCGGACGGCCCGGCCATCCTGGAATATGTCCGCGAGACCGCCGCAGCCTACGGGGTGGACAGCAAGATACGCTTCAGGCACGCGGTCAAACGTATCTCCTGGTCGTCCGCCGAGGCAATGTGGACCATTGACGCCGAACAGGGAGCGGACCGCACGCCCGTGCGCTTCACCTGCGGCTTCCTGCTCTCGTGCAGCGGCTACTACGATTATTCCGGCGGCTACACGCCGGACTTCCCTGGGGTGGCCGACTACCGTGGCCGCCTGGTCCATCCGCAGGAATGGCCGGACGACCTCGGCTATGCCGGCAAGCAGGTAGTGGTGATCGGCAGCGGGGCCACGGCCGTCACGCTGGTGCCCGCGCTGTCCGGCACGGCCGCCCACGTCACCATGCTGCAGCGGTCGCCGACCTACATCGTGTCCCGCCCGGCCGAGGACGCATTCGCCAACCGCATGCGGCGTCTGCTGCCGCCAAAGCTTGCCTATGGCATCACGCGCTGGCGCAACGTGCTGCTGGGGATGTTCTTCTACAACACCGCCCGGAAACAGCCGGAGAAGTTCAAGGCAGGGGTGCTGAAGGGCGTCCGCGCGCACCTGGGCAGGGACTACGACGTCGCGACGCACTTCACGCCCCGCTACAACCCATGGGACCAGCGTCTATGCCTATCGCCTGACTCCGACTTCTTTAACGCGATACGGAACGGGTCGGCGTCGGTCGTGACGGACACCATCGAACGCTTCACGCCGGACGGCCTGCGGCTGGCGTCAGGGAAGGAGCTGACCGCGGACATCGTGGTGACGGCAACCGGGCTGCGCCTGGTGTTCCTGGGCGGCATCGAGATCGTGGTGGACGGCAAGCGCATCGAGCCGTCCAGCACGCTGAACTACAAGGGCATGATGTTCAGCGGCATTCCGAACCTGGCTGCGGTCATCGGCTACACCAACGCCTCGTGGACCTTGAAGGCCGACCTGACGTGCGAGTATGTTTGCCGTCTCCTGCGCCACATGGACCGCCGCCGCCTGCAATCCTGCGTGCCGGTGCGGAGCGTCGAGGTAGCAGAAACGCCGTTCCTGAACCTGGAGTCGGGCTATGTCCAGCGCGCGAGCGACATGATGCCGCGGCAGGGCACGGTGGCGCCGTGGAGGCTGCACCAGAACTATGCGCGTGACTTGGTGACGCTGCGGTATGGGCGCGTTGACGACGGCACGCTCGTATTTACGCCTAGGACACGCGAACCCGCCCTTGTCTGAGCCTCGCGCTCAGCAGCCGCATGGCTTCGGCTGAACGGTCTGCCTGCACGGCATGCAGGCCACGCTCACGCTCGGCGAAGGCAGGGACGAGCAGATTGGACTGTGATGAACCCCGGCCATGGCGGCCGGTTGTCTCGGCGGCGGCGACCTGGTCCAGTCATGCCGTGTGCAGGACCGCACGGGTTGTGCCCAGCCCTTTCCAGACCAGATAGCGCGGCATAATCGGCAAGGCCAGCATCTCCTGTAATCCGTCACCATACAGTTGAAGCGCAGCTGCCGGGCGTCCATACACCGGGCCACTTTGGAACATGGCCAGAGGCCGGGCCGAGCCAATCTGCAATCCCTGGCGGCGCGGGCGGGGTATGCCCCGCATCTACGGCTTGGGGCCGTCCCCACGCCCGAACTTCGTATGTCACTGGAATGTCACGGCGCGGCAGCAACGTCAGTCGGCTGCTTGCAAGCACAGACTTCCTAGGTTTCCGCTGGTGCAGTTTTCGTTCAAAGTTGGATCCGTAAACGGTTTTCGGAGGTTTGCGGCTGTTCGCGCCTGGACTGACGGGCAAACGACGAAATTGGATCACAAACAACCCTTATGCGCATGAAACGACGCAGGGTTATTAAGTATTGGGCAGGGGGAGAAGCAAGACAATGGGCAACAAAGGGTGTGCCGCAGCCGGGTCGGTGCTGCGGCTCGCGGGGCGCGTGCTGCTTTGCGCTGGAATAGCCGCGGGATCGGCGTAGCTGCTCATCTCCCCCGTCGACCTGGAGTGTTTGGCGCTGTGCGTAAAGCGGCTTGACGTGCCGGTGTTCGCTGGGATTCAAGGCTGGGATGACTGCGCTTCCTGATCTCAGCCAACTGACG
>JAABUT010002690.1_pt1 | contig 16552 bp, 10 predicted proteins | sample 5559281 | NCBI WGS metagenome assembly JAABUT01 (sample SAMN10711880, study PRJNA513359) | rock metagenome | isolation source: Antarctica rocks | place: Antarctica: Victoria Land, Ricker Hills nord | collected 2016-01-04 | reverse complement strand
TCGCCGGTCAGCAGCAGGTAGGGCAGGCCCTCGTTCTGCAGCGCCGCCTCGACCAGGCCGAGCATCTCGGTGAACTGGCTGAACAGCAGGATGCGGCGGCCGTCCTCCAGCATCTGCGGCAGCATCTCCATCAGCCGGTCGAACTTCGCCGATGCTGGTTTGCGCGTCTTCAGCGATTGCAGCTTCAGCAGCCTGGGGTCGCAGCAGGCCTGGCGCATCTTCAGCAGCGCGTCGAGGATGACGATGCCGGACCGCGCCAGCCCGCGCTCGGCGATGGCCGCCCGGACCCGGTCGTGCATGGCCATGCGGATGGTCTCATAGATCGCACGCTGGTCGGGACCCATCTCCACCGCCTCGGTGATCTCGGTCTTCGGCGGCAGGTCCTTCTCGACCTCCTGCTTGGTGCGGCGCAGCAGGAACGGCCGCACGCGCGCGGCCAGTGCCCGGCGGGCGTCGTCGTCCGCGCCCTTCTCGATCGGCGTGCGCCAGGTGCGGCGGAAATACTCGCGGTCGCCCAGCAGGCCGGGGACGGCGAAGTCGAACAGGCTCCACAGCTCGCCCAGGTGGTTCTCCAGCGGCGTGCCGGACAGGCACAGGCGCTGCTCGGCGCGCAGCAGGCGCACCAGCTTGGCGGCGTCGGCGGACGGATTCTTCACCGTCTGCGCCTCGTCCAAAACGACGATCTGCCATTCCTGCGCCATCAGCACCGCGCGGTCGCGGGTCAGCAGCGGGTAGGTGGTGATCACCAGGTCATGGGCGGTGATCTTGTCGAAATGGTCCTTCCGGCTCGGGCCGTGCAGCGCCAGGGTGCGCAGGCCGGGGGCGAAGCGTTCCGCCTCCATGCGCCAGTTCGCCACCAGGCTGGTCGGGCAGACGATCAGCGCCGGGCGGGTCAGGCGGCCGGCCTGCTGCTCGATCAGCAGGTGCGCCAGGGTCTGCACCGTCTTGCCCAGCCCCATGTCGTCGGCCAGCACCGCGCCCAGCCCGGCGGTGCGCAGGAACTGCAGCCAGTCAACGCCGCGCGCCTGGTACGGCCGCAGGTCGGCGCGGAACGAGGCCGGCACGATGGTTGACGGGATGCCGTTGGTGTCGCGCAGCAGGCGCCCCAGCCCGAGCAGCCGCGCCGCCGCCTGACCGACCTGCACCGCCACGCCGGCGGCCGCACTCGCCATCTCCAGCGCCGCCACCGCGGCCACGTCCAGCCGGCCGATGCGGCCGGACGAGCCGCCCGGGCGCGCGAACAGGTCCAGCAGCGCCTCGGCGATCGGGCGCACGCGCCCCACCGGCAGCGGCAGCAGGCGGCCGTCCGGCAGCTTCACCAGCAGGGTGTCGCCGTCCGGCCCGGCGCCGTCCTCGCGCCCCTCGCCGGTCAGCATGCGCAGCAGCGCCGGCACCAGGTCGACGTGCTGGCCGTCGACCATCACGCCCACGTCCAGCTCCAGCCAGTCGATGCCGGAGCTGTCGCCGTCACCGAAGCGTACCGAGATGTCGCTGTCCGGGCGGGCCAGGCGATAGGGGAAGTCGGACGCGGTGGCGATCTCCCAGCCTTCCTCGACCAGCTGCGGCAGGTCGGTCAGCTGCAGCTCGATCCAGTCCTCGCCGTCGACGTCGGACAGCAGGTAGTCGCCGCCGTGCGGGTCGTTGCGGAACTGGGTGAACAGCCGGTCCACCCGGGTCAGCAGCAGGCCGCCCAGCCGGTCGACGGCGCGCGCCTCGGCGGCGCGGTGGCGGTGCACCCGGTACGGCGTGCCGGCGTGCACCACCACGGCGCGGCCGGTCGTCGCCGGCACCGTCACCGGGCCGTAGCGGAACTCCAGCCGCGCCATGGCGACCGGGGTGCGCGGAGTGGCCCAGCCGAAAGCGGCGCGTGCGCGGGCCTCGCGCGGGTCGTATGGCAGGCTGCCCTGGATCAGCCGCAGCAGCGGCACCGGCGCCTCCCGCAGATCGACCTCTGGCGGCAGCTGGCGCGGCGCGACATGGCCCAGCGACGGCATCAGCCGGGCCACCTCGCCGGCGACCTGGCCGGCGGCCTCGGCCGGTACCGGCGGCGCGCGCAGGATGCGCCCGGCCAGATGCACCGGCATGTCCAGGCTGACCGGGCCGAGCTGCCCGCTCCCGGGGTCGGCATACCACGGCTCGGCCAGCGCCAGTGCCAGCAGCCCGGGCTCCAGCACCAGCTCCGGGGTCTGCGTGCCGGCCTCGTCGATGCGCCACTCGATGCGGCCCGGGCGCTTCGGCCCCTGCACCAGGTCGGGGCCGGTCATCGCGCCCCAGCGCGCCCGCCCACTGGCGATGATGCGGGTCAGCGTGTCGATGAACTCCGGGCCGGCGGCGCAGGGGCCGTCGTCGGGCAGCCCGGCCAGCGCCGGCAGGATGCTGCGGTCGGTCACCCGCAGGAAGGCGGGTGCGTCCTCCAGGCTGCGCATCGGGTCGAATTTGGACACCACGTCGGACAGCGCGCCGGATTTCAGTATCCGCGCGGTGAAGCACTGCACCGCCAGCCCCGGCGCGTGATGCGGCCCCGTCTGGAACCCCAGCACGTAGTACAGCCGATGGCGCACTTCGTCGGGATAGGCGCCGCCGTCGTCGCGCCCGGCCCGTGCCAGCCCCTCCAGCCAGCTTGCCACGCCGTAGGGCATCGGGGGCAGCGCGGGCACCGGGGGCGGCGCCGGCGAGCGCTGCTGCGGCTGCGGCTTCTGGCGCAACGGCGGGATCGGGATGCCGGCGAACACCGACGGCGCCACGGCGCTCAACAGCGCGGCGGCGACGTGCTTGCAGTTCGACGACATCGCGCAGGTGCACCTGCCCACCACCGTCAGCCGGCCGTCCTTCTGCCGGGTCAGGCGGATGTCCTGGCGGTACGGGCGGCGCGCGCTGCCGCTGACGGTGGACTCCACCCGGCTGAAGTCCGGCGAAATCGAGTTGCTGATGACCCGACCGACCTTGACGTAGGTCCGGCCGTTGATGATGGAGCTGGCCGGCAGGGCCGCCACAATCTCCGCCTCGGTCGGCGGTCCGGCGAGCTGCTGGGCGGTGTCGGTGGTCATCGCAGCCAAAACCCCTGACGGGGGAAATCGCCGGGTGTCGCATCGTCGAACATCGCCGTCTCCAGAAATCACCGCGTCGCGGCGCGATCGGTCATCATGCACCACTTGACCGCCTTCGCCAACCACGCATCCATGTGAAATGACCCGTCCGCTCCCTGTCTGGCGTTCCATGATGTACGTGCCCGCCCATGTGGAGCGCTTCGTCGCGCGCGCCCACCTGCGCGGCGCAGACTGCCTGATGCTGGACCTGGAGGACAGCGTGCCCCCAGCGGAGAAGGTGCGGGCGCGCAACGGCGTCGCCCGCGCCGCCGCCCTGCTGCGCCGTGGCACCGCCGACGTGCTGGTGCGGATCAACGCGCCGCTGGCCCTGGCGGTGCCCGACATCCGGGCCGCCATCGGCCCCGACGTGGACGGGCTGGTCGTCACCAAAGCGCGCGGACCCGACCACATTGCCCTGCTGGACGAGCTGGCCAGCGAATGCGAGGCGGCCTGCGGCATGGCGGACGGCCAGACCTGGTTCTACGTGCTGGTCGAGACCCCGGCCGCGCTGCCGCAGGCCGAGGCGATCGCGCGCGCCAGCCGCCGGGTGATCGCCATGAGCCTGGGGGCGGAGGATTTCGCGCTTGCGATCGGCGCCGAACCCACCGAAGCCGCGCTGGCGGTGCCCAAGGCGCTGCTGCTGCACGCCGCCCGCGCCGCCGGGGTGATGCCGCTGGGCCTGACCGGGACGCTGGCGGACTTCACCGACATCGAGGCCTTCGCCGACATGGCGCGGCGGTCCCGCGCGATGGGTTTCGACGGCGCGTCCTGCATCAACCCCGCCCAGGTGGCGCCGCTGAACGCCGCCTTCACGCCTGGTCCGGAGGAGGTGGCGTTGGCCCGTCGCATCATCGCCGCCGATGCCGACGCGGCGGTCCGGGGCCTGGGCGCGGTGGCGCTGGACGGGCGGATGATCGACATCCCGGTGGTGCGCCGGGCCGAAAAACTGCTGGCACGCGCTGCCGCCATCGCCACGCGGGCGAATTCAGCGGATCAGCCGAATAGCTGATTGTCTCGGCCAAAGGGTGTCGATACCCTGTCGCAATCCAGCGCCGCAGCAAAGACGGCGCCTGCATGAAGCTAGGGAGAGACACCGATGCGAGCCAACCTGTTCGGCGCCATGGCGGCCAGGCTTGTCGCGGCGCCTTTGCTGGCGACCCTGCTCGCGGCCACGCCAGCCCTGGCGCAGCGCCATTTCAGCTTCGGCTACGACCAGCCCAGGACCACCGGCTACGGCATCGCCGGCGACACCTTCGCCGAGCAGATGAGCAAGCTGAGCAAGGGCAGCTTCGTCATCGACCAGTTCCCCGGCGCGCAGCTCGGCCAGGAGCCGCAGATGCTGCAGAAGATCCGCACCGGGGACATCGACTTCCTGATCACCAGCACCGCCAACGCGGCCACCCTGTCGCCGCAATCCGGCGTGATGAGCCTGCACTACATCTTCCGCTCCGAGGACCATCTGGCCAAGGCGCTGGCCGATCCGCGGATCGTCAAGGCGGTGCGCGACATGTTCGCCGAGACGGTCACCGGCGCGCGTGTGCTCGGCCTGGCGACGCTGGGGCTGCGCGACCTGTACGGCAAGAAGGAAATCCGCAAGGTCGAGGACCTGAAGGGCGTCAAGGTGCGCGTGCAGGCCACCGCCACCGAGGACGCGATCTTTCCCGGCTACGGCGCGCAGACCGTGCACATGCCGTTCGGCAGCGTCTACACCAGCCTGCAGACCGGCGTGGTGGACATGGCCGAGAACGGCGTCAACGTCTACATGGCCAACAAGCACTACGAGACCGCGCCGATCATGTCGATGACCCAGCACGAGGCCAACAACTCGCTGCTGTGGGTGTCCGACAAGGTGTGGAACGCGCTGACCGCCGAACAGCGCGGCTGGGTGCAAGCCTCCGCCGACGAGGTGTCGCGCACCCAGCCGGCGCGCGCCCTGGCGCTGGAGGCGGACAGCCAGGCCAGGCTGACCAGGCTGGGCGTGAAGTTCGTCACCGACGTAGACAAGTCCGGCTTCGTCAAGGCCGCCACGCCGTTCCAGGACAGCGTCGCCCGCGACCTGGGGCCGCATGCGGTGGCCATCCTCGGGCTGATCCGCAGCGTGCAGTAGGGCGTTCCGTGTCGGATGCCGGCAGCATCGTCCTCGCCACCGACCGCCACCTGAAATGGCGGTTGCTCGACGGGCTGGAACACTGGCTGATGGTCGGCTGCGGCGTCTGCCTGGCGGCGTTCTCGGCGGCGGTGTTCATGGACGTGCTGACGCGCGAGATCGGCCGGCCGTGGCTGTGGCTGCAGGAGGTGACCAGCGCCTTCTTCACCTACGGCATCTTCTGCGGCACCGCGGTCGCCACCCGCCGCAACGATCACCTGTACTTATCGGCCATGACCGAGGCGATGACCGGCCGCACGCGGGTGTTCTTCGAGGTGTTCAACCGCGGCGTGGTGCTGCTGGTCGGGCTGGCGATGGCGACGTTCGGCTGGCAGAACTTCCTGCAGGGTTTTGCCAGTTTCCGCATGCCGTCGATGGCGCCGATCGCCTATCTGTGGTGGCCGATCCCGGTGTGCGGCGCGCTGGTGGCGCTGTTCAGCCTGGAGCAGATCGTCTGCGGCCTGCGCCACGGCTTTGCCCGCAGCCACGAAGACCACACCCCCGACGCTGTGATCTAGCGCGATGGTCGCCGAGAATGCCCTGGTGCTGTCGCTGATGACGGCGCTGTTCCTCACCCTGGGCTACCTGGGCGTGCCGGTGGCGTTCAGCCTGATCGCCGGCGTGCTGGTGGGCACCGCGGTGACCCCGGTCAGCTACCAGTCGATAATCGGGCAGCTGTTCAACGGCATCGACTCCGAAAGCCTGATGGCGATCCCGTTCTTCCTGCTGGTGGGCGAGCTGATGACCTCGGCCAACGTGGTGATCCGCATCGCAGACCTGTCGCAGGCGCTGGTGGGCCATGTCCGCGGCGGGCTGGCGCAGGTCACCACCGTGTTCAGCATGTTCTTCTCCGGCATGTCCGGCTCGTCGTCGGCCGACGTGGCGGTGCTGTCGCGCACCATGGCGCAGCCGATGGCGCGGGAAGGCTACCGGCCGGAGTTCGTCGCCGCCCTGATCGCCGCCGCGTCGACTATCGCCGCCCTGGTGCCGCCGTCGATCATGGCGGTGGTGTACGGCGCGATCGGCAACGTGTCGATCGCCGGGCTGTTCCTGGGCGGCATCGTGCCGGGGCTGATGATCGGCATCGGGCTGATGGTGTACTGCTATTTCTTCGGCCCCACCGGCTTCCGTCGGCCGCGTGCCAACATGCTGCAGCTGGGCACCGCCGCCCGGGCCGCCGCCCTGCCGATGATGATCCCGCTTATTCTGCTCGGCGGCATCATGACCGGCTGGTTCACCCCCACCGAGGCCGGCGTGGTCGCCATCGCCTACATCCTGCTGGTGGTGCTGCCGCTGCTGAAGCCGGGGCATTTCCGCCACCTGCCGCGAGACTTCATCCAGGCCGGGCTGGTGTTCAGCCTGCCGCTGATCACCATCGCCGCCGCCAGCTCGTTCGGCTGGCTGGTGGCCTACCTGCGCGGCCCGATCGTGGTGGCCGGCTGGATCACCGAGGTCGCCGGCACCGACCCGATGGCGATCATGTTCCTGCTGGTGCTGGTGTTCGTGATCGTCGGCGACTTCATCGAGCCGATTCCGGCGATCATCATCTTCATGCCGGTGGTCAACCAGCTCACCGAAAGTGCGGCCATCAACTCCGTGCACATGGGCGTGGTGCTGATCGTGACCCTGGCCTTCGGGCTGATAACGCCGCCGTACGGCCTGGCCCTGCTGATGGCGTCCAAGTTTGTCGGCGTGCGGTTCAGCACGGCGCTGCGGGCGTCGCTGCCGATCTACGTGATCTTCTTCGCCACCATCGCCTTCACCATCTTCGCGCCGAACGTCATCCTGTTCCTGCCGAAGCTGCTGTTCCCGGAGTCGGTGGGCTGCTTCAAGGCGCCTTCGGGCGTCGGCTATATCTGCCCTTCGTGATCCGGCGCCAGACGCGCCAGCGCCGGCAGCAGCTTCAGCAGCTCGGGCAGGTCGCGCTCGGCCTGGCAAACCAGGAAGCTGGTCGCGTGCGGCGACGGTTCTTCCTCCGCATCGGCCATCGGCACCCCGTCAGCATCCAGCGGCAAACCCGTGAGCCCCAGGTCGGCGTAGATGTCGAGCAGGCCTGGCCCGGCCTGCCACACAGCGGGATGGCGCTTCTCCTGCCGCGCCAAGTCGCGCAGCCGCCAGATCGCCGAGGCCTGGTCCGACGCCGCGCCGGCCGGATCGCCCAGGCCCACCAGCAGGCTGCCGACGCGGCGGAAGGCGATGGCAGAGCTGCCGTTCTCGCCCCAGATCAGGCCGTCTGCCATCGCCGGCGGGACCGATCCCAGCGCGGCATAGCCGGCGCGGCCCTCGCGGTCGTAGGCCGCCGGGTGGACGTGGCCCGGACGCAGCAGTGCCCACAATGCCAGCAATCCGAAGATGACCGCCAAGGCCATGGCGATGCGCAGCGTGTCTGGCACGTCGCGGGACATGATCACCACCCACCAGCTGTCGTTGTCCAGCCAGCGCACCCGGGGGGCGATGTTGGACAACGCCAGGATGCAGCCGACCAGCGCCAGCAGCGGGACGACGGTTCCCACCTGAAGGCCGGTGCTGAACAGGCGCGCCTTGCGATAGAACGTCCGGTGGAACGGCGCGATCGACAGCGCCGCCAGACACAGCGCCAGCGGCACCCACACCGACTCGCCGTTCAGCGCGGTGCCGGCGGCCGCGATGCCGAGCAGCACCAGGGACAGGCTCCAGGCCATGTTGACCCGCTGCGCCAGGCCCACGGCCAGCACCATGAGGAAGCTGCCGACCAGGGAGGTGACGAACTCGCTGGCGCCCAGCAGCATGTCCGGCGCACCCCGGCGCACGGCGGCGTGCAGCACGCCGAGGGACAGCAGCAACGCGCCGCACAACCCGACCGCACCGGTGCCTGCGGCGGCGGCAAAGTCCGGCTGGCTCCAGCGGCCGATCGCCTGCACCGACTTTAGCTTGGCCGGGCCGGCCATGACGCCGCGTCCGCGCAGCAGCAGCTCGTTGCCGGCGAACAGCGTGCCGGCCAGGAACAGCGGGATGATGTAGTAGTACAGCCGGAACACGACGATGGCGCCGATGATCTCCGGCGGCTGCAGGTAGGGCTGCAACCCCAGCAGCATGGCGGTGTCGAACACGCCCAAGCCGCCGGGCAGGTTGGCGGCCAGGCCGGCGGTGTAGCTGGCGACGTACACGCCCAGGAAGCGGACGTAGTTCAGCCCGATGCCGCTGGGCAGCAGCGCGTAGAAGATGGCGGCCGTCACCGCCACGTCCACGGTGGCCAGCAGCACCTGCAGGATCGCCATGCGCCAGCTCGGCAGTTCCACCTGATGGCCAAACACACGGATGACGCCGACCATCCTGGACAGGGTGATGTAGGCGGCGACGACGGTCCACAGCGTCAGCGCAATGGCATACATCGCCCAATGTGGCAGCAGGGCGCCGAAGAACGGCACCGCCTCCGGCTCCCACAGCAGGATGATGCCGCCCAGCACCATGCCGCCGAGGCCGAAGGTGAGGCTGCAGAACGCCACCACCTTGCCGATCTGCAGCGGCGTCAGGCCCCAGTGGGCATACAGCCGGTAGCGCACCGCCGCCCCGGACACCGCGGCGAAACCCAGGTTGTGGGCCAGCGAGTAGGCGCAGAAGCTGGCGAAGGCGACCCGGCCGTAGCTGACGGCGCGGCCGGCGTAGAAGGTGCCCAGCCGGTCGTAGAAGGTCAGGATGAAATACGACAGCAGCGTCCAGATGAAGCTGAACACCAGCGCGGTGTTCGGGATGGCATCCAGGGCGGCGCGGATGTCGGCGATCTTGAGGTTGCGGAATTCCTTCTGCACCACGTAGATCGCGCCGACCAGCAGCAACACGCCCAACAGCGCCGGAAGCTGGCGCAGAACCCGTTTCAGCATGTGCTCAGGCCTCGCCGGCGGCAGGCGCGCGGGCTAGCGCCGCCTCGATCAGGACGACGGTTTCGGCCACGCCGTACAATGCCACGAACTGGCCGAAGCGCGGCCCGTCCGGCTGGCCGAGCAGAACCTGATACAGGCAGGCGAAGAAGGCGCGCAGCTCGGGGAACGGATGACGGTTGCCGACCGCGTACAGCAGGTTCTGGACCTCCTCCGCCGTGCTGTGCGGGGCCATCGCGCGCAGCCCGGCGGCGAGGTCAGCCAGGGCGGCGCGTTCGGTCGCATCGGGATCGCGGAACCGCTTCTGCGGCGCCACGAAGTCGCGGTAGTAGGCCAGGGCATGGTCCACCAGCCGCGCCAGGAACGGCATGTCGCCAGGCGTCGCGGCCGGGTTGTAGCGGCGGATGAAGCCCCATAGGATGTCCGGGCCGGAGGCGTTCACGACGCTCGCCAGGTTCAGCAGCATGGCAAAGGACAGCGGCGACTGCGCCGATTGCGGGATGTGCCCGCCGTGGATGTGCCACGCCGGGTTGGCGGCCTGCTCGGGCACCCCCTGGCCATGCGCGCGGCCGGCGTTGGCGAGGTACTCGTCCACCGCCTTGGGGATGACGTCGAAATACAGCCGCTTGGCGCGCTGCGGCTGGTTGAACATGTACTGTCCCAGGCTTTCCGCCGGCGCATAGCGCAGCCATTCGTCCACCGACAATCCGTTGCCTTTGCTTTTGCTGATCTTCTGCGCCTGCTCGTCCAGGAACAGCTCGTAGGTGAAGCCTGTCGGCGGGTCGCTGCCGAGTATACGACAGATGCGGCCGGACAGACGCACGCTGTCGATCAAGTCCTTGCCGGACATCTCGTAGTCCACCCCCAGCGCGTGCCAGCGCATCGCCCAGTCCGCCTTCCACTGGCACTTCACCGCGCCGCCGGTGACTGGCGTCTCGAAATGCTCGCCGGCGGGATCGGTCCAGCGGATGGTGCCGGCCGCCGGGTCCAGCCGGTCGATGGCGACCTGCATCACCACGCCGGTGCGCGGGTGCACCGGCAGGAACGGCGAATAGGTGGCTTGGCGCTCGGCCCCCAGCGTCGGGCGGATGACGGCGACGATCTCGTCGTGCTTGGCCAGGATTTGCAGCAGGGCGGCGTCGAAGCGGCCCTGGCGGTAGTACTCGGTGCTGCTGGCGAACTCGTATTCGAAGCCGAAGCTGTCCAGGAAGGCCTGCAAACGGGCGTTGTTGTGGGCGCCGAAGCTGGCATGGGTGCCGAACGGGTCGGGGATGCTGGTCAAAGGCCGACCGAGATAGCCTGTCAGCATCTCCTTGTTGGGCACGTTGTCGGGCACCTTGCGCAGCCCGTCCATGTCGTCGCTGAACGCCAGCAGGCGCGACGGCAGCCCGGTCAGTTCAGTGAAGGCGTGCCGCACCCAGGAGGTCCGCGCCACCTCGCCGAAGGTGCCGATATGCGGCAGGCCGGATGGGCCGTAGCCGGTCTCGAACAACGCATGCGTCTTGCCAGATGCCGCCAATCGGCCGGCGACCTTCTGCGCTTCCTCGAACGGCCAGACACGCGGCAAGGTGATGGTAGGGCTGGGACTGTCGGACATGCGGCGCAAGCTATGGTCGGGGGGTGGGTTGGTCAATCCGCGGCGTCGCCTATAGTACGTACATGCCATCTCCCATCCCTTCGCGCCTCATCCTGCCAGCCGTGCCGGCACTGGTGGCGGGCACCGGGCGCGCCGCCGTGCTGACCGAGGACGGCGAGATGCTGGACCTGTCTGCATCGGATGCCGCCGCCATGATGCGTGACGGCCCGGTCCTGCTGGTCCATGCGCCGGCCACCTTCCGCCGGCTGGACATGGCCGCGGTCGCCTGCCTGGACCTGCTTGAGCTGTTCGCCTTCGCTTGCCCGGCCCGTCCCTGCGCGCCCACCCCGCGTGGATTGGCGCTGGCGCTGGACCTCGACCTGCCCGGCCCAGGCAACCAGGCCGCTGCGGCCATCCTGCCCGACATCGTCCAGGCGCTGCTGTCGCGCCTGGCTGCCGGGCGCGACCTTGCCGTCAACAAGGACGCCGCCGGCCTGGCGCTGCGCATGGGAGAGGCCGGCTGGGGCTGGAGCAGCTTCATCGCGGCGGCCCTGGGCAAACCTGCGGCGGCGCCCTCAAACGAGGCGCTGCGGGTGTGGAAGCGCGTGGCGGAATGGGAGGAGATGCCGCCGCCGCCGCCGCCCTCGTCGCTGGACGTGGCGCCGCAGGAGGCCCGCACCCGGTTGGCGGCGATGCTGGGCGGCGGCGCCGAGCAGCGTCCCGGCCAGTCCGATTACGCCGCCGCCGCCGCAGCCGCCTTCGCCCCCCGCGAGCAGCGCGGCGACCCGCATCTGGTGCTGGCCGAGGCCGGCACCGGCACCGGCAAGACGCTGGGCTATATCGCGCCGGCCAGCCTGTGGGCGGAACGCAACAAAGGCTCGGTGTGGATCAGCACCTTCACCCGCCACCTTCAGCGCCAGGTGGAGTCGGAGATAGGCCATCTGTTCCCCGACCCGCAGGAACGCCGGCGTCGCGTGGTGGTGCGCAAGGGGCGCGAGAACTACCTGTGCCTGCTGAACCTGCAGGAGGCGATGGGGTCGGTGCTCGGCGGCGGCGCGCCGCCCAACCTGATCCCGCTCGGCCTGGTGGCGCGCTGGGCGGCGCAGACCAACGACGGCGACGTGCAGGGCGGCGACCTGCCGGGATGGTTTTCCGAGTTGTTCGGACCTGGTGCCGTTCTCGGTTTGTCGGACCGTCGCGGCGAGTGCATCCACGCCGGCTGCGAGCACTGGAAGCGCTGCTTCGTGGAACACGGCATCCGCCGTGCCCGCGGCGCCGAACTGGTGGTGGCCAACCACGCTCTGGTGATGGTGCAGGCGGCCTGGGGCGGGCTGGACGACAGCTCCGTGCCCACCCGCTACGTGTTCGACGAGGGCCACCACGTGTTCGCCGCCGCCGACAGCGCGTTTGCCACCGAATTGTCCGGCATCGAGACTGCCGAGCTGCGGCGCTGGCTGCTGGGCGCGGAGGGCGGCCGGTCGCGCGCACGTGGGATCAAGCGCCGCATCGAGGACCTAGTCGCCGGCCGGCCCGATCTGGAAACGCCGCTGGAGGCCGTGCTGCAATCTGCCCGCGCCTTGGCAGCCCCCGGCTGGTCGCAGCGCCTGGGCGGCGGCGGCGGGCCGGACGACGCGCAGGAGCTGGTTGAACCAGGTCGCGCCAACGCCACCGAGGCGTTTCTACGCGCCGCCCGCCTGCAGGTGCTGGCCCGCGTGCAGGGCGACGGCGACCGCAATGGCGGCAACGCGCTGGAGTGCGACCTTTACCCGGTCTCGCCGGCATTGCCGGACCTTGCCCTGGACCTCGCCCGCGCGTTGCAGCGCATCGCCCTGCCGCTCACGGCTTTGTCCCAGCGCCTGCTGGTCCGCCTGGAGGATGAAGCGGAGGAGCTGGACGAGGCGACTCGGCTGCGCATCGAGGCGACCTGCCGCACCTTGAAGCGGCGCGGCATCGACAAGCTGGCCGCCTGGCACGCCATGCTGCGGGCGGTGGCCGAGGCGCCGCCCGAACCCGGCGTGCGGCCGGACTTCATCCACTTCCTGCGGCTGGACCGGCGCGGCGGCGAGGACCGCGACGTCGGCCTGCACCGGCACTGGCTGGACCCGACCATCCCGTTCGCCGCCACCCTCGCCCGCCCCGCGCACGGCCTGCTGGTCACCTCGGCCACCTTGCGCGACGGCGGCAGCGAGGATGCGGAGGCAGGCTGGGCCGGGGCGGAAACCCGCGTGGGCGCGGACCACCTGCCCTCGCCCGCCATCCGCGTCGCCGTCGCCAGCCCGTTCGACTACGCCGAGCAGACCCGCGCATTCGTGGTCACCGACGTGAACACCCGCGAGGTGGCCGCGTTGGCCGCCGCCTACCGGGCGCTGTTCGTGGCTTCGGATGGCGGCGCGCTGGGATTGTTCACCGCCATCAGCCGGCTGCGCGCGGTGTATGCCAGGATCGGCCCGGCGTTGGAGGCGGCCGGCATCCCCCTGCTGGCCCAGCACATCGACGCGATGGACAACGCCACCCTGGTGGACGTGTTCCGCACCGAGGTCGACAGCTGCCTGCTGGGCACCGACGCCATGCGCGACGGCGTCGACGTGCCCGGCCGCGCCTTGCGCCTGGTGGTGTTCGAACGGGTGCCGTGGCCGCGCCCCGACATCCTGCACCGCGAGCGCCGGGTGCATCTGTCCGGCGGCGATCCCGGCGGCTACGACAGCCGGGTGGCGCGCTTCCGGCTGCGGCAGGGTTTCGGCCGCCTGATCCGCTCGGCCACCGACCGCGGCGTGTTCGTGCTGCTGGATCGCTCGACGCCCACGCGCCTGCTCAGCGCGTTTCCGCCCGGCGTCGTGGTGCAGCGCGTCGGCCTGGCGGAGGCGGTGGCGCAGACGCGGACGTTCCTGGAAGACAAGGTGGAGAGCAAGCGGTGACCAGCATGTATCATGACGGCCAGCGCGTGCTGCAGGACGCTTTCGACGGCAGGCGGGTGGCCGATGTGCTGGAGGACCGCCGCAAACGTTCGACATTCGACGATGACGACGTGGCGATGATCCACGCCGCGCCGTTCTTCTTCCTGGCCACCGCCCATGACGGCGTCGCCGATTGTTCGTTCAAGGGCGGCGCCCCCGGCTTCGTGCGCGTCACCGGGCCGGACAGCCTGGAATGGCCGGATCACGACGGCAACTCGATGTATCGCAGCCTAGGCAACATCCTGCTCAGCCCGGCGGTCGGGCTGCTGTTCATGACCTTCGACGGCGCGCCGGCGCGGCTGCGGTCAACGGCCAGGCGGAAATCCTGCGCGATCCGGAAATCCTGGCGCGCCATCACGCCGCCCGCGCGGTGGTGCGGGTCACCGCCCAGGCGATCTTCCCGAACTGCGCGCGCTACATTCCCGACCTAACCCACGGCACGCCGTCGGAATACACCCCGCATCCGGGTGTCACGCCACCGCAGCCGGCCTGGAAATCACGCGACTACATCCGCGGCATTCTTCCCGTGGACGATCCCGCGCGAGATGTCTGAGGAAACGGCAGGGTCAAAGCCACGTCGCCAAGGCGACCAAGGATGATCCGCAGCATTTCGTGAAGTCGGGCAAGGCAGCCGTTCACAAGCCGGGCGAGCTAGAAAAAGGGCTGATTGCCTTCAGCGCCCGTCGGCGGACACCACGCTGACGCTGTTGAACGGCGAACCGTTGATCAGCTTGGTGCTGACCACGGTATAGACCAGCATCTTCTTTTCCTCGTCGATCGAGCGGTGCACCTGGAAGGTCTTGAAGAAGATCGAGGCCGAACTGAACCCGATCACCTCCCGCTTCGGCAGGTTGGCCGGGATCGTCACCGGCCCGGTGCTGCGGCAGGCGATGGAGAACCGCGACGGGTCCTCCGCCAGCCCGATGCCGCCCTTGATGCCGCCGGTGTCAGCACGCGACAGGTAGCACGACACGTTGGACACCCGCGGATCGTCGTAGCGGTCGACCACGATCTTGTCGTTCGGCCCGAGCCAGCGGAAGTTGGTGCTGATCTCGTCGATGCGGGTCTGCGCCGCAGCGATGCCCGGAATGGCGAGAGCCATAGCAATCAACAAGACTCTACGCATCGCGGTCTCCTGTAATGCTGACCTGCCACTGGGCAACAAGCCCGGAAGCAAGCCGTCAGCCCGCCTTTTCGTTCCAGCGGCATGCGGTCAGCCGAACAGCACCAGCGCCTTGGACAGCGTGATCCACACGCCCCACAGGATGGGGATGCCGACCGCCGTCCATGCGAAGGCCGCGGCCGTGTTCAGGCCGCCGCGGCCAATGCCGAACGAGCCGGCCTGGTGCTGCGCGGTCGAGCCGGATTTCTCCGCCTGCAACGCCGTCAGTTCGGCATCGGACATGAACCAGTGCCTGGCCACCGGCCGCACCAGCAAGTTGGCGACCATGCCCGCGACCAGCATCCCGGCCAGGATGTACATCGTGCGGTCGTATACCGCGGCCCGCGACACGCCGGCGGCGATCTGCGCCTCGCGGATGTAGTTCACCACCACCGGGCCGACGATGCCGGCGGTGGACCACGCGGTCAGCAGCCGCCCGTGAATGGCGCCGACGAAGTTGGTGCCGAACATGTCGGCCAGATAGGCCGGCACGGTGGCGAAACCGCCGCCGTACATCGACAGGATGATGCAGAACGCCAGCACGAACAGCGATAGCAGCCCGGCATGCGCCAGGGTCGGCGAGATGCCGTACAGCACCAGCCCGAGACCGAAGAATATCGCGTAGGTCAGCTTGCGGCCGAGATGGTCGGACATCGACGCCCAAAAGAAGCGCCCGGCGATGTTGAACAGCGACAGCAGGCCCACGAAACCGGCGGCGATGCTGGCGATCTGCACCCTCTGGTCGGCCGCCAGGGCCGCAAAGCCCACGTCGGGCTTGCCGATCAGGGAGCCCGCAAAGATCTCCTGCAACATCGGCGACGCCATGCCGAGCACGCCGATGCCGGCCGAGACGTTCAGCATCAGCACGGCCCAGATCAGCCAGAACTGCGGCGTCCGGTGAGCGTTCTTCAGATGCACATGACCCTGCGTCACCATGCCGCCGCCGGTGGATGCGGCTGCCATCCCGTCCGGGCGCCAGCCCTCGGGCGGCACGCGGTAGCCGAAGGCGCCGGCGAGCATGCACACGAGATAGATCGCGGCCATCACCAGGAAGGTCTGCCAAACGCCGACCTGGCCGGGACCCTTGAAAGTGTCGATCAGGATGACCGCCAGCGGCGAGCCGATCATGGCGCCGCCGCCAAAGCCCATGATCGCCATGCCGGTCGCCATGCCGCGCCGGTCGGGGAACCACTTCACCAGGGTGGACACCGGCGAGATGTAGCCGAGTCCCAGCCCGATGCCGCCGATGACCCCCGAGCCGAGCCACAGCATCCAAAGCTGGTGGACGTAGACGCCGGCTGCCGAGATCACCAGCCCGCCGCTCCAACACAGCGCCGCCACGATGCCTGCGCGGCGCGGCCCGGCGCGCTCCAACCAGCCGCCCCAGATCGCCGCGGACGATCCCAGCAGGACGAAGAACAGCGTGAACATCCAGCCCAGGTCCGCCACCGACCAGTCGCAGGTGGTGGTGAACAGCGCGTTCATCAGGCCCGCGCCGGCCGGGCAGGCAACCGACCTGCCGACGCCTACGGCTTGGCTCAGGGGCAGCCAGAAAACGCTGAAGCCGTAGGCCATGCCGATGCACAGATGGATGGCCAGCGCCGCCGGCGGCACCCGCCAGCGGTTGAAGCCAGGCTTGGCGACGATGTGCTCGCGGTCCAGGAATCCGGTTTTGCGCACACCGATCCGCGTCTCGGTCATGGACATCTACAGCTTCTCCTGCAATCTCTTAATTGGCCGCCGCAAGGTTTTCAGACGCTGGACGGTCGCA
>JAABUT010002689.1_pt1 | contig 16555 bp, 16 predicted proteins | sample 5559281 | NCBI WGS metagenome assembly JAABUT01 (sample SAMN10711880, study PRJNA513359) | rock metagenome | isolation source: Antarctica rocks | place: Antarctica: Victoria Land, Ricker Hills nord | collected 2016-01-04 | reverse complement strand
GGCCAACTCGGCGCCGTCCAGTTGTTCTAAAGCAAAGCCGCATCCAATCCAGCGCACGCGCCTCCGGGGTCGTATGCCGTTGGCGCGCTGTGAAGCAGTGCGGGCGCTGGACCCAGGAAGACTAGGGATTTTCAAAGTTCTCTTGCGATGATCAGCGTTGACACCCACCGCTGACCAACAAGCACGGCTCTTCTCCGTTCTAAAACAAGGCTTCAAAGAACGCTTGTTGTTGGCGAAGCACGGCGGCCAGGGGATCGTAAACCGACCTCAAGCCGTGCCGCGGCTGCATCTCGAACAGGCCGTTGGGACACACACGGCCGTTGCTCCAGCCAGGGTGCGACAGCACGGGGTAAAGGCAGATACCTTCCATGGGAACGCCGGCGCGAACAATGGCCTGCACCTCCGCGGCGACGCTGTGTAGCCAATCCGCGCGCTTATCGCCCTCGACGCTTGTCTCAGCCAAGAACAAGGGACGGCCGTAGCGTGCATGCAGCGCGGTGAGCAACGCGCTGAGGGGCTTTCGTCTTGGATCGGCGAGTGCCAGGACGCGGCCACGATGGACCCACTGATTGTTCCAGTAGTAGTTCGCCCCCAGCACATCGAGCATCTCCGGGCCACCCCCAAGTTCAGGGGCTTTGCGTCCGGCCAGCATGTCCCAGGCCTCGAACTGCGCGCGGGTGTGGGTAGCAGCCTGTCGTGGTCCCTTACCCTGTCCTGTCACGACGTGGATCACGGGATCGATGGCCAGCACGCGCGTGCCCGGTGCGGCCGCACGCATCGCAAGGGTGGCCGCCAGTGTCGCAAGCACAAGTTGGCGTTTAAGCTCGGCCCCGCGGCCGCGCGTGCCGGGGTTCATGCGCGCGACCTCGCCTCCTGCCCAAGCCAGGTAGGAGATCTCGTTTATGGGGCAGACCAGGGGTGGGCGCCCGGTCTCTTCGAGGTGCAAGCGGGCGAAGGCGGCGGCATAGCGGGCGAAGTGCTCGACGAAGGCAGCCGAGAAGACGTCGAGGTGGTCGGGCCAGCCGTAATGGCAAAGGTCCCACGCCACCTGAACGCCTGCGACCTCGGCCGCCTGCAGCAGGGGGAGAACCGGCGACCATTCGTAGCAGCCTGGAACGCGCTCCACCCGATGCCAACGTACCCCGTCGCGTGCCGCCCTGATCCCATGACGCGTGAGCTGCTGATAGTCCTCGGGTGCGAGGAGGTCATGCCGTGACGCGGCAATCAGATCGAGCCGACGACCATCCATGCGGCGATGTGACGAGCACTCGAAGCCGCCGAGAAAGAAACTGCGAAACAGGGTGGGTCGAGAGATCTGCCCCATGCTGCCCGAGGCAGCGCCCTTGGCGTGGTTCAAAGCAGGGTCACACACGAAGCTGAGTTGGCGCTGGTAGGACGGATAATCGTGTTGCCTCACGACGTGGTGCTACCGGGCTTTTCCGTGTCGCCACCAACCGCCATGCGGAACGCGATAGCTGGTCAAAGAACCAAACGACCCCGGCAATTACCGAACCACACCGGGCGCGCTGGCCCTATGGCCTTTATTCCTGACTATCCAAGACTGCCGTGCCTGCTTCCCACGCCTCGGCCGACGTGCGAAACCGCTCCGACGATTGCCGCACGCTCCTGCCGTCCTCTTCGTCGTAGACTGCCCAGCCATATGGCCGGACGCCACTTGCCTTGAGGCAGACCCGAAGCCGGAAGCGCGAGTGCCCCCTTGCGAGGGGGACGGGTGTCGCCACCGAAGGCTGGGCCAGGCGGTGCAGCATCAGGGGTCAGCCAAGCTTCAAGTTGGATGCGGCTTGCTTGCCGCGCTCGGTCACGACGTCGAAGCTGACCTTCTGGCCGTCGTTCAGACTGTTGATCCCAGCTGCCTGCACGGCACTGATGTGCACGAACACGTCCTTGCTGCCGTCCTGCGGCTGGATGAAGCCGAAGCCCTTGTCAGGATTGAACCACTTGACTGTTCCGCTCGCCATATCTGCTGCTTTCCCCCCTGAACGGGGCATAGCCTAGCGTTAACACGACCGGGGTGCCAAGCCTGTTCAGGATGCGCAGATGGCCACCCTGGAGGTCAAGAACGGGGGAGGGAGCGTTGGCTGGCAGGACCGATGAGGCCCGACAAGCGCATTTCAGAACGGCCAGCGCGAGGTGGCGCCCTCGGCGCGGGCCGCCACCAGCAGCTTGGCCATGACCTGGTTGGGGCCGTCCTGCGACGCCGTGCGCTCGATCTCGGCCCAGTTGAACCGCACCGTGTCGGCGGCCTGATCCCATTCGGCCGCAGGCTGCGCCGAGGCCGCTGCGTTCTGGCTTGAGCCGGACGGTGCCGCGTTGCTGGCGATCGAGGCAGAGGCGGGCTCCAGCGTGGCTGGTTCAGGGCCACGTAGCTGCTCGTGCTGGTCCTGCTGGCCATCTGTCCCGGCGTCCGGCCTGCTGTCTGCGGCCGACATGGGATCCGGAGCGGCATCCGATGTGCGGGCCTTCCGTCCGGGCTTCGCTCTAGCACTTTTCCGGAGCGGAACCGCCTCGGCCGCGCCAGCCCGCTGCTTCGGCTTGGGGCCTGGCCGCTTGCGCACGGGCGCCGCAATTGGGTCGGCGATGCTGCCATCGGCATCGGCGCTGCCGGCCACCGCATCGTCGCTGTCCATCGTGGCCAGCGGCTCGGGCGAGGCAGCCGCCTTCGGCTTGCGACCCCGGCGCACCGGGGCAGGGGCGTCACTCAGGGCGGCAAGGACCTCCTCGGGGGAGCTAGCAAAGTCGTTGCTGCGGGCGGCCTTCGGCTTGCGAGCCATCTGCGGTCCTTGTGGTTCAGGACCGTCCTGATACGGCATCACCGGGCTGGTGAGAACCAACCTGTCGCGAGAGGAGCTATTGTCGTCCCCCAGGGGCGACCGCGTCACGGCTGCTCGGCATGGTTCGGGGCTGGGTCAAGGCCGAGTTCCTGGCGGACATGCGCGAACTTGGCCGGGTCGGCGAACCGCCGGTCGGCCATCATCGCCCGCAGCGCAGCCAGCCCGGCGTCGGTGAAGAACAGCCGCGGCCAGCGGGTCGTTGCGTCAAGGCGCATCAGCCCACGTTCGAGCAGGCCTGCCGCAGCCTGCGGCACCTTGGGCTGGCCTGCCTGCGGGCCGCCCCGCCACGTTTTGATGTGGAAGCCCTCGGCGACGCTGGGCAGCGTCGAGAAGAACATGTCGAGTTCGCGGCGTATGTAGTCGCGCTCGGCGGGCGTGAAGGCAGCAGGTGGGGCGGGCGGCTTGGCTTCAGACATGGCGGACGCCATAGCACGCCGGGTCGGCTGCCGCCGCAACGCTGCCGGGTGGAACCCTGTGCTGACCTGCGCCAACCACGATAGGCACGCGCCGTCCGAGGCAGGCCCGCTGCCAATCTATTGCGATCCACCTCGCCGCATCGGGCAGACTGTTGCAGCCGGGCGACATCCCGGGCCAAGCCGCCGATCCCGCCTTCCCCGGCGCGACACAGAGCCGTTTGCTGGCGTTCTGCCGCCTGCGCAGGGCCGAAACCAACCTTGAGGTGTTCCGATGACCAAAGCTCCGACAACGAAGGCCGCGAAGACCAAAGCCGCGACGAGCGCGGTCACGAAGGACGAGGCACCGCCGCACGGCACCTTGGTCGAGAAGCCAAAGGCCGGGCGGAAGCCGAATGCCTTGCAGCAGCCGCTGCAGCCATCGCCGGAGCTGGCCGCCGTCGTGGGGGAGGGGACGATGGCGCGCGGCGAGGTGGTGAGCAAGGTGTGGGAGTACATCAAGGCGCACAAGCTGCAGAACCCGGACGACGGACGCGAGATCCTTCCCGACGACAAGCTGCGCCGGGTGTTCGGCAAGGACCGGGTGACCATGTTCGAGATGAACAAGCACCTCGCCCAGCACCTGAAGTAGGATAGGCCAGACAGGAGCGCAGGCCAGGTGCGACTGACCGTCCAATGTCCGGGAGGCGGCCTTGTCGGTTCCGCCCAGGCGCGGCAAGCCGATCCTGGCCGACACATTCAGGGCTTTACCCCCGTCACGGCTATTGGATAATGAAAGACCCTGTTGCAGGGATCGAAGGTAGGGGTACGACAAACACCGCTCCATTGCATCCCGCTCAACGAGGGATTGTAGGTCATCCACTTTGTCGCTAGTAGTTCAGCACTGCCGCTCTGCCGGCTTGGGCGCCATGCAAGCCGCTTCCTACTTAAGCTGGATCACGCCTGGTCGGGCTGGGGGCTCTGCTGTGTCCGGCGGCGTCGTCCTGGACAGGAGCGACGGTGAGACGTTCCAGCGGTGGCCATCGTCGGTGACCACCGTGACGGATTTGCGGTTGTAGCGCACCAGCATGCCTTGGACCGGCCCGCGCCCGTCGGGTTGGAACGTGACGCGCTCGCTGATCCTGAACTCGAGCATGTGCACGTGGGCGCGCATGTGCTGCAGCAAACGCAGCCGCTCGACGACGCGATGATTGAGGTCGATGAGCTCAGCCTCGGTCAACCGGTCAATGTCGATTGTCATGAAGACACCTCGGCCGCGCTGGATGAGGTGGCCATCCTACGATGGCCCGCGCCCCGTCACCAAGGGACGGCATGGGGCGGGAGCACATCTCTCCCGCTACACTGGGCTCCCATGCGAGAACAGCTGCTTGCCCGGCACGTCCAGCGTAGCCGTCAGGACAGAGCCGCTCTCGGACTCCGTGATGTAGAGCGTTTGGCCATCGGGTCCGCCGAAGGCGACGTTCGTAGTGTGCAGCCCGCGGCATGACTGGATGCGGTAGACCGGCTCGCCCAGCCGGTCCACGACCCACACGGTGCCAAGGCCGACATGGGCGATCGCCAGCCGTCCCTGCGCGTCCAGCGCCAAACCGTCCGGGCCGCCACCACCGGAGAGTTGCACGAACGTGCCGACCTTGGCGACCCCGCCATCCCGCATGAGCGGCACGCGCCAGATCGCGTTGGCACGGGTGACGGCCAGCAGAATCGCCGTCTCGTCCAAGTCCATCACCAAGCCGTTCGGGCTGGGAACGTTGTCCAGCAAGCAGTCCACCCGGCCATCGGCTGCTACGCGGAACAAGCGCCCGGTCGGGTCCTGCAGCCCGGTCAGGCCCTGGTCAGTGAAGTAGAGGTCCCCGTTGGCGGCGAAGAACAGATCGTTGACCGCCTTGAACCGCTCCAGCCCAGCCCGCACCAGGTAGGGCGTGACACGGCCGTTCACCGGGTCGAGCAGCATGATGCCATGCTTGTAGTCCGCAATGAGAAATCGGCCGTCCCGGTGAATCGCAAGCCCGTTCGGCCAACCGTCGTACTCTGCAACCACCGTGAACCCGCCGTCCGGCCCGATTTGCAGGATGCGGCCATTGGGCAGGTCCACGCAGTAGAGATTGCCCTGCCGGTCGAAGCATGGTCCCTCCAGCAGCGAGCGGCCTGGCGTGCCGCGGGGTTGGCCGGCCTGCCACTCGTTGCCTGGCTCCCCGGCAAGCGCGTCCGGCAGCGCCGCGAAAGGGCTGGTCTCAACTATCCTGGGCGGGGCGAAGAACATCGTCGGCGCTCCTGGCAGTGGCGGAGTGCTCGGTCTCGATCGGCCGCCGGGTCATGGTGAGCGAGACGGCGACGCCCACTAGCAGGAGCAGCCCCGCTATGACGAAGGCGCCGTTGTAGCTGCCGGTCGCCGCGATGACGTAGCCGGTCACGATCGGTGCCGCGATGCCGAACGCGTTGCCGCCGACAATCAGGATGCCAGTCACTTTGCCCGCGTCCTGCGGCGAGCGCAGCAGGTCGCTGACAAGGGCGATGTTGAGCGAGATCGCCGCGGCGATGCCGGTGAGCGACACGGCGATGAGCAGCAGGATGAGCCAGATGTCGGATACGAGCGGCGCCAGCAGCACGACAGAGGACAGCAGCAGCATCCCGGCCACCATGTTGCGCCGCCGGCCGCCCTGCACGTCCGCGCCGGTCAGCATCCGGTCGCTCGCAGCACCCAGCAGGATGCCGAACAGTACTGCGGCGGCGTAAGGCAGGGCGGTGTAGACGCCCAGGCTTGTCATGCTGAGGTTGCGCGTTGCCTGCAGATAGCTCGGCAGCCAGGTCAGGAACAGGTATTGCGTATAGACGGCGCAGCCCTGGGTGATGCAGGCACCCCACAGGCTTCGTGACCGCAGCAGGACACCGACGCGGGACGGCGCGCGCGCCTGCTGCATGTCGCCCGTGCCGGCGTCGCGCTCCCGCAGTATCAGCGCGCGCTCCTTGGGCTCCAGGAACGTCGCCTGCTCCGGTCGGCGAAACCAGACCAGCCAAGCCACCACCCAACCGATCCCGACCGCGCCCGCGCCGAAGAAGGCAACGCGCCAGCCAGCGACCGAGACCAGCCATGCGATCAGCAGCGCCCCGAATGCCGGCCCGGCATAGGATCCCGTGTTGAACACCGCCGCCGCGAAGCCCCGCTCGCCCGCCGGCGCCCATTCCCGGATCACCCGGCCGGCGGCGGGCCAGGTGGTCGCCTCGCCGACGCCCATGACGAGCCGGCTGGCCAGCACCGAGTGGAAGCTCCAGGCCCCGCCCGTGAGCGCCGTCGCCGCCGACCAAAGTATGATGCCGCCCGCGTTCACCGCGCGCGTGCCGAACCTGTCGGCCAGCATTCCGGCCGGGATGAGGCAGAACAGGTAGGCCCACAGCACGGAGGAAAACAGGTAGCCCATCTCCACCGTGGAGATGCCAAACTCCTCCGCGATCGGCTTGGCCGCCACCGACAAGGCCGCCCGGTCTGCCGTGTTGATGGCGGCCAGCAGGAACAGCAGTAGGTAGATCCAGTAGCGGCGCCTCCCCACCGGAGCGCCGCCGGCTAGGCCGGGAGGACCGTTCATGTCCTGACCAATGGGCAGACTGAGTCACTCACGGGGCGGAACGCGCTTTCTGCCGGCACGGTCTTCAGGATGGCCGCGTAATCCCATGGCTTCTTGGATTCCTGCGGCGTTTTCACCCGCGCCAGGTACATTTCCCGCATCACCCGGCCATCGGCGCGCAGCGTGGCGTTCTCGATGAACGCGTCCTGGATCGGGATGGCGCGCATCGCAGCCATCACCTTGCCCGCCTCGTCCGTGCCTGCCGCCTGCACGCCTTTCAAGTAATGCAGCACGGAGCCGTAGACGCTGGTGTGGCTCATGGTTGGCATCAGATGTACCCGGTCGAAGAAGCGCTGCGACCAGACGCGGGTCCTCGGCGTCATGTCCCAGTACGAGGCGGTGGTGAAGTAGGCGCCTTGCGCGACCTCAAGACCGGCCGCGTCGATATCGGTGACAAACAGCTCCAGGCTGACGATGCGCTGGCCGGCCTGGGCCAGGCGAAACTCCGCCGCCTGCTTCAGCGCGTTGGACGTGTCGGCGCCGGCGTTCGCCAGCGCCACGACCTTGGCGCCCGAGGCCTGGGCCTGCAGTAGCGCGGAGGAGAAATCCGTCGTCGCCATCGGCAGCTTGACGCTACCCAAAACCTTGCCGCCGGCTTCCCTGATAAACTTTCGGGCATCGGCCTCGAGCTGCGCGCCGAAGGTGTAGTCGGCAGCGATGAAGAACCAGCTGTCCCCACCTTCCGCGATGATCGGCTGCGTCGCGACCTTCGCCAGCGCGTAGGTGTCGAAGCCGAAGTGGACGGTGTTCGGACTGCACTGCTTGTTGGTGATCTCGCTTGACCCCGCGCCGGCGATCAGCGCGATGCGCTGCCTCTCCCGCGCGAGCTCTGCGACCGCGATCGCGACCGAGGTGTTCGGGAGATCGGCGATCGCGGCCACGCCGTCCGTGTCGAACCACTGCCGCGCGATTTGCAGCCCGATGTCGGGCTTCTGCTGGTGGTCGGCCGAGATCACCTCAACCTGCCGGCCGAGCACAATGGGACCGAACTCCTCGACGGCCATCCGTGCCGCCTCCAGCGACCCCGGCCCACTGTTGTCGCGTCCGACGCTGCTGAAATCGCCCAGCACGCCGATGCGCAGCGGCCCCGCCTGTGCCAGCGCAGGACCGGTGACGGCGGCAGCCAGCGTGGACGCGGCAAGGCCGGCCAGCATGGTGCGGCGTTCTGTGGGAAGGGTCATACGGTGCTCCTCCGGTATGGTTTGCTCCCAGATGTCGGCTCTGGGTTGCAGTCGGGTCAGCTGGTGGCGAGAGGCGGCAGATCGAGCCGGACGACGTCGTCTGCCCCGGCAACCGGCGGGAAGCGCGACAGGACCAGCGGATCGTGCCCGGGAATGATATGGTCGGGACCGTCCGACAGCTCCTCGACAACGCGGTAGCCCTCGACCATGCGGGCCACGTCGACGACAAGGGGAAAGGGAGCCCGTCCGCGGAGGTTGGCCCAGTAATGCGCGGCGTCGCTGGCCAGCACGACCCAGCCACGCGCCGTCCGCACACGCACCGCCTGCAGCCCGCCCGAGTGTCCGCCAATTAGGTGCAGCGACACCCCAGGCGCGATCTCGGCCGTGCCGGCGTGAAACCGGACGCGGTCGGCATAGACCAGCCGCACGGCGGCAACCACATCCTCGACCTCCAGAGGCCGGCGGAAAATGGGGTGACACATGCACCGGCCGGTGGAGAATGCCATCTCGGCATCCTGCAGGTGGAACATGGCGCTGGGGAACAGGTCGAGGCCGCCCGCGTGGTCCCAATGCAGGTGCGTCAGTACCACGTCCGGAACTTCGGCGGCATCGATGCCGATCTGCAGCAACGCGTCGATGGGGCGGCGCAGCAGTTGGCGGTTGCGTCGCCCGGCCGCATCCGTCCCGTAGCCAGTATCGACGACGATGGTCCGCCCGGCGCCGCGGATTGCCCAGACGAAGAAATCCATCGGCATCGGCGTGTCGTGCTCGTCATGGAAGATAAAGTTCTCGCGCGCCCGACGCTCGGCATGAGTCGCATAGCGCAGCGCGAAGACCTCGTACTTCGGTGCGCTCATCAGCCCTCCCGCAGCGCCGCGAGCCGAGGCAGCAGCGCCGCGGGGATCTCGACCTCTATCCCCAGCACGCGGAACGAGTTGGTCTTGCCGTGGATGTCGAGGTTGAGGCTGGAGTTCACACCGCCCTCCAGCACCTCGTCGATTACGAAGTTCAGCGCATGGAGGTTGGGCAGCGCATAGCGCACCACCCGCGTCGCCCCGCGATGGCGAAACAGCGCATGGACCCGTTCCTCCGTGACCTGATCCAGGATCACCGGCCACAGCTCGGGATGGTAAGCGATCACGCTGACGTTCAGCCGGTTGCCCTTGTCGCCCGCGCGCCCGTGCGCGATCTCGTGCAGCCGGACCTTCACCGTGCTCACGCGGCGAACTCGAAGCCTGGGCTGACCATGTTGCGCGGCACCAGGTAGGACACGGTACGGATGCGGTTCTGCACGCGCGAGCGCATGCCGCCGCCGGCTGCCGGGCCGCAGCAGAGCAGCGCCAGCACCTCCTGCAGGCTCTGCTCAACCGGCAGCCGCGCGGCGCCGGACACGGCGAGCCGCACGCGCACCTCCGCCAACTCCCCCGCCTCGGCAGCCAGGCTGCCTCCGTCGTCGTCGAACACGCTCAGCGCGCCGATCAGGTCGAGCCGATGGCGCACGGCCAGGCCACGCAGGGCGATGCGCTTGGCGATCACCTCCGCCGCCAGCCGCGCGCGGGCCAGCGCGTTCGGCCCGGCGTAGGAGATCTCGGCCTCGCCCAGCCAGTCGCCCTCGAACGACACGGTCGCCTTCAGGCTGTGCGGCAGAGCGTGGCCGCGCGCGCCCGTCACCCGCACCCGATCCGGGCTGACCTGCTCGAGCTGGATGCCCGTCACGTCGAGCGTCACGTCCGGCGTGAGATAGGCGGCCGGGTCATGCATCTCGTACAGCACCTGCTCCGTCACGGTTCGCGCCGTGACGAGGCCGCCGGTATCCGGCGCTTTCGTGACGACGAAGCTGCCATCGGTGGAGACCTCGGCGATGGGGAAGCCGATCGCCTCCGGGCGCGGCACCTCCTTGTAGCCGGGATCGGCGAAGTAGCCGCCCGTCACCTGCGAGCCGCATTCCAGCAGGTGGCCGACCAAGGTGCCGGCGGCGAGACGGTCCCAGTCCTCCCAGTCCCAGCCGAAATGCGCGGCGAGCGGCCCGAGCGCGAGCGCCGGGTCAGCGACGCGGCCGGTGACGACGACCTGCGCGCCGGCCAGCAGGGCGTCGGCGATCGGGCGGGCGCCGAGATACACGTTGGCTGCCACTGAGGCCGCCACCAGCTCGTCCGTGCCGCCGCGCAGCCCGGCATCGCCCTCCCACACATTGAGGTCCGCCAGCGTAATGCTATCGCGGATGTCGTCGCCGTGCACGACGGCGATGCGCACGTCCGGCAGGCCCGCCTCCCGCGCGAGCCGGCGCAGCAGCGCGGCCGCGGCGGGTGGGTTGGCCGCGCCGAAATTGCCGACGATGGGGATGCCGTGGCGGATGCAGGCTGGCAGGACGGGGCCGACGAGTTCGGCGAGTAGTGGCTCGTAGCCCTGCGTGGGATCGGCGCGGCGCGCGACCTGCCCGAGCGCAAGGGTTCGTTCGGCCAGGGTCTCGAACATGATCGCGCCTGGTCGGCCCGACCGCGCGATGCAGTCCACGACCGAGAGCGGCGCATCGACCCGGTCGCCGGAAAAACCGGCGCCGCAGCCCATCAGGAACTCACCTTGCGTGGCCATCCCGCAATCGCCCCCTATCTGACTATAGAGATGATCATCGATAATCCAACCAACGTCAACACCAGAGCAGCCCGGGGTTGGTGACGGTCGGCCAGCTTGCCCCTCCTACCGCGATGCGCTTAGCAGGCTATTGAAAATAATGGTGGCGTTTGCCGGAGTATGATTCGCGTTGCCAACATGGAGCGGGGGAAGAATGCGCTGGAGCGACGCGGTTGCTGGATCGCTGTTCAGGTACGTGGACCTGGAGAAGCGGATTCGGGCGGATCATCTTCTGCGAGTGATTCGGCTGAGTGTAAATGTCGCCCCGGATCTTTACGCTGGGCGACGACAAGGGATTCGAGGCGCAAGACCTCGTCGCCGAGTTGCGCGAGATCAACGTTACGCCGCATGTGGCACAGAATACCAGCAGGCGCTGCTCGGCCATCGACGCCGCATCACGCGCCGCTCCGGCTATGCCATCAGTTTGCGCATCAGGAGGCATCGAGGGGCGTTTGGCTGGGCCATGACCCTTGGCCGTGCTGCACAAGGTGCGTCATCTCGGGCTGCCCAAGATCGACCGGCAGTTCACTATCGCCGTGGCGGTCTATTTATCCACCTACCGAAGCTGCTGGGGGCTACGGCGTGATACCCGGATCCCATCCAATCCGTCTCTCCGGAGCTGAAAGCCTCCCTTTGGCGACCGTTATCTGCCAGCGAAGGGCGGAAACAGGCCACCATCACGGTCGAAAACCCGGTTGGGCCAAGCCCTTTTCAGCAACCTGTTAGAGACGCGCATGAGGCAGCGAGCAACAGGGGAGTGGCAGCGCGTCGCCAGGGCGATTGAGATGGAGGTCGTGTTCGGCCAGCGCTTGCCGCGCGAGCATCTGGTCGAGGACGAGATAATGCAGCACCTCTCCGTGTCGCGGCACGCCGTCCGCCGCGCGTTCGACGAGTTGCGTCGGCTCGGTTTGGTCTTGAGCGAACCTAACCGCGGCACCCGCGTGCGCCACTACACGGTGAAGGAGGTCGAAGACCTGTATCGGGTTCGCGAAACCCTGGAAATCCGGGCCGCGCTCGACACGCCCGCCCAGTGCTCGGCCGAGCTGACTCATCGGCTCGTCGCCATCCAGCGGCGCCACGAGGCGGCGAGCCAGGCCGGCCGGTTCCTCGAGTTGTTCGAGTGCAACAACGAGTTCCACGAGGCCGTTTATAGCAGCTGCGGCAATGCGATCCTCGCTGACGCCATCCGGACCTACGCGACGCAGGCCCATCCAATCCGCAGCCGGACCTTCCCGGACGAGCGACGGCGCGAACAGGCCGTGCAGGACCACTGGGCCATGATCGAGGCGCTGCGTGCGGGCGATCGCAAGAGGCTCGCGGGCCTGTGCAAGACGCACCTGCGCCGGCCGAAAGACCACTATATCCGGCTGCATACGCCGATGATCTGACGTGGGCCAGCATCTCGAAGCAACGGGAGTGTCCAGAGATTGGGGGGACGGAGACGGTGGCGATATGACTGGCCGGGCCGCTGCCGGCCGGGAGATCATGGATGGCTTTGGTATTCCGGCTGGTCGAAACCCGCACGGACAGCAAGACGCGCAGCGTCGACGTGCTGGAGATCAGCCGACCCGGCGACCTTCGCGACATTGCGAACCTGGGGCTGACGCTGCCCGAGGCCAAGCAATTGCTGGCCCGCGTCCAGCATGAGGTGGTCGCCGTGCAGGCCCGCGACCATGCGGCGCTGCGGCCGGACTGCGCGAGCTGTGGCGGGAGGTGCCAGGTCAAGGACTGGCAGTCCCGTCGGATCGCGACGTCGTTCGGTGGGATAGCCGTGCGGCTGCCCCGGTTCCGCTGCCCGGGCTGCGGTCGTCATGAAACGGGGATCAGCTGGCCCTCGCATTGCCGCTCGACGCCGGAGCTGGATCGGCTGCAGGCACACCTGTCCGCGCTCATGACCTATCGCGTTGCCGCCGGCGTGCTGGCCCACCTGCTGCCGGTCGCGGCCGGGACGAGCCACGAGACCTTGCGCGGCCACACCCTCAAAGCCGGCGAGCAATTGCGCGACGCATCCGCGGCCAAGCCGGACGCCGCAGCCGCAGCGTCGGCGATCACCCTCAGCCTGGACTCGACTTTCACCCGCAGTTGCCACGAGGGCGAACGGCATCTGGAAGTGCGCGTCGGCAACGCCGAAACCTCCAACGGAGGCCGGCAGGTGTTTGGCGCCGTGGCCAAGAACGACACCGACATCACGGCGCTGATCCGGCGCACCCTCGACACCGTGGGCCGGACCGGCGACACCGAGCTGACCGCCTTCACCGACGGCTGCCCCAGCCTCCGCTCCATCGTGGCCGACGCCGGGGTGGCGAGCCCGCCGATCCTCGACTGGTTCCACCTTTCCATGCGGCTCCAGCACGCGAAGCAAGCGGCAGAAGGTTTGCCCGCCAGCAAGCCGGACCAGCTGCAGGCGAAGGCGGCGATCGTCGCCGAGGTCGAGCGCCTGCGCTGGCGGACGTGGAACGGCAAGGCCAAGGATGTCCGGATCACCCTCAAGCGCACCCGCAAGCTCCTGTCCGCCTTCAAAAGCGAGCCCGCTCGCAAGCTGAAGAGGGCACTGGGCGCGGTCGACTGCTACCTGCGAAGCCAGAGCGCCTGGCTGGTCGACTACGCCAAACGGCATCAGGCCGGCTTGCGGGTCGGCACGTCGCTCACCGAGGGCACGGCCAACTTCCTGGTCAACCGGCATATGGCCAAGTCGCAGCAGATGCGCTGGTCCCGGCGCGGGGCCGACCTGCTGCTCCAAGCCCGCTGCGCCGTCTACAACGGCGCGCTCGGTTCCGGCTTCGGCCACCTCTTCGGGCCAGCTCCCTCCCAGCCGCACCCGTCACTGATAGAGGCGGCGTAACTCCCCAATCTCTGGACAGTCCCCAGTGTGTCAGGCGTCTTGTAGGTCTGGATGATATCGAAGAAGGTCAGTGCCAATTGCTGCGATCTAAGGCGCGTCCCAACAGGGCTGCGTGACATCGCTCACGCTATGGCCCTGGTTAGAATCCGACTTGTTGTTATCATTAAGCAATCCAAGGAGACTGCCATGAAAACTCTGGTTCAGCAGCGATTGCTTAACCTCTCGGCGGAGATAGCGGCTTCTCCGCCTGACGAACTCGCTTTTCAGCACTCTGTCCTCACCCAGACATGCTTGCCCACATCGAAGCCTCCCGAAGGTGTCGTGGTCTGGGAACGCCAGCAAGGCCGCGCCAGGCTGCGTGTAGAGGCGGGTAGTGTTCTTGATCCCAAGACGGGTCAGTACGTCCAGCTTGGTCTTCCCTATGGTCCTAAGGCGCGTCTCCTTCTCATGCATCTAAATAGTGAAGCGGTGCGTCGGCAGTCGCCGATCATCCCGGTCGAGGACAGCATGACAGCCTTCTTCCGTCGGCTGATGGGCAAGACGATGGACGGTCGCGAGGTGAGGCGGCTCAAAGCTCAACTTTGTTCGCTTGCAGCGGCTCAGTTCCGCATGGGCATCTCAGAGAATGAGCGAGCATTTCAGGTGAATACTCAAGTTGTGACAGCTTTCGAACTCTGGGGTAGCGGTCAAGATGGTCAACAAGTACTTTGGACGAACACCTTGAAGCTCTCGCTTGACTATTTTGAAAGCCTACAACGCTTCGCAGTGCCACTTGATGAGCGTGCGATTGCTGCCCTGGCTCACTCGGCCATGGCCCTCGACATCTACTGCTGGCTCGCGCAACGCCTGCATCGTATTCCTATCGGCAAACCGCAGTTCGTACCGTGGGTCGGTCTCTACGACCAGTTTGGCCAAGGCTATAATGAGCTTCGCTTCTTCCGGCGAGACTTCTTGCGGATGCTCGGCCAGGTGAGGACAGCGTATCCCAGTGCGTTGATGGATGCGGACCAGAGGGGGGTTATCCTCGAACATAGTCCGCCACCCGTTCCGAAGCGCCTGGTCGCGTTATCCACAACGTCCACCGACAACTAGAGGAGGTAGAGGTTACTATTAATAGGTTTGAGTGAGCGATGTCACGCGCGGTTTTGAGAGAGATGTCACGCGGAACCCGTGAGCGGTGTCATGTGCATAACTCGCGACCTGGCCAAGTAGTCCACCGTGAGCGATGTCACGCGCCCTCACCAACGTCGCCCGCAGGCATGGCGCCCCAAACGGTTGGGCGTGAGTGATGTCACGCGCAGCAGGAATACGGTGCTCAGACTGACTGTCATGGTATGACAGCTTTTCGCAGCTTCGTCATCTTGATCTGTCAGGAAGAAGCAATCCGCATGGTGGTCTGCTACCTGAACGCCCACCAATCAACCTCGATAACGGCTTTCATCGCCGCCAATATGGATTCATACCAAGCGTTCGGACCCATTTGCAAAACGATGTAACTTGTTCGAAGCCTCCGTTATTAGCTACCGCTTGGTCATTATTACGGAGACGTGGGATGCCTACAAAGAGACGCGTGAGACCGGCGGGAAGAGAACAAACCTGATTACTCCATCTGGCAAGCTGAGTCAGGCTGCTTAGCTTGTGCCTACGTCCTAGTATATTTCCTTACTCGAAAGAATCAGAAAGCTGCTAGTGGTAGATGGACGAGCGCAAGTTGGCGGTAATAATAGCGCCTTTGAAAGAAATACAGCTATAAAGGAATCTAGAAAATTCCCATCAGGGCCAGCCGAACAAGAGCGGGCCATCCGGCTGTATCTGCACGACGCATGGGCCACGTAAGTCGCTTGATTTTCCTATGGTAGTCTCTGCAGCTTGAACCCAGCCTCTAATCCTTCTTCCAGTTACAATAGGAGCAAAACCGTTTACTTCTTCGCCGGTGACTGCAATAAAATTCTGCGTTCTGCCGATCACTTTTGCTGAAAGAGACGGCCGTTCGTAAACTGATACTACGGTTATGCTGCGACATGATAGGCCAGGTGAATTTGAAAACCCGGCTCCAATTTGGTGAATTCCTTTATTCAGGCTAAAGGAACCCGATCCGCTCAAAATTGCAACGAGTAGAATAGAAAGTGCCATGTGTGCCTCCTTTCAACTATTTGGAACAATCGATATTGTTGCAACTCTTTGTCGGATATATGACGTCTCCCGGTCTCATATGAGCGTGTTCTATCAAGGACGAGTCTGGTTTTATCAAGCTGCGCATCATCTGCCACAATGCAGATCTTTGAAACTATATAACTGTACGGTCCAGCGCGACAACCCGTCTGGAAGCTGCATCCTTTCTGTTACACGCCGTCCCATCGCAGCAATTGTCGTGGGCTAGACCTGCGCACCTTCGCGAAGTGCCGAACTTACATTGGCTACAATCCACGTTCTTTGGTCCCGTTCGCATCCGCAACTGCGAGTGTCTCGGTGCTCAAAGGAGATCCCCATGCATCGTGCGCTTCTTACCACATCGCTTCTGCTCCTACCCTCACTGGCGTCGGGTGCATCCCAGTGCATGGTGCAGCCGTCATCCACAAGCGATAGCCTCCAATCTGCCCAGCAGCCAACTGTTACAGCACAACCGCCTGGGTCCCAAGTCCGGCAGCCGGTAGCCAGCAATTCTAAGTGGGCCTCCGGCGCGGGTGTCACTTGGTGACCTGGGCTGCGATGTTGGGCGGCGGTTTTGAGTCGATCAGGGTCTGCATGAGGGTGGCCCAGTCTGGGAAGACCAGGTAGGCGGTGATGGTCCTGATGTGTTCGAAGAAGCGGGTGCGGGCCCTCTTGGCGGTTCTGGCGTCGATCCAGAGCTGTTCGAGGCAGTCGCAGGCGGTATGGATGGCAAACGCTAGCAGGTTCATGGCGGCGAACATCATGGCGAGGTGCTGCTTGCCGTGGCCGAAGTTGTGTTCGAGGTGGTAGCCGTTGGACTTGAGGACGTTGAAGCTTTCGTTCTCGATTTTCCAGCGTGCCCGGG
>JAABUT010002686.1_pt1 | contig 16567 bp, 17 predicted proteins | sample 5559281 | NCBI WGS metagenome assembly JAABUT01 (sample SAMN10711880, study PRJNA513359) | rock metagenome | isolation source: Antarctica rocks | place: Antarctica: Victoria Land, Ricker Hills nord | collected 2016-01-04 | reverse complement strand
CGCTGCGCCTACGTGGTCATGCACTCGCGGGGACCCAGCGCCGACATGGTGGCCCGGGCGGCCTACGGCGACGTGGCCGAGGAGGTGAGCGCCGCCCTGGCCCGGCGGCTGGCGGCCGTCATCGCGGCGGGTGTGCCCGAGGCGCTGGTGGTCCTCGATCCCGGGATCGGCTTCGCCAAGACCGCGGCGCACGACTGGGCGGTGCTGCGCGCCCTGCCCCGGCTGCACGCGCTCGGCCGGCCGCTGCTCGTCGGCACCAGCCGAAAGAGCTTCCTCGGCCGGCTCCTCGCCGACGCCGGCGGTGAGCCGAGGGACGTCGGTGACCGCGACGACGCCACGACGGCGACGACGGCCATCGCCGCCCTGCAGGGGGCGTGGGCCGTGCGGGTGCACGCGGTGCGAGCGGCCGCGGACGCGGTCCGCGTGGCTGCCGCCTGGGGCCGGGGGGCGGCGTGATCGACGCCCCTGCGCCCACCGCCCCCCGCGACACCATCGCGCTGCGCGGGCTGACGGTGCGCGGCTACCACGGTGTCCTCGCCCACGAGCGCCGGGACGGCCAGGAATTCGTCGTGGACGCGTTGCTGTTCCTCGACGTCGCGGCCGCGGCCGCGGCCGACGACCTGGCCGAGACCGTGGACTACGGCGCGCTCGCGCAGGCGCTCGCCGCGGTGGTGGGCGGCGACCCCGTCGACCTCCTGGAGACACTCGCCGAGCGGCTGGCTGCCGTCTGCCTGGCCGACCGGCGGGTCGCGGCCGCGGAGGTCACGGTGCACAAGCCGGCCGCGCCCCTTCCCCTGACCTTCTCCGACGTCGCCGTCACGGTCCGCCGGCAGCGACGGTGAGGGTCGTCTTCGCGCTCGGCTCCAACCTGGGCGACCGGCTCGGGCATCTGCAGGCGGCGGTGGAGGCGCTCGGCGCCGTCGCGGTGAGCCCGGTCGTCGAGACGGCTCCCGTCGGCGGCCCCGAGCAGGACGACTACCTCAACGCGGTGGCCCTCGCCGACCTGGCCGACCGGAGCGACGCGCTGGCCGTCGCGCATGCAGCCGAGGCCGCGCGGGGGCGCGCGCGGGAGGTCCGGTGGGGGCCGCGGACCCTCGACGTGGACGTGCTGGCGGTCACGACGGCGGGGGTCGACGTGCGCAGCGACGACCCGAGGCTGACGTTGCCGCACCCGCGGGCGCACGAGCGTGCCTTCGTCCTCGTGCCGTGGGTGGCGCTCGACCCCGACGCGGTGCTGCCCGGCCGCGGGCGGGCCGCCGACCTGCTCGCGGCGCTGCCGCCCGGCGACCGCGGGGGGGTACGCCGCCGCGACGACCTTGTCCTGCGGCTCCCGTCGGGGCCGCCGTGAGGCCGACCGCGGGCGCCCAGCTGCTGGGCCTGGCTGCCGCCGCGGGCGCCGTGTCGCTGCTGCTGTCGCGGCTGGCCGACAGCCTCCTCCGGCTGCCGCTGCCGGCCGTGATCGTGATCGCGGTGATCGCCCTGGTCGAGGTGCCGCTGGCGCGGTCGGTGCGGGCCCGCCTCGCCGGCCGGCCGCGGACCCGCCCGATCCTCCCGTCCACGGTCGCGAGGGTCGCCGCGCTCGCGCAGGCGAGCAGCCTCACCGGCGCCTTGACGGCGGGGGCGTGGCTGGGCTTGCTGGCCGACCGCGTCGCCAGGCTCGGTGCCGCCGACGCGGCGCGCACCGACGCCATCGTCGCGGGCGCGGGCGTGGCCACGGCCGTGCTGCTGGTCGTCGCCGCGCTGCGGCTGGAGGGCGTATGCCGAGTCCCCGACCCGCCGGGGGGTGGCCGTCGCTAGTCCAGCCCCTGTCGGTCGCCTACGCTTGCGGCCGTGAGCCGTGACGCGCCGCCGCTCGTGGTGCGCTCCGTCGGCTCAGGCACCACCACCGCCGCCGGCCCCGATGCGGCCGGACGTGATGAGGCGCGACCCGACGAGGCCGCCACGACGGTGCTCGAGCGGCTCCCCCCGGCCGGCCAGCCGCACCCGACTGACGTCCTTCCCCTGCCAGGCCGCGAGCGTCGTCCGCGGCGGCTCGCCCACCCCGTGCGGCAGGTCCTGGGCGGGCTCGTCCTGCTGGTCCTCGCCGTGGTCGGCTGGTCTCTCGGGCACGCACTCGGCAAGAACAACAGCGATCCCCTGGTCGCCAAGACGGCGGAGTGGGCCCGCGACCACCACCTCGGCCCGGTCGTGAGCTTCCTTGAGCAGCGCCAATACGACCTCAACAAGCCCCGCACCGGTGGGACCGTCGCCGGCGGCGCGCGCGTCGGCGGTGATGCCCCGCTGCTGAACCCGCCCACCTCGACGGTGACCCACGCCAGGTCGGGCACGCCGCGACCCCGCACGCCCCTGCCCGCCCCGCTACGACCCTTCGGTAGCGCCGTGCTGGACGAGGGTCGGTGGCGCACGCTCGCGTCCGTCGGCGGCCGCCCGGCGCTGCTCGGCACGGCGCTCAAGCCCGACACCGTGCACACGAGCTACCTCGCGACCGTCGCGTGGATGGACCCGCGGTTGCTGCGGCTGGAGCTGCGCCCCGGCACCGAGGACCCGGGGGCAACCTTCCCGCGGTTCGCTCCGCGGCTCGAGCCGGGCGAGCGGAATCTGGTCGCGGCCTTCAACGCCGGCTTCCGCCTGACCGGGGAGAGTCAGGGCGGCTTCTACCTCGACGGCGTGGAGTCCCGGACGCTGCGCGACGGCGCAGCGAGCCTGGTCATTGGCCGGGACGGGACGGCGACGGTAGGGCAGTGGGGTCGCGACGTCGGGCGTGGTCCCCAGGTGCTCGCGGTCCGCCAGAACCTCAAGCTGCTCGTGGACGCCGGCACGGTCGCCCCCACCGTCGACGATGGCAACAGCCCGACCTGGGGCTTCACCCTCTATGGGACGAACTATCAGTGGCGCAGCGCGGTCGGGGTGACCGCCGCGGGGGCGTTGCTCTACGTCGACGGTCCTGCCCTGTCGACGCGCACGCTCGCCGAGGTGCTGGTGCGCGCCGGGGCCGTGCGCGCGATGGAGCTCGACATCAACCCGCAGTGGACGCACTTCGACTACTTCCCGGACGCAAACGGCGGCTCGGCGCCGCAACGACTGAACGACCGCCAGCAGACCCCGCCGGACCACTACCTCGTCGGCAACTCCTCCCGTGACTTCTTCGCTGTCTTCGCCAGGGTCGGCCGATGACGCTGACCGCCTCTCCGGTCGCCGCGGGCAATCAGGAGGCGGCCCCCGTGCGGCGTACGGCGGGCGGCGTCGCCGCCGGACTGCTGCGCGGCACCCGGCCCAAGCAGTGGGTGAAGCAGGCTCTCGTCGTCGCCGCGCCGGCCGCAGCCGGGGTGCTCGACAGCGCGCAGGGCATCGGCCGCACGGCCGTCGCCGGCGTCGCCTTCACGCTCGCGGCCGGCGGGACCTACCTCGTCAACGACGCGTCCGACGTGGAGGCCGACCGCCACCACCCCACCAAGCGCACGCGGCCGCTCGCCAGCGGTCAGGTGCCGCTCGCGCTCGGGTGGGCCGTGGGCATCGGCCTGCTCGTCGCCGGGCCGCTGCTGGGCTGGCTCGCCGCCGGCTGGCGGCTCGGTGCCGTCCTTGCCACCTATGTCGCGCTGACGCTCGCCTACAGCCGCCGGCTCAAGCACGTCGCCATCGTCGAGCTCATGGTGGTCGCCGCCGGCTTCGTGCTGCGGGCGCTGGCCGGCGCCGCCGCCGTACGCGTGCCGTTGTCCGAATGGTTCGTCATCGTGGCGTCGTCGGGCGCGCTCTTCATGGTCGTCGGGAAGCGCTACGCCGAGGTCACCGGCCTCGACGAAGGCGGGGTGGGCAGCCGCCGCATCCTCGCCGAATATCCCGTGGCCTGGCTGCGGCAGGTGCGCGACGTGACCGTGTCGGTGACGCTGCTGGCCTATTGCCTCTTCGCCTTCGAGCGGGGCGCGCTCGTGCACGCGTCGGTGCCGTGGTACCAGCTGTCCATCGTGCCGGTCACGCTGGGGCTGTTGCGTTATGCCCTACTGCTCGAGCGTGGGCAGGGCGGCGCCCCCGAGGAAGTTGTGTTGCGCGACCGGACGCTCCTGGTCTCGGGGCTGGTCTGGGCGGTCCTCTTCGGGCTCGGCGTGGCGGGTGTCTGAGGCCACGCTCGGGTTGGCGCCGCGGGACGACGAGCGCCTGCTGACCGGCTGGGGCCGCACCGCGGCCACCTCGGCGTCGGTGCTGCGGCCGACGGACGCGGCGGCGGTGGCCACGGCCGTGGCTGCCGCCGGGCCGCGCGGGGTGCTGGCCCGGGGCCTCGGCCGCTCCTACGGCGACGCCGCCCAGAATGCGGGCGGCACCGTCCTCGCGATGACATCGCTGGCCCGGATCCGCTCGATCGACGCCGAGGCGGGCGTGGCCGTCGTCGACGCCGGGGTAAGCCTGGACCAGCTCCTGCGGGCGACGGTCCCCCTGGGCTGGTTCGTCGCGGTCAGTCCCGGCACCCGCTACGTCACCGTCGGTGGCGCGATCGCCAGTGACATCCACGGGAAAAACCACCACCTGGAGGGTTCTTTCAGCCAGCACGTCCTCGAGCTGGACCTGCTGACGGCCGACGGCACCGTGCGCACGGTCGGCCCCGAGGGTCACGACGCCGACGTCTTCTGGGCGACCGCCGGGGGGATGGGGCTGACCGGCGTCGTGCTCCGCGCGACGTTGCGGCTGCTGGCGGTCCAGACGGCGTCGTGCCTCGTCGACACCGAGCGTGCCGCCGACCTCGACGACTGCATGGCGCGGATGGTGGAGCGCGACGCCGATTACCGTTACTCCGTCGCGTGGATCGACCTGCTCGCCCGGGGCGCCTCGATGGGCCGTTCCGTGCTCACCCGCGGGGACCACGCCCGGGTGGCCGACCTGCCGGTGAAGAAGCGGGCAGACCCCTTGGCCTACTCGCCGAGGGTGCGGCTGAAGGCCCCGCCGTACGTGCCGCATGGCCTGCTCAACACCCTGACGGTGCGGGCCTTCAACGAGGTGTGGTTCCGCAAGGCGCCCAAGCGGCACACCGGCCTGGAGTCGATCCCCTTTTTCTTCCACCCGCTGGACGGGGTGCTCGACTGGAACGGCGTCTACGGCCGGCCCGGCTTCCTGCAATACCAGTTCGTCGTGCCGGACAGCGCGACGGAGACGGTGCGGGTCGCGGTGCAGCGCTGCTCGACGGCGCAGGTGCCGTCCTTCCTGTCGGTGCTCAAGCGCTTCGGGCCAGGCAACCGGGGGCCGCTGTCCTTTCCCGCCCCCGGGTGGACGTTGACCATGGACATCTCCACGGCGATGCCGGGGCTCGGGCGGCTGTGTGACGAGCTCGACGAGCTCGTCGTGGCCGCGGGCGGCCGCGTCTATCTCTCCAAGGACTCCCGGTTGCGACCGGACGTGCTCGCCACCATGTATCCGCGGCTGGACGAGTGGCGGGCCGTCCGCGACCGGCTCGACCCCCGCGGAGTTTTCACCTCCGATCTTTCCCGACGACTGGACCTCACCGGATGACCGAGCCACATTCGACCAGCCCCGGTATGAACACGCCCGACACGACCGCCCCGTGAACGACGCCCTCGGCGCTGCCCGGACCGTCCTCGTGCTCGGGGGGACCAGCGAGCTCGGGCTCGCCTGCGTGCAGGCACTCACCCTGCGCCCCGGCGCCACCGTCGTGCTCGCGGGGCGCTCCGAGGCGGCGCTCGCGGCGGCCGGCGAGTCGGTGGCCGGAGCCCGCGTCGTGACCCTGGCGTGGGATGCGCGGGGTGGTGCCGACGCGGCTGACGCGGTCGTCGCGGCCGCCGTGGCCGCGGTGGGAGGCGACCTCGACATCGTGCTGGCGGCGGCGGGGGTCCTCGGCGACCAGGCCGCCGCGGAGGCCTCCACGGCTGCCGCGGTCGACCTGCTCACGGTCAACATGGTCGGCCTCGGGGCTGCCTGCCTCGCGGCCGCTCGACGGTTGCGGGAGCAGGGACACGGCACCCTCGTCGTGCTGTCGTCGGTGGCCGGCGTGCGGCCGCGCCGGGCCAACTTTGTCTACGGCGCCAGCAAGGCCGGGCTGGACGCGCTCGGCGCCGGGCTGGCGGACGCGCTGCACGGGTCGGGGGCGCGGGTCGTCGTCGTACGCCCCGGGTTCGTCGTCGGGCGGATGACCGCGGGGCTGGCGCCGGCGCCCTTCTCGACGACGCCCGCGGCCGTCGGGGCCGCGGTGGCCGACGCCGTGCGCACCGGCAAGCCGGTGGTGCATGTGCCGCGGCTGCTCGGCCCGCTCCTCGGGGTCCTCCAGCACGCGCCCCGGGCCGTCTGGCGCAAGCTCGGCGAGAAGGCCTGACCCCCAGCCCCGCGGACGTCGAGAAACAGCTTCTCGACCAGGACGCGCGGTGGCGGTGTCGAGAAGCGCCGCACCTGACAGGAAAACGCCGGTGCGGTGCGGGGAGGCTCGACAACGAGTACGGCGTGTCGGCGTCGAGAAGCTGTTTCTCGACAGGGGGGCCGCGGCGGGTCAGAGCGCGACGACGGACTCCTCGTGCGCCTCGCCGTTGTCGAGGTCGACGCTGCGTCGCAGCGCGGCGTGCAGGGACACCGGGGTGAGCACGCCGAGATAACGGTCGCTGCCGGGCTCGAGCACGGCGACCCACCCGGCGTCGTGCTGGAGCATCTCCGACATCGCGGCTTTGAGGGTCTCGTCGGCGTAGACGTGTGCGCCCAGCCGGCGGGCCCGCGCCGCGACGACCCCCTCGCCCTCGAGTTCCTCGCGCGACACCCAGCCGTGCAGCCGCTCGTCGGCGTCGAGGACCACGGCCCAGCGGGCGTTCGCCTGCTCCAGGGACGCGCGCGCCGCGGCGATGCTGTCGTCGAGCGCCACGACAGGCTGCTTCTCGATGTCGCCGCTGTCGATCCCGGTCACCGCGAGCCGCCGCAGACCGCGCTCGGCGCCCACGAAGTCGGCGACGAACGGCGAGGCGGGCGCGCCCAGGACCACCGCGGGCGTGTCGTATTGCTCGAGGCGTCCCCCCTGCTTGAACACAGCGATCCGGTCCCCCAGCAGCACCGCCTCGTCGATGTCGTGCGTGACGAAGACGATCGTCTTGCGAACCTCCTGCTGTACGCGCAGGAATTCCTGCTGCAGCCGGTCGCGCGCGATGGGGTCGATGGCCGAGAACGGCTCGTCCATGAGCAGCACCGGCGGGTCGGCGGCGAGCGCGCGGGCCACGCCGACGCGCTGGCGCTGGCCGCCCGACAGCTGCGCGGGATAACGATCGCGGTACGTCGCCGGCTCCAGCCCGACGAGCTCGAGCAGCTCGTCGGCCCGCGCCCGGCTGCGCTTCTTGTCCCAGCCCAGCAGCCGGGGCACCGTCGCGATGTTCTCCCAGATCTTCTGGTGCGGGAAGAGCCCCACGTGCTGGATGACATAGCCGATGCGCCGGCGCAGCTCGACCGGATCGACCTTCGTCACGTCGTCCCCGTCCAGCACGATGCGCCCCGACGTCGGCTCGATCAGCCGGTTGATCATCTTCATGGTCGTCGTCTTGCCGCAGCCGGACGGTCCGACGAGGCAGACGAGCTCGCCGCGCGGCACCTCGAGGTCGAGCGCGGCGACCGCGACCGTGCCGTCGTCGTAGCGCTTGCCGAGGCCCTCGAGCCGGATCATCGCGTCGACGGAGCCCTGCGTCGTACCTTCCACGGGTGCCTCTCGGTGTGGTCGAGCTGCTGCCGCAGGCCAACTGCATCCGCACGTCGTACTTCTGTGGCGACTTCGTCTCGCAGTATCGCGTGGAGATCCTCGCAGGCTTGCGCCAGCACGTGAAGCTGGCGACGCTGGCGACGCTGCTCGCGCTGGCCGCTGCGCTGCCGCTGGCACTGCTGGCGAGGCGGTCCGGCCTGTGGCGCAGCGCGGTCCTGACGACCGGCGGGATCGTCTACACGATCCCCTCGCTCGCGCTGTTCGTGCTGCTGACACCGCTGCCCGGTTTCGGCTACCTCAACGACCGCAGCGTGCTCGTCGCGCTCGTGCTCTACAACGTGCTGGTCCTCGTGCGCAACCTCTTGACCGGCCTCGACGGGGTGCCGGCCGACGTCGTCGAGGCGGCGAGGGGGATGGGCTACGGCGCGCGGCGGCTGTTCACCCGGGTCGAGCTGCCGCTCGCGCTGCCGGCGCTGATCGCCGGCCTGCGGGTGGCGGCCGTGAGCACCGTGTCCCTGGTCACGGTGGGGGGAGTGCTCAACCAGGGGGGCCTCGGGAACCTGCTCAACGAGGGCCTGCAGCGCAACCGCAAGAGCGAGATCATGATCCCGCTGCTCGTGATCGTGGTGCTGGCGCTGGTCGCTGACCTGCTGCTGCTCGCCCTGCAGCGCGCGACGTCAGGGTGGACGCGAGCCGGGTTGCAGCGGTGAGGGCCCAAGGCCCGGACCTGCCCCGGGGGGTGGTCGGCGACACCGTCGACTGGCTCACCGACGGGGCGCACTGGCGGGGTGACGACGGGGTCCCGGCACTGCTGGTGCAGCACCTACAGGTGACCGCCGTAGCCGTCCTGGTAGCCACCGCGGTCGCCCTGCCCATCGGCATCGTGCTGGGTCACGCCCGCCGGGGCGGCGCGGTGGTGACCGCGGTCGGCAACCTGACCCGGGCGGTGCCGACCTTCGGGCTGCTGGTGCTGCTCACGGCCGGCCCGCTCGGCTTCTCCTACTCCACCCAGGTCGTGGCCCTCGCCGTCTTCGCGGTCTCGCCGCTGCTCACCAACACCTACGCAGGGGTGGCCGGTGTTGACCGCGATGCCGTCGAGGCAGCGACCGGCCTCGGCATGAGCGGCCGGCAGGTGGTCACGCGGGTCGAGCTGCCGCTCGCGCTCCCGCTGATCGCGACGGGACTGCGCACCGCCGCCGTGCAGACCGTCGCGACGGCGACGCTGGTCGCCTTCGTGGGGGGCGGGGGCCTCGGCCTCGTGCTCAACCTGGGCTTCGGGCAGGGCCCGGCAGGACGCGGCGCGGTCATCGCCGGGGCCGTGCTCGTCGCCTCGCTCGCACTACTCACCGAGCTCATGCTGGGCCGGCTGCAGGTTGCGGTGACGCCCGGCCCGCGGCGCAAGGTCCGTCCAGGAGCCACCGCCGGCAAGGCCTCAACGGGCCCCCCCGCGCCCGGATTCGCCCCCGGTCGGGTGTAGCGTCCCCGACCGCGGGAGGAGCTCCCGCCCGACACGCCCGCAGCCCGCGGGGGACACAGAAGGCGGTGCCTGTCGTGCGCCTCGACCAAGCCATCACTCCAGGCCGTCTCGTCCGGGGGTGGTCCCGCCGGGCCCACCTGGCGGCCGTCGCGGCTGCCGTCCCCCTGGTGCTCGCCGGATGCGGCAGCAGTGGCTCCTCGGCCCCCCAGGCCAGCAGTGGCCCGTCCTCAGCCGCCGCCGGCCCTTCCGCGACGGCCACCACGTCCGGCGCGGCCGCGGCCGGCACGACCTGCGACCCGGTCAGCGGCACCTCCCTCGTCGCGCTCGCTGACGACAAGATGTTGCAGAACAGTGACAACATCGTCCCCGTCGTCCGCACCGACGTCGCCAAGCCGCCGCTGACCGACGCCCTCAACGCGGTCTCCAAGGCACTGACCCAGGACGCCCTCGTCGCGCTGAACAAGAGCGTCGACGTCGACAGCGAGAAGCCCGACGTGGTGGCCGACGGCTTCGTCAAGGACAGCTCGCTCGGCGCCGGCCTCACCGGCGGCAGCGGCACGATCAAGGTGGTGGCTGCCGACTTCAGCGAGAACGTCGTCATTGCCAACGTCTATGCCAAGGTGCTGACCAAGGCCGGCTACGCCGCGAGCGTGCAGACGCTCAAGAACCGCGAGCTCTACGCCGCCGCCCTGGAGAAGGGCGACGTCCAGGTCGTGCCCGAGTACGCCGCGACCGCCACCGCCTTCTTCGCCGCCGAGGCCAAGGACACCACCACCAAGGCGAGCCCTGACGTGACGGTCACGGTGGCAGCGTTGCAGAAGCTGCTCCGACCGAAGGGCCTGACGGTCCTCGAGCCGGCGGCGGCCAACGACCAGAACGCGTTCGCCGTGACCAAGGCCTTTGCTGACAAGTACGCCGTGAGCACCCTGTCCGACCTGGTCACCAAGTGCGGCGGGGGGCTCACGCTGGGCGGCCCGGCGGAGTGCCCGCGCCGACCCTTCTGCCAGCTGGGCCTGCAGATGACCTACGGCCTGAAGGTCAGCGGTTTCACCTCCCTCGACGCCGGGGGCCCGCTGAGCAAGAACGCCCTCAAGCAGGGCAAGGTCGCGCTGGCGCTCGTCTTCAGCTCCGACGCGAGTCTCGGCGCGAGTTGACCTCTGGGCCCGGAGCCGCACCCGCCGCACGTCAGCGGCGCGGCTCCCAGCGGAAGCGGCGGACGGCGACCGCGCCCGCCCCCACCGCCCACGCGAGCAGCACGAGCACGTCATCGGCGTGGAGGCCCGTCCCCCGCTCGCGGGGGTCGAACGCGGCGAGGACCACGCGGTTGAGGTGCGCCAGTGGGAACACGTCGCCGATCCGCTCGACCACGCTGCCGGCCGGCGTGGGGAAGAACGTGCCACTGAGGAAGAGCAGCACGAAGAACGGGAAGTTCACGATCGCCGGCGCGGCCTCGGCGTTGGGTACCAGGGCGCTCACCGCCGTACCCAGCGCGCCGAACGTCACCGCCCCGAGCCCGAGCCCGACGGCGAGGGGCAGCAGGCGGTAGGGGACGTGCACGCCGTACGCGGTGACCCCGAGCGTCGTGGTGATCGCCGCGGAGAGCACGGCGACGACGAGCGCATTGCCCGCGAGGCCCCCGAAGAACGCCCAGGAGGGCAGCGGTGTGACGTGCAACCGCTTGAGGATGCCCGCCTCCCGCCGGGTGGCGAGCCCGATCGCGAGATTGGTGTAGCAGGCGGACATCAGTCCAAAGGCGATGATGCTTGGAATGAAGAACTGGTCGTAAGGGATGCCGCCCAACTCCGCGACGGTCTGGCCCCTGTTGATGGTCCCGAAGACCACGAGGAAGACCAGCGGGAAGGCGAACGTGAAGAAGGCGGACTGCGGGCTCCGCCAGAACTGCTTCTGCTCGAAGCGGACCTGCCACGCCACCAGGGCCGGCCCCCTCACGACGGGTCCCCGTCGGCGGGTGCGGTGAGCGTGAGATAGACGTCCTCGAGACTCGGCCGCTCCACGACGAGACCCTCCAGCCGCAGCCCCCGCTGCAGTGCCCACCCGGTCAGCGAGTGCAGGGTGCGGGTGGCGTCCGCAGTCCGCACGGTCACGACGCCCGTTCCTACGACGCCCGTCGAGCCCGCGCCCGTTCCGACGACGCCCGTCGAGCCCGCGCCCGTCGCCTCGTCCCCGTCGAGCTGCGGCGGGGCGGGCGACCCCGGCGGCAACGTGAAGCGCACCAGCGCGGGGGCATCGGCGCGCCCCCCGAGTGAGTCTGGGGCCCCCGCGGCGACGACCAGTCCCCCCGAGAGGACGACGACCCGGTCCGCGAGCGCCTCGGCCTCCTCGAGGTAGTGCGTGGTCAAGACGATGGTGGTGCCGAGCTCGCGCAGTCCCCGGACGGTCTCCCAGGCCTGCTGGCGGGCCCCGGGATCGAAGCCGGTGGTGGGCTCGTCGAGGAACAGCAGCCGCGGGTTGCCGATGATCCCGAGCGCGAGGTCCAGCCGACGCTGCTGTCCGCCGGACAGCGAGCGCACCCGCGCGTCCCGCTGGGGCCCGAGCCCGACCAGATCGATCACCGCGGTGACCTCGCGGGGCCGCTCGTAGTAGCCGGCATTGCGGCGCAGCACCTCAGCGACGGTGAGCAACGGCTCGACAGCCACCTCCTGCAGCACGATGCCCACCTCGCGCCGCAGGGCCGAGGCATGCCCACGGCGGCCCGGGTCCCGGCCCAGCACGCTGACCTCGCCCGAGGTGCGCGGCCGGAAGCCCTCGCAGACCTCGAGCGCGCTGGTCTTGCCTGCGCCGTTCGGGCCGAGCAGGCCGAAGACCTCGCCCTCGGCCACCGCGAAGTCCACCCCCCGCACCGCTTCCACCGGGGGGCGCTTGCGCGGCGCGTAGGTCACGCGGAGATCGCGCACGGCCAGGGCGGTGGTCACGTGCGGTGTCTAGCCCTGTCGGGCCCGCCGGTCCATCGCCCGCGCGCTGGCACGGGCGGATGACCGCAAGCGGGGACACGCAGCGCGGGGCGCGGATGTGCACCTCATCACAGCGCAATGTGTTGCGCGCAGGTGAACGGCCGACCTACGCTCGGTGGGCTTCGTCTGGTACCCCTCGAGGACTGGAACGACTTCCCGTGGCTCATGCCCGCTCGCCCGCTCCCGGCTCGCCCGGTCGATGCGACGCACCCGACGCGACTGATGCTGTTGATGCTGTCGGCCTGGGCGGAGCCGGCCGGCCGCGGGTCGGGGTCGTGGGAGCCGGCCGGGTCGGGTCGAGTCTGGGCGCGGCGCTGGCCGCCGCTGGTTACCCAGTCCTCGCCGTCACCGCGCTGTCCCCCGCCTCCCGGGCTCGCGCCGCCGCCCTCCTGCCTGGCGTTCCCGTGCATCCCGATCCCGCCGCGGTGGCCCGCGTCGCCGACGTGCTCCTGGTGGCCGTCGGCGACGACGCTCTCGCGGACCTCGTCGCCGGACTGGCGGCGAGCGGGGCGTTGCGTCCCGGCCAGACCGTCGTCCACACCTCGGGCGCGCACGGGCTTGCGGTCCTCGCGCCCGCCGCGGCCGTGGAGGCGCGCGTGCTGGCCCTGCACCCCGCGATGACGTTCACGGGTACGACGGCCGACTCGGACCGGCTCCCCGGCTGCCGGTGGGGCGTCACGGGGGAATCAGCGCTGGCAGGCCGCCTCGTCGCGGACCTGGGCGGGGTCGTCGTACCCATCGCGGAGCGCGACCGGCCCGCCTATCACGCGGCGCTCGCGCACGGCGCGAACCACCTGGTCACGCTCGTCGTGCAGGCGGCAGAGGTCTTGCACGCCGCGGGCGTCACCGACACCGATGGCATGCTGCGCCCCCTGCTGAGCGCCGCCCTCGACGGCGCGCTCACCCACGGCGAGGCCGCCACCACCGGGCCGGCCGTGCGCGGGGACGCGGCGTCGGTGGCGGCGCACCTCGGTGTGCTGCCCGCGTCGACCCTCCCGTCCTACGCCGCCCTGGCCCGGGACACCGCGCGCCGGGCGGCCGCCCGCGGCGTGCTGCCGGTGGCGGCCGCGGACGCCGTCCTGGCCGCCCTGGACGCGGCATCGGTGCCGGCGTGAGCCCGGCCGTCGTCTCCACCCGCGCCGGCCTCACCGCGGCGCTGGAGCCCTTGCGAGCCCGGGGGAGCGTCGCGCTCGTCCCGACCATGGGCGCCCTGCACGAGGGGCACCGCGCGCTGGTGCGCCGAGCCCGCGATCTCGCCGACGCCGTCGTCGTCAGCGTCTTCGTCAACCCGCTGCAGTTCGGCGCCGGCGAGGATCTCGACCGCTATCCGCGCACCCTCGCCGCCGACGTCGAGGCCATCGGCGAGGAGAAGGGTGACCTGGTCTGGGCCCCGGGGGTCGCCGACATGTACCCCGACGGCGAGCCGCTGGTCCGGGTCGATCCCGGTCCCGTCGGGGCGCTGCTCGAGGGCGCCAGCCGCCCCGGGCACTTCGCGGGGGTCCTCACCGTGGTCGCGCGGCTCTTCGGCGCCGTACGCCCCGAGGTCGCCGTCTTCGGTGAGAAGGACGCGCAGCAGCTGAGCCTGGTACGCCGGATGGCGAGCGACCTCGACCTCGGGGTCCGCGTCGAGTCGCTGCCGACCGTTCGCGAGGCCGACGGTTTGGCACTGTCGAGCCGCAACCGCCACCTCTCGGCGGTCGAGCGGGAGGCCGCGCTGGCCATCTCCCGTGCCTTGCGGAGCGGCTCGCTCGAGGGCGCCCGCGCGGTGCTCGCCGCCGAGCCGCGGCTAGCCGTCGACTACTGCGAGCTGGTCGATCCCGACACCTTCCGGTCGGTGGTGGGACCGGACGGCCTGTTGGTCGTGGCCGCCCGCTCGGGCGCCACCCGCCTCATCGACAACGCCTTCCTCTCCGTCAGCTGAAGGGCTGCCCCGTGTTCCGGACCATGCTCAAGAGCAAGATCCACCGCGCGACGGTGACGCAGGCGGACCTGCACTACGTCGGCTCGGTGACGATCGACAGCGATCTGCTGGATGCGGCCGACCTGCTCCCTGGTGAGCAGGTGGCCATCGTCGACGTCACCAACGGGGCCCGGCTGGAGACCTATGTGATCCCGGGACCGCGGGGCTCCGGCGTCATCGGCATCAACGGCGCCGCAGCCCGCCTCGTGCATCCAGGTGATCTGGTCATCATCATCAGCTACGCGCTGCTCACCGACGCGGAGTCCCGAACGGTGGCGCCCCGGGTCGTCTTTGTCGATGCCGACAACCGCGCGGTGGGGACGAGCGCCGATCCTGCCGACACGTTCGGCAGCGACGACCTGCTCCGCGGCGACGCGCTCGCCCCGACCGGCGCGTGACCCGCCCTCCAGCGAACCCCCCCGCGTTGATCCTGGGCACGTGGTCGTCCCACCCCGGCTCAGGCGAGCCCCGCCCACGAGCAACGCGAGGGTGGGGCCGCGGTGAGCGCGGGCAACGTCGTGGTGGAGCCGCGGTGAGCGCGGGCAACGCCGTGGTGGAGCCGCGATGAGGGTGCCGCAGTGGTTGGCCGCGCCGGCGCCCGGCTGGACCGTCACGACCGACATCGTCGTCGTGGGCAGTGGCGTCGCCGGCCTTTCCGTCGCGCTGCGGGCCCGCCGCGCCGGCCGGGTGCTGCTGGTGACCAAGACCGGCATCGACGCGGGCTCGACCCGCTGGGCGCAGGGCGGCATCGCGGCGGCCCTCGGCGCCGCCGACAGCCCCGAGGCGCATCTGCGCGACACCCTCGTGGCCGGCGTCGGCCTGTGCGACGAGACCGCCGTGCGCGTGCTCGTCACCGAGGGCCCGCAGCGGGTGCGCGAGCTGGCCGCGCTCGGCGCCGCCTTCGACGCCGCGCACGGGCCCGATCCGCTCGCTGCCTCCCCCGAGGGCTTCGCCCTGACCCGCGAGGGCGGGCACGGCGCCCGGCGGATCGTGCACGCGGGCGGCGACGCGACCGGGGCCGAGGTGCAGCGGGCGCTCGTGGCCGCCGTCCGCGCCGACCGGGGCATCGAGGTCATCGAGGACGCCCTCGTGCTGGACCTCCTGCGCGGGGCCGGTGGGCAGGCGGCGGGGCTGACGCTGCACGTGCTCGGCCAGGGACAGGCGGACGGCGTCGGCGCCGTACTCGCCCGGACAGTCGTTCTCGCCACCGGCGGCATGGGCCAGGTCTTCGCCTCGACCACCAACCCGAGCGTCTCCACCGGGGACGGCGTCGCGCTCGCGCTGCGGGCGGGCGCGGAGGTGGCGGACCTCGAGTTCGTGCAGTTCCACCCGACGGCGCTCTGGCTCGGCCCGGACGCCCGCGGACAGCAGCCGCTGGTCAGCGAGGCGTTGCGCGGTGAGGGCGCCGTGTTGGTCGACGCCGCCGGCGACCGGGTCATGCTCGGCGCCCACCCGCTGGCCGACCTCGCCCCGCGGGACGTCGTCGCCAAGCAGATGTCACGGGTGATGGCGGCGCAGGGCAGCGACCACCTCTTCCTCGATGCCCGTGGCCTCGGGGCCGACCTGCTGCTGACGCGCTTCCCGACGATCGTCGCCCGCTGCCGCGCGGCCGGCGTCGACCCGCTCACCGAGCCGGTGCCGGTGACGCCGGCGGCGCACTACGCGAGCGGTGGAGTGCGGACCGACCTCGTGGGGCGTACGACGGTGCCAGGTCTCTATGCCTGCGGCGAGGTGGCCTGCACCGGCGTGCACGGCGCGAACCGGCTGGCGTCGAACTCCCTGCTCGAGGGGCTGGTCTTCGCCGCGCGCATCGCCGACGACCTCGCCACTGACCTCCCGCCACGGGTCGAACCTGTCGCGCCGCAGGGATTCGCCGCGCTCGTCGACCCGGCCGAACGCGGCAGGCTGCAGACCGCGATGACGGAAGGCGCCGGCGTCCTGCGGTCGGCGGCGTCGCTGGAGGCCGCCGAGAAGACGCTCGCCGTGCTCGGGACCGGCGACGCGCCCGGGCCCGCGGCCTGGGAGACGACCGACCTGCAGACCGTCGCCGCCGCCCTTGTGGCGGCCGCCGTGGCGCGCGAGGAGACGCGCGGCGCGCACTGGCGCGAGGACTTCCCGGAGGCTCGCGAGCAGTGGCGTACGTCGCTCGTCACCGTCCTCGATGCGGACGGCGTGCTGCGGACCGAGCGGGCCGCCCTGGTCCCGGCAGCACCGCATAGGCCGTGAGCGGGACGTTCGACGCCCCTCGCCGCGGCCGAGATGCGCGCCGGTCACGACGTGCTGGCCTTCGACGAGGACGACCCGCAGGCATGACGCCGCAGGAGCTGGCGGCGCTGCTCGGGCCGTCGGAGCTGCCGGGCGTCGAGTGGAAGCGCGAGCTGCCACAGGCGCGGGAGCTCGGCAAGGACCTGACGTGCTTCGCCAACAGCGACGGGGTGTGCTGCTCGTCGGCGTCACCGCCGACGGTCAGATCGTCGGCGTCGGCGACGTCG
>JAABUT010002684.1_pt1 | contig 16587 bp, 17 predicted proteins | sample 5559281 | NCBI WGS metagenome assembly JAABUT01 (sample SAMN10711880, study PRJNA513359) | rock metagenome | isolation source: Antarctica rocks | place: Antarctica: Victoria Land, Ricker Hills nord | collected 2016-01-04 | reverse complement strand
CCGGCAGGATCACCAGCGGCGTCAGGAGTTGCGCGAAGTTGCGGAGGTCGCGCGGGATCGTGCGCCAGTCCTTCAGCGCGATCGCCGCCCACGCGGGCGCGCGACCGAGCCACCCCGCGTTCGCGGCGTCCCGCGCCACCTGCGCGCGGCTGCGATTCGCCGACCCCGACCCCTGCATCCGCGCCCACCCCGTCGCGTAAAGGCGATCGGCGACGACCACGCACCCCGCGAACAATCCGAACGTGAGCACCAGGAAACCGGCCAGCTCCGCCGCCGCCAGCGCCGGTTGCCCCCCGCCCGCCGCCGCCAGCCCGCGCCCCGCCACGATCGAGGGCAGCGGGATCGCCGCCAGTTGCCGCAGATACCCCACGAGCTCCTGCGGGTCCTGCCCCGCCCCGAAGAGGCGCTGCGTCCAGAGGCGCGAGCTTTGCCCGAGCAGACTGAAGCCCACCCCCACGAGCGCCCCGACCAAGCCGAGCACCTCGCGCACCCGCCGCGCCGGGGCGAAGCGCGCCACGATCAGCGTCAGCATCGCCCCGACCCCCGCCGGCAGCAGGGGCGTCCCCAGGACCGCGACAATCGCCAGCACGTAGTAGAGCACCCCGTAGCGCAGCACGAGCCCGTAGGTGACGAGCGCCGGGACCGCCGCGACGATCGTGATCGCGTAATAGCTGACGAGGCCGTCGAGGATCTTGGCGGTGAAGAGCGCCCGCCTGCTGACCGGCGCGATCATCAGCGTCTCCAGGTCGCTCGTCAGGAAGAGCGCCCCCAGCGCGATCGCGAAGCTGCTGATCAAGATGATCGCCGCCACCGCCGTCAGAATGATCCCCGGCAGCAACGCCTCCAGCGGGGCCTCCGGGAAACGCCGCAGGATCGCCCCGACCCCGACGCCCGCCAGCCCCGACACGAATCCCAGCCACCCCCCGACCCAGAGGGTGCCGAGGATTTGCAACGCCTGTTGCCAGCGCTTCCGCCCGCGAAAGGTGTTCCAACTCAGCGCCCAGCGCAGCCCCAGGAGCAGCCAGAGATCGGACCAGTAGCGTCGCATAGGCCCCCGATAGTCGTCGGTCGTCGGTCGTCGGTCGTCGGTCGTCGGAAGGGTCCGCAGGGAAGCGTTGCCCTTCACCAGCACCACGCCACCACCGACGACCGACGACCGACGACCGACGACTTCATTCCAGCATCCCCGCGTATTCCGCGCCGCCCGTCAGGTCGAGGAAGATGTCCTCCAGCGTGCCGGAGCCGCCGTGGCGCAACTCCGCCACCGTCCCCGCCGCGATGATCTCCCCCTTGTCGATGATCACCACGCGATCGGCCATCCGCTCCGCGATCTCCAGGATGTGCGTCGAGAGGAAGACCGTCACCCCCTGCGCGCGCAATCGCCCGAGCAGATCCTTGATCGTGCGCGCCGAGCGCGGGTCCAGCCCCACCGTCGGCTCGTCGAGGAAGAGGACGCGCGGCGCATGGACCAGCGCCCCGGCCAGCGCCATCTTCTGGCTCATCCCGTGGCTATACCCCTCGATCAGGTCGCTGGCCGCGTCGGTCAGCTCGAAGAGGCGCAGCAGGTCGGCGGCGCGCGTCTCCGCCTCCGCCGTCGGCACCCGGTAGAGCCGCGCCATGAAGCGCAGATACTCCCACCCCTTCAATTTGCCGTAGAGATTCGGCGTGTCCGGCACGTAGCCGAAGAGCGCCTTGGCCGCAAGCGCGTCCGCCTGGATGTCGTGGCCGAGGATCGCGGCGGAGCCGACTGTCGGGCGCAAGAGCCCGGTCAGCATCTTGATCGTCGTCGTCTTCCCCGCGCCATTCGGCCCCAGGAACGCCACGATCTCCCCGCGCCCGATCGTCAGATCGACCCCGCGCACCGCCACATGCTCGCCGTAGGTCTTGCGGAGGCCGCGCGCCACGATCGCCGGAGCCTCACCCCCCGCGCCCATCCCGCGTGTCCCCGTCCCGGCCAGCATCGCCTCCTCCATCGTCCCCCTTCGGCACCGGGCACACATCACCCTATCACCGATCATCTACGACCCGCGCTCGCACCGGTGTCAGCCGCAGGGCGCAATCATACACCCGGCGCACCGATCGAGGCGGTGCGGCGATAGACGAAAGCACCGCGCGTGGCTATGACCAATACCCCGTATACAGTCGGGCGAGGGGCGGCGACACTGAAAGTACGGACACGCGACGAGCAGGAGGCACCCATGACCGAGCAGCACGAGCGCCCGAACCTGCGCGACCGCTTCCCCACGATGCGCATGGTGCAAGGTTGCGCGGGGGGCGCGATCTACGCCGCCGAAGAGGATAGCAAAGCCTACGTCATCGAGGATGAATCCGCGCTCGCCCTGGCACGTGAAACGGGCATGGCTACCGATCTGCGCGGCGGGTTGCAGCGGGTCCTAGCGTTCCCGAGCGCGGTGGAGCGCGATGCCTACTTGCGCGAGCGGGGCTGGCTGCCGCGCCGCCGCGCCATCCCCCGGCTCCGGCCCAGCGACCGCTGACCAACCGCCGCGTACCCCGTCGGGATGGTATCGCGGGCCGAGTCGCGGGGCAGGCGGGGGCGTTGCGGATCGAGCGGCAGATCGCCAGCGCGCCGCCGATCTGCGGTTGCGGCGCCTGGTTGTCCACATTCAGGCCGCTCACCCATCGCGCAGTCCCCCGATGGCACGCGCCCGCACACGCCGCGCATTCGCTATAGAATAGGCCCCGCCAGCGCCACGATCGACCACCCCATCAGCGATGACAGCGCGGCGCGGACACCCGTTGCCGCGCCGAGGAGGAGCGACGATGATCACCCCCGAGCGTGTCCGCGCCGCGTCCGCCCGCGCAACGCCCCACATCCGCCGCACCCCGGTCGTGCCCGCGCCCGACGGCACGATCCTCAAGCTGGAATGCTTGCAGGCGACCGGGGCTTACAAGGTGCGCGGCTTCTTCGCCGCCGCCCTGGCCCTGCCGCCCGAGCAGCGCGCGAAGGGGCTGCTCACCGTCAGCTCCGGCAACGCCGCGCAGGCGTGCGCCTACGTCGCCCGGGAACTCGGCGTCCCCTGCCGCACCGTCATGCTCGACAGCGCACCGGCCCTCAAGGTCGAGGGGGTCCGCCGACTCGGGGCCACGCCGGTCCTGATCTCCCGCGCGGACCTCCTCACCTGGATGGCGACCGCCGCCTGGGCGGGGGAGCCGGAGACCTTCATCCACCCCTTCGCCAGCGAGGAATTGATCGCCGGGCACGGCAGCCTCGGGCTGGAACTGCTGGAACAGGTACCGAATCTCGGGCGAGTGCTCGTGCCTGCCGGGGGGGGCGGCCTGATCGCCGGGGTGGCGAGCGCGCTAAAGGGCGCGCGGCCCGCGATCGAGATCATCGGCGTGCAATCGGAGGGCTACCCGCTCTGGCCGCGCTCCCTCGCGGCGGGCGGGCCGGTCCCGCTGACCCCCGCCACCATCGCCGACGGCACGACCGCGCCATTCGACGCGACGATGCTCCCCCGGATGCGCGACCTCGTGGATCGCTGGCTGCTCGTCTCCGAGGAGGAGTTGCGCACGGCGGTCGCCGAGCTGGCGACGCGCGTCAAGGTCGTCGCCGAGGGGGCCGGGGCGCTCGCCTACGCCGCGCGCACGCAGCTCCCCGACGGCCCCCCGACGGTCGCCATCGTCAGCGGCGGCAACATCGCCCCCGCCCTCCTCGCCGAGATCCTCGCCGCCTAGCACGGGACATGGGCCGCAGAGACGCAGAGACGCAGAGAACGGAAAGAGAGAAGGGGACGGAACAGGAGGCACAGAGACACAGAGGGGGGCGGGAGAAAAAAGGGGCGAGAGATTGTTGGGAGCCTGTCGCCTCGCGACCCGCCTGCCAACCCCCCGCTCCCTACGGACCACGGACCACGGACCACAGACTACGGACTTCCCTCTCTGCCGACTGCCGACCGCCGTCTCCCTCACGACTCACGACTCACGACTCACAACCCCACCAACGGCCTCACCCGCTCGCCCAGCAGCGGCACCATCGCGCGGTGCAGGTCGTTGTCCACCGAGAACATCAGCCGCCGCACGCCCGCCGCCGCCAGCTCGCGCAGCCGCTCCGCCGCCTGTTCCGGCGTCCCCATGATCCAAGTCGAGGTGTCCTGCATGTGGGGCCGCGCGCCCTCCATCAGCCGCGCCAGCGCTCGCGCCACCTCCGCGTCCGTCTCCGCCACGCAGAGCCCCGCGAAGAGGGCCAGCGACACCGCAGCCGGGTCGCGCTCGGCCCGCTCGCAGTCGCGGTCCAGGCGATCGCGCACATCGCGGCAGAGCGCCGCCGTCCCCCGCCCGATCACGTATTCGTCGGCGTGGCGCGCGGCCAGGCGCGGCAGGCGCGTCGCCCCCGCATCGCCCCCCACGATGATCGGCAGGCGACCCTGCACCGGGCGCGGCGTGAAGTGACATTCTTCCAATTGATAGTGCGCCCCGTCGAAGCTGAACGGATCCTGGCTCCAGAGCCCGGTGATGACCTGCAACTGCTCCTCCAGCAGATCGACGCGGCGCGGCCCCGCCGGGAAGGGGAAGCCGTACGCCCGGTGCTCCTCCGGCAGCCAGCCCGCCCCGATGCCGAGTTCCGCGCGCCCGCCGCTGACGTGGTCGAGCGAGGCGGCCAGCTTCGCCAGCACCGCCGGGTGGCGGAAGGTGACCGGGCTGACGAGCGTGCCGAGGCGGATGCGCGTCGTCTCCCGCGCGAGCGCGCCGAGGAAGATCCAGGCGTCGGCGGACATCAGCTCCGGGCGCCCAGACGAGGCATAGTAGTGCTCCGCCAGCAGGGCCGCGTGGAAACCCGCCGCCTCGCCCGCCAGCGTCATCGCGAGCGTGTCGGCGTACGTCAGCCCCTCCTGGATTTCGATCGACAGGCAGAACTCCATGCCCACGCTCCCTCGCTCGTCACATCGTCCAGCAATTACGGTCGTGCGGCGAGTATACGGCAGTCGTGAGTCGTGAGTGAGACGGCGGTCGGCGGTCGGCAGTCGGGACTATCGTAGGGGTATTGAGGCGACCGCCAATGTTCGCAACCGCTCCTCGGCTGGGCGGGTCTCCCGGAGGCGGTGCTCCCTTCTTCATGGGTGCAGTGCGCCCTGCATGGGTGGGCGCTCCTGCTCCCTGGGCAGCGTGGTGGCGAGCGTAGCAAGCCGGGAGGCTCACCCAGCCACCACGAATGTTGCAACGAGCCCCCTCTCCTTAGTAGGGAGAGGGGTGGCGCGCAGCGCCGGGGTGAGGGCCGTCCCCTTGCGTGAGGGGCCGTTGGGAGTGCGATAGCCGGTGGACCGAGGTCCCGGCTGGATAACCTCCGACCAGGCAGCCCCAAGACCCGGCTTGGGAGCACCTCCCCCTCCGGGGACCAGACCACCCCAGATACTTCCTCTCCCGTTTCCCCTCTGTGCCCCTGTACCTCCCCTCCCGTCCCTTTCTCTCGTCCCCTCGTGGTTCTCTGCGTCTCGGCGGTGATCGTCCTTTCACGCCCGCCCTGTCCATCCGATCGGCGACACCGCCCGTCCCCTTTGCTACCCTGGGGGCTGACAGCAGAAGGAGGGACGATGACGCCGCATGGCGACGATCCGAATGAACACACGACGAGCGCGACCGTCCGAGCCGCCTACGACCGCTGGGCAGCGGGGTACGACACCGACCGCAACCGCACGCGCGACCTCGATGCCCACGCCACACGGGCGACGCTGGCCGCGCGGCACCCCGCGCACATCCTCGAACTCGGCTGCGGCACCGGCAAGAACACCGCCTTTCTCGCCACGCTCGGCGCGCCGGTCCAGGCACTCGACTTCTCGGCGGCGATGCTCGACCGCGCCCGCGCGCGTGCCCTGTCGGGCGTCACCTTCACCGTCGCCGACCTGACCGCGCCTTGGCCCCGCGTCGACGCCTCCGCCGACCTGATCGTCGGCAACCTCGTCCTCGAACACATCGCCGACCTCGGCCATATCTTCGCCGAGGCCGCGCGCTGCCTCGCGCCGGGCGGCACGCTCTTCATCAGCGAGCTGCACCCCACCCGGCAATACCTCGGCACCCAGGCCAACTTCGCGCACGCCGGGGAGCAGGTCGCCATCCCCGCCTTCGTCCACCACCTCTCCGACTTCACCCGCGCCGCCGCCCATGCGGGCCTCGCCCTGACCGCCCTGGACGAGTGGTGGCACGACGACGCCGCCGGGAAGCCGCCGCGCCTCGTGTCGCTGCTGTGGGAGAAGTCCGGAGTCGGTGGTCCGTAGTCCGCAGTAGCGGCGCGGTGTTGATGAGGAGCTGCGCCTGGCAGTGGGCCTTTCTACGGACTACGGACCTTGCCCCCGGAGGCGCTCATGCCCCACCACCCCGACGAGGAGATCCTGCAAGTCAAGAGCGCCTTCCACCCCACCGGCGTCGCCCGGCGCGGCGACGTGGTCGTGCGCGACTCCGGGCCGTGGACCCCGGCGGTCCACGCGCTCCTCCGTCACCTGGAGGCGGTCGGCTTCCCCGCCGCGCCGCGCGTCGTCGGCGACGGCCTCGACGCGAGCGGGCGCGAGACCCTCACCTTCATCCCCGGCACCTTCACCCACCCCGGCCCCTGGTCGCTCGATGGCGCGGCGGCGGTCGGCGCGTTGCTGCGCGATTTGCACGCCGCCACCGCCCCCTTCCGGCCCCCGGCTGACGCCCGCTGGTGGCCCTGGTTCGGGCGGGGTCTCGGCGACGGCCCGCGCACCATCGGCCACTGCGATGTTGCCCCCTGGAACATCGTCGCGCGCGACGGCCTGCCGGTCGCGCTGATCGACTGGGAGCGCGCCGGGCCGACCGACCCGCTGATCGAGCTGGCGCAGGCATGCTGGCTCAACGCCAAGCTGCACGACGACCGCGTCGCCGCGCTGGAAGGCTTGCCACCGCTCGCGGAGCGCGCCCGCCACCTCCGCGCGATCGTGGATGGCTACGGCCTCCCCGCCGCCGCCCGCCGCGATTTCGTGGACCGGATCGCCGCGTTCGCGGTCCACGATGCCGCCGCCGAGGCCGACGAGGCCGACATCGCCCCGGACACCCGCCCGGACATGATCGCGCCCGAATGGGTCTGGTCCCTCGCCTGGAGGGTCCGCGCCGCCGCCTGGATCCTCCGCCACCGCGCGACGTTGCAGAACGCCCTGTCGTGAGGCCCGCGCGACACCAACGTGCGGATCGGCGGGTGGCCCGACCGGCTTGGGGTGCGACCCAGCGGCGCGGCGTTCAGCCCTGCTCGACGATCGCGCGGAGCTGATCGAAGGTCGGGACGCCGCCGAGCGGGCGACCATTCACGAACAGCGTCGGGGTGCCCTGGATCCCCCGCCGCTGCGCGTCCTCGGCCTCCTGCCGGACCGCGTCGAGTTCGCGGTCGTGGTCCAGGCATGCGTCGAAACGGGCCGTGTCCAGCCCCAACTCCGCCGCGAACCGCTTCAGGTTGTGCTTCGCGAACGTGCCGCTATTCTCCTCGCCCTGCTCCGCGAAGAGCTTGTCGTGATACTCTTAGAACTTGCCCTGCTCGGCGGCACACTGCGCCGCCTCCGCCGCCCAGGTCGATTCCGGCCCGATGACGACGAAATTGTGCCAGACGAACCGTACCTTGCCCTCCGCCACAAGCGTATCCTGCAACTCGCGCCCTGGACCCAGGGCGAACGCTTTACAGTATGGTCATTGGAAATCGCCCCACTCCTCGATCGTCGTCGGCGCTTCCCCCGCACCCTGGGAATGGCGATTCGCGTCATCGACCATCCGCCCCTCCTCTCCTCGCTCATCATCGACCCGCACCTCCGGGGACTGCACGGCGCGTACCACCGCCGCCCGACGACAGCGCGGCGTCTCGTCACCCCTTGACAATGCCCCGGCCATGCCGCATAGTGCTTACGTGCATATACACCTTTGCGTATACATATATCTTGTAGTGGGAGCCTGCGTCCGATGGAAACCTCGACCGTCCCGGTCTTCGCCTGCGCCTGCACCAGCGTCCGCCGCACCGGGCGCGCGCTCGCCCAAGTTTACGACGCCATCATGGCCCCGAGCGGCCTGCGGAACACCCAGTTCGCCCTCCTCAGCCGACTCGACCGGGAGACCCCGGTCGGCATGGGCGACCTCGCCGAACTCCTGGCGATGGACCGCACCACCCTCACCCGCGCTCTGGCACCGCTCGAACGGCAGGGGTGGCTCGTCGTCGAGGTCGGGGCCGACCGCCGCACGCGCCAGGTCCGCCTCACCGCGGGCGGCGCGGCGACCCGCGAGGCCGCGCGCCCCCTCTGGCGGCAGGCCCAGGCGCACGTCGCCATGAAGTTCGGCGAGGAACGGCTCGCTGCCCTGCGACAGGAGTTGGCCGCGCTCGCCGCCATCGCGCGCTGAGTCGGCGGTCGGCGGTCCGTAGTCGGCAGTCGGCAGTCGGCAGTGCCGACGGCAGGCAGCGCCCATCAATAAACCTTCTACGGACCACCGACTACGGACATCTCTCTGCCGACTGCCGACCGCCGACTGCCATCTCATCAGGAGCCCCCCCATGCCACCCACCCCGCGCCGCACCAAATGGCTGACGCTGCTCACCGCCTGTGCCGGGCTGATGATGCTCAACATCGATCTCTTCATCGTCAACGTCGCCCTCCCCGCGATCGGGCGCGCTTTCAACGCCGCACCCGGCAGCGTCACCTGGACGATCGCCGGCTACGCGCTGATGATCGCCGTCCTGCCGATGGGCCTCGGACGGCTCGGCGACATCTGGGGGCAGCGCCGCCTCTACCTCGCGGGGCTCCTCCTCTTCATCGCCGCCTCCGTCGCCTGCGCCGTCGCGCCCACCATCGGCGCGCTGATCGCGGCGCGGGTCGTCCAGGGGATCGGCGCGGCGATCATGACGCCCGGCACCCTCACCATCGCCACCCGCGCCTTCCCACCGCAGGAGCGCGGCCTCGCCATCGGCATCTACGGCGGCGTCGCCGGGCTCGGCCTCGTCGCGGGTCCGGTCCTCGGCGGCCTCCTCGTCCGTGGCGACGACTGGCGCCCGATCTTCCTGATCAACGTGCCGCTCGGCCTCCTCGCCCTGGTCATGGCCCTCCGCTACGTCCCCGAGGCGCGCGACGAGCACGCCCCGCCCCGCGTCGACTGGTGGGGGCTCGCGCTCCTCTCCGGCGGTCTCTTCGGGCTGATGCTCGCGATCACCCTGATCGCCGGGCGCGTCTGGCACGACCCGCTCGTACTCGGCCCGGCCATAGCGGGGGTCGCACTGCTCGCCGCGTTCGTCGCCGTCGAGGCGCGCGTCCGCTGGCCGCTGATCGACCTCGCCCTCTTCCGCAACGGCCCATTCGTCCTCACCGCGATCAGCTTCTTCCTCTTCTCCGCCGCCCTGTTCGGCTCCCAGCCCTACTGGAGCCTCTTCATGCAGAACTACTGGGGCTTCACGCCCCTGCAAGGCGGGCTCGCGTTCGTCCCGGCCACCGCCACCATCGCCCTCCTCACCCCGCTCACCGGCCTCATCGCCCAGCGCGCCGGGAAGGGTTTGCGTTTCTTCGCCGCCGCCGGGGTCTTCGCCCTCGGCCTCGCGGGCCTTTACGTCGCCCGCATCGGCCCCGACAGCACCTACACCAGCGGCCTCCTGCCCGCCCTCTTCGCGCGCGGCATCGGCATCCCCCTCTTCTCCACCTGCGCCACCCTCGCGCTGATGAGCGCCGTGCCGCTCAGCAAGGCGGGGCTGGCCTCGGGCACCCTCGGGATGGTACGCAACGTCGGCACCGCGTTCGGGATCGCCGCGCTCGGCGTCGTCTTCAACGCCCGCCTCGACCGGGTCCTCCCCGCTCAACTGGCCGACCTCCCCGCCGCGCAGGCCACGACGGTCCGCGCCGCCGCCGCGAACTTCGCCCTCAGCGGCGGGGGCGCGGCGCGCGCGGCGGCGTCTGACGCGATCCTCCACGGCTTCGCCACCCTCTCGCTCGTCACCGCCCTCTTCTGCCTCGTCTCGACCCTCGCCCTCCTCGCCATCCGCCCGCGCCCGACCCCGCGCGCCGCGCCCGAGACGGCACCGGTCGCCATCGAAGGCGGGGTCCGCGAAGCCGCCACGTCAGCGACAGATTGAGAAAGGGCGCGGAACCCGGACTCTGAGCGGGATCGCGTCCGTTTGAAGCTGCTCAGGCAGCACGTCCCGTACGATGCAGGAACGGAGGAACCCCAATGGCCGATGAGACCTACGCCGCGCGCGTGGCCGACCACTACGCCCCCGACGATCTGCGCGCCGCCTTCCTCGCTGTGCTCCGCTCCTGGGGCAAGGAGGACGCGCTCCTCACCCCGGAGGATTTGGCACCGATCGACCAGTTCCACGTCGGCGGGCGCGAGGCGACCCTCGCCCTGGCAGCACTCGCGGCGATCACACCGACCGACCGGGTGCTCGATGTCGGCGGCGGCTTCGGCGGCCCGGCACGTACCATCGCGGCGGCGTCCGGCTGCGCGGTGACGGTGCTCGACCTGACCGCCGCCTATTGCCAGGTCGGCGAGCTGTTGACGGCGCGCAGCGGACTCAGCGACCGGGTCAGCTTCCGGCACGGTGACGCGCTCGCCGCCCCCTTCCCCGACGCCTCGTTCGACCTCGTCTGGACGCAGCACTCCTCGATGAACATCGCGGACAAGCGCGGCCTCTACACCGAGATCGCCCGCCTCCTCCGCCCCGGTGGGCGGCTGGCCCTCTACGAGATCATGGCCGGACCGAACGGCTCCCCGCACTTCCCGGTACCCTGGGCGCGCGACCCCGCGATCAGCTTCCTGCAACCGCCCGCCACGATCCGTGCCCTCCTGGCCGAACTCGGCTTCCGCGAGGAGCGCTGGGAGGACCTGACCCCGATGGTGGCGGCGGGATTCGGGCGGACTGCCGCCTCCTCGCCGCCACCAGGCCTGCACCTCGTCCTCGGCGACGACTTCCTCACACGGGCGCGCAACCTGGGCCGCAATCTGGCCGAGGGGCGGGTCGCGCTCGTCCGCGCGCTCCTCACCCGGCCATAACCAACGCGGGATGACCCCCGTTCTCGTCGCCGCGATCGGGGAGCGCACGCCGGGCCACCGACCGCCATGAACCGCACAGGAGCAGCCCCATGACCCTCATCGACACGCTGACACAGCGCAACGCCGACTTCGCCGCGCAGGAATTCATCCCGAGCGCCTCCCTCGCCCCCACCTTGCGGACGCTCGTCATCGGCTGCGTCGATCCGCGCATCGACCCCGCACACCTGTTAAGCCTCGAACTCGGGGAGGCGGCGGTCATCCGCAACGTCGGCGGTCGGGTCGACCCGGCAACGCGGCGGAATTTGGCCCTGCTCGCGACCCTGGGCAAGGCGCTCGCCCGGGCCGGGGGCGGGGATGCCCCGGCCCCTTTGCATATCGTCGTCCTGCACCACACGGACTGCGGGATCACCCGCCTCGTCGGCGAGACCGACATGCTCGCCGCTTTCTTCGGGATCGGCACGGCGGAACTGGCGGCCAAGGCGGTCGCCGACCCCTGGCAGGCGGTGGCGGTCGATGTCGCCGCGCTCAAAGCCGATCCCGCCCTGCCGGGCGCATGGACGGTCTCGGGGCTGGTCTACGACGTGACGACCGGGCTGATCACCGTCGTCGTGCCGCCCGCCCCGCTCCGCGACGCGGGCAGGGCCGCCTGAACGTGGGCGCGACGGCCACCAGGGGGCGCGCGGAGAGGCGGCACGGGTCAATACGGCGTCACGGGGATGAGCAATAGAGCCTGGGCGCGGTCGCACAGGCACCAGCGGGCGTGAGATATGGGAATGAGGGGTGGGAACCATGACCGACCGACCGGCAGCTTCGGGGCTGCGACTCGTCATCTTCAACAACCTGCCGCCAGCCTACGAGCGCGTGGCGCAATGGGCGGAAGAGGTCGGCCATGAGGTCGTCCTGGTGGTCACCTCGCCGGGGCCGACGACGCGACGCTCGACCAGCTACCGAACGATCGCCGCGCAGGCACCGCCGCAGCACGACGTGCTGGTGACGACCCGGCTCCGCCGCGTGGCCCTGCCGCTGATCGCCGCGCTCGCCCCGGACCTGATCGTTTCGATGACCTTCCCACACCGCCTGCCACCCGAGCTCCTGCGGATCCCGCGCCTGGGCGCGATCAATCTGCACCCGACCGCGCTCCCGGCCTATCGCGGCCCCAATCCGATGCGCGCCTTCTACGACGGGGCGACGATCGGGGCGACGCTCCACCGGATGGATGCGGAGTTCGATACCGGCCCGATCCTCGCCCAGCGGACCGCGCCGTTCCCGGAGGAGGCGACGCCGGAGGCCCTGCTCCGCCTCTGGACACCGCTGATGAGCGCGGCCCTGGCCGAGGGCGCGGCGCGCGCGATCGCGGGCGAGCCGGGCCGGTCGCAGGACGAGCATGGGGCGTCGTACTCGCCGGCGTTCACCGAGGCGGAGCACTGGCTCGCCTGGGATTTGCCATTGCGCGTCGTGCAGCGGCACCACGCCGCGCTGAGTATCTTCGGCCCGCAGGCCAAGGCGCTGGTCGATGGCGTGCCGCAGCGCATCGTGCGCCTCGATGCACTGGCGGGGGGTGCCGCGCCAGCACCAGCCGGAACGATCATCGAGCGGACACCGGAAGGCGTGGTGGTCGCGGTGGCCGACGGCGCGGTGCAGATCATCGTCGCACCACTGGAAGCGTGAGCCGTCGGGTGGTGCCATCAGGCCCGGCGGCGACCCCGGAATAGGCCCGGGGGCCGAGCGTTACGCCAGCCATCACCAACGCTCGTCCGCCGTCACATCGACTACCGACTCGTTCTCTCTGCCGACCGCCGACTCGCCACGGGAGCCGCCGCCGTTCTCCCGCCCGAACCCCATCCGGTTCCACTCCGCCCGGATCGTCGTCGCCGTCACTTTTCTGACCCCGCTCGGGGCGTCCGGCTTCCCCTCCACCCAGGGCCGGTGGATCGTCCGCAGGCTACCGTAAGCCGCGCCACCCCCACAGCGTATCCCGGTATCCGCCCTGCGGGGGGGGGTGAGGGCCGTCCATCCCTCCCCTCGCCCCCCACATCCGCTATACTCCCCACCAACAACCCGCGCCCCATCGCACACAAGGAGAGGTGGCCGTGACCGGTGCCCCGTTAAGCCCGCAGGCATTCGTGGCGAAGTGGCGCGGCGCGCAACTCAGCGAGCGCGCCAGCGTCCAGGAACACTTCCTCGACCTCTGCGCCCTCTTCGGGCAGGAGTCCCCCGCCACCGCCGACCCCACCGGCGCCTGGTACACCTTCGAGAAGGGCGTCACCAAGACCGGCGGCGGGCAGGGCTTCGCCGATGTCTGGAAGCGCGGCTTCTTCGCCTGGGAGTACAAGAAAAAGCGGCGCGACCTCGACGCGGCCACGGTGGCGCGCTAGGCTCGGCGGGGCACCGCGAACCTTAACCCCACGGCCCCGGCCCCGCGACATCTGCTACCATGCCCGACACGCCAAAAGGGCGCCCGGCGAAAGAATGGCGCGACGCGCAGAGCGATGGGGATGCTCGTCCAGACGGTGACGCTGATCGGCCTCTACGCCGCGTTCGCCCCGCTCCTCGGGCGCGGGCGCGCGGCGGCGTTGCCCCGCCCGCTCGCCCGCCTCCTGCCGGTGCTCGCGGGGCTCGGTGCCGCCGCCGCCCTCTACCACTTCGGCAGCTGGTGGGCGACCTACTTTGCCGCCCACGTCCCGGTCGAGGATAACGACTTCGCGATCTTCTACGGGGCGGCGCACGCCGCCATCCGGCGGCTCCCCCTCTACGATCTCGCCAACGTGCGCCAGGAGACCAGCGAGATCAACACTTACCGCTACGCCCCAATCGGGGCCGCGCTCTTCGCGCCCCTCCTCGGGCTCGATCTGCGCGGGGCGCTGGTCGCCTGGCAGCTCGGCAGCATCGCCCTCTACGTCGCCACGCTCGGCGCGCTCCTCTGGCACTTCCGCGCGCACCTCCCCTGGTCACCCCGCTTCGGCCTCGTCGCCGTCTGGTTCGCCTTCGCCCCCACCTACCAGAGCCTCGCCAACGGCCAGTTGGACACCCTCTTCCTGGCGGGCAGCGCCCTCGCCCTGCTGCTCCTCGCGCGGCGACGCGACGGCTGGGCGGGACTCGCGCTCGCGCTGCCGGTGATGCTCAAGTTCTACCCGGCCCTCCTCCTGCTGCCGCCCCTCACGCGCGGGCGCTGGCGCGTCCCGCTGGCGTGCGCCATCGCGGTCGGCGGGCTGGTGCTCGCCGGGGCGCTCTTCGCGGGGGGCGCGAATACCGCCACCTTCTTCGGGCAAGTGCTCCCGACCACCGGCGGCGGCACGATCTACGCGGCCAATCAGACGCCCTACGCGTTCGTCGGGCGACTCCTCGCCTCCATCCTGATGGGGACGGGCCGCTACGTCCGCTACCCCGTCGAGGCGACGACCCTGATCGCCCGCGCGCTCGCGCTACTCGTCCTGGCGATTTCTCTGCTTACCATCTGGTTGCGCGGGCGCGGCGAAGCGGTGGCGGAGGTCGCGTTCGCGCTCCTCATCCCCGCCACCCTGCTGCTGATCCCCACCGCGTGGGTCCACTACGAGGAATGGGCGCTGCTCGCCCTGGTCGTCCTGACCGTCGCGCTCGCGCGGTCGGCGCGACCGGCGCGCTGGGCGTGGCCGCTCGCCGCCTGCTTCGCCGTGGCGCTCCTCCTCCTCACCCTCGGCACCGAGGAGGACGTCTGGACCGAGGGGATCCACGTCGGCGCGGTGCGCCTGATCCTCACCTACAAGCTCTACGGCCTCGTCGCCCTCTGGGTCGGCCTCCTGCTGATCCTCTGGCGCGATGGTGTTCCCCAGACAGCGGCCCAGGCAGCGCCGCAGTCGGGTGACCCTACCGGGCCGATCGCGCCGCCCACGGGGCCGCCGCGATAGCGGCCAGCAGGATCACGAAGGGTGCCACCTGGGCGGCAGGCTGGTAGGCGAGCGCCAGCGCATCCCCGCGCGCCAGTGCCGCCAGGAGCGCGCAGCCGAGCAGGACAAACCCCAGGCCGAGGCCGAGCGGGCCTCGCCGGACACCCCCGAGCCGCAGCGCCGCGTAGACGAGCGCCAGCAGCCCGAGCGCCGGGAGGGCGAGGGTCGCCCAGTTGGGCCGCAGGAGCGGGCGCGCGGCGAAGAGCGGCGTCGCGCCGACCGTGGCGACGCGCACGCCGACCGTCCGCTCCTCGCCGGGCGGGATGGTCGGCTCGGCATCGAGCACGATGGACAACGCGCCCTGCGGCGCGGACGCCCACTCGCCCGGCGTGAAATCGTAGGTGAAGAGATAGTCGCGCCACGCCGCCCCGAGCGCGACGACGCCGAGGTCGCGGCCATTGATCGTCACGCGGACCGTGCGCCCCGGCGCGTCGGTGCCCGCGCTGAGGCGCAAGGCGAGCTGATAGCGCGCCGGACCGCCCACCGGCACCCCGATCAGCGCGTGCGGCTTCGTCCAGCGAAAGGGGATCGCGCTGTCGCGCTCGGGTTCGAGGACCGTATGCAGGATGACGTTCGCCGGGATCTGATCGGCGGCGAAGATGACCGGGCCGGGCGAGCGCAGCCCGACGTAGAGGACTATCAGCGCGAGCGCCGCCATGAGGCCGCCGAGCAGCAGGGCATCGCGCCGATCGGGCCACGCCCCGCGCAGCACGATCGGCGCGTCATGCCGTACCCCGATCATGCTCCCTCCGCTCCCACCGACCCGGTCACCTCACGCCGCGAACAGGCCATCGACCGGCACCGCCAGCGCCGGCAGGAGCGGCGACCCTGCCACCTCGCCCGGCCCGAAACGCCCCGCCTCGCGGTAGGCGTCGCCGGCCAGCGCCAGCACGGTCACCGACCGGTCGAGCGGGTTGACGATCCAGTACTCCGGGATACCCGCCTCGGCGTACTCCCGGCGCTTCGTCACCAGATCGCGCTCGGGGTCGTCGGCGCCGACGATCTCCACCACCAGATCGGCCCCGCTCCAGCAGCGCTCGCCGTTGCGCGGATCGCCCGCATCGCGCAGCAGCCGCAGATCCGGCTCGCGGAACTTCCCCGCTCGCAGCCGCAGCCGCAACGGCGCGAAGAGCACGATCCCGCCGCCCGGCTCCACGAGCGCCTCGAAGAGGCGCAGCAAGAACGTCAGGATCAATTGGTGGCTCCGCGTCGGCGGCGGCAGCGCCTCCAGCGCACCGTCGCTGAACTCGATCGCGCGGCGTGCCCGATCGGTCAGCCACAGATACGCATCCTCGCGCACCGCCCCCGCTCGGGGAGGAGTTCGAGGAGAATCCGCCGATATTCCCGTGGAGAGGTCCTCGTCGCTCACCGCCTCTCGCTATGCCCCGTCACCCGCGCAGTATACGCCACCCCGCCCGCACCACCCCTTCCCCCTCTCCCCATCCGAGGAGAGGGGGAAGGGGTGAGGGTGTTCGCAACGCCGCAGCGTCCGGGGGCTTGCGCCCCCCCCATAACACCGGCGAAGCCCGCCTGCGCGGGTTAGATTAGCCACTCCACAATAGCCCCCACCCAACCTGGCAACCCCCTCTCCCAGATTGCGAGAGGGGTGGCGAGCAGTTGCGGGCCGGGGTGAGGGCCATCCCCAGCCCACAACATCCCACCCCCACCCCACCTAGCAACCCCCTCT
>JAABUT010002681.1_pt1 | contig 16599 bp, 18 predicted proteins | sample 5559281 | NCBI WGS metagenome assembly JAABUT01 (sample SAMN10711880, study PRJNA513359) | rock metagenome | isolation source: Antarctica rocks | place: Antarctica: Victoria Land, Ricker Hills nord | collected 2016-01-04 | reverse complement strand
GACGAGGCGATCGAGCGGACGCGGCTCGCCGCCGACCAGGCCGCCATCACCGTGTCGAGCTCCTGCGCCGCGGGCCTGCGCGTGCGGGGCAACGAGGCGCAGCTCGCGACCGCCGTCGCCAACCTCGTCGACAACGCCGTCGCCTACAGCGGCAGCGGGTCGCGGGTCGCGGTCACCGCGCGTGCCTCCACCGACGACGACGCGCGCCCCACCGTCGACATCTCCGTCACCGACCAGGGCATCGGGATCGCCGAGGTCGATCGTGACCGCATCTTCGAGCGCTTCTACCGCGTCGATCCTGCGCGCTCCCGGGCGACCGGGGGCACGGGGCTCGGCCTGGCGATCGTGAAGAACATCGTCGGCAATCATCTCGGAACCGTCTCCGTCTGGAGTGTCAACGGCTCCGGCTCGACGTTCACGATCCGGCTACCTCGCGTTCATTCCGATCGTCCATGGTCAGCGCTGCAGGATCATTCCGACGGCGAAGTCGTGAACGCCGAGCAGACGCCCGCGAAAGGGTCGCCCCGATGATCAGCTTGGAGAGTTGCGCATGACGCGAGTACTTGTCGTGGAGGACGAGGAGTCGTTCTCCGATGCGCTGGCCTACATGTTGCGGCGTGAGGGTTACGAGGTCGAGGTCGCGGCCACCGGTCAGGACGCCCTGCAGACCTTTGACCGCAGCGGCGCCGATCTCGTGCTGCTGGATCTCATGCTGCCGGGCCTGTCAGGCACCGAGGTGTGCCGCGAGCTGCGCGTGCGCTCGCACGTGCCGATCATCATGGTGACCGCGCGCGACTCAGAGGTCGACAAGGTCGTCGGCCTCGAACTCGGCGCCGACGACTACGTCACCAAACCGTTCTCCTCGCGCGAGCTCGTCGCCCGCATCCGCGCCGTGCTGCGCCGCGGTGCCGAGCCCGAGGAGCTCATGCTCAACGTCGTCGAGGCGGGGCCGGTGCGCATGGACGTCGAGCGACACGTCGTCACCGTCGACGGGCAGCAGGCGCAGCTGCCGCTCAAGGAGTTCGACCTGCTCGAGCTGTTGCTGCGCAACGCCGGGCGGGTGCTCACCCGCGGCCAGCTGATCGACCGCGTGTGGGGTGCCGACTACGTGGGGGACACCAAAACGCTCGATGTGCACGTCAAGCGATTGCGCGCGAAGATCGAACCAGACCCGGCGAATCCGAAGTACCTGGTCACCGTGCGCGGCCTCGGCTACAAGTTCGACAGCTGATCCGCCTCTCCGGCCTTAACTGTTGTCGTCGCCTTCCAGCGCACGTCGCTTACCGCTGTTGCCTTCGGCTTCCAGCGCTTGTCTCGTTGCGGGGTGGACGGCGACCAGGCCGAGCTCGAGGCGCTTCGCGCAGATAGAGGCCAGCTCCTCGTATGCCTTGTCCCCGATCAAGGCGATCAGCTCGGGGCTGTAGGACACGTACATCGGCTCGCCGCCGACGTGCGCCTCGGGTGAGGACGTGCAGTACCAGTCGAGGTCGTGCCCACCCTCGCCCCAGCCGCGGCGGTCGAACTCGGCGAGCGTCGAACGCAGGATCCGAGTGCCGTCCGGTCGGTCGATCCATTCTTGCTCGCGGCGCACGGGCAGCTGCCAGCACACCTCGGGCTTCGTCTCGAGCGGGTTCATGCCGCGCTGCAGCGCGAGTCCGTGCAGCGCGCAGCCGATGCCACCGGGATGGCCCTCGCGGTTGGCGAAGATGCATGCGTCGTCGACGACCCGGGTTTTGCGCCGCTTCTCGTCCTCGACCTTCTCCGAGAACCTGAGCTTCGTGCTGCCGTCTTTGGCGGTGCGGTGGCCTTCGTCGTAGAGCTGCCAGTCGTCGCGGGTGAGTTGCGCCGCGAACGCCGTGACCCGTTTCTCGTCGTCCTTATCAGTGAAGTACGCGCCGTGATTGCAGCAGCCGGTGCTCGACTGACCTTCGAGGGTGCCGTGGCAGCCGCGGCCGAAGATGCAGGTCCAACGCGAGCACAGCCAGGTGAGGTCCGCGCGGATCAGATGCTCGCCGTCGGAGGGATCAGCGAATTCGATCCACTCGCGCGGGAAGTCCAGGGATACCTCGTGATGTGGCACCCGGCGAGCCTACGAGACGCATAGGGTTTCGTTCATGCGCCTCGGTGTGTTGGACGTGGGATCGAACACCGTGCATCTGCTGGTGGTCGACGCGCACCGCGGTGCGCAACCGACGCCGCAGCACTCGTCCAAGTCGCAACTGCGGTTGGCCGAGCACCTCGAGCCCGGCGGCGAGCTGAGCCCCGACGGCGCAGACGCGCTGGTCAAGGCGGCGAGCGCTGCGCGCGACGAAGCCACGCAGCTCGGCTGCGACGAGCTGCTCGGCTTTGCGACGTCCGCGGTGCGCGATGCAGCCAATAGCAGCCGGGTGCTCAAACGCGTCGCGAAGGAGGCCGGCGTCAACCTCGACGTCCTGACCGGTGAGGACGAGGCGCGGCTGACCTTCCTGGCGGTGCGCCGGTGGTTCGGCTGGAGCGCAGGCAACCTGATCAGCCTGGACATCGGCGGCGGTTCGCTGGAACTCGCCGTCGGTGCGGACGAAGACCCCGCGCTGGCCGTCTCGGTGCCGCTCGGTGCCGGCCGGCTGACCCGTACCTGGTTCGGTGACGACCCGCCGGCCAAGAACGAGATCGCCGCCATGCGCGAGCACGTCGACAAGGCGCTGGCCAAGCCGGCCCAGCGCCTGCTCGAGCACGGGCTGCCCGACCGGGTCGTGGCCACCAGCAAGACCTTCCGCACGCTCGCTCGGCTGTCCGGCGCCGCGCCCTCCTCCGAGGGACCGCGCGTTCGGCGCCTGCTCACCCGTACCGGCCTGAGCCAGGTGCATGCGTTCATCTCCCGAATGGCCTCAGACGACCTCGCCGAACTCGGCGGCGTGAGCGCCGGACGTGCCCACCAGGTGCTGGCGGGCGCGGTGGTGGCCGCGGGCGCGATGGACGCGCTGGACGTGGACGAGGTGGAGCTGTGCCCTTGGGCACTGCGCGAAGGTGTGATCCTTCGCCGCCTCGACTGGCTCGACGCGGGCTGAGCTCCGGCTACGGGTTACCCTGCCGCCCATGAGTCCTGCCGACGAGCCACGTGTGTGGGAGTCGTCGCGGGCCAAGGTGGGCCTGTCTACCGCGTCGGTCTACCCCGAATCGACGGCCGTCGCGTTCGAGCTGGCCGGCAAGCTCGGCTACGACGGGGTCGAGGTGATGGTGTGGACGGACCCGATCAGCCAGGACCCGTACGCGCTGCAACGGCTTTCCGAGCACTACGAGGTGCCCATCCTCGCCATCCACGCGCCGTGCCTGATCATCACCCAGCGCGTGTGGACCACCGATCCGTGGACGAAGCTGCAGAAGGCGCAGTTCGCCGCCGAGTTGCTGGGCGCGCAGACCGTCGTCGTGCACCCGCCGTTTCGCTGGCAACGTGAGTACGCCCGCAACTTCCGCGACGGCGTGCAGCGGATGTCCGGCGAGACCGACATCCGCTTCGCGGTGGAGAACATGTTCCCGCTTCGGGTGCGCGGACGCGAGGTGTCGGCCTACCAGCCGAGCTGGGACGTCGCGGCCGACGAGCCGTACCGCGACTACACGCTCGACCTGTCGCACTCGGCGGTGTCGCACTCGGACGCGCTCGGGATGCTGGACGCGATGGGCTCACGGCTCACGCACCTGCACATCGCCGACGGCACCGGCCAGCCGAAGGACGAGCACCTCGTCCCCGGGCGCGGGACGCAGCCGTGCGCGGAGGTGCTCGAGCGGGTCGCGAGCCGCGGTTTCGACGGGCACGTGATCGTCGAGATCAACACCCGGCGCGCGCTCGACCGCGCCGAGCGCGAGGCCGATCTCGCCGAGGCGTTGGCGTACTGCCGCCTGCACCTCGTCGCCCCGCGCGAGCCCGCCAACGGTTGACCGCGATCTTGTTGCGGATCTGCTTGCCAGGCGACCGATCCGCATGAAGGTCTGGATAGCCTGGTGCGATGCTGCGCTCGACGATCCTCGCCGCCTCCCGCAACGGGCGGCTCGAGCGCGTCGTCACCCGAGCCCCCATCTCCCGCAGTGTGGTGCGCCGCTTCGTCGGCGGCGCAGACACCGCGGCCGCGGTGCAGACCACCCGTGCGCTGATCGGTGACGGGCTCACCGTCACCCTCGATCACCTCGGTGAGGACACCACCGACCGAGCTGCGGCCGACGCAGCAGCCGGCGCATACCTCGAGCTGCTCGGGCAACTCGACAGCGCTGGTCTCACCGAACGCCTCGGCCCGCTCACCGCTCGCGCCGAGGTCAGCGTCAAGCTCAGCGCGGTGGGCCAGTCACTCGGCGCGGACGGCGAGAAGATCGCGACCGAGAACGCCCGCACGATCTGCCTCGAAGCTCGGCGGGTCGGCGCAACCGTAACCCTCGACATGGAAGACCACACCACCACCGACTCCACGCTCGGCATTCTGCGTGAGCTGCGCGGAGAGTTCCCGGAAACCGCCGCCGTGCTGCAGGCATACTTGCGCCGCACGGAGGGTGACTGCCTCGATCTCGCGTACGCCGGTAGCCGGGTGCGGCTGTGCAAGGGCGCCTACGACGAACCCGCGTCTGTCGCGTTCACCACTCGGGCGGACGTCGACCGCTCCTACGTCCGCTGCATGAACGCGTTGCTCGCCGGTGACGGCTACGCCATGTTCGCCACGCACGACCCGACGCTCATCGACATCGCGTCCGCGCGGGCCGAGGCGCACGACACGGCGATGAACGGTTTCGAGGTCCAGCTGCTCTACGGCATCCGGCCGGACGAGCAGCGGCGCCTCGCCGCGGCCGGGCACACCGTGCGCGTCTACGTCCCCTACGGTGCGCAGTGGTACGGCTACCTGGTGCGGCGGCTGGCCGAACGACCGGCCAACCTGGCGTTCTTCGCCCGCGCGCTGATCTCGAAGGGATGAGCCCCGAACACATGGACGACACCGACGGCACGGACGGCACGGACGGCACGGCCCGCATCGCCATCCTAGGTGGCGGCAAGATCGGCGAGGCGCTGCTGGCCGGACTGCTGCGCGGGCAGCGCACCGCCGCCGACATCGTGCTCAGTGAGAAGCACCCAGAGCGCTCGGCCTTCCTGCGCGACGAGTACGGCGTGCAAGTCAGCGATGTCGCGACGGCGATCGCCCGGGCCGGCACGCTGATCCTGGCTGTCAAGCCGCAGGACATCGACGGCCTGCTCGTCGAGGTAGCCGCCACGATCGAGCCGACCCACCTCGTCGTCTCGGTGGCCGCCGGGGTCACCACCGCGCACATCGAACGCGCGCTGCCCGATGGCCTGGCCGTGGTGCGGTGCATGCCGAACACCCCTGCACTGGTGGATGAAGCGATGACGGCGGTCGCCGGCGGAGCGCACGCCGGTGAGGCGCACCTGGCCCTCGCCGAGTCGCTGCTCGCGTCGGTCGGCCGGGTGGTGCGGGTGCCGGAATCTCAACTGGACGCCGTCACGGCTCTGTCCGGCTCCGGGCCGGCGTACTTCTTCTACCTCGTCGAAGCGATGATCGACGCCGGCATCCTGCTCGGGCTGCCGCGGACGCTGGCTGCCGAGCTGATCGTGCAGACGGCCGTAGGCGCCGCGACCATGCTGCGCGACACCGGCGAGCACCCGGTCCAGCTACGCGAGGCTGTCACCAGCCCGGGTGGGACGACGATCGCCGCGATCCGGGAACTCGAAGTGCACGGTGTGCGGGCGGCACTGCTGGCCGCGATCGAGGCCGCAGCCCGGCGAAGTGGGGAACTCGGCGCGGAGAACTGACCGCAAACTCGGGCAATCCGGGCAGGCCGCCCGAACTTGGGTGGGGTCCAGCTATCGCACAGGCCCCACTGGTACCGCTAGTCTCAGCAAAGCACGTGCGTGTCCGATTCGTCGGTGGGGAAGCCGACGCACCGACACGTGCCGAAGGTGTCGGTGAGACATGTCCACACGGGGTAGCGGTGCTGGTCGCGATGACGACCAGGGCGTCGAGCAGCAGAAGCCGGTCGTCCGACCGGTCGATCCGCCCTTGGCCGAGGTCAGGTTCCTGACCGTCGCCGAGGTGGCCAGCGTCATGCGGGTGTCCAAGATGACCGTGTACCGGATGGTGCACGCGGCTGAACTGCCCGCGGTGCGCGTCGGCCGGTCGTTCCGGGTTCCCGAGAAGGCCGTCCACGACTATCTGCGCGGAGCGTTCATCGAGGCAGGTTAGCCAGCCGGTAGGCTTGTCAGGTCCGGTCGTTCGTCCGGGCGCGACGATGGACGAGGTCTGAGCATGGGTTCTGTCATCAAGAAGCGGCGCAAGCGGATGGCGAAGAAGAAGCACCGCAAGCTGCTGAAGAAGACCCGCGTCCAGCGCCGCAACAAGAAGTAATCGACCCGGGGCGTCCTCGTCATATGCCGGGCATCGTCCTGATCACCGGCGTCAGCCGGTTCCTCGGCGGTCGGTTGGCCGCCCAGCTCGCCGCCGATCCCGCAATCGAGCGGGTGATCGGTATCGACACCGTCCCGCCCCGAACGTCGGATCTGGCCTTGCTCGGTCGTACCGAGTTCGTCCGAGCCGACATCCGTAACCCCCTGATCGCCAAGCTCATCTCGCAGGGCCGCATCGGGACGGTCGTGCATGCGGGATTGATGTCGCTGACCGACGGACCGTCCACCGGCGGCCGCGTGCCGATGCAGGAGCGCAACGTCATCGGCACCATGCAGCTGCTCGCGGCCTGCCAGAAATCCGACACCGTCGAGCGCGTGGTGCTGCGTTCCACCACCGCCGTGTACGGGGCGCGCCCGGGTGATCCCGCCGTGCTCAGCGAGGACAGCCGCCCGCACGAGAATCCCGGCGGCGGCTACCCCAAGGACGCCGCAGAGGTGGAGGGGTACCTGCGCGGATTCGCGCGCCGCCGCCCGGACGTGCAGACCACCGTGCTTCGGATGGCGCAGCTCATCGGCCCGACCGTCGATACGGCGCTGACCCGCTACCTGCGCCTGCCCGTCGTGCCCACTGTGGCCGGTTTCGATCCGCGCCTGCAGCTGGTGCACGAATCCGATGCGGTCGAAGTGCTCCGACTGGCCAGCGTGTCCGACCGGCCCGGCCTGTTCAACGTCGCCGGTGACGGGGTGGTGTCGCTCGCGCAGGTCATCCGCCGCGCGGGGCGCGTGCGTTTCCCGGTGCCGGGCCCGGCGCTCGGCCTGGCCGCCGCGGCCGTGCGCAACAGCGCCGCACTCGACCTGGCCAGCGAAGAGGGCGACTTCCTGCGCTACGGACGCGTCGTCGACACCACCCGCCTGCACGAGCAATTCGGCTACCAGCCGCGCTATACGACGCAGCAGGCGGTCGACTCCTACCTGCGCGAGCCGAGCTCCACTCCCCGCTTCCTGTTGGCAGCCGTCGGCGTAGGGTCGGACGTCTTGCAGGCACGCCGGGCGCGCCGTCAGCCCGCGGTAGGCAGCGCATGAGTCCGGTGGGCGCGGAAGGGGGTCGGCCGGCAATGGACGAGGCGAGGGTCATCCCGTTGCACGGCGACTCGAGCGGCCCGCTGAGCCGCGCACGCAGGATGACCGATCGGCGTCACCGGCGGCCGAGTCCCGGCCCAGGCGCACCGCAGGCCTCGGTGCACACGCTTACCCCGCCGCCGCCCGAGGAGACGTCCGAGGCCGGCCATGAAGTTCGTCAGCCGGCCGCGCTGGCCACCACCTCGCAGTGGGAACATCGCCTGGCCGACGCACTCGCCTTCGTCCGCCGCCGCCTCGAGGGCGACTACGCGGTGGACGAGTACGGCTTCGACCCCGACCTCACCGAGAACGTCGTACTGCCCGCCGTCCGGCCGCTGTACGAGAAGTGGTTCCGGGTCGAGGTCGCCGGCGTCGAGAACATCCCCTCCGACGGTGCCGCGCTGCTCGTCGCCAACCACGCCGGTGGCCTGTGGCCGCTGGATTCCGCGATGACGGCGATGGCGGTGCACACCGAGCACCCCGCCGGCCGGTTCCTGCGCATGCTCGGCGCCGACCTGATGTTCGGAACACCCGGGGTGGGTGCGTTCGCCCGCAAGACCGGCTCGACGCTGGCCTGCAACGACGACGCCGAGCGGCTGCTGCGCGCGGGCGAGCTCGTCGGCGTGTGGCCGGAGGGCTACAAGGGCATCGGCAAGCCGTTCGCCGAGCGCTACAAGCTGCAGCGCTTCGGGCGAGGCGGATTCGTGCACGCCGCGATCACCACCGGTGCGCCGATCATCCCGGTGTCCGTGGTCGGCTCGGAGGAGATCCACCCGGTGCTCGGCAATGCGAAGACCCTCGCGCGGCTGCTGGGACTGCCGTACTTCCCGCTGACACCGACGTTCCCGTGGCTCGGGCCGCTCGGGCTCGTCCCGTTGCCGAGCAAGTGGTACATCGAGTTCGGCACGCCCATAGACACTGCCGCACTCGGACCGGGCGCGGCCGAGGACGCGGTCACCGTGTTCGACCTGACCGACCGCGTTCGCGAGACGATCCAGAGCACCCTGTACCGACTGCTGGTGCAGCGCCGTTCCGTCTGGCGCTGAGCCGCGTTGGGCTGGCGGTTGCTCGCCGATCTGGTAGTCGCCGTGCACTTCGGCTTCCTCGCCTATCTGCTGGTGGGCGGATTTCTGGCCTGGCGCTGGCCGCGCACGATCCTGACGCATGCGGTCGCCGCGCTGTGGGCATTGCTGATCGTCGTGGTGGACGTGCCGTGCCCGCTCACCGGGCTGCAGAACGCGTTGCGCGAGCGCGGCGGCCAGCACCGGCTGTCCGACGGGTTCATCGAGACGTACGTGCGCGGCACGTTCTATCCCGCGGCGTACGAGCGGGCCAGCCAGGTGATCGTCGCAGTACTCGTGCTGGTGTCCTGGGTGGGCTTCGCCCTGCGCCGCCGCCGTCGCACCGACCGCGTAAGGGCTACCTAGCGGCGAACTTGATGATCTTTGACTGCGGGTTACTTGGCGCGCCGAGTCAACTTCGCTTGGTCCTCGGCGGGTATCTGCACAAACGATGGTCAGCGAGCGGATCAGAACGGCGGCTGTTCGCCGATGTCGCTGGCGGTGGTGTCGATCGGTAATTGGTCGGGTGGTGGTCGTTCGTAGACGTGGCCGGTTGGTGCTTGCCATCGGGTGCTGCCGTCGGTGTTGCGGCGCACTGTCCACCGGGTGTCGTGTTTCAGATGGTGGTGTCGGCTGCACAGCGGGTGCAGGTTGTTCTCGCTGGTGGTGCCGCCGTCCGCCCAGGCAGTGATGTGGTCGAGCTCGCAGCGTGCCGCTGGGCGGCGGCAGCCGGGGAAGGTGCAGGTGCGGTCTCGCGCGCGGATGTGCCGGTCGAGGTTGGCTGGTGGCCGGTGGGTGTGTCGGCCGTAGTCGAGCAGTTGGCCGTGTGTGTTGGTGACCAGGCGTCGCCAGGTGCCGGTGGGGTCGGCGGCGATGGCGCGGGCCAGTGCGGGTGGGATGGGTCCATGGCCGTCCAACTCACCGGGTTGCTGGTCGAGGCCGAGCAGCGTGGACAGGGCGACGGTGACCTGCACGGCCGGACCTGTCCCGGGTCCGGGCTGGCCCAGCGCGAGGGCGGTGAGGGCGTCGGCGCGGCGCTGGTCGGCGCTGCGTTCGTCGAGGTGTTTCCAGCTCTCGGCGATCCGTTCGATGGTGGCTTTCAGGTTTGCGGCGGTGTCGGCGGGCAGGAGGGCCCACAGTTCGCTCATCCCGTTGTCCAGTGGCGTGAATATCACCCGGCGCTCGCTCAGTGCGTCGCGGTGCTGCTCGTCGGCGCCACGCGGGTCGGCGGCGAGCACCGCCCGGCGCACCGCGGCGGCGAACTGCGCCACCGTCTGACCCGCTGCCCGCACCAGCACCTTCTCCACCTCGGTGGCAGCCGCGTCGGGCAGGAAGCAGACGGCGTCCACGAGACGCTGCGCGTAGGGCAACCCGATCTCCCCCCGCCGCATCGCCGCCAGCGTCCCAGGCAGCCGGGTGACCAACTCGACCGCGGCGTGCAGCCGCCCCCCGACGGTCGCAGGTGGGATGCGCAACGCGCAGGCGACGTCCTCACGTACCCATTCCTTGTCCAACGCTGGGTCGCCGTCGATACCGGGCACCGGGTCGGCCGCCATCGCCGCGAGCAGGCGGGTCTCCCGCGCATCCAACTCCGCCCGCTACCGGCGCAACGCCGCCAGCAGTTCGACCCGCTTCGGGTGCCCGATCAGGCTGTAGTCGGTGCCGCCGTCCATGAAAGATCATAATCGAACAGTCATGAGATTGCAAGACCGGATCGACGTGAATTCCCTGCTACATAAGCGATCCAGCCTCAGAACCTTCGCCGGCAGCGCACCGCAACCACCGCGCCAAGTCCGCCCGTCGATGCGCCTTTCAAAGAGGTGATCAACTGCAGCCAGCAACGCAACGCGCACTGCCGCCCCCATGCTGTGCTCTCGCGTCGCGTGCATGAAAGGCGCCAAAGGTCAGCGTCTCGCGACACTAGCGCCGGACGTAGCGGCGCAGGTCCGCCAGCCTGCCCTGCTTCGCTGCGCGGCGGGTGGCGATGCCCGCAGCCACCCCGCCCGCGGCAGCGCCGAGACCGAGCGCCGCCGGGATCCCGATCCGGGCAGCCTTGCGCCCGGACCGGAAGTCGCGGATCTCCCAGCCGCGCCGCTTCGCCTCGGCACGCAGCGCAGAGTCCGGGTTCACGGCGACGGGCCGCCCGACGAGGCCGAGCATCGGCAGGTCGTTGATCGAGTCCGAGTAGGCCGAGCAGTGCGCGAGGACCAGCCCTTCCCGAGCGGCCAGGGCCCGCACGGCGGCGGCCTTGGCCTCGCCGTGCAGCACCTCGCCGAGCAACCGGCCGGTATACACGCCGTCGACGGACTCGGCGACCGTGCCGAGGGCCCCGGTGAGCTCGAGCCTGCGGGCGATGATCGTCGCCAGTTCGACGGGCGTCGCGGTGACCAGCCAGACACGCTGCCCGGCGTCCAGATGCAGGCGGGCCAGCGCCTGCGTGCCGCGCCAGATGCGGTCGGACATCTCCTCGTCGTAGATCTCCTCGCTGAGCGCCACGACCTGTTCGACCTTCTTGCCCGCGACGAAGGCCAGCGCCGACTCGCGCGTGGTGTGCATGTCGGTGCTGTTCTCGCCTCCGAGACGCAACCGCGCCTGCTGGGTGGTGAACGCGACGAGATCACGCCAGGAGAAGAAGTCCCGGGCGGCCAACCCCTTGGCGAAATAGAAGATCGACGCGCCGATCATCATCGTGTTGTCGACGTCGAAGAAGGCCGCGGACGTACGGTCCGGTGGGGGAGAGGATCTGACGATCTCGTCCCCACCCGAGCTCATCGGCTCAGGGTAGCGAGACGGTTAGCCCCGTGCGGTCGGCGTGCACAGGCGCAGGCCGATACCCAGGCCGCCCACACTGGCCGTGAGGCCGCACGGCCCGAGCTGGATACCGGGAGTCGTGTGCTTGGGCGCGGTGGGCACGGTGGGCAACGGCAGGCCCGGGCGCGACGAACGGCTGGGCGGTGCGGCCCGCCTCGCCGTGGTCGGCCCGGATCCGGATCCGGATCCGGACTCGGTCTTGGCCGCCGGCCCGCGCGGCGCAGCGGTCTTGGCGTTGCCCGGGCCGGTGCCGGCGCCCGATTGTGTGCCTGCGCCGGTGTTGATGCCGCCGCTGCCCGGGCTCGGGGTGGGCGCCGCTTTGGCGCAGGTGTTGCACGGAACCGGGCCGAACTCATCGGTGGCCACGTTCTGCATGCAGGAGCAGTCGACCTTCGTGCGTAGCGAGCTGGCTCGCTGCAGCGCGGCGGCGACCACCCTCGTTGAAAACGCGGCGCGCGCGCGCATGGTCGCGTCCGGTGCAGCGGCAGTGATGTCTTGCAGCCGGTTGAGCTGGCTGGGTGCCCAGTCGGACATCGTCTTCAGCGGATCGGTGGAGCCCTTGCGCACGGCTTCGGTATTGAGCAGGCGTGCGGCCGAGCGCACGTTCGAGTCGGCGGCGTCGAGGGTGTCGTTCACCAGGGACTTGGTCTGCGAATTCACCCGGCCGCCGGCCATCGGAGCGCTGCCCATCGCGGTCGAGGACGCACGTGCGAGCAGCGCGCGTACCTCGCGGGCACGGGTGGCGGCGAAATGCAGCAGATCGCGTGCCTTCTCGCCGTCGTTCGACGCGGTGGCCAGTTGCACGCGCTCGCTCGCGCGCTTGAGACCGTACAGAGCATCGCCGGGTATCGCTTTGCGGCTCATCCATACCGCGCCGCCGAGCAACAGCGCCAACACGGTGACGATCGACGCAGCGATGGTGAGCGCCCGGGCCGGCCGAACGCCACGCAGGCGGTCGAGGACACCGCCAGAATCGGTGTGCTTGGCCTGTCCGCTCGTCGAGGACCGCACCGCCGCCGCCGGTTTCGTCGTGACCGTGGTGTCGGCAGCGCTGTCCGCGACGATGCGCGCAGCGATCGCGACCAGCTGCGCGCGCAGCTCTGCGCGGAACTGCGGATCAGGCGCCGGCGCGATGGGCAGCGTCGCGAGCTGGGTGACGAGGGCCTGAACCTTCGGGTCACGCGAACGAGTGGGATCGGTGCGCCGGCGCAGGGACGAGCGCAACATCGTGACTCGGTGCTCAGTCATGCTGTCCCTCCCCCCATTCAGCGAACCGCAGGTTCCCGTGCTGGCCCGGTTGGGCGTCGTTCACCCGGGTCAACGACTTGAGCGTCCCGGCGTTACTGCGCCTGCCCTGCGGTGCCGTCATCGCAGGTCATCGCCCATGAGGTCGGCCAGCTTGCGCACCGCCCGGTGCTGCAGAGCCTTGATCGCACCATCGTTCTTGCCCATGATCGAGGCGGTCTCATTGACCGACAGCCCATGTACGAAACGCAGTGTCACGCACTCGCGCTGCTCGTCGCCGAGGCGGCCTACCGCGGCCATCAGATGCTCGGACTCCAGGGTTGATATGACCGCGTTCTCGGTGCTCGGGGCGTGTTCCTTGCCCTCGATCGTGTCCGCGGTGCTCCATTCGAGCCGGTTGCGTGCGGACTTCACGTGGTCGAGCACGATATTGCGGGCGATGGTGACGAACCACGCGCCGATGTCGCGCCCCTGATAGCTGATGGTGCCGATGCGCCGCAGCGCGCGCAGGAACGTCTCGCTGGTGAAATCCTCGGCAAGCGCCCGGTCGTTGACCCGGTGGTAGACGAATCGGAAGACCATGTCGACGTAGCGGTCGTAGAGCAGGCCGAAGGCCTCGCCGTCGCCGCCCTGCGCCAAGCGCACGAGCCGCCAGGTCTGGACGTGGTCGTCGTCCATCTCCGGGTCGACATCGTCGTCTCGGACGCCGGCGGCGGCCTCGCTCGCGGCAACCCCGGCATCCGTGTGGTCTGCATCCGGATAGTCGGCATCCGGGTGGTCGAGCTGCGGCAGGTTGCGCGCCGTGTGCCCGCGTACCCGCACGCCGTTGACGGCACGCGTGGCGGCGCCGGGAACCGTGGTCTGGCGCCGCACCGCCTCGCTCGCGAAAGCCGGCTGGGCCCCCAATCCGGTGAGCGCCTGGTCGACTAGATCGGCCAGCGAGCGCAGGGTCGGCGCCCCGACCAGCCCGGGCGCGCGCGCACGAGTGCGGCGCGTCCTGGCTGCGCTTCGCATCAGCGTGACTCCCGGCGGGTCTCGTGTGGCGAAAAGCGGCCCCATGTGAAGACGGTGCTAAGGCTACCCTCGTCGGTTGTGCGCTTGACCACTCTAACGTGTTAGATGTCTGGCGCGGTTTGTCCGGTTACTCACCATCGTGGCGAAGGGACGTTCTCGTGGCAGCGGACAGCCCGCTCGGCCCGTCCGATCTGCTGCGTGCGGCAGCGGCCCGCACCCCGCAGAGTCTGGCGCTCGTCGCTGCGAACCGTCGCTTCGACTTCGCCCAGCTCGACGGGCTGGTCACGCAGGCCGCGCTCGCCCTGCGCCAACGCGGCGTGCGTACGGGTGATCGGGTCGCGCTCCGGCTGGCCACCGGCACCGATTTCGTACTGCTGTACCTCGGGGCGCTGCGCGCGGGTCTGGTCGCCGTCCCGGTCAACCCGGCGTACACCACCGCCGAGGTGGACCACATCCTCGGCGACTCGGGTGCCGCGCTGCACCTGGACACCGCGACCGCCCGCGACCTGCTCGCCGGCGCGCCGTCCGGCGCCGATCCGATGCTCGATCGCGGGGGCGAGGAGCTCGCAGTGCTGCTCTACACCAGCGGCACCAGTGGCCTGGCCAAGGGCGCAATGCTGTCGTCTCGCGCACTGCTCGCGAACCTCGATCAGCTCGCGGCCGTGCAGCCGCCACTGCTCACGGCCGCCGACGTGCTGTTCGTGCCGCTGCCGCTGACCCACGTCTTCGGCCTCAACCCTGGCCTCGGCATGGCGCTGCGCACCGGCGCCACGCTCGTGCTGGCCGACCGCTTCGACGCGGGCCCAAGCTTGGCGATCATGGCGGCCGAGCGGGTGACGGCGCTGCTGGGCGTCCCGGGGCAGTACGCAGCCTGGCTGGTGCATCCGGCCATGCACGACGGGTTTGCCTCGGTGCGCTTCGCGATGTCGGGCTCCACGACGCTGGCGCGCGGTGTGGTGGACGGCTTCGCGGCCGCGGGCGTGATCGTCCACGACGGGTACGGGCTGACCGAGGCGGCGCCGGTGGTGACGCTGAACGCGCTCGGCTCCGGCCGCTCGGCGCCGGCGCAAGGATCCGTCGGCACCGAGCTGCCCGGCGTGGAGGTCGAGCTGCGCGACGCCGACGGTGCGGAGGTCGACGACGGCGACCCGGGCCGGATCTTCGTCCGGGGCGCGAACCTGTTCTCCGGTTACTGGCCTGAGGGCGAAGGCGGCCCGGGCGAGGACGGGTGGTTCGGCACCGGCGACATCGCGCTCGCCGACGACGCGGGGCAGTTGCGCCTCGTCGGGCGCAGTTCGGAACTCGTGATCGTCAACGGGTTCAACGTCTACCCCGCCGAGGTCGAGGCCGTCCTCGCCGCCCAGCCCGGCGTCGCCGAGGTCGCCGTCGTCGGGGTCGAGGACCCGGTCACCGGTGAGGCGGTGCGCGCCTATGTGGTGCCCTCTCCGGGGGTCGCCGTCCAGGTGGACGAGCTGATGAGCGCCGCTGCCACGTCGCTCGCGCGGTTCAAGTTGCCCCGCGAGATCGAGATCGTCGACGCGCTGCCGCGTACCGTCACGGGCAAGATCATGAAATGGCAGGTGGGCCGTGCCGCCGACTGATCATGAGGTCACGCTGCTGACCCGGGTGGGCTGCCACCTGTGCGAGGGCGCCCAGCAGCGGCTGCGGGCGCTGTCGAGCGAGCTCGGGTTCGGCTACCGCGAGGTCGACGTCGACGCCTCACAGGTGCTGCGCGACACCTATTCCGACCGCGTCCCGGTGATCTTGCTCGACGGTCGCGAGCACGGCTATTGGCGGCTCGAGGAAGTGCGGCTGCGCAAGGCCCTCGCCCGCTGACCACCCCCCGCGGACCGCCTGTGTGAGCGCATTATCACGGCCACGACGATTTGGGAAAACTTTCACGAGCGGCGTAGCGTTGCCCGGCGAACAGCCCGCTTCTACCACATCGGTGCGGCCGTGCTCCACGGGGCTCGGTCGACCCCGACGCGCCCGCCGATCCGAGGTGCCAGTGTCCGCTCCACGCGATAGCCGCTCGGCAGGCGACTGCCGGGTGCCGGACGCGACGGTCGCGCGGCTGGCCACCTACCTGCGCGTGCTGGGAATTCTCGCCGAGCGATCAGTCACGACCGTGTCCTCGGAGGAACTGGCCTCGGTCGCGGGCGTGAACTCGGCGAAGCTGCGCAAGGACCTGTCTTTCCTCGGCTCGTACGGCATCCGCGGCGTCGGCTACGACGTGACGACGCTCACCGAGCAGATCGCGCGCACGCTGGGCTTGACCGTGCACCGCTCGGTGGCGCTCGTCGGCGTCGGCAATCTGGGTGAGGCGCTGGCGGGGTACGCCGGGTTCGCCTCGCGTGGCTTCCGCATCGCGGCGCTGGTCGACGCGGACCCCAGGCGTATCGGGCAGGTGATCCGCGGGCTCGAGGTGCGGGATATCGCCGACGTCGAGTCGATCATCGTCGACAACGCGATTACGATCGCGGTGCTGGCGGTGCCCGCGTCGGTCGCGCAGGACGTCTGCGACAAGCTCGTGAACGCCGGGGTCACCAGCATCCTGAACTTCGCGCCCGTGGTGCTGGCCGTGCCCGCGCACGTCGATCTACGCAAGGTCGACCTCGCCGCCGAGCTGCAGATCCTGTCCTTCCACGAGACCCGCAAGGCGTTGTCGCGGGTGGTGACCTCATGACGGTCCTGGTGGTCGGCCTGTCGCACCGCACGGCGCCGGTGTCCGTGCTCGAGCGCGCCGCGGTCCCCGGCGACGACGTGCGCAAGACACTTGACGAGCTGCACCGCGCGGAAATGATCTCTGAGGTCTTGTTGCTGCCGACCTGCAACCGGATCGAGGTCTACGCCGACGTCGCCCGCTTCCACCCCGCCGTCGCCGAGATCGGCACCGTGCTCGCCCGGCATGCCGGCCTCGCCGTCACCGACCTGTCCGATCACCTCTACGTACACTTCGCCGAGGCGGCGGCC